>ERZ1106915.984-NODE-984-length-30535-cov-10.969390_pt1 | contig 30535 bp, 40 predicted proteins | sample MGYA00403653_ERZ1106915 | MGnify/ENA primary metagenome ERZ1106915 (study PRJEB35170, sample SAMEA104062404) | human gut metagenome | biome: human gut; feature: human-associated habitat; material: faeces | place: Denmark | collected 2012-06-06 ... | reverse complement strand
TAGCTGTGGGGAGTGTCAATGAATAAGGAACCAGAAAACAGGGTAGAAAGAAAAACATAGGATATTCTGGATTTACTATTGTTGATAGATGCAGTATAATTTACTTACAACAATTAAAATTGCCATATAGCAAAGGAAAGGAAGAAATTTTATGGGTAAACTTGTGGAAGAAAGCAAATTATATGCGGAACTGTCGGAGAAATATGATAACAGAACAGGAGAAGACATTACACTTGGACTTTTTAATGATGTGTTGATGCTGCATTGACATCGACCAGGAGGGAAATGCAATTTGTTTTGTTCAAGTTAAATTGTTTATACGATAATGCAAGTCTGGGACATGAAAAATTGGATATACTTAATGCCGGTATAAAACAGCTTTTTGGTGATAAAATGAAGGCAGCGTTTATGATAAAGGTGTTGGAAACAGCCCTGGATGAGAAATAAGATTCTCAAATAGAGAGAAGCAATAACAGCTTATTTGAAAAGTTGTTATTGCTTCTTTTTTGTTAATTCAATGCACGGTCAACCCGGCAGGTAAATACCGACTTGGCATTTGTGAGATTTCGTATTGTCTTGTCTGTAATACGGTTTAGATTGTCCATAAAAGTAAGGGCATCCTTTTCAAACGGAATAAACAGGGTAAAGCCATCCTTATTCTCGCTAAGGATTTTGGCACCGTATTTTGCCAGTGCAAGGGAAGAGGATAACTTGCTGATAATTGCCATATTTATTTCGGATACTTTTGTCTGACAGGTATAAGGCAATTCAATATTACAGATGGATAGTATCATGCCAGGACGCAGAATGTTAGGAGAGATATCTTTCTGATACGTATAGGTAACATTAAAGCCGTCAAGATTTATGGCTGCATTCTGCACATATCCGTTGTTAATGGAATACGCAATGCCGGAATAGTAGTTAAGCAACAGTTTATACCGTTCTTCCTGTCCGAGAGAAGCTATTTCGCTGGCAAGGGATTTTCCAGTCTCAAAAAGACCACGATATGCATCGGCGCAGCTATCAAAGGAAAGAATGTTCTGGACAGAATGATATTCATCTGCTGCTTTCTGCAATATGCTCACACATCGCAGATTTGCAACTACACGGTCACCACATAAGGAGGGCAGTGAAACAGGGGAAAGGCATACCTTTAATTTGGATGTATTGGCCAGGGAAGAAAAAATAAATGGTCCTGCGGCATCTTCATGTATGAATACAAAACATTCCTTAAATTCGTGGGTGACATCTTCATCAAAGTAGAAGAGGAATCCTTTCTTTCCATCCAGCGTACCAGCATCCGCAACCAGGACAGTACGGCAGTCAAGCTCTGTGCGCAGCATTGCCCGGTGAATATCCATATTATCCTTTGTGACAATGATAAAGTCTGAAGGTTCATAGCCGCCTAGAGGAAAATCCGGCCATATAATATCGGTAAACCGGGGCTGTACATTGCTTACGCAAGGAAAAACCGTTTCCTCCATCTTGCTCTGCGCATGACTTGCCTCTGGGCTGATATCAACAATGGCATTATCGGCCGGCATGGGGGTAACATCTGCTTCCTCTGTGCCCGGAGCAGAACAGGGGAGAGGAAGGTCAGAAGAAACGGAACAAACAGTGTCAGCGGTTTCATTGGCGGCAGGTGAGGCACTATATATTTCTTCTATATAATGTTCGTAATCATAACTTTCCAGATATTCATCTGCACATTCGGGTATATATTCAGAAGGTACATCCGGCTGATCACTAACTGCTGGTTCCTCAGATTCCGTTGAAACACTGCTTACGTCCCATGCGGCTTCCTCCATACCAGCTGGCGGTACGTCCTCTGTGCCTTCCTGTAATATGAAAGGACAGTCCATATCCGCATCCGGGCAGAAGTTTTCTGGTGCTGTGTTTTCAAGAAATTCTCCGGATGTTTCTTCAGCAACTTTGGCAACAGCGCCAACCGGTTCTTCCGGTGAAATTTCTCCCGAAACGCACAGGGCAGTAACATCATTATCATTGTCCGTAGCCGGCAGATGCGGAGCATTACAGTCATCAGGTGATTCTTTTGTCCTGTCGTTTTCTTCCGGCATGTCCGCTTCTTCCGTTCCGGCCAGGGACGGATTAAAGTCATCGTTTTGAAGCTCTGCATGTTCAGGCATAGCCGGGAGGTCAGAGAGATTACATACCGTTCCATCGGCGGCGGCAGGCTCTATGTAGCCGTTAAGGAAATCGAGCAGAGAAGGGGAGGTATCTGTTTTTTTCTTTGACGGTCTGTGGGCAGTTGTACCACGCTTCCGGGTTTGTATGCGCTCTTCAACAGAATTTGCAGAAACAAGAGGGTCATATTCTGTTCTTGTCTGAAGCTTTGTGATAGCATTTTTCAGCTCAGGAGAGTCCGCAGAGATTTCACATGTAAAAATTTCCCGGTTCAGATAGTCATAACATTTATCAAGTTCATCGTCAGTAAGCCCGCCGCCCTGTTCGCCGGACAGATGCTCATAGCAGCATTCCTGGGGGTTTAAAAGAGCAGGCTTTATTGTGCTGTCGAAATAGCTCCTGAAATCCTCACATCCAAACCAGAACACAGAGTTTTCAAACAGAATTTCATGCAGACGAACGATGGAACCTTTTCCCGCATAGGCATAAGAGGAGGTATCAAAGAGGGCAGAAAAGCGTATTTTTCTTTTTATGGATTTCGACACCCATTCTCCGGTTTCCTGGTCAGTATTCAGCATATCAATACCAACGGATGCCGGACGGTTTACGGAAAAGATGTATTTTAATACGGTACGTTCTTCTGTAATCAGTTCGTTTTTATAGTCTCTGCTGAAAGGACAAAGCTGGCAGTAGTTTACCACGCTGGAAGGTGGAATATCATACTCATCCAGAAGCCTTTTAAAATAGTCATAACAGGATACCGGAGCTGTGACAGAGCGGAAACACTCTGTAAATGCTTCCCGGAACTTCTCCGGAGTATCAATGCCGGGTATGTATTCATCCGCACCGCGGAATACAAAGGCAACACAAAGCATACTGCAAAGCGCATCAACGTCGTTCTGTCGGTTTATACCAAAATATCTGGCAGCATTGCAGTAAAATTTAAGTTTCGAATACTGGGGCAGTAATGAAAAATTTGCCCTCATACACGGAAAGTGGAGCTCATTATTTAAAAACAGCATAAAGCCTCCTGGTAAAAAAAAGTGCGTATTCGCTGCGATACGCACTTTAATAAAGAAAGGAAATAAAAACATCTATCATGTAGTAATGGAAAAATACATAAAGCCAATCCGTTAGCGGAGCAGCGACACTAACAGGTACGGCACCCGGCATAATTTCATATATGGGGTGCTGTACACCAGAAGTCTTATGGTAACCCGACTATACATAGGACTTCTGGAAAAATATTGAAATTAAATTTCCATAATGTTACAATAAAAAGTGTACCCTCATGGCACATTTCAGGACATAAAATGGGAAAGATAATTCCAATTAATTGTAGCAAATTAATTATAACTATTAAAAACCGAAATGTCAAGTCAACATTGAATGTGGGTAAATATAGAAAAAGGAGAAACAGAAATTGATTTTTTTTGAAAGGTATGCTGCTGCTTGTCAGAGAAAAGGATATGATCCTTGTTCTATATCAATGAGCAAAATAATAGGAGCAAGTGTATCCACGATATCACACTGGAAGCAGTCTGCCATTTCACCCAAGGGAGATGTTTTGGTTAGCATTGCAGATAATTTGGATGTATCATGTGATTATCTGCTAGGCAGGACGGATGATATGACAGATTACACTAAAATGATGTACAGAACTACAACCGAAAATGTTATCCGCAATTTTGAGCGCCTTGACACAGTTGATAAAAAACGCATCGAGGGTTATATGGACGGTCTGCTGGTCAATGAAAAATATAACAAAAAGAATAAAGAAGAAAATACATAGTAATGTATAAAATGATGTACCAGAGAAAGGCGTTTCAGAAGGTATAATTGAACCGGAATATTTTTTTGGATACAACTATTCGCTAAACATAGATTTAGCGAATAGTTGTATCCTTTCCTCTTACACAAAAAAATCAGTTATAATGCTCAAAAGCTACCCTTTTTGGGGCAGTTTTCATGGCATCGAGAAGATGCTGCAAAAACTGTTCATCCGGACAGATATCAATCATATCACCGATAGTTGATACAAGACCGTAGTCCATGGTATTACATATCATCTTATCCTTTGTATCATGCAGGATAAAACGGGCTATATTATCTAGGCTATTTGAAAGATAATACGTTCTGTATTGCCCATTGGTCTCATAAATGTAACCGATAACCATGCTGTCATTAGCACTATAATTTCCTGGCATTGCTTTAATAACATACCGATTATGTAACTGACTGTCATTTAAAAACATCTCTGAAAATTCCATCTTAAAAATTCCTTTCTGTTAAACTATAATTCTGCGTCAAATAATACTACGGCACCATTCCTCCGGTAAATATGCGCATTTTCTAAGATTGTTTGCATATATCCTCCAATTCATAATTGTAATGCAAATTTCCTTATCTTATTTTATAACTCCATCCCATGATTCGATGGCGGTCAAAGCATCCTGGCTTTTCTTTTGCTCATTTTCATAATTAGCATACTGCCGGAATATATCCTTTAAGATTTCTGGCAGATACAGTAAAAAATCATTGTCGTCCAGATTCCGCAAAGATAAATAGGCATTGTTACCCAGCTTAACAAATGTCGAAATCATCCTACACCAGACCTGGCTTTTTTTATGCTGCCGAAAAAGCAGCCTTTTTTCCGAGTAAGTATGAATATAGCATTTTACACAAAATTCAGCTGGCATATGGTACAAATCCTTACCATATGAAAAAATGAGTTCAACAACATACTGGTTATCATGGTATGTGACAGGATACACTGTCCAACCATGCCGCCCAGAAAAGCCCAAGGTTTTATGTTTTACTACAATTTTTTTGCCGTTAATCAACATTTTTTGTTTCCTCCGTCTGTTACCCATTAAAAATCATTATGGGTTATATGTCTTCCTCTTCCAGCGGAAAAACAAAATAACCTGATTCAAATAATCTTTCAGCCTCACCACGGTGCAGTTTCATGTCCCGGTCATACACGGAATGGTATTCGTTAATGTGCTTTAGTTTCCGTAATTCCTTTGCACTTACCTGGTGTCTTGTAAATGATCGTACATATACATGTACGATGGAATTTCTTATCACTGAAAACTGGCTTGCGTCAACAGTCACATTTCCAACATCCGCATTTTTCAAAAGCAGTTCTGCCCGCTTGTAATATTTTGTAAAATCAAACATTTTCGTACATCCTCGTCTTTCTTAACCCTGTTTCTTAGCATGTGAAGAACCTCTGAATAAAACATATTTACCGTTACATAAACTTGTCAATAGGTTTATAAAAAAATAAAGGCTGCAATCATAAGATTTTACCATATGATTGCAGCCTTTATTTGCAACTTTGTATTATTCGGGAAATCAGACTAGCCGGCGCACTCCATCGGAACAGGTTCCTCATAATCATAAGGAGAAAGCTCCGGATGCTCTCTGACTGCCATATCCATATAATGCAGCTGCAGTATGGTACTGAAAATAAATTCCCACTGAAACTGCTCCTCATTTACGGCACCACCCTCGACGGAATCACAGACCATGACGGCGGCATAACACAGGTTTTCACCATGCAGAGTACCTTCTTCTGCAAAGTATGTAACAAACACTTTTTGCGGAAAACAGGGCATACATGCATAAAATTTTTCTATGTTTTCATCCGAGCCGTTCTTTTTAACATACTCCTCTGCCTTGAGGATAAAACGGCCAAGAACAGGGTGCATGAAAGCATAAGCAGAATATACATCGTCCGCGTCTTCTTCATCATCAAACAGAACCGGTGAAGAAGGATGCTCTTCATTGTACTCAAGAATATCCTCCAAATCCAGCAAGTCATAACCAAGATAGGATAACACCGCGGTGAACATAATCCCATTCCATTCGGCGAGCGGATACACATCTACATAAATATCAGCATCGTCGTCATTATACTTCATTGTATCGACAGAAGCGTAATCAAAAGAAAAATCCAGTGTACTGCTGAAACGGACACTGTTACCGAATATTTTTTTGAAAACGCTGATGCCATACAGGGTTGCAGCACAGACGGAAAGATAATTTGCCCCGAAATAAGACTCACTTTCACAAGGATTTAATTCCGGACCTTCATCAAGAAAAGTCAGTAAATGGTTTCTGGCCTGTTCACATATAGCCAGCTTTTCTGCCGTCAAAATCATAACTGCTCCCCCTTCCACTCTCTGAATACCTGTGAAAAGGCAAAAGTATCAAAATAGACGATACCGCCTTTTAATCCGTTGCCCTGTACCATATTGGAGACAAGGGAAAGGAGAATGCAGGCTGCTGTCATGTTAGTTGCAAGATGCTGGGGTGATGACAGGTTCACTGCCCCACAGCTTTCTTCGCTTTTCCTTTTCACCCGGCTTTTCATGATTTCCGGATAGTAATATGCACGACTGGGTGCCACGGTCTTTTCATTAGCCTTAATACCGATTACAACTTCACCAACGCTGAACTCATTTGCGCTGTCAAGGTAAATGGCATTCTGCTGTTTTTTAAACCAGCGCTCCATAATCTGACGGCAGCGGTGGTTATCGCAACATCCGACAAGCACATTAACTATATTTAGGCGATTGCCGTCATGGTAAACTGTGCCCTTTGGCAGCAGATTAAATACTTTATCAAGGTCTTGATTACAATCCAGATAATGAGGGTAAACAAACGGCTCTATTCCGTACACATCAGCAATGGCTTCAGACAGAGCCGCGGCCTTGTTGCACATCAGGTCAGAATAGCAGAACGGCTGACGGGATATATTACTCTCTTCCACAAGGTCCCCATCAACCAGACAGATGGAACAACATGTACCGGCAGTACTGATAAACTGCGCAAGCTTGCCGGCAAAATTACCACCGGTGCCGCCACATCCAACAATCACAAAATTGTAATATACATTATTCATAAAAACTCCTTTCCAATAAAAAATTAGGCGGCAGACAGTATTACTACTGCTGCCGCACTGCTCCTACGCTATTCGCAATGAATAGTCGTTAAGATCATATACATAAACATTATCAGACAGAAACTCTTCTGCCTTAACTTCCTCATGGTTAACGCTCCGTACTAACAACTGCAAATCGTAAACGCTAACATTTTCGTCATAAGGCATTACAAGACATTCATGGACAGACGATGGCAGAACATACAGCTTACGGCTTTTCATTGTTCTGCATACATATTCCATATGTGCTCTGTCAAGAAGCGCAGCCGCACCATTTATACGGGGCTTATTCGTAATTACATACGGAAATGATTCCTCGTATTCTTCCTCCTGAGTGAAGCCCATTTGCTGAATGACGCTCTGTAAAGGTAAAAAATCAGGTTCAAACACCCTGTTAGACATGGCCTGTTCATGAAGAACCGGGGTATCAATACTCCAATAGTCAAACAGGGAATTTGTTATAAGAGCAGATGATACACCATCTGTACCTTCGGAAACAAAGTAGCGGTAAATAACCGCCAGATCCTCTAACTTAGTATAAGGGCAGCTTTCAAGCATTTTTCTGTTCCGTTCATAGTTTACAAGAACAGGAAAAATGCTATTTCTGACATATTCCCACTGTTTAAACTGTTCAGTGGAAAGGTTCAGCGGCATGGAAGCATACGCATTGCGGATGTTACCGGCCATGCGCTCCATAACTGTCTCAAGGGCTGTTCCAGTTGCATATAAATAAAAATACGGCTCAAGATAGAGTGTGGGACTTACAGGCAGATTATCCTTACGGATTGTCATTCCTGTAAAACATACATCATTATTCTTTAACGTGCTGTTTACCAGTACGTCCGCATTCTTATATTCTTCTCCAAGATAATTTCTAATCTCAGACTGTACATTTTCCAAAAAATTATTAAAATCCATCATAAAAAAATCCTCTCTTTCCTAAAAAACGGACCTTTTCGGATATCTGTCCGGTAAGGTCGTTGCTATTGTCCATTATGTTTTTATCAAAAATACGGGAAGGACTGACACCGGTAAAGACTCCGCCGGATCCTGCCCGCAAAAGAAAGTTGATATTTCCACCAAAATTACCCATGACACCGAAGAGCCTTGTCCCCTTTTCATCTGTATTGTCTGTTGCTGAAAAAAAAGCATTGAACCTGCCGTGGGAATGAATGTCTGCTACCAGCCAGGCAGCAGGGTCATTTTCCAGTGTGGCATTTCTTTCAAAATTAACAGAACCGGGTAATACAGTCTGGTATGGAACATACCAGAAGTATCGTTCATCGGATACATCATAAAAAAGCTGCAGTGCGGCTTCTGTGCCATACAGAGCATACACTTTACTGAAAAAAAGATACGCATCAGACAGCAGGGAGCCGGGAATCATGGGAAGCTTGAATGAAAAGCTGCTAAGCGTTTCATTATCAAGACACATCCTGAAATCTGCAATGGGTGTAAATTCCATACGCCAGCGATTTCCATACGGGTCAACAGAAGAAAAAAGAGAGTAATTTTTTTTACTCTCTTCTTCCACCGCAGACCATTCAACGGCGCGCATATTATATACCCTTGCTTGCAGATTTAAGAATTGCAATCAGAAGCCCGTTCTTTTTTTCCTTATTCTGCCATTCAAAAACAGTACGTCCGGCAGAGTATTCCGGATATCCTTCGGCAATCAGATAGGAACATATATCTTCCTTTTTCACAGTTGTCTTTCCGTTAAAGCTCTCCGGACTTATCGGAATTTTGCACCAGCCGGATAAAGACAGCTCAACACCGGACGAAATATTAAATACATCTGCTCTTGCACTGCTGGAAGTATCTGTACCAGAGGTACCAGGCGTACCGGTGGGAATAAGTGCGTGGATGCCGGAGTCGGAAACATATATCTCACAAGCCTGTGAGTACGCTCCTCCGGCAAGTACCTCTATGGAACTTCTGACGGTATCTTCCGATGTATCCTCAAGGGATTGCTTACCAATACCGTGAACATAAAGCATGGTGGCTTTTGGAAGTTCTTCCTCTTCCTCTGCACCATCTTCCGCCATAGAATATACATATGGGTCGTTTACACATACCGGAATTATCCCGGTACGGTCTTTGTTAACAATATAGCCGTAACTCAGACCAGCAAACTCTTCGTGCTGTGCAACAAGAAATGTATTAATATCCTCTACGGTTTTAAGACCTGCAAGAGGAATGGATAAGGTACCGATTATAATCCGGGCATCAGCAGACAAACCGTTGATTTCTCCCTTGGAGATAACAGAATATCTGCTGTACTTTACGACAATGTTTTCCGGATGTTCCTCCAGAACCAGATTTTTGCCTTCAGGAAGATTCAGGGACCATTTATCTGCAAGGATTTCCTTTAATTCACTTTCAGAAATGTTTTCCCTGTTTTCTGTGTTTTCCAGACTGACACTTCCGATATACGGAATAACCATATACTCCGGAAATTTGAAAAGCTTCTCTTTTTTCTTGTCCTTTTTCGGCGTGTTTTCCTTTTCCGCTTTCTTTGCGGGTGCCTTTTCTTCCTTCTTTTCAGGCTGTTTAGGCTCCATGCCTAAAAAAGAAAATAAGTCAAACGGCTGCTGTTCCATAATAAAAAACTCCTTTCCTTATCTCTTATTTTTTTAATAAGAGTTCATCAATTGTTCCTTCTCCGGATGCAGGGAATAACCACTCTTCCGGAAATGTCTCCATACCAGCAAGCTCATTGTACACGGCTGATAAGATTGGAGCGTGTCCATTTACATAAGTTGATGACCAGAGGTCATCGTTTGTTGCAAGTTCATAGAATTTTCTTGCAACCTGCTCGGAATGATGCAGCTTTGTAATGCCGTCAAAACTGTGTCCGCCCCAGCATATCTTCCCATTACTATAAACATTGCCAAACGGGTAGTGATACAGAACTGGTGAACCTGTTTTAAGCGCAAAACAGAGTGAATGTTTGAGCTGGCCATTCATAAAGGAAAAACGGAAAGCCAGCTTGGGAAAAGGGATTAACTTTGGCGGCTCGTTAAGATACTGGACGGGATATATTCCCGCATCCGTTGTCAGAACAATATCAAAGCAGTCATTTCCTGTTGCATCAATTCTCGAATCGTAATATCCTTTTGGCATTCTGCCAATATGGATATACTCATTTTTGGTAGCGGCACACAGACTGTATGCCAGTTCTTTTGCGGAGACCTTCTTTTTTGTGACTGTCCCATCTTCAAATTCTGACATGACATCCATGTAGTCCTTCTCCTTCAAGAGAGTAATAATCATTTTTGTTACTTCTACCATCGGTTCCTCCTTAAAAAAGCGCATGGCGCGATACAGTTAAACGTTTCGCATTTGCCAGTGCGTGCATAAGTGTATTTCCGGCAGTATGCCAGAATTCCGCCTTATTAATGCTCTCATTCAGATTGAGCGCGAGGTCAAGCAGTTCTTCTTCACTTACATCATCAAGCCTGGAAGGATTAAACTTTTCCTTAATAAGGTGGTTGCATAGTTGCAGCCTTTTCTCCAGAAGCAAATCTTCTTCTGACTTTGGCTGCGGCACGGATAATGACTGACTTAATACAGTAAGGTCAATCATTCGTGTCACCTCCTTTGAAATAATAATTTTGGGCATAAAAAAAGCACCAATGATAATTCATCAGTGCATATATGCCATGTTCCTTATAAATTATACATACTAACCACATATCATAGGATATGCGTATCATAAGTTCCTGCTGGAAACTTAAACAGATAAAATATGTATAATAAAAGGATATCATATTATATAAGGAAAATCAATAAAAATTTCGTATTCGCAAGGTTGCTTTTCCATTTTTGTCTGAAACTTTACGGCAAAAAAATAAGGCAGCAGCCATATCAAGCTGATATGGCTGCTGCGCTCTTTTCTTATTTTTCATTCGCAAGAAGCGCCTGTGCGCTCTTGTAGTCCTGCACCGTTTTGCCGGCAAGGGAACATGCCTTTTCGAGCGGTATGTTCATGTTCAACATAAGGGTGTTGATTACATTTACAATGCCCTCAGCTTCGCCTATGGCTCTGCCTTCAGCCTCGCCTATGGCTCTGCCTCGTGCTTCACCTCTTGTTTCGGCTTTTTCCTCAATTGCATAAGATAGGTTACACATTGTCGTTACCTCCTTCATAAATCCCACTGTTGGTTTGATGTTAAAGTCATCTGTTAGTACCTGTTCCTTTTCTTCCGGGCTCTTTTTATTTGTCAGAAGCGTATCCAACAGGCAGAGCAACTTAGGTCTGCCATCATCCGATAACTGAGTGCCGGTCTTATCACCGCCCAGACATATCATTACAACATCCATAAGGTCATAACGTGCCTTACCGCTAAAATCACCATAAAGTCTATGCTGGTCAATGCGGTAGCTTGTTATCGTATTCATGGACTTTCTATTGGTGTCCATACAAATCCATATGCTATAGACCTTTTTGATGTTATCATAATTATCCGCTGAGAACTCCTGGTCTAACTGCGCTGACAGCATCCTTGCTCCATAGAATATCCCGCGGGTTACCAAATCGTACCCGGGATTCATACTTTTCTGTGCTTCAATGTTCACGATAAGTTTAATCCGTGCTCTGTCCGGGGTATAAACATAAAACCGTATGTCATAGGTAATTTCCCCTTCATTTGGCACCTTGTCATTCGTCGTTAAACCGGTGATTGTCTCTGGTTTCATGTTTGTTTTACCGGGATAAACCGAAGTGGTACCAATTTCCGGCGAACCCTCTATAGCATCTACGATTTCATTAATTGATGCAGTTTTGAACTCTGTGGCAGAATATTTTAATATCCATGCAAGAACTTCCTTGTTAGCAAGGATTTTCTTTACTGCTGCATCATATTTTGCCCTGTCTCCTGCGATTTCAAGAGCATTGGACAACTGGGTTTTAATTTCCATTATTGACCTCCTTACCTGCGTATATCAGAATCAGAGAAATACCAGGCTAGAGAATATACTATTTATAGTATATTCTCTTTTGTGACACTTGGCAAGATTCTCTATAACCGTTAATTACCGGCAGCTTCCATTTTGTGCCGTTCAGCATTAAGTCTGTCCTTAGCCGCCCAGGATGAATAGGTTGCTACTTTTCTCTTCTGTGAACCTAAAAATCCAGGATAATATTCGGAATAAACAGACCTTGCAAACGCTCCGAACAGGACAACACGTTCTTGGTTAAGAAGTGCCATGTGGCTTTCCTCTCGGTCCTGGGAAACACGGTAATCGCATATTGCATCATAATTGTTTTCACAGCACTGATCAACCAGTTCATCTGTAGACCAGTGTCTTAAAGTTCCATTCTTATCTGGTATATCAAAGCCTGAAATACCACCATAGTAAAGCTTCCCCGGCAGATATTTAAAAATCGCCCTGGCTTCCTCAAGGGATAGCTGAAGGTGGTCGTGTGTGTCAGCTAAATACTGGATAAGTTCTTCGGGGGTAGTTATGCAGATTAATAAACTCTTCATCATAATGAATTCCTTTCTTCTGCGTAAAGACGCAGTCATTAATAAACTGTAAGTTTCCATAAATTTAACACGGACCGCCATCGGAGCCATGAAAAGCTCCTGCCGGCAGTGTCCAGTTTTTTACATAGACATCTTCGACAGCAAACTGACCGCTGACAAGCTGGCTGATTGCTGTCATGTCCCAGTTAACGCAGCTTTCGGCATCACCAATATAACTGCGTAAATCCTTTTTATTATCGAGGGTAAAACCCAGGATACGTTCGTCCTCAATTACCTTATTTACTTCTTCCGGAAAGAGGTCAAGCAGTCCGCGCCAGTGTCTGGGAAGCGAAAAAATACACATCATGCAGGAGCACCGGTTCCAGCCCGCCCTGTAACAGGGATGTGGCTGTACTTTATGCCGCCTGATTATTTCCCAGATATCTCCTTCGTGATGTTCAATTACCATCCGCCAGGCATGGACAGTGCGGTGGGCTTTGGCTGTTGCATTGGTACGGTGCAGTTCCATTTCATTGTACTTTGCACGTCCGCTGGATTCCCCTCGACGTTCACCGGATATACAGAGGATTTTCACATCCTTTGCAGTTTCTTCAAGGTTTGCAATTACAGAGCCCTGAACGGATGCCTTTAAGGTGCCGGAACACCAGCGTCCGGACTGGCAGCTCCCTTTTGCGGGAAACTTGTGCCGTTTGCCTAAGAGTTCCAGATCCGACAGTTCTCCGATATTCCTTAAAAGTTTCTCGGAAACCATAATTTTTAGATAACTGCTGCACCACCTTGTCTGAAGATCCGCAGATTTGGCAGGAAATTTGTAGCGGTATCCTAAAGCTTTTAAATCTTCCTCATCGGCAAGCCCAGTTAAAATCATTTCCTTGATTTCGTTTGATTTTAACTGGTCTCTGGTAAGAGGAGCCGTGACAGTTTCACCATTATCCTCATATTGTATGGGATAAGATGCACCTATACGGTAAACCTCGCCCCAAAAACCATTCTGGCGCCATGATTTACGAAGACGGACACCTTCTGCTTTTGCAAAAGCTTCCACATATGCCTGCGTAACAGGCCAGTCCATCCGTCTTTCTGGATTTCCTCCATCAATGTCATGATGCCATAACTCAATCTTTTCTTTTGGAACTCCCATCTCCAGCAGCTTTAAGTAACATGCGAGAGAATCCTTGCCACCACTAAAAAGGACTATGATGAGGTCATAGTCCTCCAGCGGCAGCAGATGCTCCAGATATATGGATTTCTCATATTCTGTGTCTTTCTTTCCAGGCACAGCAGGAAAAATCTCTACACCCTTGCCGTAAATCTTTTTTACAGGCTTTCCAAGCACCACAGGTGTACTGCTTGTACAGTCTGTGTCCTTAATATACATAAAAAACTCCTTTCCACCACCATGGTATTAATAGCCGGCTTTCTGACGGCTCACGAAGGGAAAGTACTTCCATTCAAACCGATTAAGGCATCCGGTATTATAGTCAGTTGCCCTAGTAAGGTATGGTATTCCCGCATCGTGATACCGGCGTATTTCCGCTGGTGCATTATCAATTGCAAACTGCATATCAAAAGCACGGAACACAAAAGGTTTGTCATTCGTATGGATAACAAGCCCCTGTGGGTAACCATACGTGCAAAGCCATTCCTTTGTAATCTGGTTTGCTTCTTCCGGTCTTGCCGTAACATAGACAATGTCATATATCTGTGCAAGAAACAGGAGTGCTGCCCGGGAATACGGAATTGGTGGCGCCATGGAAAATACTTCCAGATGCCGGGTAAACCAGTCTGGATTAAGACCCGGAGCCGGATATACATCAGGCTTTATACCCGTAAGTCTTTCTACAGCTGCATTAACATCTGCAATCGTGTTACAGATATCAATGGCTATTTTCTGTTTTGCCATCTTTAATTAATCTCCTTTCAGTTCATGGCATAAAAAACACCAGCGGAGAGAAAACCGCTGGTGCCTTTTCATACCATTTTCCCGGAGCAGGCTGTATTGCAAAATGCACACAGCTATTACCGGATTTTCTAATCTGTTTTACAGGAGTTTCATTGCCTTTATGGCAAGCACCTTTACGGAAAGGTCCGCACTGGCACCATGTTTTATGTCATTGATGGTATCCTGTATCAGCTCCATAATGGATGCGAGCTGTTCAAGACTACAGTCGGGACATTCCTTTAAGGTGTAAGAGGAAACTCCAAGTTCCTTTATAATATCTTTTATGCCTTCGTTCTGCGCAAGTTTTACCTTAAACGCAATACGGATGGTACGCATCAGTACAGAAAGAATACCGATGGCATTTTCCTTCTGCTCTATGAGCCTGTCATAGAGCTTAATAAAGTCATCCAGCCTTTTTCCTGCCAGCGTGGAGAAAAGCCCCCATATCTTCTGTTCTGCCTGTTCCGGCACAAATTCAGAAACAAGCTCAGGGGTAATCTCCCGGTTATCAAGACACATCTGTTCCATATAAATATAGAGTGTATCAAGACACACATTGTCATTGGTATAGTAGGCGCTTCTGGAGATAAGAGCCGAAAATGATTCTTTATCCAGCACCTTTCCACGTCCGCTGCAATATTCGGTAAGACATTCATAGACGGATGCCTGTGATGGTTTGCCCAGTTCCAGCGCATTGGCAGACAGCTTTTTGTATATCTTTGTTCTGGTATCCACGCTTCCGGCAAATATATAGATATTACAGGAATGTTCCGTGGAAAGAAAACGCAGCAGTTTTTCATCTGCCGTAAGTTCCGGAAGTTCAAGAATTAATACTTTTTCTCCGCCAAACAGGGAAAAGGTGTCTGCAAACTCTTCACAATCCGGATCAAACGTGTCTTTGACCAGCAGGTTTGTTTCAGGATACTCTACCTTAAGAAGTTCCTGTTTTTTTTGCCGGAGCAGGTACCGTTCCGCACCATAAAAAAGCTGTATCATTTACCTCACCTCGCATTCTTTCCGGAGTGTATCAAGCAGCGCAGAATGGCCACAGATACCTTCCGTTATAAATAAGTTTTTCTTTGCCCGGCTCATGGCAACAAAAAGGAGACGTATTTCTTCCGGAGAGTCCTCATAGTCTTCAAGACCATAAACGATAACCGTTGAAAATTCCTTTCCTTTGCTGTCATGGGCTGTCAGCAGGTTTACATACTCTGCAGATTCCGTATATCCCACACGGGTTTCATCAGAGTATTTTTCCATTTTTTCCATTAATTCATAAAATTCCTCAATGGATGAACAGTTATGCTCATCATAGAGGTCAAGCATGGCATCCATGCATACATGGGAAGTAACTCCGAAAACAGTATTACATACTGCCCTCACAAAACTGGCAAAATCATCCTCAAAGGAGGCATATCTGACAAGCGTACTCATCATGTATACCGCATTCTGAAAGCCAACAGAAAAGAATTCGTTGTCAACAGATGTATTTACCACGTTCATTTCCTTATCGGTAGCAGCTTCCAGCAGCGCTTTTTCCCTGCCATCCTTTATAAAACCGCAGAGCTTGTAATTTTCATACAGGCTCAGGTTTCTGTCCACTTTATAAAGCCATTCGTAACCGACACCGCAGATGCGTAAAAACTGTGCAAATGCCATATCATCGTTCATATCGCGTTTAAGGGCAAGAATGCTCTTTACTGCAATAAAAACAGGGTCATCAATGACATAATCCTTGGGACTGATTGCCTTAAAGCCGGCTTCTTCAAGAATAAGGGATATGTTGGCGAGAATTTTGTTTGTTTTGCCTATGATGGCAATTTCACCCGGCATAATCCCGCTCTTTACGGCAGTAGCAACTAACTGCACGCACTGCAAAGCATCAAAATTCCGAAGAACAGTTGGTCTGTTCTTGGCAGCATGATGGGCAATGAATGCTTTTTCCATTCTTGTTCCGTCATTTCTGCTAATCAGGGAGTTACAGGATTTAAGAATTGGCTCGTTGGAACGGAAGTTGTCACACATATAAACAATTTCCGCAGATGGAAATTCCTGTCCGAAATTCATGAGATATTTGTTATCTCCACCCCGCCATCCGTAAATAGCCTGGTCGTCATCGCCCATTACTACAATATTATTATGGACATGAGCTATTGCATAAAGCATCTTTACCTGCTGTTCGTTTACATCCTGGTATTCGTCAACCATGATGTACCGGTACTTATCTGCATACTTTTTGATAAGTTCCGGGTGCTCCTCAAACAGGTCATTCACCAAGGAAATCTGTTCATCGAATGTAATATAACCACCCTCTGTCCATATTTTCCTGAACCGCAGGTATGCTTCCTGAATGGATGCCAGTGTTTCTTCATCCATTTTCTGATTGGCTGCACGGAATGCATCAAAACCATTTTTGTCGATAGCTTCAAACCATTTTTCAGCTGTCCCTGTAATTCCATAACGCAGATGCGCACCGTTATAGGAATAGCCCTTGATACGCCTGCTTACATTGAGTACACTGTCTATCATGGCTTTTTTGTCCGATGCCGTAGCCGGTGTGAGCTTCTTTGCACCCAGCTCCGCCCTCAAGATATCATAGCCAAACTGGTTTAATGTCTTCACTTCCGGCATTTGCTGGGTAATAACAGACAGCCTTCCGGATATTTCCTTACAGGCTTTTTTCGTGAAGGATACAAGCAGGATGTTCTCTGCCGGAATCCCCGCTGCAATAAGTCTTGCAGTACGTTCCACAAGAGCGCGTGTCTTTCCGGAACCCGGAACGGCAATTCCGGCCATGGGTCCGTCAATATGCTCAATAATGGTTCTCTGGGCATCTGTGAAATGGGCAGCAGCCATGGATGAAACATTTTGCTCTGCCTTTTCTTCATCTGTAACACGCAAGGATGACTGCATACGACAGATTTTCCGGTGTCTGCAGGAAGTACAGTCTGTGTGACTGCATTGGACTGTAAGTGACAGCTCAATCCTTTTTTTTAGTTCATCATAGTCAGCACTGGTAAAATCACAGGAAATGATGTTTTTTCCAGCCTTCACTTCAAAAGGGGGAAAATAACCATTTTTGTCATCTTTGCCACTGAGCGTCCATATTTCTGCTGAAGCAGAGGGATACTCTTTTACAAAGCCGGCTTTCAGAGCCAGAAGCTTCGGCGACAGATAAGGACGGTTTTCGTCTGTTCTTGCCCGTGAGGACAGCTCCGTAGTTTTTGACTGTACTTTAACGAGACGGATGGTATCACCCTGCTTAAAGATAAAATCGGCATAGTCCCTAATGGTGTCAAAACACCATTTGTACGTGCCGATTGCCTTTCCAAAGGGGACTTCATAAAAACAGTCCGTCTTTACCGTTTTTAGTTCATTGTCAAAAATATAGTCGGCAAGCCGGCTAAACTTTTCCTTAAAGGCAGTTTTTGCGTCCTCATACTGGTGAATAAAATCGTACCAACTGGCACAGGTTTCATTCTCTATGTATTCAAAAACTGATTCTTTAAGTTTTTCCTTGGATATACCTTCTGACAGACCGGCTTTAAACACAGAGAGAATCTTTTTGTAAAAAAGACGCTCGCTGGTTCCGGCATTCTGACTGTCAATAGCCATGAAACGGTTGGTCAGGTATTTTTCACAGCATCTTGCTTTAGTAATATCCCCACTGCTCACTACCGGATAGTAAGGGACATTTTCCGCTGCTTTAATATTAAACATTGTGTTCATAAAAACACTCCTTTCCCGCATTGCGGTCATAATGTAATTTTGGGCATAAAAAAAGCACCGATGATAATCCATCAGTGCACATGTCCAGTTCCTTAATGATAAATGTAAACCCACACATCATAGAATGTGTGTATCGTGAACCTCTTGATAGAAGTTCAAAAATAAAAAATATATATAACTTTATTATATCAGTATTTAAAATAAAAAGCAATATTAGCGATGAAACATCTTAGCAACATCTTCACAATAATTTGCAGATTTTCTTTTCGTATACAAAGCATATTTACTCTATTTCCGACTTTCCATAGACGACAGAATGGATTTCTTCAATGCCGTATCCGGCACGGATAAGATCTTCAGCATCAATGCCGGTTGCCCTTAAAAACAGATAATATTCCGCAAGCTCCGGATCCAGTCCATCTATGAAATCAAGAAGCTTTGATAGCTGGTAAAAGCAGTAAAGCACAGCTGTAGCACATTCCAATGCCCCATGTGGTATAATGGTGCAGCCAAAATAATCTGCACAGACAGCAAGATTTTGTGGCCGGACAGCTCCGGTTTTGGAATCACATTCACCATAGACTTCCGAAAAGGAGAGGGATATGTCAAAGACGGAATCTTCCAGAATGATGATGCCATTCCTTTTAAGGATAGGAAGAACAGGAAAAAGGCTGTATCCGATTATCATATCTGCATCATACAATATATCACGAATCTGCTCTGTAAAAGCCGAAAAATGCGGCTTGCCGTCAAGCTGTTCAGGTGTTATACCATTCTGTGCTGCAGCGCATGGCCACAGGCTTTTATTTTCGGGGCAGAAATATTCATTGAATAATATGTTCCCGGCGCCGTCCAGGATAACAAGCTGGATGATATCATCTGTAATCTGATTGCCAGTCGTTCCGGCATATATACATATCACTAAACATTCCTCCGAACCTGTAGATTGGTATAATCGTTGGAAACGATCTCCATGTGTTCCACACTGTTTGCATATTTACTAATCCAGCGCTCGTTTACATTAAGAAAAGTGGAAACTTCTTTTCCGGAAGCACCACAACGAAGCATATAGGCTATTCCGGTATTCCTGATATCATTAAGGGAATATTTGTTATCAAATCCTGCCGCCGCCGCTGCTTTTTTAAAACGGTACTGGAGAGTACGGATGCGCAGCTGTTCACCATTCTTGTTTGCAAAGAGAAAGTCTTCTTCATGAGGGTGGGCATCTGCATAGTCGTTAAGCAGTGTTTCTACATCACCCGGCACTTTGATAAAGCGTTTTTTGTTCAGATTTTTTATGGCAATAATCATGTCGGCGCCGGAATAAACGATATCGCTTTTTTTGAGGGCAACGCATTCCCCGCTTGTAAGGGAACACTTAAGAATAAGGGCAAGGATACAGTAAAGCTCGGCATCTTCTCTGGCGGCACTCATCAAGGCATCAATTTCCGCATTGGAAGGAATGGAGGCAGCAGTAACGCTGACATCCGCAACCGGAAAATGATAGCCGTCAAAAGGATTGCTGTAGGCAAGTCCGTCGATGGAAGAGAAAAACACTGCGACAGAACGTACACGGGCAAAAACCGCCGATGCATATCGCGGCTTCATCTGACCTGAAGATACTTTATCAAGAAGATATCTGGCAAAGGTTTCCACGTCGGAACTGTCCAGCAAAAGAAAATCCCTTTCACCGCAGACACAAGAGAACAGTGTACAATCTCTTTTATAGGAAGTAACACTGTCTGCTCTTTTTAAGGTACGTGCGAATAGATTAAAGCAGTCATTGAATTTCGGGGATAACATAATATAAGCCTTTCTTTATAAAAATAATTTTGCGATCCTGAACAGCCTCATTTTTAAACAATAGGCTACCGTTTTTTAGCCATCGAATGTGGGAAGGAATCCAAACCATTTAGTTGCACAGAATAACCCTTGCACCCTTGCATATTCACAAAGGTTCAAACCACAAAAAAATAAAAATTAAATACAATCAACCTTTGCACCCTTGTATATTCGTAAGAGTCCAAACCCTCAAATACCATGTCTATGCCGTCAAATAGTGTCCTCCGTAGAGACGAATCCCTATGGTTGTGTGCTATATTCCCGCATAGTATTCGGCTTTCGCCCAGGCTGGCAAATCAGCCTGCTTGTAAATTTCAATTTGTATTGCTATATTGTTTGCAATAAAGCAATCATTAGCAATGAGCCAAATATTATTACCAATGCTACAACTGTCAAGATATGCTCAACTTTGCGTTCCTCGTTAGCTTTTTCATCATCATAATTTCTTCTTCCCATACTTTTTAATCCTCTCTAATCTAAATTCCAGTTTAATCTATTGGCCAATATTGGCACTCTGTACTTCTTAAAAACCTTCCATTATCAAGTTTGATAATAGTCTCAAAAGGTTCTTCCGCATCATCCCTTACGATAGTTCCTTCGTGTGTTTTATTCGTATCATAGTGATAGCAAACGCTTACTCTTGTTCCTACACCAAAACTACCCGTATTTTGTTTTGGAAAGCTATCGAATGTTATTGTTTTTATTGCTCCCATTACATATACCTCCTTAAAAGCATAGGATAAACTGTTCTTTAATAAAAGTAATAAAAAGTATATATTATGAACTGTATATATCATATCATATATTTCGCAGTATGTCAATATATTTGCGAACATGAGCGTATCATTTCCTCTGCCCTGCTGCCTGGAATAAGCATACGGCTGGTTCAAATAACTTGTCAACTGTATCAGAAAAAAATATTCATTTTCGCAGTATATCATAAATACTTGCGCATTGTTTTTGTTACCCTGCTGCCGCCTAAAAATTTCCCTTCCGGCTCCATGATTCAGCCATACCCATCTCTCCTATGGCTTTTATCTCTGCCGCTTTAATATATCCTTCCGTTTCAGATGCCCCTTTTAAGAGGAGAAAAAAGAGAGAAAGGAAGAAAGAAGAAGAGAAAGAAAAAGAAAAAACAGAAAAAAAGGATGCCTTCCTCAGAAGGCACTCTTCCTTTATACTTGCCGGCGGCAATACCGTTTCCGGAGCGCACCGGCAAGCCATAAAAAAATGACAGGCCGAAGGAAAGAAAAACCATAGGGAAAGGATGGGCGGCAGCAGTATCAAATTAGACGGCAGCAGCCGGGGATGGAATACTACTGGGAAAAACTATTCGCAAGTATTTATGCTATACTGCGAAATAAAATGTCAAAAAAAGAGAATGCATGATGAATTTTTCATTCACCACTGCACCCTCTTTTTTTACTATGGCAAGTCTATAAATAGTTCGGCTTATGCCTTTTTTAGAATTGCATTGCACTCTTGTTCAGAGATTTCTACACATTTTCCAATGTGCATACAGTTTTCAAAATACCCATCACTGTACTGTCCCAATATTTCCTTAGCACATTCCTTCGGTGTATTTCTCTCTATTCTAGCAATAGTGAACTCATTAGTTCCTGTACGATCACTATTGAAGAACGAAAGAATGCGTATTCCTTCATACTCATTTGAGAAATCGTAATGAACTGATTCCTCAAATGAAGTTCTTAATCTATGGCCCTCTGAACCATATACTTTCCAATATCTTACTGCTGCCATATTTTCTCCTTCCTGCACTTTATAGCAGTGCTACAACTATAATGTTTTTGCAAAACACCATAGAGGTCTCCATAAATTTCAGTTTAAGGAATTAACTCTCCTGGTTTCAAGACTTAAGCTAAGCACTATGAGGTTTTACAACCTCCACGGCTTGCCGTGGGGTTAGTGAGCGCTACCACTCAATCCTCGTATTTTTCTTAACAGAGCTTAGACGTTTCCTAGACATCTGAATCATCATATTCAAATATTGTTTTACATACAGGGCATTTGAATACCATTGTCCAAGAATGACCACTGTAACTCCCATCAAAATAACTGCCATATCCTTCACAATGACAATCACCACCAAGTTCTCTAACTTCATCAATATCACTATTACAGCTTTCCCAACCACAATAAGGACATTGAGTATCAGAAAATGGCATATCGGGATAATTGTTCATAGCAATATATTTGTTTCTCCTTTTCTTTACTTGCCTTTTATTCATATTGTCTATTCTCCTAAAGAATTTTTCTTTTTTCGGTACTACTCAAAATCAACTGCACCGTTCTGTCTTGCATAATCAAAAGCTGACATCCAACATTTGTATTTTTTTATAAACCATTCTCCATCACTAATATGTTTTGAATATTCAACTGCTTCGTCATAGTTATTTTTGAAATCATCATATAATTTTTGTGACAACACACTTCCAATAACACCTTCATTATCTGCAAAATCAATTAACTCTTGAAATGCGACATCGCCTTTGAATCTGTCTAAGTCATCTCTCCATGCGTTATAACCAGAATAAGAACCAGCAGCGAAATTATATACATCTTCAAATTCATATACTTTATCACTTTCTACTGGGTATCCTTTTCCTTTCCAAATAGATTCAGACCAATCCATACCTGCACCAGGCAACCACTGATTATCATAATCTTCAGGATATCCGTCTTCATCTAAAACTGGATTATCAACTTTCCTTAAATTTTTAAATGCTCTAATATCTAAACCCATTTATGTATTCTCCTTTTCTCCGAAAACGTAGTTTTACTGTGTTTTATTGTTCTCTGTATCAACTACTTCAAAACACTCTTCTAACCTCCACGGCTTGCCGTGGGGTCAGTGAGTGTATTTTCCATTATTATACATTCTCCATTCTTTCCTTAAAGGAATAATATCCGTTTCCGACAATGATACTGTCTAATAGTGACACACCCATAAGCTCTGATGCTGCCTTTATCTTTCTATAAACGTCAACATCCTCCCTGCTTGGTGTGGTATCCATGGATGGGTGGTTGTGCGCCAGCGCAATGCAGCTTGCATTGCATAACAGGGCTTTCTGAAAAATTTCCCTTGTATTACACAAAGTGCTGGACACAGTTCCGTGTGAAACTTCAAACACCCCCTGCAGCCTGCACTTTGTATTAAAGCAAAGCAAATATAAATATTCTTCCGTCTGTCTGTTATGGCAGAACACATCGCACAGCATCCTGTAAATCCTTTCCGGATTATTTAACTCTTCACTTACCAGATGATAATTCATGGATTTTTCCTTAACAATTACACACATTCCATCCTCATCCAAAAGTGTACCGTATTTTGTTATCTTCATTATTCAGATACCTCCATGACCGGCTTCCCATACGCAGACATAATGTCTGGCATACAGAAAACCGGTTTAAAATAACAGTTTTCAGACTAATTCATGGCTTCAGCAAAGCCAATGCTCATTCTGATTGCAGCGCTTGCTCTGTTCGGAAACCACAGCTGTGCACCCCGGATGTTTTCTCCTGCTGCATACCGGTATGCATCTTTTGAAATCAGTACCCTTCCGGTAGGAAATTCCACTGCCGGCAGAGTCATTCCCTCAAAAATTGCCACCAGCTTCCTTACTGCATCTGCTGCACCTGTCATAACTTCAGGAACTGCTCCCTTACTGTTCTGGTCATTTATGCTCGAATCATTTTGTACTCTATATTCTTGTCCTCCGTTTCAGTAAAATTGTTGATAATTTCCAGCAATTCACTTTCCATTACGGTTTCAAAATCTCCGCAGCTATAACCTGAGTCATAGCAACAATCATCACCTTCGTAATGATCATTGAATGACCCACAACAAGGGCAAAATTCCATATCGGCGGTTGAGCCGTAGGAAATTTCCCAGGTTCCGTTTTCAAGACGGTTGTAATCAGTCCAGAATCCGTAACAACCTCCGTTTCTGCATTTATCCGAATCGTAGTTTGTATAGTCGTTGAAACGGATACTGTTTATTTTCGTTAAATCTTTCATAATCTTTGTACCTCCATTATTTTGCATCTTCATATAAATATAAAAACTCCTTTCCTTATGCCGTTTTCATGGAATATTTCTTTTCTTTCCTGTTATACACTTCGGCTTCAACCAGACTAATGTCCATCTTAATCATGGCACTTGCTCTGTTTGGGAACCACAGCTGTGGTACTCCTTTCAGATCTCCTCCATCTACATACTGATATGCCGCCTTGGAAATCAAAACTCTGCCGGTAAGTGGAAATTCCACTGCCGGCAGAGCATGGTTTTCAAAGACAGCCACAAGTCTTCTTACATTCATGTGTAGCTCTCCTTTTTATATTCATATTTTTGTTTTTATGGTGCCTAGTTGAACGGAAGACCCTCATCATCCACGCCCAGCGGAATATTCATAAATCCGTCCGTAGATGCTGCCTGTGCAGGATTTGGTCTGCCATTTGGCGCAGCCCCGCCATTGTTACTGGAACCTTTGCTTTCTGCAAACTCCTGTTCCTCAACAACGACATCCGTGGTGTAAACCTTCTGTCCTTCCTTGTTGGTATAGCTGCCGGTCTGAATGCGCCCGGTAACAACAATCTTTGTTCCCTGGTGCAGGTACTTCTCGGCAAACTCAGCGCTTCTGTCAAAAGCAACGCAGGAGATAAAGTCTGCTGTCGGCTGTTCCGCATTGGCACTCCTTCTTCTGTCTACGGCAAGAGTATATCTTGCAATGCTCATCTGACGCTCACCATTTGTGACACGGATTTCCGGATCACGTGTCAGTCTTCCCATCAAAATAACTTTGTTCATAGTCTTCTTTGCAGGAAATTCTCCTTTCCTGCACTCCTTTCCTTTTTTAATTGTCTTTTACTCATCCTTCTTTAGGAAGAATGGCAGATTACCGGATTCCATGCCGGCGTTTTCCCTGAACAGCATATATGCGCGATAGGAAAATACCAGCTTCTGAATCTTCTTGAGGATCTTGAGGATACTCTTTTCATCAACAACAAGACCAAGTGAAATATCCTCTGCTGCCTGCTCAACACTCTGGTACGTGTCTTTCAGGATGGTTTCGGATATCCCCAGATTCTTTTTGAGGCTTTCATCATCATCCGAAGGGATGAAATTTACCTCCATAAAGATGCTTTCAAGCTCTTCCAGTTCTTCTACCCTGCTCACCGGTCTGCCTCCTTTCTTGGAGGTACTGTTTCGTAAAACAGAAGCTGTTTCTTGCCATTGTACTCCTGGATGATGCCATAGACTCTCATGGTAGTAAGTTTCTTCCCGCTTCCATAGTTACTGGTAAGACACGTAACAATTTCTGACGCATTCTTCCCGTAAGCCTGTGCCATCCACTCAATTCCGGATTTCAAAATCACCAGGTCCAGTTCTGCTCCACCAGTTCTTACGCTGGCAGATACACGTCTGTCATTCCCGGTCATATTGGAAAGAAACTCTACAGTATACCATTGGCACTGCGTATCCTTTTTTCCTTTTTCGGCAGTCTTCTTGGACTTTTTCCCGCAGGAAACCTGTCCCCCACCAACTCCCAGCATCTGCCAGGCTTTGGAGAATGCACGGCTTGCATAAGAACTTACCACACTTGCCATTTTGTTGGCCAGCACCTCCGGCTGCTCTGTCTTAAAGTCAATGTCAAGACTAACCGGTATGATAACCTTTTTAATCTCCATGCCATCATCATCTCTTAACAGTAGGGTTGCCTCCCCAATCAGGAAATGATTTCCGCAAACATTTGACACTGAGGGTACCGGACATAGAAAATCATAGTTCTGAGGACTCAGAACTTCCGCCACCCTCCTGCGGACTTCATCAACCGGAATATAGACGCTTCCGTCGTAAGCATCCTCCGTCGGCAGGTCAGCACAGAGCATTTCCATCGCTTCAGCAATGGTGTGACCGTTTAAAAAATGTTCCATAGAACGCTCCTTTCCCGTATTCTGTACGGTAAAAATGTGATTTCGGGCATAAAAAAAGCACCGATGAACATTCACCAGTGCATATACCCAATTCCTATATATACATACATACCACATACCATAGGATATGCGTACCTTAAGTTCCTGATGGAAGCTTAAAAATAAAAAATATGTATGTATATATAATACCATGGAACAAAGAAAAAAGCAACCGTAAAATGGGGTACCGGCTGGCACCCCAGCGGTACCCGCACCCACTCATACTGTCATTTTAAGCGCCCTGCTCCATACCCTGAGCGTCTGCACTGTCGTCACATACAATGTCTATGTTTCTGGAACTGTCAGCTTTTTCTTCCATAATCTGTTTTTTCCCGGAAAGAATAACCGGATGAACCGCAAGTCCTGTCTTTAGGGATACCCTGTTTCCGTTTGTTTCAAGCCTTACCTTTATAAAGCTTGATGTAACATTCTGCCTGTTCTGATACAGCACGTTCTCTGAAGTAAACCAGCAGTTATTTTCAATAAACGAAGGTGAACAGTATTTTTTAAGAATTTTCAGCCCGGCTATGAAGCCCTCCCAGTTCTCCACGACATAAACAATTTTTACATCCTTATAATTGTCCTTAACATAATTGGCATGCCGCTCAAGAAGGACCGCCCTTCTCTTTATCTCCTGCTCATTCTGTGATGTAGCCAGTACCTTCACGTCTGTACTCATAAAAAGCGGCTCTACATAAACCAGATAACGTTCCCCATCCGTCCTGTCCTTAAAATACAGCCTGGAATACACATTAATGTCACCAAGATTCTTTCCAAGGTACAGTATTTCCCCGGATATATACTCCTCACAGTATATATTGTTCAGCAGGCACAGACTGACATATCCGCATGCCAGACGCCGGAACACATCAAATAATGGCGCCTGCGGTAACAGGGAATCATAGCGGAAGCTCATGCAGAGAAGCCTCTGTGTCATGACTGCTCCCAACTCTGTTATGGAATATACCACAATCACAGTACTTGTATTAGTTTTCTCACTGACTGCCGTCCTGGCATCCGGAATGGTATACTGGAAAGCCCTCACCACCCCGCTGCTGGCCAGAATCCTTATTCTGTTTTTCAAAGACCGGAGCTCAATATCAGCTGGCACAATACTGTCCGGCCACAGTTTTTTTAAATGCCTTAAATAAAGGGCAATCATCTCTATGTTGCAGAATCCCAGCTTATAAACCGCATACGCAATAAACGCATCCGAGGTTGCAATGTCCGATATCTGTATACGCTGTTCCAGTTCACCCCAGCCCATGCTTCTGGAGTACTTGCACGGTGTATATTCAAGCGAATCCCGATAAAGGTACTTGGAATCATTATGCATTTCCGTCGTGATGCGGCTCACAAGCTCTGCACCGGTAGGATTATCCATCATTATTTTCCCTTTCTGTCACTTTATTATTTCTTTCACACTGGATACCAGGTTCATAACTATTTCTTTCATTCTGGTATTTCTCTTTTCCACATTTTTACCAGCCATTACAGCTGTCCCCCCCCATTATGCTTTAATCCGGTACAGTACATGTGCCCTCAGTATCTTTTTTGTGGCATCAACCTGCACAATCGTGCCCTGATACCATGCACCGACCACAATGTCAAGCGGGTTTCCATTCCTGTCCTCCGGTCTTGGCGGCTTGTTGCAGAACAGTTCCACATCGTCCAGTCCTTCAATGCGGGCAAAGAAATGGTGCCCCATGCTTATGTCTGTACACTGGAACTTTACAATGGACCCCTTCGGGTATCTCTCCTCAATGTTGTCCCATACGGAATCATCAACTGCTGCCTTTCTAGAGCAACGGTACGCGTCGTATCCGCCCACATGTCCACGGCTTATAACTGTAATAGGGATAATATCTCCCGGCTGTGTATGCAGCTGGATGTTATGAATTGTTTCTCTTGACCATAACCCGATAGGGATATAGCCACGGATGCCAATACCGCCGACATCGACAATGACACGTTTGGTTTCACTGTTTACAACAATGACCTTACTCTTTAACACAACATTCTGTTTTTCCCGGAGCATCCGGTCAATCTGTGACATTGCATTCTTTCGCAGGTTTGACTTAACACTGTCACAGGCAAGCCGGACTATGTGTTTTTCATGGTCCACATCTTTTACAATAACACGGTAATCCCCCAAAGTAAGCCCGGTTCCTACCAGTCCCATGCTTCTTGCTGTATGTTTCGCATCGTCAACATCAAGCAGCAGCTTGACTCCCTTCTCTTCGACCGCAAGATTACCTTCCGGATCAATTAAGGAAAAGGATACTTCAAAAAGCGTTTTGTTCTCCTTGTACTCCTCATACTTCTTTAATGTTGTTTCAATTTTATCTGCGGTAACAATAGTGGCTACATTATTACCCAGATAGTCGTTTACACCATTAAGATGTGTAAATTCCATTTTTTCGTCCTCCCTTAATAAAAGAATATTCCGTTTAAGAAGCCCACTCCGTATACAATTACCAGCAGTACCATTGGTACTCCTATAACCAGCCCGTAAAGTCCAAACCTTCTCATTCCCTTGTTATACCTGGAAAATATCAGTATCAGTAATCCGGCGCCAATGGAAGAAATGGCAATAACCGGAGCCCAGCTCTTTATGCCTGCATAAACCCGGTAATAGCCATCCAGTAACCTTTCCGACAGTTCCCTGTCGTCCTTGCCGGCATTCTCCACATTATCAAACAGGGAATAGTATTCAGAATCTATTTTGGATGAATATTCATCATAGATTTCCTCTGCATTACCTGATGCAATTTCCTCCTGCATCTGTGCAGCATCCGCTCCAGTTACTGCCTTTTCACTCTCCGGCGGCGCGCTGGCTGTCTCTTTCTTTAGACCATACGCTTCCATAATTTTGTCATTCACAGAGCCGTTGCAGGCTGTCATTCCGCATACCATAATCCACACGGCAGAAAATATAATTAAAATCCTTTTTATACTTGCACCTCCTATTGCAATACATTTATGGCTAATATCTCTTACAACCAGTAAGGAATTATCCATTTTATTGCTATCGTACATTTATAAAACAATTCGTTTGCAAAACTTGTCAACACATTAAGTAAAAAAATTTGCAAAAAAAATACCGAACTCCCAATCGTTAGATTTCTGTTCTAACTTTCAGGAACCGGTACATATAGTTTATTTTTCTGGCTGCAATATCCAGCGAATATCATCGCCACGGATTTTCTTTGGTATTGTCTTGTGCTTAGACATGCTATTTACTCTCCTCGTCATCAATATTTTCGTTTGCGAGTTTGTTGCTTTTGTATCCTAATACATACATAATTCCGTTTGGAATCCAGTCAAAAATAAAAAATAAAACTATCAATCCGCTCATTATAACAGCCACATCTGATAACATTACTTTCCAATATTTTAAAAATGTAATATTTTTGATGTTTATGAATAATTCTAAAGTTTCTCCATAACATTTATAAGCCCAAGAGAAATACCCTAACTCGTCTAACATATGCAAGGAGCAAATGTTCGTAATAATTGAAACAATTATAGTTATTATAAAACCAAAGAACTTCGTTTTTTTTGAAAAATTCATTATCACCAGTATTATAGCTATTATAAAACCAAAGAACTTCTTCGTTTCTTTGAAAAATTTCATTTTCATCAGTATTCTCCTATAGTATTATTTATCCTAGATTATTCACGGCTCAGCCGTGAATAATTCAGGTGAAATTATGTAGCTGATTCAATCAACCTGCTTTTTTCTTTGTTCTTTATGATATCATAGGATTCATCCCAATGATTGACCTTTAAAATATTATGTCCGTTACATTTGATGTTTTGTATTCCTTCAAATACAATAACAGGAATTGTTTTAGAAATAGCAGTAATATTTGTGGTTCATCATCTATCATAATTTCTATGCCGTCAAATAGTGTCCTCCGTAGAGACGAATCCCTATGGTTGTATGCTATATTCCCACATAGTATTCAGCTTTCGCCAAGGCTGGCAAATCAGCCTGTTTGCAAATTTTTAGCGGTGCTTCTCGCATTCTTCTTTTGATGTGAAAACATCTTTTCCTAGTTCTCCATAGAAGTATTCTGTAACACCGTATAAATAAGCCTCTGTATGTACAAACCACTCTTCATCTTCATTCTGTTGCCATACAAAAATAGGTGTACCATTTGGAATTTCTGCTATATGCAGTAACCCCATTTCCCAATTACTTTCTAATATCTTTAGTTTATCAATAGCTTCGCCTACATATGTTGGAGCATTTACGTCTCTAATCGCAATATCTTTTATTCCGTCCATGCAACATGCTCCGCCATAGACAAACTCATCTGTGTATTGTTTCTCCATTATTCTTTTATCAAACATATATTCCCTCGCTTAGTCCAATAAATCCTAATTTTCTGCACTGGACAGAAGCACCTCCCGGACCTCTTCCGTTCCCAAAAAA
>ERZ1106915.963-NODE-963-length-31181-cov-6.958009_pt1 | contig 31181 bp, 30 predicted proteins | sample MGYA00403653_ERZ1106915 | MGnify/ENA primary metagenome ERZ1106915 (study PRJEB35170, sample SAMEA104062404) | human gut metagenome | biome: human gut; feature: human-associated habitat; material: faeces | place: Denmark | collected 2012-06-06 ... | reverse complement strand
ACCCACGTATCCAGCTTGGAAGGCTGGTGTTCTACCATTGAACTACACCCGCACAGCTTGTTGTCTGTGCATCTCTGTCGCATCAACGAAGATTAGTATATATGATGAAACTGTATTTGTCAACATTAAATTTAAATTTTTTTCTGTTTTTTTAACAACACATACAAATTATCATCTGGCAGACAATTTGGTCAGGCGGATAAAATCATCCGTTTCGCTACTCAGCTCTATACCGAATAACTGCTACGCAGTTTATCAGAAGGAGCTTTCACTCCTCCTGATATAAGCAAATTTCCACCTGCTACTTATTACTTTCCACGCTGAAAGCCTGGACTTACTGTATATGATGGAACCTGTCAGGAAAACAAAATTTTACAGTGTTAACCAGAGATCAGTTCTCCCAATCCCATACATTCGTAGCTTCCACTGAACTTCTTGGTTTCTTAATCACAAGTTCAGGACTCTTCGCACTGACCTTGGTGTTTGCCGGAATAGATGCTGTAATAAAGGTATTACCTCCGATGATTGTATTCTCTCCTATCACAGTCTCACCGCCCAACACAGAAGAGTTAGAATAAATCGTCACATTATCTCTGATCGTCGGATGTCTCTTCACATTGGCAAGCAGTTGTCCCTGACGGGTGGAAAGTGCGCCAAGAGTCACGCCCTGATACAGCTTCACATTCTTTCCAATCTCCGTAGTCTCACCGATTACAACACCGGTTCCATGGTCAATGAAGAAATATTCTCCAATCGTAGCACCCGGATTGATATCGATACCTGTATAACCATGTGCATATTCAGACATAATTCTTGGAATAAACGGCACATTTTCCAGATACAGAACATGTGCAAGTCTGTATACATAAATTGCATAAAATCCAGGATAAGAGAAAATGATCTCCTCTTTACTCTTGGCAGCCGGGTCACCGTCAAAACCTGCCTGCAGGTCAGTCAGCAGCATACGCTGAATTTCCGGAACATTTGCAAAAAATCGCTCTGTGATCTGCTCTGCATGTTCTTTGGCCTTCTGTTCTTCTTCACCCTGATATAAAAATGCAATCTCAATCTGCTCCTGCAAGCAGTCATACAGATCATTCAGGCGATATGCCACATAATGCTCCGGAAACACGCTGGCACTGGAATCCACACTGAAATATCCGGGAAAAATAATAGACCTCATATCTTTAATGAAGTTAATGATCTCTTTCTTATTTGGAAGACGTTCTCTGTCCTTTCCCAGAAAGAGTTCTTCTTTACGGTAAGTATCTGTCAGCTTCTCCACAGCCTCCAGAATTATTTTCTTTTTATCTGTCATGATCGTCACCTATCTGCTTTCCTCGCAGTTGCTTATTATCCCCGGACAATAGCAATCCAGAGGGTACACAACCGCATTTTGTTATTATCTTATTACAGCAAAACCAATTCGTCAATAAAAAAAGAATTGACCTTTCCGTAGATTCCTTATATAATAAAAAACAGTTCCAGTTACACTTCAGAACTGTTTCTAATCTTAATATGGAGATGTACCCAAGAGGCTGAAGGGACCGCACTCGAAATGCGGCAGGCCGGGCAACCGGTGCGAGGGTTCAAATCCCTCCATCTCCGCTCTTTCTTTGTAAAATTCTTTATAATAAAAATGCACAATAAGCTTGACAATCGTTGCTTTTATATGTATAATTGCAACAGTAAAAGAAATTTTACAAGTTGGTTTTGATAGGGGATTGGTCAAATGGTATGATAGGGGTCTCCAAAACCTTTGGTGGGAGTTCGATTCTCTCATCCCCTGCTCTTAAAAACGCTCGAAAGCCTTGTATTTACTGGTTTTCGGGCGTTTTCGTTTTATCTCGGATAATCAAAAGTAATCATAGAAGTAATCAAAAAGATACTATATGAATCTATTATACTGATCCACATAGTATCTTTTTCAGGCAATCTACAATATTGTCAACAAATATTTCTTCTTAATCTTCTACTTTTCAATCTTCTCTTTTTTTCTGGATTTTCTCTGCATTGCTGTATGCCATGGCATAAAAGATTTCCTGGGAATTGAGTTTGACATCATTCAGGCTTCTGTCTGCATAATTTCCTGTTTCTGTCAGTCTCTTTCCTTTTTCATCATCATTCATCATGGTCTCGAACATCCAGTCCAGACGTTCTTTTAATTTCTCATTAAGAACCGGAGCAGCCACCTCCACACGACGGACTGTATTTCTTGTCATAAAGTCAGCAGATGCAATATATATTTTTTCTCTTTCTTTTGTACCGAAACGGTAGATTCTGGAATGCTCCAGATAACGTCCTACAATACTTATAACCTTGATATTCTCTGTGTATCCTTTTATCTCCGGAATCAGACAGCAGATACCTCTGACAACCATTTCTATCTTAACACCTGCCTGAGATGCTTCTACCAGTTTATTGATGATCACCTTATCTGTCAGGGAATTGATTTTGATTCCAATATATCCTTCGTTTCCCTGTTTCACCTGGTCGATTTCTTCCTGTATCATATCCAGAACTCTGTTCTGCAGACATTTCGGTGCAACCAGAAGAAGATTGGATTTCTCAACAACTTCCCCTTTCAGAAGAGCTGCAAACACTTCTGCTGCTTCTTTTCCGATTTCCTGATTTGCTGTGATCAGTGACAGATCTGTGTAAAGTGCAGATGTTTTTTCATTATAATTACCTGTACCGATCTGTGTGATATAGGACACACCCTTATCTGTTTTTCTGGAGATCAGGCACAGCTTGGAATGTACTTTATATCCATTCAGTCCATAGATTACTCTGCAGCCAGCTTCTTCCAGTTTTCTGGAATATTCAATATTGCTTTCCTCATCAAATCTGGCTCTCAGCTCTACAAGTACAACAACTTCTTTTCCATTTTCTGCTGCTTCCACCAGAGCATCTACAATCTGACTCTTGTCCGCCAGACGATATAATGTCATCTTGATGGATACAACAGAATCATCCTTTGCAGCCTCATTCAGAAGATTAATAAAAGATCTGATATTTTCAAATGGATAGGATAACAGTACATCTTTCTTCATAATCTGTGGAATCAAAAGGCTCTTATCATCCAGCTCCGGTGTCATTCTGGGAGCTCTTCTCTGATAGAAAAGTTTGTCCTGGGCAGTATTCCTCAGATATCCCTGAAGTCCGAATACAAAGGACATATCAAGCGGAACCCTGGTCAAAAATACGTGTTCTTTATCCACATGAAGCTCCTTACAGAGTGAACTTATCATCTTTTTATTTAATTCTCTGGATAACTCCATTCTTACAGGATTCATTCGTCTTCTCTGCTTGATCAGATTCTCCATTGCATCCCTGTAATCCAGATCCTCATCATAAATGGTTTCTGTATCAATATCTGCATTTCTGGTAATACGGAGCAACGCTTTCTCCCTGATCTCATAACTCTTAAACATTTTCGGCAGAAAATGAAGAATCAGTTCCTCTGAAAGCATGAAAGTCCCTTTTCTTGTAGGAATATCGATCAAACGTCTGAATACAGTATTACTGCAAGGGATAATAGCTGTTTTTGTTTTTCCACCCTTGCTCATCAGTGATGCCACTGCATAAATATTTTTATTTTTCAGGAATGGAAATGGCTGCTGTTTGCTCACAATATTTGCAGACAGATACGGTGCGATCTCCTGATCAAAATATGTTTCCAGAAGCTTGCCTTCCTCTGCAGATAATCTGTTAAAATTGATCAGACGCACTCCGTAAGGCTCCAGTTCTCCCATCAGCTGTTCATAGATAGCTGCCTTTTTCTGATCCAGATCTCTGGTGGCCTGAATGATTGCAGTTACCTGTTCTTCACTGGTCATGTTTGTTTTATTCTCACGTATTACTTCAGATGCTTCCATCTGATCCATCAGAGTTCCGACTCTGACTCTGTAAAATTCATCCAGATTTGACTGATAAATAGCAGCAAATGTCAGTCTCTCCGCAAGCGGAACTCCTGGATTTCCCGCCTCATTTAAAACTCTCTCATTAAACTTCAGCCAGGACAGTTCTCTGTTCATCATATATACAGGTGCCGTAATTTCTTTGCTTTTTTTCTGTTGTTTTCTCATTCGGATAATTCATCACTCTTTTTATTCGTGATATCAGTGGCAAAATTTATCAAACCTTTTGACTCTGACATCCCATAACATTTAGAATTATAAACTTTGAATATCAATTCCATGGAATGTCCATGTTATATTTACGTAAAATTTCCAGTCAAACAAATAAATTTATCTGTTTCTCAATAAAAAAGTGATTTCTGCTATTCTATAGCAGTCCTTTCGCTACCTGTATTTTCTGTACGCTTCCCAGACTTACTGCCATACAAAGAACAGATAATACGAGTTTCGCTTATAGCATAGATGATTATCCAATAAAAAACAAGACTGCCCAGATTATACTTCGGACAGTCTCGCTTTTTATTTACTCATTCACCGGATTCACATGAACCATGCAGTGTTTTACGTCTTTAAAATTCTTCTCTATACTATGATGAACATTTTCCGCAATGTCATGTGCCTCATCCAGAGGAATCGTTCCATCTGCTGAAATTTCAATATCCACATACATCTTGGAACCGAAAAGTCGTGTCTGGAGAATGTCGATTCCCTTCACTCCTTTCACTCCCATGATCACTTCTCTCATGCTCTCTTCTGTTGCCTCATCGCAGGAATGGTCAACCATCTTATCAATGGCATCTCTGAAAATATCTACAGATGCTTTCACGATCAGTACACAGATTGCAACACTGGCAATCGGATCCAGGATCGGGAAGCCAAGTCTTGCACCAAGGATACCAATAAATGCACCAACAGAAGACATTGCATCTGAACGATGGTGCCATGCATCTGCCATCAGTGCACCGGAATTTATTTTCTTCGCAGCACTTCTGGTATACCAGAACATCCACTCCTTCACTACAATAGAAACAACTGCCGCAATCAGTGCCAATGTTCCGGGAATTGCAATGCTTGTTCCTGAAGTACTCTTAATAATGTTCTCAATTCCATTCATACCAATTCCGATACCGGTTGCCAGAAGTAACCCGGACAAAATAATGGAAGATACACATTCCATCCGCTCATGTCCATACTGATGCTCCTTATCGGATTTTTTGCTGGATAAATTCACACCGACTATTACTACGAAAGTACTTCCCACATCAGATGCTGAATGAATCGCATCTGAGATCATGGCATCTGAATGTGCCAGAATTCCGGCAAGTAATTTAAATAGGGAAAGTAACAGGTTTACTGCAATACTCACACCCGATACCTTCATGGCTACCTTATGTTCCCATGCAGGCTCTTCTTTCTTAGTTGTCGTATTACTGTTTGTCTTTTCCGACATTGCTGTCATGTTTAATTTTTTTGTCTGTTCCATAACCAGGACCTCCTAAATTTTCTTTTCAAATATATAAGCTTTTGTACTTTCCTATATTTGAGTTTACAGGTTCTTCTTATGTCACATACATTGCGTCACAGTCAGAAAACATATTTCCTTTCTGCGACTTATCAAAGTGCGGTCTTACAGGGGTCTTTTTGTAACTCTGAATTGCACCCGTTTCAAAAAATTCTCCTAAAAGAAAATTCCTCTAAAAGAAAATCTCTCCAAAACGTATTTTCCAGAAAACAAAAAGACACACCTGCGGAACATACACTGTCCCACAGATATGTCTGAAAATGTTCATATCTGCTGCCGCTTCATGCGGCCCGGCCCCACGCCCTCGAACACCTCGGGCATCGCCTGCTCAGTTTGTACTGTTGATCTCGCATTCTGTTGAATGTAATGCAGTGCAAAGAGAATTAATGTTACATATATCAATTCACAAATAGCATGATGTGAATCAAACAACAAGTCATATTATAATAGTTTTATAAGACTGTTTCTATTTGACTTTCACTGATGATACACTATAGTATATCGGTTAGTCAAGCCAAATGTTATTGAAAATTTTTATCATGATGAAACAATATTCTGCAGCCACACACCCTTCTTAACCAGCACAAATCCAATCACACACTTAATCAAATCCGCCAGCTGCACACATGCATAAATCACAAGCACATGAATCCCTGTATAACGACTCAGCACAAACGCGATTGGCACACTGACGCACCAGATAAACACACTGTCAAACAGGAACGTAATAATCGTCTTCCCACCGGAACGCAGAGTAAAATAGGTTGCATGCAAAAACGCATTCTGCGGCATAAAGAATGCAGTGATCATAATCAGATACTTCGCCAGCTCCCTTGCCTCATCATTGGTATTATAAAGCATTGGAAACAGCGGCGCCATAACAAACATCACCATTGCCACACAGGTACAGCACATCACTGAGAACGCGATCATCTTGTTATCTGTATCTCTCGCTTTCTTCATATCTCCCGCACCCAGAAGCTGTCCCACAATAATCGCAACAGAATCTCCCAGCGCAATAAACACAATATTAAACACATTGTTGATGGTATTGGAAATATTCAGCGAAGCAACCACATTCAGCCCTCGAATCGAATAACACTGAGTCAGCATCGCCATGGCAGAAGCCCATAAAGTCTCATTAAACAACAGCGGTGTACCCTTGACCAGAATCTTCTTTGTCAGATTCGCAGGAACCTTAAGCGTGCTGTACAGCCCCTTTGCAAATGCATTCTTCTCCGTATGCCTGTGTGTCCAGCCTATTACAATTGCCGCCTCCACATAACGTGACAGCACAGTTGCGATTGCCGCACCTCTCACACCCAGTCTAGGGAAGAAAAATACACCATAGATCAACAGATAATTAAACAACAGATTCACACAGATTGCCACAACCCCGGCTTTCATTGGCAGAACAGTCTCTCCGCACTCTCTCAGAGTACTGGAATAAATCTGCACCATCATAAACGGCGGCAATCCCAACAGCATAATATCCAGATACTGCTTTCCATACTTAAGCGTATCTGCGATCTGCTGCGCAGTACCCTCTCCCTGAAGATACATACTGATCAGATTCTCTCCAACAGTAAAAAACAGCAAAATCGTTCCAATCGTCAGAATCACAGCCATCCAGAACTTATACCTGAATGTCTGCCTCACACCCTCGTGATCCTTCTGTCCAAAATACTGTGCCGTGAAAATACCCGCTCCGGATACCCCTCCGAAAATGCACAGATTATAGACAAAAATCAACTGATTCACAATGGAAGCCCCCGACATCTGCTCCGTACCGATCCGCCCGATCATAATATTATCCAGCAGACTCACGAAATTCGTAATTCCATTCTGAATCATGATCGGAACAGCCACAGCCAGAACCATCATATAAAACTTCCTGTCACCGATAAACTTCTTACGAAACGATGACCTTTCTTTCGTCCTCTCCATAAAACTTTTCCTCATCCTTCTTCACAAAAACAGACTGTCCCGAGACAGCCCTCGCCTTAAGCGTTGTATCATCTACATTACTATAAAAAAAACAACATTTCAACCCCATATCAATAAATTCATACTATCATTTTCTATTCCGTTTCTGTTCCGTTTTTCTTCACTCCATATCCGATAACACACTTCCATACTATCATTCACAGTACCAGCCAGTTCACAGCGAAGAAAAATAAATGTTTTGAACCACATCTACAGGGGGTGTAGCAACTCTTAGAGTTCCTGCCCCCGCAGCCGTGGTTCAAAACATTTATTTTTCTTCGTGTCCCCTTTGAAACCATTAAAAAACTGCCGTTCCCCAATAATGAGGAAAACGACAGCTTTTCAAAAAGTATTTGCAAGCCTATTTAATAGCACCCTCAACCATACCATTCATAATCTGCTTCTGAGCAAGCAGGAATACGATGATCATCGGAATCATTGCCAGGAGTGCTGCAGTAAGGATCAGATCCCACTGCTTAACATAAGAACCAACAAACGCCTGTACAGCAACCGGAAGAGTCTTAACCTTACCATTCTGTCCTAACATCAGAGAAGGAAGAAGGTAATCGTTCCAGATCCACATACCATTCAGAATAGTAACAGTAACAATAACCGGTTTCAGAAGCGGAAGGATAATGCGGAAGAAAGTTCCCTCAGGAGAACATCCGTCAATCGCTGCTGCTTCTTCCAGTTCATATGGAATACCTTTAATAAAACCAGTTAAGATAAATACTGTCATAGCACCACCGAATCCACAGTATGCAAATACAATACCAGGAATAGACTGAAGCATGTTGATTCCAAGGAATTTACCTACATCACGGAATGTAGAAACCAGAGGAAGCATAACTACCTGGAAAGGAATTGTCATGGATGCGATAAATGTCATGTAAATAGCTGTTGACCATTTTGTCTTGTTACGGCAGATAACCCATGCAGCCATACCGCCGAATAAAGCAAGTAATACAAGGGAAACAACTGTAATGATCGCAGATGTTCCGAATGCACTCCAGAAACTGAAGTTAGAGTTGTTGACAACGTTTGAAATATTTGTCTTAAACTGTGCAAAGCTTGCACCTGCAAAGCTTACAGGGTTGGCAACAATACCGTTTGCATTCTTAAATGTATTAATAAGTACCAGATAGAAAGGAGATAATATGTACGCTGCGATAACAATCGCAACAGCTGTAAGCACTACCTTTGGAGTTTTCTTCGTAACCATTACATTTCAACCTCCTTCTTATTGGAAATTCTAACCTGAATAATAGATACAGCAGCCAGGATAATGAAGAACAGAATAGCTTTCGCCTGACCAAGTGCATAATTGTTCTTGGAGATCGCTGTATTATAAATATTCAGAGCCAGCATCTGAGTACCGTTTGTCAGATAGTTTCCGAAGAAACTTGTGACAGAACCTGTACCATTTGTCAGAGCCATGTTAACATCGAACTGTTTGAATGCAGATGTTAAGGTAAGGAATGTACAGATTGTAATTGTAGCTGCGATCATCGGAATCTTGATCTTAAATAATGTTGTAACAGCATTTGCGCCATCGATCTGAGATGCTTCCAGTACATCTTTAGGTACCTGTGTCAGACCTGTTACATAGATCAGCATGATATAACCTGCATACTGCCAGATATAAACAACGATGATAGCCATCATAGCTGTGTTTGTCTTTGACAGAAGTGAAATATTATTTGTCATCTTGATCAGTACGTTATTAAATACGAACTGCCATACATAACCAAGTACGATACCACCGATCAGGTTTGGCAGGAAATAGGAAGCTCTGAAGAATGAGAGTCCCTTAACCTTAGAGGTACAGAGTAAGGCCAGCATAAACGCTACTACGTTTACCAGAACCATGTTCAGAACTACAAACAGAATTGTGATGATCAGTGACCAGAGAAAACTTGGTTCATTGAACATTGCCTTATAGTTTGTAAATCCTACAAATCCTGTCATCTTGATTCCATTCCAGTCTGTAAAGGAATAAAACACACCAAGGCATAATGGAATAATAACTGTTACTACAAATGTAAATAACAATGGAAATACAAATATAAAGTTAACGATGCTTCTGTGATGTTTTAATGTCGGGAATAAATACATTCCCAGTAAAATGCCGATTGCACCAATGATCAGCGCCGGACCTCTCCAGCCAGCTCCGCTTCCGGAAATATCCTGGATCAATGATGCTGCCAGTAAAATAATACCGGCGATCAAGCATACCATGGAAATTGCTTTTTTACTAGCACTGTTTGTATTCATTTTGCCTCATCCTTCCTATTTTTTATTTCAAAGCAAAAATCAATGTGTCTTAGACTTTTTTGCGTACCTGAATAAAGGTCTGCCGGACCTTTACTCAGGTATGCAGCGCAAATAAAAGTGGGCGGCAACATAAGCGCCGCCCATAAGTTTCAATTATTAGTTTGCGTATGCACCCTGGATAACCTGTTCCAGTGTCTTAACGAATCCGGCTTCATCAAGGCTGCCAGATGCATAGTCAGCAAATACCTGACCTGTATAGTTCTGTGCAAGTCCTTCTTTCTGCTCTAACCAATGCCAAGCAGATGTCTTTCCAGCAGATACATAATCAGTGATTGTCTGAGCAAATGGATCATCACCAACGATTGTGCAGGACTTGAACGGGCTTACGAAACCAGCTTCTTTAACAAGAACTTCCTGAGCTTCATCTGTTGTCAGCCACTGAAGGAATGCTTCTGCTGCTTCTACATTACCATCTTTATATACTGACCACCAGGATGGAGAGTTTGTAAGGATTGTATCAATTCCATCTTCAAATGCGTATGGAATCATACCAACTTCGAAATTACCAGCTTCTTTATAAGCATCTGCATCATCACCTGTCATAGTTGCACCGATCCAGGAGCCCTGAGTAACGAATGCATATTTACCAGATGAGAAGTTAAGGATCTGCTGATCATATGTACCGGATACAAGAAGTGCCGGATCTGAATACTGATTCAGAAGACCTACAAAGTTAGCGAAATCTGTTAAACGATCTTCGTCAACCTTACCGCCATCATTGAGCATATCAATATAAGTAGTGTCATCTCTGTCAAGACCTGAATCCAGATAGTTTCCAAATAAGTGGTTACCTGTTGACCAGTAAAGGTTAACTGGTTCTGCTGCATAACCTACAACTGCTGTCAGTCCAAGCTCATCTTTCTTGGAATCAATTGTCTCAAATGCTTCTTTGATTGCATCAGGACCTGTTAATGTAGAAGGATCAATTCCTGCTTTGTCAAGGATGTCTTTGTTATAAGCAAGACCGATTGCTTCTGTTGTATATGGGAAACCGATTGTACCCTGCTTTTCATCAACATAAGCTGCATCTGTGTCAGAAGCCCATTCCTGATCACTCATATCTACTAAAAGGTCTGTCCAGTTAGCGAAGTCTGTAGCACCACCGTTTACGAAGATGTCAGGCATATTATCTGACTGATAGTATCCTTTCAGAGTACCCTGGATATCGATTCCGCCGCCCATGGATTCGATTTCTACTTTAGTTCCTGTTTCTTTCTCATACATTTCAGCTAATTTCTTCAGCTGAGCGTCAACTTCGATCTTACCGTTTACAAGACGAATACTGTCACCGTCTGCTGCCTGTACGGATACTGCTGCCGGAACCATTGATGCGATCATAGATACTGCTAAAAGTGTTGCAAATACTTTTTTCTTCATTTTCGTCACCTCGTCATTTTTTTAACTGTTTCTTTTTACCTTTTGCGCATAAGGTTTTTTGATAGTTGTATAATACCACTTTGTTTCTGAAATAGCAATACCTTTTTCGCATAAGTTTGAATTTTTTTATCTTTCTTTTTCGTCATTTGTTAAATATGCACAATTTATTTTTTCTATCTTATTACACTATGTCCAAAAAAGTGCTACTTTGAGGTCAAAAAAGTGCATACTCTTTGAATTGTATCCTATGGCTTGTGCATGTTTTTCCTTCGTCAGACAAGTAAAAACTTCTGCGCAGAACATTACGGAATAATTTCCTGTAACATAATAAAACAGCATTTCAGGTTCTGCACCCGAAATGCTGTTTTATTATGTCTTATTCATTTTGTTTCCGTTTATGCTGCCTGTTCTTTTTTCTTACCGGTAACTGTAAGCAGATGACTTTTGATCAGTACCGGACGTACTGCATTGTAGATCACTGCTACCAGAATCACCGAAACAACTGCATTGAATAATGTCGCTACAGCACTCATTTTTGCAAGTGCCTGTGCCAGTTCCTGAGGCTGTCCGAGAATATACTGTTTGTAGAAATATCCTACGATCGGATCTGCCACAACATTAAACGCGAGACCTGCTACAGAGGCAATCACACTCCATTTGAAAACGTATTTCTTATCTGTACTTTCATTAATCTTTGCAATCTTATGTGCTACCAGACCTGTGATCAGGCCAATACAGAATTTCAGTACAAATGTCTTTGGTGCGCCTGTGATATATACAGGATCCATCAGGTCTGCGATTCCCATTCCGATGGCACCGGATAATCCGCCGTATACACCGCCGATCAGAAGTGCTGCCAGTACGCAGAATGCATTTCCGATATGGATGGATGTTGCATCACCGCCCGGTACAGGGATCTTAATCTGCAGGAATGTAAAAGATACATAGCATAACGCAGCCATAAGAGCTGTCTCTGCAAGTTTTGTAATTGTGCTGTTCTGAGTATTCATAATAACTGTCCCCTCTCATATGATCTGATAGAAGGCCCATATCAATAAGCCAGATTGCCTGTTTGATTTTCACTATCAGATTTTTTATATTTTGACGCATCAATATGTTGAAGTTATCATACGTGAAATGTGTCATTATTTCAATGACCAATTTTTTGAATTTTTTAGAGGTCAGATTAAATATTATGCAAAAAGCCCTCCGTCTGCATGCTGCTCACATGAAAACAGAGGGCTTCATTATTCTATTTGCTTAAATCCTTGCTACGCCTGATTTTCTTGCTGCTTCTGCTACAGCTTTAGCTACAGCGTCTTTTACGCGTGGGTCAAAGGCTGCCGGAAGAATATATTCCGCTGTTAATTCTTCGTCACTTACCAAACCTGCAATTGCATATGCTGCTGCAACTTTCATTTCATCGTTAACATCTGATGCTCTTGCGTCCAGTACACCACGGAAAAGTCCCGGGAAGCAGAGTACGTTGTTTACCTGGTTCGGGTAATCAGAACGTCCTGTGGATACCACTGCTGCGCCTGCTGCTTTTGCTTCGTCAGGGAAGATTTCAGGTACCGGGTTTGCACATGCAAAGATGATAGGATCTTTTGCCATTGTGCGGACCATATCCTGTGTCAGTGTTCCAGGTGCGGATACACCGATGAAGATGTCTGCGCCTTTGATCACTTCTGCAAGAGTACCTTTCTCTTTGTTGAAGTTTGTGATCTTAGCCATCTCTTCTTTGATCGGGTTTAATCCTTCTCTGCCTTCGTAAATCGCACCCTTTCTGTCTGTCATGATTACATTCTTAAGTCCCATGGACATTAACAGTTTGATGATAGCGATACCTGCAGCACCTGCTCCGGAAGTAACGATCTTCACTTCATCAAGCTTCTTGCCAACCAGTTTCAATGCGTTGATAACACCTGCAAGTGTGATAACTGCTGTTCCGTGCTGGTCATCGTGGAAGATCGGAATATCACAGCATTCTTTCAGTTTCTTTTCGATTTCAAAACATCTCGGTGCGGAAATATCCTCAAGGTTGATTCCTCCAAAGGATCCGGCCAGAAGGCTTACTGTCTTAACGATCTCATCAACATCTTTACTGCGGACGCAGAGCGGAATCGCGTCTACACCGCCAAATTCTTTAAAGAGTACACATTTACCTTCCATAACAGGCATACCAGCTTCCGGTCCGATATCTCCCAGTCCAAGTACCGCAGTTCCGTCTGTTACAACAGCAACTGTATTCCAGCGTCTTGTCAGATCATAACTCTTGTTTACATCCTTCTGGATCTCCAGACAAGGCTGAGCAACACCCGGTGTGTAAGCAAGGCTTAAAGCATCTTTGGAATCTACTTTGGCTCTTGATACAACCTCAATTTTACCTTTTAAGTCATAATGCATTTTTAAAGATTCTTTTGCGTAGTCCATTTTGTTTTGGCTCCCTTCTGCACTCTTTTTTTGAGACGCCTACATTGTAACATTAACTTGGCTCAGATTCTACTGTTTTTCTGACCTTTTTTCTCAAAATAATTAAAACAGCATCTTTCTGTAGAAAATTGGAAAGATGCTGTCTCAGTTATGATACTTTATTTTTTGATATCAGGTTAGGGGCAAAATACCTTTTGACCCTAACATCATTATTTATCTGTATCAAAATGCACTTCTGCGCTGGCAACTGCACGCTCATCCAGGAGTTGTTTGAAAGTCTTGGTCTTTGCTTTTTCTTCGTAGTCATCGGACCAGTAGTAGCCTTTCAGCTCGTCCATATACTCATAGTAGTCACAAAGATAAATATATACAGTGGAAATGTCTCTGTCCTGTATCGCATATGTGTTATTGCTGTTTGACACGCCTCCATATGGCATGATATCTCCATTGGCATCCAGCATAACTGCAAAATACTTTGCTTCCGGATCCTGCATTTTCATAGTGATCTCAAATGGTGTTTTCGTAATGGAGAGAACACCATCTCCATTTTCATCTACCACATTTACATCCTTTTTAACCGTATCGGAAGTATTTTTCTCTACATCTACGTTGAACTTCCAGTCACCCTTCAGTGTCCATGAGTTATATCTGTTATTACCTTCAATTGCCTCAGGATACCGTTCAAAATACTCATTCCACATCTCAGTGAAAAACTGATGTTCCAGATCCTTCTGTTCTTCTGTCAGGCTCTCATAATCTGCATCATCTGTGCTGATTCCATGCTCTGCCATTTTCTGATTATATTCATCCCGCAGATCCTGAGGGATATCCGGGGTAGTATCCTGGTCATCCGGAAGAGTACCCACAATATCTTTCAGATCCAGCTCCATGGCAAACCTGTCAGGTACCTTGATGTCTTTGACATAATCGCTGATTGCCGGACCTCCCACCTGAGGAAGGTTCTCATCACTGTATTCATCCATTCCCAGTGTCTGGGCTAACTTGTCAAAACTAAAGTCCTCAGAATCTACATCAATCCCTTTTTCTTTGAAAAATGCGTTACGCACCTCATAAAATTTTGTCCATCCTGCATCATCCACTGTCATATCTTCTACAGGAATACGCAAAACTCCTGCATAGGTGTTATCATCCAGCATTTTTCCATCCAGATAAGCATTGAACAGATTACTTTTTTCATCCATGTAATCATATTTCACTGTAGAATTCTCGCTGAGCTTAATATTGGGTTTTCCATCAGATGTAATGAATGTATCCGGGAATTTATCCTCTGTATGGATTGTCATGGACAGGTACAGAGCCATTTCATTACAGTATACTTCTGAAAGCGTGACAGTTGTTCCATCTACTGTTTTACTGTATGATTCATTGTCTTTCGTTTTATCTGCATTGTTATTTTCTGTTGTATTCTGATCCTCAGACTGAGCATTTTGAGAATTACTGCTGCCCTCCTGACTTCCATCAGCATCTGCAGACAGTGTATCTTCTGCAGATGCTGTCAGCTGCTTTGCGTATTTCGAATAATCACCATAAAATCCCAGGGAATTGCCGAGCTGCTTAAACACATTTCCGACCAGAGGAATGTTCTCTGCAAATGCAGGATTTGTGATACACACTGCGGAAAACACAGCTGCCGCTGCGGTCAGTCCCAAAGCTGTTTTGTACACTGTTTTGAATTTCTTATGCGATTTTACTGTTCCTGTGGATTTCTTTCCGGAACTTCCTGTTGATTTTTCTGTTGATTTCTCCTGTAATCTTTGCACCATATTCTCTGTATTTTCCGTATGTCCAGAAGCTGCTGCCATTTCTCTGATTCTGGAAAATGCTCCGTTTTTTGCATCTTCTGCCTGCTTTGGCAATGGAAACTCTGCCTGCATGATTTCCTCTATCGCATTGTCATTTCTGTTATTCTTTTCTTTATCAAAATCCAACTTCTTCGCCATGATCACTTCATTCCTTTCTTGAACTTACTGTTATGTTTCCTGCTGTTACTGATCCTGTTCTCAGATTTTCATTCTGATATTCTGCAAACCTTCTGCTATACCTGTGAATTCTCTGTTTTTCTTTTTTTTCTGCTGCAGTCTCTTCTTCTGAATATTATCTTCTGCTGAAGTATATTCCTGCTTTAGCTGCATACGGGCTCTGACCAGTCTGGTTTTTACTGTGTTTTCATTCATATTTAATATAGAAGCAATGTCTGCGATCCGAAATCCCTCTACATAATACAGAACCAGTATGATCCTGTAGGATTCGTCCAACATTCCAAGCATTTCCTTGAACTCAAATTCCTCAATGGACATATCCTGTCCGGGGACTTCCGAAAGTTCTTCAGCTCTGCTGAAATTTTTGTAGTGTCTGTGGATTTTATTGCATTCATTGATCAGGATCCTGATCATCCAGGTTTTGAAATATTCCGGATTTTTCAATGTATGTATTTTTTCAAAGCAGGTAAGTATGGTATCCTGCATGGCATCTGCGGCATCCTCATCATTATCAAGGATTCCCCTCGCCACCTTGTACATTGCCAGAGAATTCTTTTCCATCAGTTCCAGAAATGCATCCGCATCTCCTGAGATGGAGCGTTTTACCAACTGTATCAAATGCTGATCCTCCTTGCTTAGAGTTTTATATGTTACTGTTTACTTCATGTCCAGTAACTCTTATGTTTTTACAAATATGTTTCATTCGAATGAAGCTTTGTTGTTTTGTTTTACACTTATTAGATGGGGAATTATAGAGAAAAGTTTCATATCTTTTAAATAAATTTTCAGGTACCGAATTTTTATAGTTATTATAACTTCTCGTCCGCATATAATTGTAATACAAACAAATTATAATCCCTGGATTTTCCCACAAAAAAAACGGCACATTTCTGCACCGGTTTTTATCACTCATAATCTTTCTTAATGTTTTCCTTTTATTCTTCAGCATTCAATCTCTTCTGATACATAGACTGGAGCAGGAATTTTCCTGTCTCTGTTTTGAATACTTTTTCCAGCATGTTTCTCACATTGTTTCCGGAAAAATTACTCTCATCTGCATTTACCAGATAATCTGCCTCTATCATGATCTGATAATCAATACCGTCGATTCCGGTTATTGTATGATGATGACTTACAATATAAGAAACACGATCTACAAATTCTTTCGGCAGATCTGAATCTACAAAAAATTCCTCTATCAGTGCCGCACTTTCTTCCTCCTGATGTTTACCGTTGGCATTTCCGTATTTTACTCTGCAGAGAGGGCAGGCAATATCATGGACAACCGCAGTAACCTCCACCAGCTTCTGCTGCTCCGGTGACAGATTTTCGCCCTCTGCGATTGTTTTTGCATATGCGTATACTTTCATGAAATGGTTGATGTCATGAAGATCTCCCTTGGAATACTCTACCATTTTCTTTACAACTTCTGCTACTGTCATGCTTTGTTCCTGCCTTTCTCTTACGGGTTTAGTTACTTGTGCACTCCGCTCTCAGTAACCGGGTTTATCTTATTCTGAAAAACAGCAGAATCTTTCGATCCTGCTGTTTACAATTATCAATTATTTGCAAAGTTCCTCTGCCATAGCCTCAATCTCTGCTTCATTTGCTTCGCTTAAGGAAGAAGTGATCTTTACATTATTTTCCAGCCATGTGATATTTTTGCTCTTTTCAAACATTCCCTGCATGATTCTTGCTGCTGCAGGTGCCCAGCTTCCGTTTTCGATGAGACCGATGGTGCGGTTCTGGTAGCTGCGTTCTGTAAGGTTCTCAATGTAGGTACGCATAAATGGGAAAATATCTCCGTTGTATGTAATTGTGGCAAGTACCAGTTTACCGTAACGGAAAGCATCTTCCACTGCTTCTGCCATGTCATCTCTTGCAAGGTCAAATACAGTTACTTTCGGGCATCCTTTTTCTTCCAGTTTCTGTGCCAGAAGTTCTACTGCTTTCTTTGTGTTTCCGTAAACAGATGTATAGGCGATCACAACACCTTCGCTCTCTACTTTGTAGGAGGACCAGATATCATATTTCTCAATGTAATGTCCAAGGTTCTCTGTGAGGATTGGTCCATGGAGTGGACAGATTGTCTGGATATCCAGAGTTGCGGCAGCTTTCAGAAGCTTCTGAACCTGTGCACCGTATTTTCCAACGATTCCGATATAGTAACGGCGTGCTTCGCAGTCCCAGTCTTCTTCTACGTCAAGTGCTCCGAATTTACCGAAACCGTCTGCTGAGAACAGAACCTTATCAGTACTGTCATAGGTAACCATAACCTCCGGCCAGTGAACCATTGGTGCAAATACGAAAGTCAGCACATGTTTTCCAAGTGTCAGGCTGTCACCGTTTGCAACCACCAGCTTCTTTCCGTCCAGATTCAGGTTTCTGAAGAAATTTCCCATCATAGTGAAGGTCTTGGTATTTGCAACTACGGTTGTGTCAGGATATGCTTTCATGAAGTTCTCGATATTTGCGGCATGATCCGGCTCCATATGCTGTACTACCAGATAATCCGGTTTCGCACCGTCCAGGACTCTGGCTACATTTTCAAGCCATTCATCTTTGAAATTAGCATCTACAGTATCCATAACTGCAATCTTTTCATCCATGATCACATATGAGTTATAGGACATACCGTTTGGCACTACATACTGACCTTCAAACAGATCTACCTGATGATCATTTACACCTACATAATAAATATCATTTCCGATTTTCATGATAACATGTTCCTCCTTAGCGATATCCAAGCCGGTAAAATCCGGTTAAAAATTCCAATTCTTTATTTCTGAACCTATTATATCCACATTCATATCGTTCGTCAAGTCTCATACTGATTTATAAAATCAATTTCTCATCTTTTTTATATAAAAATCTGGAAATACTTGAATATGTCGAATTGTACGAATAACACTGAAAAAGACGGCAGAATCATGAGATCCTGCCATCTTTCATTTCGAATACGGTATCAACGATATTCATCGTAGATTTTCTGTGTGATACAAGTACTACTGTCTTTTTCTTTGAGGCTTCCCTCAGGGATTTCAGGATGATTCCTTCATTCAGGGAGTCCAGATTTGAGGTTGGCTCATCCATAAGGATCAGCGGACTGTCGTGCAAGAATGCTCTCGCGATTCCGATTCTCTGTTTCTCGCCGCCGGATAAGGTATCACCCAATTCGCCAACTTCTGTGTCGTAGCCTTTCGGAAGTTTCATTATAAAGTCGTGAATAGAAGCTTTCTTTGCTGCTTCGATGATTGCCTCTCTGGAAGCTCCCGGGCTGCCAACTGCAATGTTATTGGCAATGGAATCGTGGAACAGATGAGTTTCCTGTGTCACGTAGCTTTCCATGTCTCGCAAATGTCTGGTTGGGATTTTTCTCACATCTTCGCCGTCTACAGATACGCTTCCCTCGTTTACATCCCAGAAACGCATGAGCAGTTTCAGAAGTGTAGACTTGCCGGAACCACTGGCTCCGTGGATACCGGTGATCTTGCCTGGCTCCAATTTCAGGGAATAATCATCCAGGATTGTTTCATTTTCGTAAGCAAAGGTAACATGCTTTGCTTCAGCACCTGAGAATGCATTTACGCTGTTCTTTGCTCTGCCTGTTAAAATACCTCTCAAAATATATTTTTCTTTTTCCGGACTATTATTTTGATTTCTTATATCATTATCTGTATTTTCTGAGACAATAGATGTATTTGAAATTTCATTATCAGAATCAGTTCTTATATCCACATTCCCGAAGATTTCTTCCACCATGGGTGTTTCTTCCAATAAAGACAGAACTCTCTCTCCGCTTGCCAGCGTCTGATTCAGATTGTTGGACAGACTGGACAGTGCCACCACCGGTCCGAAAGAACCCATCATTGCAATGGTACAGGTCAGGATTCCCTCGAATCCGATCTCTCCTTTTCCGTAAAGCCATACAGTCAGTGCCAGCATTCCAAAGGATGCCAGCAAAATCACCAGATTTGTAAATGATCTCTGAGTGCCTTCCATTTTGCTTAATTTCTCCTGCATTCCCGCCAGACTTCGGGAACGCTCAGACATTTGTTCTTTTCGTTTCTCCCCCTGATCGTACTGGATTGTTTCATCCAGACCACGAAGGGAATCTAATACAAAGCTGTTCAATTCCCCGAAGTTTGTACGAAATTCCATTCCCATCTGGCTTCCACACTTGCCGTTCCACATAGGAATCACGACTCCCACGATCAGATACGCAATCAGCGCAAGGATTCCTGCCAGCCAGTGATATCTTCCGATAAATACTACCATGACCAGAGAAGTCAGGGTTGCAATGGCAATCGGTGATATTGTGTGTGCATAAAACACTTCCAGAAGTTCGATGTCTGTTGTAATGATAGAGATCAGGTTTCCCTTGTCCCGTCCTTCCAGCTTCGCAGGACAGAGTTTCCGCAGGGCTGCGAATACTTTGTGACGGATGATCGCCAGAAGTTTAAATGCAATAAAATGATTGCAGTATTGTTCTGCATAATGCAGGATGCCGCGGAGAACTGCTATGATGAGCATTACAGTTATGATTGTTTTTACACTTCCTGCACCTCCTGCTATAAGCCCATGTACAATTACCTGCCCTGCAAGAATAGTCAGAAAAATAGCACAGAGATATCCGGCTGTTCCCAAGATGATTGCTGCCAGCATGATATGAAGCAATGGTTTCACCAGACCGATCAAGCTTCCCATAATTGAAATAGCACTTCTGCGTTTTTTCGTTGCAGCCGCTCCATATGATGCTATGCTTTCATTCACCATCTTCTTTTGTACTGTACTTTTCTGCATACTTTTTTCATTCGTATCAGACATCCACAGGTTCCTCCTTGCCATAGTTCTCCAATGCCATCTGACTGTCATACAGATGTCTGTATTCACCATTCAATTGCATCAGCTCTTCATGTTTTCCACTTTCCTTTATTTCTCCATCTTTCAGGAAATAAATCTGGTCGGAATTTACCACATTTGCCAGTCGATGTGAGATCAGAAGCACTGTCTTTGTTCTGGCAAGCTGGTGGATCACATCCATGATCAGTTCTTCACTCTCCACATCAATATTGGAAGCAGCCTCATCAAAAATATATACTGCCGAGTCTCTCAGTAATGCTCTGGCAATCGCCAGCCTCTGGCATTGTCCGCCGGACAGGTTGCCGGCTTTTTCCAGAAGTTTTGTCTGCAGTCCGTCCTGAGTCTGCAGAAATCCCAGGAGATTTACCTTCTCAAGAACTGCGTTCATTTCTGCTTCTGTTGCATCTGACTTTGCCATGCGAAGATTCTCTTCTACAGTTCCTTTAAACAGATAACTGTTGTGGCGAACCAGTACCACATGTCTCATCAGATCCGTTTCCTTTACATGGGAAAGCGGCACACCGCCAATAGTAATCTCTCCGGTAAATCCTCTGTTCTTTGCAGAAATGATTCCTGCGATCGTACTCTTTCCGCATCCGGCTTCTCCTACCAGAGACACAAAACTTCCCGCCGGAAGGTACAGATCGATTCCTTTTAAAATCTCTCTATCTTCTTCATATGCGAAATGTACATTCTTAAAAGAAATATCCAATGATCCTTCAGGCAAAATCTTCTCTCCTGTCTGTGGTTCCGGTAAATCTAATATTTTAAAAATCTTGTCACTTGCCGCCATACCATTCATTGCAATATGGAAAAAAGATCCCAAAAGTCTTAATGGTAGAAAGAATTCACTTGCCAGAAGAACTATACATAAAGTTCCGGAAATGCTGATATTTCCTTTCAGAAATTCAGATACTGCCACTGCCATACCAATTGCTACACCGCCATATGCCACAATGTCCATCACGCTGGTAGAATTCAATTGCATGGTCAGCACTTTCATAGTGATTCTGCGAAAGTTCTGGGATTCCATGTCCATCTCGTCTGCTTTCTGCTGATCTGCCTGATAAATTTTCAGAGTTGTCAGTCCCTGCAGATTTTCCAGAAAAGAATCTCCAAGACCTGTATAAATGCTCCAGTATTTATCCAATAACTTTTTTGCGATTTTCTGTACTGCCACAATTGAAATCGGAATCAGCGGTACACAGATCAGAAGTATCACACTGGCTTTCAGGCTTACTCTGCATAAAATCACAAACAGAGTCACCGGTGCAATCAGACTGTAAAATAACTGCGGAAGATATTTTCCAAAATAAGTTTCCAGCTGCTCTACGCCTTCCGTTGATACCTGAACCACCTCTGAAGAAGATACCTGTTCATTATAGGATGCTCCAAGCTTCAGCATCTTTTCATAAATCTTTTCACGCAGGATACGCTTCACATCCACGCATGCCAGATAGGATGACCTTGCCCCCATTCTCTCACAGATAAATCTAATGATCACTACCAGAATCAGCGCAATTACTGTGCGTTCAATAACTGCTGTTGTCACATTCTGATATACAACTTTTTCCAGTAAATCTGCGATTGAAAAAACTGCCAGCACCTGCGACAGAAGTGCTGCCCACTGCCATAGAATCGTATATACAATATATTTTTTCGCATGGGATAATAATCCCACCAGTCTTGTTTTTATCATAAGTTTCTCTTTTCTTTTTTGCTGCAAATCAGATGCCAGACTGCAAAAAACGGATGATACAAAATCATCCTCGGTCCCGAGAATCTCATTACCTGACAGATCTGTTCTCTCTTCTCCGGTTTATAACAGTGTACCTTACAGTTTGCACAGAATGTCTTCTGCTCCATAAACGGACATTTCTGGCTTCTAAGCTTTGCGTAATCGGAAAGTTCCTGACAGACAGGGCACATCTTTCTGCCCTGACGTTCTTCTTTGGAATGATTTTTCCGGCAGTACAGTTGGATCATTTCTTCCACAACGTGCTGCTCTCTCTGACGTTTCTTTTCCACTTTGTTCATGTTATTCTGCACCTTCCAGTATTTCTTTTTCTGTTTTTACTCTCAAGAAAAAATACAATACATGGCAGATCCAGACCACGATCAGACAGCTTCTGCCAATCGGCACATTTTTCATACATAAAAATCCTATGCCCATGATTACAGTTACCGTTCCCATGATGCGGAGTTTTGTTCCCATGGTCATGGCTCTTTTCTGCACAAAACTGTCGAGATGTTTCCTATATAAATTTGTTCCAAGAAACCATGAATGAAGCTTCTCTGAACTATTGGCAAAAAAGAATAACGTTGCCATATAAAATGGAACTGTGGGCAGAATCGGCAGTACAATCCCCACCGTCCCAAGCCCAAGACACAAAAATCCCAGTGTCATCCAAAAGATTTTGAGTGTATGTTTCATAATTTTCTCCATCCTTTTCTCTATCTGGTTATCTATTGCTAACCGTCAGGTCATTGTATCAGTACTATTGGATTAGCGTCAACTAATTTTTGCAGTTTCGTTCCTTATGAGAACGGTTTATGAATTTCTGAAATACCTGTAAAATCAGCTTTTTGTCATAATTGTGCATAATAAAAAGGCCGAACTTTCTTCATTTCGACCTTTAATCCTACATCCAGAATGTCAGCACTGCTGTACTCTCCGGCATATGTGCGTTTCCAATATTACAGGCAACAGTAATGTGAACTGTGCCCTTTACATTTCCCATCCTCCCACGGAAAAAATGACAGGCACTGAGCGGAATTCTCAGATGTCCGTCCTTTATAACCGCTTCATAAAGCTGTCCCTGCTTCTCATATTTCAAAGAAGAAATATGTCCCCACATCCTGGTTCCATCAATCCTGGATTGTCCGTTAACCTCCCGGATTGTCAGCTCCAGCCAGCTTCCGCGTGTATTATTTCGAATAAGTGCAAGATGCTCAAATCCCTGATGAGCCATGGAAATCCTGGTTTCACTGTTTCTGCTCATCTGATGAACCGCAATCCCGACCTGAAACTTTCCTTTCTCCAATATTTTCTCAATAAAATATGTATTCGACTCCCTGCTGTGCTGACTATCTCTGGCATCTTCCTGACTCTTATCCTGTTTCTCTATATGCTCTGCAGTCTGCCTCCCATTCCTTATCATATTCCTGAGCAGATCATAATCTACATTCTCAATCAACTGCCGCATCTTCTCAGGAATCTCTTTTTCCGGAATATTCATTGCCTTCAGATACAGTTTCACATCCCGCAGAAGTTTCTTGTAAATCAGTAAGGCATGCGTTCCCTCGGCAGTAAACTCATATTTCTCCGTCAGATATCCTCTCTCCATGCACTCTTTAAAGAAACGACTGACCGGTCCATGACTCACCCCACAGATGTCTGCGATCATTGTAACACTTCCACGCTTTTTCCCCACCTTTTCCAGTTCCATAAGATACTGGATCTGAAGCATTGAGGGATGCAGAAGCTCCACACTATCCTGTTTATTCATGCCTCTTATCCCTCCGACTTCCAGATATGTACATCAAGTTCCCGGCTGTTCCAGTCAACAGGCTTCTCACCTTTTCTCGTAAATGCAATCAGCGCGACTCCCTCTATAATCGGATCCTGACATCGGGTTAGAAACTTAAATGCACCAGATGGTATCCGGGGATTTCCCATTCTCTCTTCCGCCTGCATCCATCCCTGTTCCGGATCTTTGTACCATAAATTCTGAGATGAAGCCTCACCTTCCCTTTTAATCAGTTCAAAACTACTCTCATCTTCTGTAACATGCAGCCAGATATTCTCAGAAAAATGTTTAAATTCCCTGGCAAATCTTCTCGGACACGTCTTCTCTATCTGGTAGATTCCCATAAGAAACTGATAACGCCCCGGTCGGTACCAGCTACGCAGATCCGACTGCTTCAAAATCCTCTCAAAAGTGTTTCCATAATCCACAAAATTGCAAATCTGCTGAACCGTCTCCTCACTGATCACATGCTCCATGCGACAGGCATCCTCTTTTGCCTTCTCCTCTGAAACACCGACAAACTGCAGAAACTGCGTCAGAATTTCATGACGATATTGAAATTCCTCACCTGTAATCTTCCCAAGCTCCGTGAGAAAAATCCCTGATTCAGCTCTTCTCCCCTGTAATCCTGTATACGTATCTTTCTCCCTGACAACATATCCATGAGTTTTTAATTGTTTCAGATAAAAATTAACTTCTCTTCTGCTCATATTCATACGGCCGCCTAACTCCTCAACCGTAATCTCTGCTCCTGCATTCGCAATCAGACAAATCTGCTCTAGCATGTCTTCCTCAATCTCACGTCGTGAGGATGGAAGCTGAGTATCCGTTTCCTTTATTTCTTCAAAATCAGTTTGCATCAGTTTTCTCATTTTGATCCCACCTGAATTATTCTATAATAATTTTCTCTCCAAGTACCTTATATCAGCAGGTTAGTTTTGGCTAATTTGTATTATATGAACAATTCTGCGTTACTGTCAAGCCAATTCTGTGTTTCTTTTTTTTATACAAACTGATTGATTTGCTTTTTCAGACAACTATAAATCTTCTGGCAGCATCCCTGGAGCGTGTTTAAAAAATGCTTTCCGTAAGATGCCTGTTTCATCTGTCAGTTTCTCATAGCTGTTTTCTGGTTTCAGAATACCATTTTCCAGTTCTTGTGTGATTTCTGTTTATACCTCATCCTTTTTTAACTTTCGTTCTAACTCTAAAACTTCTTTTCTGCACAATTCTATTGCATCATTACAGGTTTCCACATCATCACCATCTATCTCTATGCTATCGTCACCAGGATATCTGGTTGAAAAATAGAAACCATCTATCATTCTCATCTGTTTTGCGAAGTTCTGATTAGCCGTTGATCTGCTTAACGAAATTCTCCGCTAAAATACAGCATTACAGGGCTTTCCCCAAATCAAATCTTCTTTATTCTCTTACTTAATTACTCATTTTTCTTGAGTACATACATTCAGCTACATAATCCCAAGTAATCCATTGTACTCAACTGTTTCATCATTGTTCTTATTCTGTAAAAAATCCCCCAAACGTTCTGCTTCTTTAGATTTTATATCATCCAAAACATGCGTATAAGAGACTGTAGTATTATAATTTGCGTGTCCCATAATTTCCTGAACAGTTCTAGGTGTCATTCCTTTTTCAAAGCATCTTGTAGCAAAAGTATGCCGTAATGCATGGGGATGCACCCTTTCAAACCTTTTAGGTATACCTCCGGAATATAATGCTTCTGTGCGAAACATGTCATTGATCTGCTGTGTCACATAACGCATATCACTTTCAACACTATACCGTCCGATTGGAGACCCCATAGATGTTAAGAATACTAAATTTCCAAGTTCTTCCGGCTGTCTCCACCGTTCTCCCATATCTGTACGTTTTCTTTTTACTTTTTCGAACTGCTTTTCAAGAACTTCTCTCGTTTCTCCGAAAAATGGGATTTTTCTCACAGAGTTTTCTGTTTTAGGCGATGTCAATCTCATAATTTTTTTGCCGTTTTCGTACTGATATGACAATGATCTTTTGACATAGATAAATTTATTAGTAAAATCAATGTCTTCCCATTGTAATCCACCCACTTCACCGATTCTCATACCAGTAAGTAACATGAATTTATACATTTCTTCATACCAGCTTTTCGTCTTATCAAGATAGTCTAAAAAGATTTCCTGTTCTTCAACAGTCAATACTCTCCGTTCGACTTTCTCACATTTAGGAATCACGACACCCACAACCGGGTTAATCAACATCAAACCATTTGCCATGGCAGCTTCAATACAATTTTGCAAGATTCCAGTTGCTTCTCTAACAGATTTTGAAGATCTCCCGGCTTCCAGCATATCCGCAATAGCGGTCTGAACATGGAGCTGTCTAATATCTGCCAATGGTTTTGATCCAATACGTGTTCCATAATAATTTAAGAATTTACGTTTGTATGATGGTGAACCACCGTCTTTAAGTGTCGGAGCTTTATATTTTGTATACCACTCTTCAAACCACTCACTAAGTGTGATAGATTTACCATCCACTCCCGGAAGCAAATTACTCCGCTTCAATTCATCAACGGCTATGGCTAACTTTGCTTTCAAATCTTTCAGTTTCCAGTCATATATAACAATAGACTGTCCTTCGACTTGTGTCCTTCCCATATATCGACCATCTGGCCTTTGTGATAGACCTCGACCTAATTCTTTTCCTTTTAAGTCCTTACCCATAATCTTATTCCTTTCATAATTGGCAGTTCCACAATTCTGAAAAGTTCAAAATCATCAGTAGTCCTTAAAATCATCTCAAAGATGCCTCATTATTTCTTCACATCAGAGTATTTTCCTTTTGTGAACTTAACATCACCATAAAAATCACTCATGCCAGAATTTTTTTCAAATGTTTCCAGACTCATAATTACCATATCACCATAACCGTTTTTCGTTATAAAAACAGGCTCTTCTGTACTATGACACATTTCTGAAATGGCATTTGTATCTCTTAATTCTCTGATAGGAATTATTTTAGGCATCTTCTCATCTCCTTTCGATTATCATCGTAGCATAATTATGACACAATAGCAAGTATGATTTTAGAAATACTGAGAATGATCTTTTCATTCAACTTTTACAATGTTAATTGAAATTTTGCACTTTTCTTCAATTCATCATCAAATAATTCTTTATGTATAAACACTCTCCGACCAATGCGTACTACATATTTACAACATGGATTTGAAATCATTTCCCTTGCTTTTGTCTTGCCAATACCAACATATTTACAGAATTCATCTATAGTCATCAAGTTCTTTTCATATTCCATTATGTTTTCTCCTAATGTCTCATTATTATATATAGAAGTTACTCCTGCAGGCGGCTGCCGGAATACAGCCTCATTGGAATCTCACCATCTTTTCAGACCGGAGCAGCTAATCTCCGGAAGTATCATTATCAGAAGCATTATCATCGCTCAAAGTTCCGTATCTCTGTCTGTAATCAGATATTTTTCGCTCGTACCTTTACTTCAATATCCACAATAATATTTCTTCGTTTCCAATGCTTAACGACTTTGCGACACGATGTCGCAAAGTGCCAAGTACAGATAGTCATGGCGTATCTGTCACACAGCTCCAATGCTCCTATGTCCTGCAGGAAAAATATTCACTTGCCAAGGTTCGCCTGTTCTGTAGCTGCAAGGAATAGAAAGGGATATTCCTTGCCACATATACAAAACTAAATTTTAAAATCCAGAATTTTGGTAATTAACTTTGTCTCAAGTCTCCGCCGCAACGTTTCATCCACACAGTAATGAACTTGTCCATATTCATCGTATAACTTTCTTACAGACAATGACGCTATGTATCCTTCATAATGCTTTAACACAGCATTGATTGCTTCAATATCTCCATTCGATGCCGCTCTGATAATGTGAAAAGACGGCATATCATCTTGTTTATCCCTGTTACTTTTTTTGCTCACTCTGATATTCCTCCATCATTTTTTTCATCAATTCAAGAGAGCGTTTTCGATGCTCATGAACCGTACTACGACAAGATTCATTGCCCTGGCAATTTCTGTATCACTCATATCCATGAAATATGAAAGCAAAACTACATCTCGCTTCCTTTCTGAAAGCAACTGTATTGCATACGCAAGTAATGCGTCTTTAACTTCAATGTCATATCCAAGTACCTGAAAGCACTTGCTTTCTACTTCATATTCGTCCACAGTATAAAGTCTGCTCTGTTCCTTCTCAGAAAGTTCCGAGAACAGTACCTCATGTTTCTGTCGATATGCCATATGTCTGTGATAATCAACTGCCTCTCCTTTTAATGCCAGCTTACATAGCCGGTCAAACTGATTCCGAATTGTCAGTTCATCATTGGAAGAAGATTTCCTCATAAGAGTTCACCTCCTTCCCCTTCCACCAGCACACGGATGAAGTCTTTATTTCCCTTTCATCCAATGTCCCGAATGGGTGATCCCTGATGTTCGGTTCAGGAAGAAAATTTTTTAAAAAATTTTCGTATATACAAAATGCGCCCGGAAAGGCTGTTGCCCATCGGACGCATCTTATATCAAAATAAATTGTAACCCCTATAATAATATAGGTTTTTACCCCAGATTCCAGGGTGTTTGACAGAGCATTGCAATTAAAGATTTTTTTAATTGTATACCTGACAATCGGTGAAACCGATAGCTAAAAATATCTTTAAAACCCACTCAGCTCTCCGGCAAAATTCCGAACGCAAAAAAAGAGCATCTAAATAGCCCTTTTCGGAATTTTGTTTTTTTTATCCGAAAAAGGATCTGAACACTCTATCTAGGTTTAAACCCCATAAAATACTAAGCTATAACCCTTTTCACTTTTCAAATACAGGGTAATACACTATATTTATGGAGGTGAATAAACATGGATATTCCCAAAACACTTTTTGCAACAATGGTAAAAAATGCTCGGATGGACTTACACTGGACACAGGAAGAGCTTGCGGAGAAACTTGGAGTATCAGCCACTTATTTGGGTGATTTAGAACGCCATAAAGGGCATCCAAGTCTACCACTGTTCTGCAAAGCTATGCGATTGCTGAATCTTTCTGCAGATGATTATGTATATCCTAATGGAAATGCTAACAGCACTACATATAAACAATTACTGCGCTTATTAACTCACTGCAGCGAACATCAGCTTCAGGTTTTGCTTGCAACCGCTACTGCTCTATTGCATCCCGATCCAGATTCTAGTGATAATCATAACGAATAGATTTTGACAAATTCTGATAAAACACTGATATTTTATGACAAAAAGGAAATGGCTCAATTCCATCTCATAGGAACGAGCCATTTTCATTATTAAAAATTACTTTTTTAGTTTTTCTACAATCTTTTCTATTTCAGGATTATTTTCAAGTAATCCTACTCCGGCTAATAATTGAATACAATCTACATAACCTTGACAGTATGCCTGTTCTTCCGTTATAAATGCCTGATGCTTCAAAGCTTCCACATATGTCTCAATACTTTTTCTTTGATCCGTCTGCAATTTGTTCACTACGATTACATATTGTTCCTGAGCCTCTTTTTTCAATTTATCCGCTTCCTTCAATTCTGAAAATTGAACATAACTCTTTCTCCCTACATTCTCACACCGAAGGCCGTTCAAAAAATTCCCTACTTGTTCCCATACTTCGTTCTGCATATCAGCACGCTCCTTTCAAAATTCGACACCACTATTGATGCTACCGTATTTATTGTGACCATTTTATGATAATTCAGCATATTTTTTCTCATACTTCATCTTTAGAAGTATATTAGCATTCCAAATCGGTAAAATCAATTATGAATACTTCAACTTTAGAAGTGAGGGATGTAATGAAAATATATTGGAATGGACATTCAAAAAATATCATTGGCAACAGGCTCAAGGAGTTGCGAACAGCACAGGGAATATCCCAAAAGACACTTGCAGCTCGACTGCAAACCGAAGGATTTGAATTTACTGATCTGACAATCCTGCGTATCGAACAGGGTAAAAGATTTGTCCCTGATTATGAGATAGTTGCCATCGCAAACTACTTTCATATCTCTACTGACTATCTTTTAGGGATCACCGATACAAAATAAGCGGTTCTGACCTATTTCTGGCAGATACCGCTTATTTTCGTCTTAACACAGAAAGATTTTCTTCGAACAGCGATTGAAGAATCCTCTGCTTCTTCGTGCAGTATGGAAGAATTTCAAAATCAGCTTTCAGAAAAATTTAACATTACTTTGAAAATCAGCCGTGGCAGATTCAGTTATCTTCATCCAGAGCGCAACAAACCGATTACCGGAAAAAATCTGGGTACACATTATGAAAAAGATTATCTTCTGCAATTACTGGAAGAAAACAAAAAACATCTGTCACAAAAAAATGTTGAACATGAACCCCTGCCCGATAGCAACATCTCAAATAAAGCTGTCATATCATCCTCAAACGAGAAGACATTACCTGAGCCATTTATCTTTATTAAAACAGACCTCCACCTTGTTATTAATCTGCAGCAATGCGTAAAAGCACAACAGAATCAGGCTTATGCCCGACGGGTGAAACTGACAAACCTTCAGGAAATGGCAAAAACTGTTGCCTATATCCAAGAGCATGGATATGACTCACAAGAGGATCTGCAGGCAGCTTTTTCTAAAGCACAGGTTCAGACAACAGAAATGAGAAAAGCCCTCCGTTCTACAGAACAAAAACTAAAGGAAGTCAATGAACAGATTCATTACACTGGACAATATCTGGCAAATAAATCTGTTTATGGACAGTTTCTAAAGTCAAAAAATAAAAAGCAATTCCGGCAGGAACACCAATCCGAAATTACGCTTTATGAAACTGCTCGTCGTATTCTGAAGGAACGCTCTGAGGGTGGAAAACTTCCTTCTATGAAATTTCTAAAAGCTGAAAAAGAAAAACTGATCACATTAAAAGACAGTCAGTATGAAGCCTACCAGAATCTACGGAACTACCAGAATGAATTAAAAACAGTCTGCTCAAACGTGGATTTAATTTTAGGGGAAAAACTTCTTCAGCGAGCAGTACAGCAAAAAAATCAAGATATTTCTTAAAATAAGATAGTATCTTTAGAGAGACTCTCTCTTGACTCCTTTATCGAGACTATGAGAAAAAGTCTGTAAATAAGATTCTTCTATGATATGCAAGGGTGGCAAGCCTG
>ERZ1106915.959-NODE-959-length-31245-cov-18.565598_pt1 | contig 31245 bp, 30 predicted proteins | sample MGYA00403653_ERZ1106915 | MGnify/ENA primary metagenome ERZ1106915 (study PRJEB35170, sample SAMEA104062404) | human gut metagenome | biome: human gut; feature: human-associated habitat; material: faeces | place: Denmark | collected 2012-06-06 ... | reverse complement strand
TAAATCCTGTCATCTTAAGATCATCAATGCTTGTTCCATGATTCAGATGAATTCCGATAGTCAGCGGATTCGATGCTGTACTTGCAAATGTAAAGGTAGCAGTGTTACCGGACCAGGATGTCTGAACAGAAGCATTGTCTGTCTCGGCCTGATCTACAGTGTCATTGAAGGTAACATTTAATGTAATCGTTCCATTTATGCCAGACCAGTTAGCCATTGCAAGTCCCTTGCCGCCATTTGTTCCCCATCTGTCCCAAACACCGTGATAAGTCACATTCAGGGTTCCTGCAGCACCACTGGCTGCATACACACCCTCTGCCATTCCGGAATCTACAGATACTACAGGTTTCTTATATGTGTTCATCATAAATATCTCCTCTCTTTTGAAATACTTTTTTATTATTCTGATGCCTTTTTTTATGTTTTTATAATAATTACTAAATGTCTCAAAGTCAAGTATTTATAGGAATTTCTCACCATTTCCATATAATTTTTGTCTGTTTTTCAGACACGTTCCATCCCTTTTCTTGTGAATTCTTTTATCCAATGCTATAATGATCCTATCAGAATCTCCCTAAAAGTTTTAGAACATATTTGAAAGGACAGCTATGAATACAAAAGACAGCTCAAACCAAATAGATATGGAACAGCTTCTTCAGGATGGAAATATCCTGAAGCTCAAGCCTCAGGGCTACAGCATGTACCCTCTTTTCATTCCCGGCAGAGATGAAGCTCTGATCCAACAGGCAGCTTTGGAATCCCTTCGTAAAAATGATGTGGTTCTGTATCGCCGGGATCATAGTATTCTTGTCCTGCACCGCATCTGCCGCATTGCGCCTGAGGGGATCTACATGGTAGGTGACAATCAGTCTGAGGTGGAAGGTCCTCTTCGCCCGGATCAGATACGCGGAAAGCTGGTAGGCTTTATCCGGAATGGAAAAAATTTTTCTGTCAAAAATCCACTTTACCGTTTTCTTTCCTTTCTCTGGCTTACCATGCTTCCCATACGGCCTGTATGCTTCCGGCTGACAGCCTTACTGCGCAGACTGCTGCAGCACGCCCCTTTTGCATAAGGTTTCCACTACCATTTGCACATCCTCCAGAACCTCTTCCTTTTTTATTCCATATTCACGGCTCACCAGATCAGCCAGCTCTTCCACAGAAGCTGCCTGATCTGCATGCAGATAAATAAAGCCTGCTGTCTCGCTTAAAGAGATTACCTCATTTACCTGCTCTGCCAGTTCCCCTGTTGGCAGCAAAACATATTCCTCTTCCAGTTTTTTTATTACATACCCTGCTGTTTTTTTCACAATATCTACCTCTTTATTTTCATGATGTTGGGGTCAAAAGGTTTTTTGACCTTTTGACCCTGGTATCTTTTCATAACATTGCCAGTTTCTGACAACCATGATATACTTTACTATCATGTAACTTAGGAGTCCGCTATGCAGTCCATCTACGAAACTTACCTGAAAATCATAAAAAATACCTGTTCCAGCTCTGCACTTCCTGTATGTGTTTCACCGGAAGACAAAGCCGATATAGCCCGTCTGGCAGAGGAACACTGTACTGTACCATTTGTGCTTCCATACTGCCGGCACACCAGCATCTATCCGGTCATGCTTCAAAGAACCAAAAGCATGATGCTGAACTACTATCAGATTGAACAGTTCACCAGACGCACCCTTTCTCTTCTTTTGGAGCATAACATCAGCTGCATTCTCCTTAAGGGAATCAGTCTGGCAAATTATTATCCGGTTCCGGAATACCGAAAGCTTGGAGATCTTGACCTCTATCTTCCAGAACCCGGCGATCTGGCCAAAGCCAAAAAGCTTCTTGAGGAAAATGGCTACAGAGATGAGCATGAACTCAGTGATCACCATATAACCTACCGTTACACCTTTCCAGCTACTGGACGAAGCTTTACCCTTGAGCTTCACTATCGCGTAGTAGGCATTTACCAGTATGCTCGCGCTAATCAGATTGTAGACCAGGTATTCTCAGCTGAGAATCTCCAACCTGATACAGACATCATAAACGGCCAGCCATACCCGGTTCTTCCCCCTACCCAGTATGTGTTTTACATGATCCACCACATGCTTAAGCATTACCTTTACAGTGGTTTCGGAATCCGTCTGCTCTGCGATTTCGTATTTTATCTCAGAAAGCATGAACAGGACATTCATTTTGATCAGCTTCATGCGTGGTGCAGGGAATCCCGGATCAGCCATCTTTATGAAATTGTTTTGGAAACCTGCCGCATCTATCTGGGCCTTCCTGACACAATAGATTCTCAGGTTCATTACAGTCCCCAGGACTGCGAAGCATTCATTTCCAGAATTCTGAAGGATGGGGATATGGGTACAGATGTTTCCACCACACTGGTGGGAAGCACCTCCTACCAGAAGGTCAACCTGATCACCTGCTTCCGGGAAGGTCATATACAGATGAAGGTCCGCTTTCCAAAAGCCAGCCACGTTCCGGTTCTGTGGCCAGCTTTGTGGATAATTACTTTTTTCTGTTTCATGAAAAACACTTATCTTGTAAGAAACACAACCCTTCGGGAAACACTCCGGGATTTTAAAAAAAGCAATCAGAAGACAAAGCTGATCAAAATATTTGAGAACAGTGATTCCTGAAACGGAGTCACTGTTTTTATTCTCTGAGACCGGTATCCGACAGCCGTTCATCCACTCTGTTATTAACCAGTATCTTAATACCAAATGCCAGACTCAAATAGCATTTTAGCTTCATTCCCACAGAAAATCCACGTACCATGATTCTCCATAAGCCTTGCTGCAAATTTCTTTTCTCCGCTGCAAGCTTTGCAAAGCTCTCTTTGGCAAGCTTATCCTGACCATATAGCTTCAGTATTTTTCGAATACGCCACACGGAGGGCTTTCCTTTTTGATATTCCGCTTTGGCATCAAAAAAAGAAGCAAAAAGAATCGTATACCATATCAGATCCTCATAGCGGGACAAATACCCTTCCCTGCCCTTCAGCCATTTCTTAAGTGTCCCGGCAATTCCCAGCCAGCACTTTCCGCAATCCGGATCATAACGATAGGAAACAGACGCCTCATTCCTTCGATAAACATATCCCACGTCCTCAATAAACCCATATCTTGCACCAGCGCAATAACACTGCATATTAAACAGCTTATCCTCCCCATACTGAAATTCAGAAAATTCCAGCTGCTTTTCTTCCAGGAATGCTCTCCTGTACAGCTTCCCCCATACATAAGAAAGGGTTCCCACTGAAAAAAATCCGCAAAATCGAAACTCCTCCGTGTCTCTGCTATACCTTGAAAATGTTCTGTGTGTTGCCGCCGGAAGAATTCGCTCCTTCCATAAACGTACGTAATTACTTACCAGAATATCGGTATCCGTCTGCTTTGCAATATTCACATAACGATCAAAAACCAGTTCATCAGGCAGATAATCATCGGAATCCAGAAACAGGATATACTCCCCTTTGGCTGCCTGCAGTCCCAGATTTCTGGCACTTCCGATTCCCTCGCAGCCATTGTACAGCGCATAGATATTTTCATATTTTTCTGCATAGGCCTGGGAAATTTCCCGACTTTTATCTTCGGAATCACTGACCACCAGATAAAGCTCCCAGTTTCGGTATTTCTGCAGGCGCACGCTTTCCACAGCTTTTTCCAGATACTGCTCACAGTTATATACCGGTACAATCACAGATATCCTTCCCTGTTCACCTGTCATGACTGTCTCCTCCCACATATCTGCAATATTTTTCTGAGAACATGATGTAAAAGCCCTTCCATTTTTTTCCAATTTTCTGTTTTTCTGTAAACCACCCAAAGCAGCAGGTTTGGTACGATCACACAGATAATCCCCCTGTAGATCAGGGAGACAAATGGGCTGCCTGTAAAAAGCCTGCATATAAGCTCTGTTATCCACCATGCGAAAGCCATTACGGCAAGATATACACCATATTTTATAAAAAATGTGGATATCGGTTTTTTCAGCCTGTATTTATATATCACATAAGGTTCTACCCACACGGAGGTAAGCGCAGTACTGAAAAAGGTTCCCACAAAAACGCCAACAACGTCAAAGTGCGTAACCAACACAATCGATATTCCCAGGTTCAAAGCAGCCTCAGCAACGGCCTTATACCGATCATACCAGAACAATCCCATAGATTCTTTAAAAATCAGTACTGCACGTCTTGTTCCATTGATAAAAAAGTTAATACACAAAACCAGCACGATTTCCCGCCGGAACAGATACTGACTGCCAAATGCCAGCTCCACAAACGGATTCAGCATTTCAAACAGGCAGATTCCAGCAAAGCCAAAGACCCAGTAGCCCATAAAAAACAGCTGGTCAAATACTTTCCCTACACGTTCCTTATCCTCTGTAACTCCCAGGTTTCCCACACTGGCTGCTACTCCAAGAAGTGCTTGCTCCAGCACCTGTCTTATGGACCCGATTACCAGATAATAGTTTGAATAAATTCCGGCAGTCACAACACCTACAAAGCTGGAAATCAGAAGATTATCTGTATTGTTGACAATTACATTTCCCAACTTATGCATCAGCATAGCCTTCACGTTTTTCAGAATATCCTGGCGTTCCTCTTTGGGAAGCTTTTTGGTACAGGACTCCTTAAGATAGGGAAACAGTGCATCAGCCTTTTTAGACATGCATATATTGCCGGAAATGGTACATACTACAGCCACGATCAGAAACAAAACAAAATTCCCGGTAGTCAGAAGCACAAGAATCTGACAGATATCCTGAAGTACCAGAAAGCCGTTATGATTCAGAACTGTAATATAATTCATCTGATGGGCATCCACCAGCGTTTTTTTGTAAATCAGCAGATAAGAAACTACAGAATTCAACAAATACAGCAGATAAATCAATACAAGATGATCAACATCCGGCCGGTCCTTCATCAGTACATTGAGAAATGGAATGAGACAAAGACCTGCTGTCAGCACAAAAGCAGCTGTCATCCTGTAGAAGGTACGAAACATCCGCATCAGGATTTGCTGCTTTTCTATGTTCTTTTTCGCAATAGGTCCATAAAGGGCATAGGTAATGGCAGTCCCAACGCCAAGCTCTGACAGGGACAATATATTTAATATGTCCGTAAACAGGCCGTTAATCCCTACATATCCTTCACTTAAGGTTCTGGTAAAGATTACCCTGGTAAAAAAACCCATAAGGATTGCCGCGGCCTGCGCTGCAAATGCAACGGTTGTATTCATAACAGAATATTCTGTTCGGGATTTTGATTCCAACTTCTTCAATCCTTTCGTCTAAGCGCTGACACCGCCTAAAATTTTTTCAGATTACCTACTTCCTTGGTATCCATCTTCAAAAGCTTCTCCCGAAGCCATGCAGAGGATATGGAAAAAGTCATTCGAAACATATAGAGAAACGGTTTCAGTCCTGAATGCATACTTACTCCTGTTGTCCGCAGATGCATTACAGCAGGAATCTCCCTGATATGAAAACCAAGCACTAGCATCTGCATCAGCATATTTGCATCCGGATACTTGTCATCAAAATGATTGTATCTGGAATAAAAAAGAAAGGTTCTCCAGCTCAATCCCTGAAGTCCTGTAGTTGGATCTGTAATATCTCTGCCAGTCCCCAGCTTCAGAAGTGTCCGAAACCATACGATCGCAATCTTTTTAACTGTGGAAACAGGAAACTCCGTGCTGCCGTCCATGAATCTGGAACCCAGCACAATATCCGGAAAATTCCCATCTGCATCCGGGGTTTTCAATGCTTTATATAGTATAGGAATATTGCAGACATCATGCTGACCATCTGCATCCATCTGTATTACGTAACGATATTTTTTACGAACTGCATATTTATATCCAAGCTGCAGTCCGCTTCCATATCCAAGATTAAACACATGTGTGACAACTGCATGGTTTCTCTTCTTTACAACCCAGTTTGTAAAATCCGATGAAGCATCATTCATAACCAGTATATCTGCAATAGATGCAATTTCCGGCTGCTCAAGCTGCTGAAGAAGATTTACGATTGTCTTTTCTTCATTATAAGCTGGAATTATAATTAATAACTCTTTCTTGGTTTCCATCTATGTTCACTTCTTTCGTTAAAATTCAAAATATTTCATTACATCCGTCTGCTCCGGCATTAGCTTCACAGATGCCCGTTTCCCCAACTCTTTACACTTCTTTTCGTCTTCCAGAAGCAGTTTTATCTGCGCACATACCGCTTCCGGTGTCAAACTGCACAGCATTCCGTCAACACCATCTACAACCTGCTCCCGGTTTCCGCTGCAGTCTGAGACAAGGATTGCACATCCAAGAACCTGAGCTTCCTGAATCGCAATGCTCTTCCCCTCAAATCTGGTTGCATGAACATAAAGATCACACTGTGCATAATATGGGTAAGGATTCGCTGTTGCTCCAAGCAAAATAAATTCCTTATCCAGACCAAGCTTATGTATTTTCTCCTGAAGCTTTTCACGCAGTTCTCCTTCTCCAAGCACATACCACCTGGCCTTTATTCCCTGATTCTTCAAAAGCTTCATGGCATCTATAGAGACCTCATATGCTTTCTGAGCTGTCAGTCTGCCAACAGTAAGTATTCTTTTTCCATCATAGGAATCTTCAAAGCCACCTGGAAGAAGCGATTTTCTTTTTATCTCTTCCTGATCAATCAAATTATGAAATACTCTTGTTTTTAATGTACATTCCGGATAAACGGCAAGAAAGCTTTGCATTACTTCTTTCGACACTGTAAAAATCCGGTCAAAATCCAGATAACATTCCCTGTCCAGTTCACGCGTGTAGCCTGCATATCCGTAGTCTACATGCAAAAATGTGCACTTTTTTTCTGCCTGTACATGGTCATGGACAAAATAGGCAGAGCCACCCTCCAGATATGCAATTGCTATATCATAGTGTTCTTTCAGCTGCTGCCCGCTGTCTGACATTACCCTCCACAAAAGCTTGTCCGGATATATTTTTCTTTTTTTTTCCATTGTATAAACGGCTTTGATAAGATAAGAAAAATTTCGAAATACTGCCCCTTTGATAAAAAGCCGCTTCAGTATATTTTTATTCAGAATTTTTTTCCCTGAGCGAGATAAAACAGAAGCATCCCGATAGCTTTTGTTCAGAACCTTGACATACTTCGGAAGCTGGTGGATCAGCTCTCCCTGGTCCATGAGAACATACAGTGACGTTTCATACTGATCTGGTGTAAATTTTTTCAAAAGCTCCAGAAGAGCTTTCTCAGCGCCTGCGCCTCCCAGTGTATTGATCACAAACAATACCTTTTTCATACTACTGTTCATCACTCCTTAAGGATTCTTTATTCATCGCTTCTTTTATCTCTTTTAGTTCTTTCATAAGCTTCTCGCTGTCCTGGTTCAGAAGGGACAGCTGCATAGCCAGCTCCTGATTTCTACGCATAAGAATGGATACCTGGGTACTGATAAACCACAAGCCCCACACAGCACTTAAAACCATAAGCAAAATCAGGATCAGGACTCGCTTACTCACATAATGATCCAGCTGATATGGCTGTAAAAGTAATCCGGCTATGATCATCAGACAGGACAAAATAGCCCAGACCAGACAAAATGGCTCTGTCATTTTTCTTTTTGCCAGAGAGAGCACAGCCTTCATAAGGAGAACGACTCCCAAAATAATTATAAAAGCCTTCAATAAATTACCAATATCCACTTCCTTATCCTCCTTTATCCTTCGTATCGGTCAAATACCTTTGGCGACGGGCACTCACCCTTCTGCTGTTTCAGCAAATGTCCGCTGCAAAAAATATGCACATCCAGATTTTTCTCCATCCAGCGCAATCTCCAATATGCTACCGTCCATCCCGTAAAGCTTCCCACAGTTAGTCCCATTCCATACCACACCTCTGAAAAATGTGTGGAAATCAGGCTTCCCACAAGGGTCACTGCACAAAATGACAATGCAGTCAGTACAGAACCTGTCAAGTCGTTAAAATAATATAGAAAAATAATTTCCGCATACATCAAAAACAAAATAAAATATCCTGCAGAAAGGCACGGATAAATCCTTAAGGTCATTCCTCCAAATCCAAGCTGTGGAAGAAAAATCATGCACAGCAGGAAAATCACAAGTGTAATAATAAACTGCACTCTGGCAAGACTCATCAGTTCTTCTGAGAGCATTCGGAACATTCTCTTTTTGGTAATCTCAATATCTGCCCCTCTGCCTCCAATCACCGCTTCTGAATACGCCTTATATCTTTCATGAAAATTCATTTCCACCCTGCTGATAAAAATAACACTGGCTGAAATATTTGTAAACATGGCAAGACAGGTGGCCATATCATATGTTGTCACACAAACAAAGCTTTCGACTACTATTTTGCGAAGGTCTGTTGTCCAGAATACAAAATTGTGCACGTATAGTCCTAAGGTATAAAGAAAATTGGTAGCCACCAGCGGCCAATAATCTCGGAAATATTTTAAGACCTCCCTGTATTTCCCGCTGTTTTCGCGGAAATAGCTGCGCACCACCGAAAATTCCAGGCAGGCAATCAGCCAGAATCCAATGGTTAATGCCAAAAGCATCCCATAAGTAATACTCCAGGAAAGAATCCTTACAAACCAAAAGGAAAGCAATACAGTAACTGTCATACCGATTATAAAGAAAAAGGAAATCTTCTTATAATCCTTGCATATGGAAAGATACAACATGGAATAAAACACCAGAACTAAGGCAATATAGCCGCAATACCCTGTAAACACATAAATAATGTCTACTTTTCCCACCAGATATTCATGTACACAGAAAGCAATTCCCACTAACGAGCTAAGCGTAATGTTCAGTATCATCCCAACATAATAACAGGGTAAAATATCCTCAAAGGTTTCCTGATAAATCACATCTGACATATAGCGGGACAATACAGAATTAAAAGGAGAGGCTGTAAGCAGCGCAAATATAAAAATGTAAAGCACCGTGCAGGAGAACAATTCTCTTGTTGTATAACCCACGGAATCAAATCCCAGAAGCTTTTCCATAAAACAAAGGGCACCGATCACGGTCAGCATAGGTGCAATCGTCACTACTGTACTATATCCAATTCCTATAATATCCGTTGTCAGTGTATTTTTTCCATATATATTATTTAACTTAACACCAATTCCAGCCATACATGTACTCCATCCTGCACTTTGTCAGTTTTTTATCTCAAAAGGCTCTTCTGACCAGGAAAGCCCGTGTTTCTTTGCAAACTCTTTATAAATATCTTTGTAAACCTCTTTCATCTGCTCAATCCTGTAAAATCCGTTTACCCGCCGCAAACCGTTTTGCCCCATTCGCTCGCGTTCTTTTGGATTCTCGGCAAGCTTTATCATTGCCTGCGCAATCTCCTCAATATTCATAATGTGGGTAAGAATTCCGGCGTCACCCAGTCCGTCATTATTTCCAAAAATCAGTTCCCGGCAATTTCCCACATCAGTAGCAATTACAGGTATTCCTGCTGCATAGCTTTCCAGAATCGTAAGCGGCTGCCCTTCACTGATACTGGTCAAAATGGTGAAATCCATTCTTCCAATATAATCCCTCACGTTGATCCTGCCTGTGAATATAATATCCTTAATTCCAAGAGTTTCTACCAGATCAAAGCATTCCCCGGCATATTTCTCATCCTCATCGGTTGGGCCCATAATCCATAGCTTCAGCTTCGGTACCTTTTTTTTCGCAAAGGCAAACGCCTGAATCATCGTCTTTACATCCTTAATCGGTGTTACCCTAAGAACTGCTCCCACATTTATTGCATCCTGATCCTCTTCGGTTTTTCCCGGAATTTCAAGAAAACCGTTCACATTTATTCCATTTGGAGTTATACGTATCTTCTCTTCGGGACATCCCAGATCCATCTGAAGCAGTCTGGCGCGAGCATACAGGCAGGTAACAATATCTGCCTTTTCATAGGCAAGCAAAGACATCTTTTTAAATTGTTCAATCCAGATATTTTTGTAAGCTCCTTTTACCCACTCAGCCTTGATCAGTTCTTCTTCTCTCTCTCTGGTATAAATTCCATGCTCTGAGATCAACAGTGAACTGTCATGGAAATGAACAGCCATGCTTCCAAGGACTCCTGCATATCCGGTTGCCACACAGTGATAAAGATCCGCCTTTGGTATATTCATCTTTAATACCCAGAACATAGGAAGATAAATAGAGCGTAAGGTCCATAAAAAATCAGAAAATATAATACCAGAATATTTTCTGTTGTAGCATTCCCTGGCAATTTGAAAGAAATCCGGCCCCATCAGTAAATCATCTATGGACAGATTTTTGCGTTGAAACAAATCAAACAGAATATTCCAGTCTGTTTTTCTGTTCAGAACCATATTCAGCATCTCTGCATATTCTTTTTTCGACAAACGGATATGCTTCCTGTTTTTCTGTCTTTTTTTCCCGTTATTCCACTCACAATCCTCCAGATAAACTTCATACACCTGTGTTACATTTTTCGGAAGTTCATATACAAATTTACCTCTTGAAGATCTGTTCGCTATAATTGTTAATAAAATAAATTCAATATTTGGAAATGACTGAATCAGGCTGTTGATCCAACCGGAAACACCGCCGACCACATATGGATAACAGCCCTCTGCCACAATGCAAACCTTCATTTTTTTCTCCACCGTTCCTGCAATTTTATTTCCACCGTTGTATCTTCTGCGCAGATCAGATAGGCATCCTCCTGGATTTTTATCTGGCTTCCACCTTGTATATCTGCGATTTCCTCTCCATGTGTTCTGAGAATAAACCAACTTCCTGCCAAAGAGGTTTGCAGGATTATTTTATTTTCTTCTCTTTGCTCACTGTAATCCAGGTTCAGGAATGTTCTGGTTCTTGTATTACTCTCTGAAAGTGTAGTACTTGCAAAACAGGAAAACTCTTTCCAGTATGTGAGAAGGTTGCTGGAAAAACGCTTCTGCATTATTTCCCAGCGGTCGGTATCCTTCTGCGGCCAGAAGATATCATACATATTCAGCATAACATTTGTATATCCAAGCGCACTCTGAATACTTCTCATACGAATATCGTCACTGTATGTATAATTCATTCCATCGCTTGTAACAGACTGCAGCGTTACGAAATCTGAGCAGTAAGAAAGTACAGGTTTTTCTTCTGTGTATTCACAAATCAAAGTACTTACATTTTTCAGCAGCTCCGTATTCTCCAGCTGCAGAACAGAATTAATATTTTTTGCTTCCGTAAAAGCAGTTCCATATATATAACTTCTGTCTTCATTTTGAAAAAATTCATCATCCTTTTTCAGTTTTTCTTCAAAAGAAGCTGTATTCTGATACTGCAAAGAAAGTCCTGCTTCCGCATTTTGTTCCTTCATCTGCTGAAGATAGAATTTCAAGTTTTGGGCATCTGGCTCTATACTGTCCTCATAATCTGCCTGAGGCTGAATAAAGCAAGTCATTTTCCTGCCGCTTTTTTCCACAATAGAAATCAGGGAAGACCACATAATATCTCTGGCAATTCCAGTCATAGGCTGGCTGTAAAGCTTCTGCATTTCTTCATTATTTTCATCTGCAAAAACAGGAAAATTCACCATTGAAAGATTCTGTGCATTTACTACGGGATATAGAGTATACTCTGAGCCTTCCGCAAGCATACCGTCAAGAAGCCCAAGAGCTGTGCTGTCTTTCATATAATCTCCTACTACTGCGAATACACTGCTATTATTCAGTCCGTTTCTCCAGATCAGACTTGGAAGCTCTTCATTTCTCACATTTTCACCAGAGCTTTCATTAAGCAGTCCCATCATATAAGTTGTGGTTCCGCTTCCAAGCTGGTACCATGGAACCTTCAGCTGCAAATCCTGCCTTTCCTTTTCATCCTCTTCCTTACCAGCTTCATAAACCACACTTCCGCCAAGCAAAAGTCCATCAAACAGTTTTACCCCGGTTAGAGTCGTTTCATTAGCAGCAACTTTTTTAATTCCCAGGAAATCCATTAATTTAGGAATGGCTTGTATTAGTTCCGGATTTTCCAGACAGCCAAATACTACTATGACTCCCTGGCTTTCCATTTTTTTCAAAGCCTTCAGATCATTTCCAATCGCACGCTTTTCAGATTCCAGAATAATCATTTCCGGTAGCTCTTCTGCTCTTTCCTTCAGATCTGATGCAGATTTCTCAAAGCAAATTTCTCTTTTGGCATAGGTACACCATCTGCTTACTGCTACTGCCATATCACAGGATTCATCCCCTATAAAAACGATTTTTTTCCGCTTCTCAAAAGCTTCTGTACCCTCTTGTGCTGAAGCCTTCCATTCATTTTTTCCATCTGCTGCCTTTGGTGAAAAATAGGAGTTCGTATCATAGGCATTCTGCTGATCTCGCATAACAACTGAAAACTGAAATAAAAACAGCAGTACAAGCATCATAATTACAATACTGAAATATTTTCTTTTCGAAACCATTGTTTCTTTCCGTCCTTTTTATTTCACATAAATGTTCGGATCATTTCCAGAGTTTCATTATCAATGGCAATTTCTGATTCCTTTAGTTCATCCATTACACGAAAAAAATTATCCCGGTCATTGCAGGAATAAAACAGCTTCAGCTGACAAGTAAAGCTGGACAAGGCTCTTGGATATTGTTTCATGGAACGCTGGCACCATTTACCACAGGTCTCATATTCCTTTACGTCCAGAAGGCTCTGACATATCTTTTCATACATCGTACTGCTGATTTTCTGAGAATCCAAAATCCATGCCTTTTCCAGAACCTCATCCATACGTTCTGCCATAGAATGCTGTTCCAGATCTGTAAGTACCTTTTGCTCTATAATAGGATTCATATACTCAATCAGATGAATGCAGTTCTCTGCCTGCTTCTCGTCCTCAACCAGGCACAGACGGTATCTTTCATGAACGCCTGTACGAAAATCATTTAATACCTCCTGAAGAACCGATGCCGCATAATGAGCAGTTTCTGAATCTTCACTGTTTAGCGCCAGGGCAATAGCGGAAAGAGAATGTTTATAGTCTCCTCTGATTACATTCATCATAAGTGTTCGCAGGCTTTTTTTGTCTGAAACCTCCAGAGCCTCTTCCAGTGCCACCATATTTTTTTCTACATCCTCATCAGGTCGTTGAAGGGTATCTGTCCGTTCCTTGCTAAATACCACATCTGAAAGATCCATTCCCTGCGAAGCAAAAAGCTTATATAATAAAAAGGAGCCTAATAGAAACAGCGGTCCTACCACCGGACAAAGAAGCATCATTCCTGCCTTCATCCATATGCTGGCATATTTTTCTTTTCTTCTTAGGTGCTCAAAGATCAGATAAATCACAACAACCACCAGATTTATCAGCATTAAAAGGATAAAATATCTCATTCTTTGTGACATACTGCTATATTCTCCACAACCTCCGTATTATATCCGTTCCTGTCAAATCGTTCCTGAACAAAGACAGCATTTGCTCTGGTTGTGTTTGCAAGAAGCACATACAGATTGCCGTCTGTCATCATACCAAGATAATCACTGTCTCTAAGATGACTTGTCATTTTTTCATCAATTTCCATCTGGCGATCTGGTGAAATACATATCTTTAGTAATACACATTCTGCCAGATTTCTGGTTTCTGCATTCATATATGCCTGAACCAGCGGCTCAAAGGCCTCCGGGCTGAGAATTCTGGAGCCTTTTTTATATCTTTGTGCTTCAAGGGCCTGAATATAACGCTGGGCTCTAAGAACTGCATTCTGAATCATGTAGCTGACTACAGTAAGGAAGTTCGCCTGCCCCAGAGTCATTTTTTCCCAGCTCAGCCCCCACAGCATCACAATCATTTGAATTTCATCACCTTCAAAAATCGCACACGCCATCTGCGGATACTGATCGTTCATTCGCTTATTGATATATACTCTTTTTTCACTCAGAGTCTCATAAATCTCTGTCATGTCTTTATATCTGATGGAATTCCCAAGACTCCTTGCTTTTTTCGAGCTTGCTGAAAAAATACGGGCATAATCTTTATTCACCACATTATAAATAGCCGCATCTTTCGTTTGCATCAGTTTCGTTAACATTTCTACAGCATAGAAAATTACTTCATCTGGCATATACTGATCCAGTTTCGATGTAATAGAGTAAATTTTACCAATACTATCCTTATGATCAATCAGCTGCTGCTCCATAACTCCCTTTACACGAACATTGCTCTCATTAATGTCCTTGATATCTGCAATCTGTCTGGATAAATGTTCCTCCAATTCCTGACTCTCCATGCGCATTGTTCGGATCTGATCTCGCATATATCCTACTACCAGTCCCAAAATAAACAGCTGTGCCACCCATACATAAGTATTATAATCCAGAAGGATCTCTAATCCACTTCTTGTATACATCTGGCGGAACATATATCCGGCTACTGCAAGTATGGCAGAAAAGGTAGCCTGCTGCTGTCCATATATAATAGCAAATAGAAGAACATATAAAAGAAAGGGATCCAGGTTAGCAAAATACCTGCTTCCAACTGTTCGGTTATTCAGCATAAAAAAGGGAATAAAGCATATCAGGTTTTCTGCAAATGGAACCAGCACACTTAACAGCCATTTCCATTTATTCCACAGTTTCTGCCACCAGGACAGCTGAAGCTGATCCTCTTCTACAAACACAGCCTTATGCTTCAGCATATATGCCGCCATTTTCTCAATAATTTCATCCGGCTTTGCAAATGCATGCACGCCATATTCTTTTTCAAAGCATTTCCCTGACAGTACACATCTGCTTATATCACCTGAAGTTGTAATAACATTCGCTGTGCTATTCATAGCTTTCTGAACCATTGAAGCCAGTTCCAGTTCACTTACCACATGATCAGAGGACAGCTGATACAAAAATTTCTCATGAAGTTTATTTTTTACCACCTGATAAATAAATTCTACTGCATCATCCTCATATAAAAGAGAAAATGTATGCTTCTCATTGGCTTCTATATATCCATTGCGCATACAGTCCAGGCACATACGCGCACAAATATTATTGATATCCTTTTTGTCTCTGGGAATACTGTAAAGATGATCCAGTCTCAGCACTACAATATCCAGATTTCTTTTCCGTCTGAAATTATCACAGATTTCTTCAGCCTGGGCAATGGTATCTGCACGCAATCCAGCACTGGAGGTTGGGGTTTCTTCTATGATTTCATCCCTGTAATCTCCGCTATATACTTCGTCGGATGACAGAAAAATCACTTTTCCCTTCTTCGCTGCTGAGAGTGCAACCAGAATATTCATCAAATGGGAGGTAAATCGAACGGTTTCCTGTTCTGCTTCATTCCAGGAATAGTTTGTATCAAATGCTCCCATAAGAATGGTCACATCCGGATTCACGCTTTGCACAATTTCCCCCAGATTTTCACTGTCATATGGAAATTCATATTTTTCGAATACTTTCTTGTATTTGTTGTGTCTGTATTTATCTCCGGTCAGTATATAGACTCTATGTCCTTCCTTGTGAAGCTTCAAAATCAGACTATCCACGAGACTACAGGAGCCTCCTGCCAAAAGAATATTCATCTTTTTCCTTTCTCATCTCATAAAGTTACATTTCAAATAAAGATTTCCGGCTCAGTCGTTGTTCCAAGGCCCTGTTTATTTCCTTCTGCACCTTCTCAAAATCAATTGCATAATTGCTATCATTCACACATACCATAGGAATTTTGTGTTTTTCAATTGTTTTTGTCAGTTTGAGATTTTGATTCTCCAAATTAAAGTAACCACATAGCTTCTGCACATTTTGCGGAACAAAATCCCCCTGCAGCTTCTGGTATTCCCTAAGTACATACTGGCTTACATCCTCTTTATGGCGGAAGGCATGGCTGCACACACTTGTAAGCAGCTCCGGCTCCAGATTCCATAATGTTTCATAGGTACTTTTCTTTAAAGGTGAAGGACCATGTACCGTATAGAATCCAGTAAAGCGCGGAAATGCCAGTTCCATAATATTATATAAAAAATATGCCGGTGGATATCCTATATGAAAATAAGCTCCAGGCTGTTTCTTCATATTAGGCCGCTTTTGAAAATATTTTGCCAAAAGCATTGTATTGTTCAGATAAATGTAAGGCATAACCGGATCGTCAATATTCGCCACATCCGGCTGAAATGCCAGCATGTCAACCGGTTTTCCATTCTGAAAAAAGTCCGTTTCTTTAATCTTGTCTACAAAAAACATATCGTCATTGAAATAAACAAATTTTTCCGAAAGACCTTTTATTCTGTGAAAGTTCCATTCAATAGTATGGGAATTAAAAGTAGGTAAAAAATCTTTCGGAATAAATTCGTCATGTCTGACAATATTCAGCTTGGGATGTGCTGTATTCAGCCAGTCCGGAATATGTCCCCAGGTCACAAAGTGTACTTTCCTCACCCAGGGAGCAAACTGTTCCACTCCTCGGAACCAGTATTGCAGATTATCCCAATCCCGGTATCGTTCTTTTCTGTTGTCTGTTTTCTGTATCTGTTCAGATGTCTGTGCTGCCAGATTCCGCTGTCTTTTCCATGCCGGATCATTTCCGTCAACCCAGGTAATCACAAAATCAATCTCTGATTTTTCTTCTTGTTTTTTCATAAGTCACCACAAAAAATTCTTTCCAGATTTAAATTCACACTGCATTGCAAATCGAACATTCATTTTTCCAGTCATTGGATCTTCCACGCCAACGCTTATGCTATATTTTTCTCCTGCAAGCTTCAGAAGTTCTTCTGTTTCCAATAAAGTAGCGGTATGAATTGATTCGCCGGGAAGAACCGATGGCAGAAGAATTTCAACCTGCTTCTTTTCTATTGTGTTCCCAGTTTCATCAGTTACGTAAAGCCAAACCTTCCAATTTTTATAAAACGGTGCAGTTCCATTGTTTTCCCAGGTAAGCTCCAATTTGGCACCACCAGGACTCCAGGACAGAATTGCTTCTGAAATCCATAAACGATAGCCCATATTTTTCAAAACAGTTTCATATCCCTGCAAAAATCCGGGATTTGCTGCATTTGGTCCCAAGAAGGTAGTATGCGATTCCCGAATCAGTTCTACGGTTTGAGAAAGGCTGGCTTTCAGCATTTCTTCCATTGAAAGCGAACTGGTAAACTCTCCGCCTACAGGAGCCTTTTTCCAGAAATCTGTCATAGAAACCAGAGCTTTTTCTTCATTTGTCTGGCTAAGATCACCACCAGCTTCAATTTCATTAAGCCATGCCGCCGTCTCACTTGGTTCCCCTGTCATATCATTATAAAGACCTGTTTTGTATTTTGCAGCATGAGAAAAGGGTCTTCGCATCAGCAGCATTGCCTCAGGAAAGGCATCCACCCAGGGCGACACATACTGTTCCCTCACATCTTCCAGTGGAAGCCTCTGAATTCCTGCACTATAATTCACATGCCATTCTCCCCAGTGTCCAAGACTTCCAAGCTCAATATAGCTGATCAATCCATCCTGTCCCCAATGCTCTCCCATCGCTTCCACAGCTTTTCTGTGATATGCAATGAATTGTTCCTTGTTATAATCCGGGGAAAATCCCTTTCCAAATTCCACATCATACCAGGTTCCTGCCTGATCTGTTTTTTCATACAGCCATTCGGGAATATCCATATGCTTCTCAGCTCCCGGCACATCGCAGACAAATCTCAATACAATGTGCTTTCCTTCTTTTCGCCAACGGTCAAGCTGATTCTCTTTCTCAATTTCTTCCCAGTTGTACTTTCCCTCTTCCGGCTCCAGTTCTGCCCAGGTAACATCCATATATAGCAGAGAAACATCCTCACGAACCTCTGCATTCCATGCGCAAGGGGCATAACCCATAAGTGGGTTTCCAAAAACCTCTTCTGATGGTTCATATTTTTGGATATTCCGCTGAGACAATACACAAATCGCAATACCTGTTATCATAAGCAATACCGTGCCAAACAGCCACCACTTCCATCGTTTTATTTTCAATATTTCTTCGCTCCTGTTTCAGGAAAATTTTATTCTCCCAAATTATATAAATGTTCCGGATTTTGCTTCACTACATAACATATAAAATCTTCATCTTCATAATAAACCTTAAGTTCATAAGGAAAGTGCGTTTTAAATTCCTGACACCAGTAATACATCTCCGATTCCAGAATCCTTCGGTTTCCAATAATAGAATAAGCGGCAGAAGCTTTACCCATAATTGTAAGTGATTCGCCTACCAGCTCCTCTGAAATCTCTCCGTGTTCAATATTATCTCCTACGCTTAAAACCGCAGTAGTATATTCATAATACTTTGTATATTTATCTTGCGCAAGCCATCTTGGTCCTGAAAAGAAATGATACTGCGCATAATAAATAGGATTTTTCTCTATATAGAAGAAAAGATATTCTGTGGGAATATAATAATCTTCCTGCTTGGATCTGTTATAAAATTCAAGAATTTCCTCATGTCTGGCCTCTTCTATTGACTGGTACATTTCCTCTGTTGTAGATATAATTGTATAGCTGTACTGAGGATAATCATCCATAATTTTATTTGTCAGTTCCACTGCTGAATTGTATCGTGTCAGTTCATAATATAAGTAGCCGTGAAACACTCCGAAATAATTTGTCCCTGCATAAATAGCCAGCACTCCTGCGAAGCTGATCTGGGGCATAAAGCATCCGATCTTTGTTTTTTCCAGCAGAAAAAACAGTTCGTCTGCAGGAATTGCCATCATTGCCAAAAGCAGAATCTGTTCCGGTAAACATAATCTTGCTCCTGCAATGATTTCCGGCAGTCCAAGAAACGGTGCTGCATAAAGAATCATAAACAAAACAGATGCAAATGTGATCCCTGCATACATTTCAAAAGGAATTTTTTTGAAACGTACGATAGTAATTCCCATATTTATAATACTAAGTAGTACAGCTGCCAGCGTAAAACCAATCAGCCAGTTCGCTCGGTTACCTCTGTAAAGCTGCGCATAACCATACCGATAAACTGCCTTTATATTGTCCCAAACAGTCTGTATTATTTTTTCTGCGAGAGAAGTTTTTGTCACCTCTACGTCTGTTTCATTTTTATCTGTTGCTTTTACCTGATTATGAAGCTTTGACTGCCCTGATAAAGGAGCTTCATTACTATCAGCTTCTGCAGCCTTATTTTCCTCAGTTTTTTGGCCTTGTTCCGTAACAACCTGTGCAGCTTTCGTTCTGCCCTCTTTGGTATCTGTACCATTTATAATGTTCATTCCCCAGTTCAAAGAGCCCTGAAGGGGAATTCCAGAAGCAAATGCCAGCACCATAGGTGTTGTAGAAATAATCACTCCTACAAGTATCGCAGCAGCCAAAGACCAGAAATTTCTTTTCCTGAAAATTCTGTTAATGCCAAAAACAGCAAAAGAAGCGCACAGAAAAAATGCCATGATTGTAACATAAAAATGAAGTGCGAGAGAAGCGGCCAATGAGGTCATAAATAAAAACAGATTCTCATCAAAGCCTCTTTTTTTATTTCCGTTTTCGGTATTTCGCCTCATAAAACGGACAAGATACATTACACACAAAAACAGGCTATATAAACCAAATTCCTGAGGAATGGTATACTGCAGACGGGATATTCCATAAATCTCATCCACACAGACCACATCTATTGTAAGAAATGCAGCCAGTATCAGATAAACCGTATATTTGGATCTCAATGTCTCTCTGAACAGACAATAAACCGCTGCCAGCAAGGCCGTCACATGAATCTCTCCCAGGAACAGCAGACAGCTGTATATAGATACTCCAAACAATGCATCCATACAATAAACAAAACAGTGCATTGCCTCCGGATAGACTCCTGCCGAAAAAATCTGCCCTTCCTTCAATCCATAGATCCAGGCATGATGAACATACATATCTCCCCAGCCATAGGAGTGATTCTGAAAGGCTCCATAAGAAAAATAAATAATTGCAAAAACCATAAGAACACTTAAAATGCTGTATTCGATTTTTTTTCCTTTTGTCTTCTCATCTAATTTTCCAAGCAAACCTGCAATAAGTGCTTTACACTCTCTTAGCAGATCTGCCAAAAGGGATTTCCACCCCAGGGTTCCTGCAAGAAGAGTCTGAAGCTGCCTGGATACATACTTCCGTAATTTTCCCTCGCGCAAAATTGATGCTGCAAAAATCCCATAAAAAGCGGCAAATACAATCCACCCTTTTAATATATGAAGCAAGCCCAATCCCAGGACAAGCGTGTTAAGCAACAGAACAGAAACTGTAGAGCAGAAGGCAAAACGAAAGGTCAGGCTTTTCCCGGATAGCTTTTTCCGAAAAACCACAGATGGCCATACATACATCAAAAAAGCATATCCGATAAACACTTTGATAAATTCAAGGATCCAATAAGCCATTCTTTTGCGGTACTCTCCTTTGTTTTTAGTAAAATCCTCATTTTTTTGATTTAGTATACCACATATTATTTTCACATTAAATGTTTATATTGGCAAGGGAAATAAAAATTCCGCCTTTAAATCAGCGTAAAATTACATAAAAATCACAAAAACACCATCCTGTCAAAGGAAATGCTCATTCATTTATACAAAAAGATCTCCTGAGGAAATTTCCACCCACAAGAGATCTTTTTGTATATTTTTTCACACATTCTTATTTATTTCTTATAGTCCTCTACATTTTCCTGTGTGACCTTATGATATGGTGTCCGGACATATTTTCCATCAATTAATGGAATACTATCCTTATCTCCATTGGTTGCAATGGCAAATGCAAGATTCAGCATTTCCCGGGCCTGCCCTTCTTTATCATTATAAACAGTTCCCAGCATTTCGCCATTTTCAACTGCCAAAAGTCCCGCATCTGTGCCATCAATTCCCACAACCCCCGGCCAGTCTTCTCTGGGAATCTGGGAATCACGCAGCGCATCAATTGCCCTAAGAGCCATGTCATCGTTATTCGCAATGATCAGCTCAATCTTTCCGCTAAACTGTGTAAGCAGCGCTGCTGTTTTTGTCTGTGCCTGTGCTCTGTTCCAGTTAGCCATTGCATAGCCCAGCTTTTCCGCTTCCACACCATTTTCTATCAAAGTGTTTACAGAATACTCTGTTCTTACGATGGAATCCTGATGTCCTGCTTCGCCTTCCAGCACCACATACTGGCAAATGTCATCACCGTTTTTGTCCATTTTGGCATTGGTCTTAAAGGCATTTGCAGCAAGTTCTCCTTCAAAAACCCCAGACTGCAGGGCATCTGCACCTACATAATACAATTCACTCCAGCGTTCCAGATCCTCTGCAACCAGCTCACGGTTAAAAAAGATAATCGGCACCTGCTTGTTCTCTGCCAGATCAGTAATTGTTGTGGGCTCTGTGCGGTCAACCAGATTTACACATATCACATCACAGCCCTTCTCGATCAGACTTTTGACCTGCTCATTTTGTGTCAGCTGGCTCTGAGAAGCATCCATCACCTCCACATTGATTGCAACGCCGGTTGCTTCCTCTTTGTCCGCCGCGTACTCTGTAAACTTCGTCATCATTTCCGAAATAAATGTGTCATACTAATCATATGTGCGAGCTGTGAAATCAGCATAGCTGATTTCCCCTAGAGTGTGTTTGAAAAATAAAAGTTGCACAAAACATATATTCGTTTACCCTTTTTCATGTTAAAATAAAGAAAAAGGGGTGTTGATTATGTTGCGCCGATACGAATTAACCGATGATGAATGGAATCGTGTTGCTCCCTTACTGCCACCTGAAAATTCTGGAAAGCAAGGTCGTCCTTCAAAATGTAATCGGACAATTCTAAATGGAATTGTTTGGATTGCTCGCAGTGGGGCTCCCTGGCGGGACCTCCCAGAACGTTATGGGGCCTGGCAAACGGTTTATTCCCGTTTTCGTAAATGGATTGAAGATGGCATCCTTGATAATATTTTTCGTGTCTTGAGCTTAGAAGCTGAATTAACGGAACTATCAATTGATGCCTCTATCGTCCAGGCTCATCAGCATAGTGCTGGAGCAAAAAAAGAGGGCCATCAAACGAAATTGGACACAGCCGTGGAGGAGCCAGCACAAAAATCCATGCAGTTGTAGATGCATACGGTTATCCGGTTTATTTTATGATCAGCGAAGGGCAGCGTAACGATATTAATTACGCAATCCCTTTGTTAGATCATGTCGACACAAACGGAAGCAATGTATTAGCTGACCGTGGATACGATAGCAACAAGCTGATTGACTATATTTATATCCACGGTGGAGAGCCAACAATTCCTTCTAGAAAAGGAGCTAAGTTTGATCGTTATTGCGATTGGTGGCTTTACAAAGAGAGACATTTAGTAGAAAACTATTTTCTCAAATTGAAAGCGTTCCGTCGAATAGCTACGCGTTACGATAAACTGGCTTCAACCTTCTTAGGAATTATATGCATTGCCTCAATATTAATTTGGTTAAAATGAACAACTTAGAATGTTTTTCAAACACGCTCTAGCTCTCGTAAAAAAATAAACCGTGTAGAACATAAGCGTTCAATTACACGGTTTATTTTTTACTATTCTTCTTAATGACAGCTGTGACTTCCACATCCATGCTCTCCGCATGTATGTCCTTCCCCGTGGCTATGTTCGTGGTGAGAACACTTCACATCCGGATTATACTCAAGTGTTTCATTGAGAAAAGCTTCCACCGCCTTATCCGCATCTCCGGAAACTCCTCCGAAAAGCTTAATGCCTGCTGCCGCTAATGCCGTCTGTGCGCCGCCTCCGATTCCGCCACAGATCAAAACATCTGCATGCAATGCATTAAGAAATCCTGCCAATGCACCGTGTCCGCTTCCATTCGTATCTACTACCTCTGAATGTACTACTTTTCCTTCCTCTACATCATAAATCTTAAATGTCTCCGTGTGTCCAAAGTGCTGAAAAATCTGTCCGTTCTCATAGGTTACTGCTATTCTCATTATACCTTCTCCTTTTTCTACTGCATATTTTTTATAAATCTCCTGCTTGTAACATTCTTCAAAGCTGCAGCTGTTACTTTGACCATCACAGATTCTGAAATCCCCGCCTTTTATTCTAAGTGGATGTCCGTCAATGAGTGCATCTGCTATTTTCTTCCTGGCAATCTCGTAAATTCGTTGAACCGTTGTTCTTGCGATCTGCATAGATACTGCACACTGCTCCTGGCTATAGCCTTTCTTGTCCAGAAGGCGGATTGTCTCATATTCATCTACAGTCAGAACAATAGGTGCTTTTTTCTCAGTATCGTCTGCCGGAAGGAATTCTAAAACATTGGGAAAATGGCATACTTTTCTGCATTTTACTGGTCTTGGCATAAACTGCTCCCTTCTCGCTTTTCTTACATATTAACTCTATTATGGGCATATGTCAATTATATAATTGACGTTTCTCCCTAAAACAAGTATACTATACAAAAGGAGATAACTATTATGAGCTTTGAAAATTATTTTCCGATATGGAATGAATTAAATGCAGCACAAAAGAAACTAATTTCGAACAGTTTAAGCGCACGACAGGTAAAAAGAGGAACAATTATCCATAACGGCAGCCTGGATTGCACTGGATTATTACTGGTTAAATCCGGACAGCTTCGAACTTATATACTTTCAGATGAAGGACGGGAGATTACACTTTACCGCTTGTTCGATATGGATATGTGTCTCTTATCTGCCTCATGTATCATGCGTTCTATTCAATTTGAAGTGACTATTGAGGCAGAAAAAGATACTGATCTTTGGATAATCCCTGCTGAAATCTATAAAAGTATCATGCAAGAATCTGCTCCAGTTGCAAACTATACCAATGAGTTAATGGCTACCCGTTTTTCTGATGTCATGTGGCTGATTGAACAGATCATGTGGAAAAGCCTGGATAAACGCGTTGCTTCTTTTCTATTAGAAGAAACATCTATCGAGGGAACCAATGAACTAAAAATCACCCATGAAACCTTTGCCAACCACCTTGGTTCCCACAGGGAGGTTATCACTCGAATGCTCCGATATTTTCAGGAGGAAGGGCTTGTCAAACTATCCCGTGGTAAAATCACAATTCTTGATATAAAAAGACTGGAGGTGCTTCAAAAATCATAAAATAATAAATACTTTCAATTTTTTAATAATCCATTCCACATGCATGGGCTCTTTCAATTAATGCACGATCATTAACCACTGCATCATAGAAGCGAAATCCGCCAGAGAAGTTGTATGTTTCATAGCCGTTCCCTTCCAGAATACGACTGGCAATATAACTGCGCAGCCCACTCTGGCATATCAGATAAACGGGTTTTCCCTTCTCAATTTCATTGATACGTTCCCTTAGTTCATCTACAGGAATATTTTTGAATCCATCAATATGGCCTCTGCTGAATTCAGCTACAGTTCTTACATCCAGTAACACAACACTTTTATCTTCAGGAATGGTGTCTACATCTTCCAAATGCCACTGTTTCAGGGTTCCTGCTGCTATGTTGTCTATCATGAAGCCAGCCATATTTACAGGATCCTTAGCAGATGAGTACGGCGGTGCATATGCAAGATCCAGATTTTTCAGCTGGGTTGCCTTCAGTCCTGCATGGATTGCTGTTGCCAGCACATCAATACGTTTATCGACGCCTTCATATCCAATAATCTGTGCACCAAGCAAACGATAGGTTTCCTTTTCAAAAATCACCTTCATAGTCATCACTTTGCCGCCTGGATAATAACCGGCATGACTCATAGGAGAAAGAATCACTGTATCTACATGTAATCCTGCCCTTTTGGCATTGGTTTCATTAATACCTGTAGTGGCTGCTGTCATATCAAATACTTTGATAACAGAGCTTCCCTGACTGCCTAAGTAACGACTATCGCCTCCGCAAATATTATCAGCAATGATCCTTCCCTGTTTATTGGCAGGTCCTGCCAAAGAGATCAATGCATCATCACCAGTAACATAATGTTTTACCTGAACTGCATCACCTGCAGCATAAATGTCCGGTACAGAAGTTTCCATCCTGTCATTCACTATAATACTTCCCTTGATACCAAGCTCCAGGCCAGCCTCTTTTGCTAATGCTGTGTCCGGTGTAACTCCAATTGCCAGCACTACCATATCCGCATGAAGAGATGGATTATCTTTTAACAGAATCTCTACTCCATTGTCCTTTTCTTTAAATCCTTCTACTGTATAGCCCAGAACCAGTTTTATTCCATGCTTTCTCATTTCACTATGAATCATGGATGCCATATCCGAATCAAAAGGATTCATCAGCTGCTTAGGACGTTGAACAATCGTAACCTCCATGCCAAGCTCCCTCAAGTTTTCTGCCAGTTCTAAGCCAATAAAACCACCGCCAGCCAGTACAGCAGATTTTGGATGAATCTTATTAATATATTCCTTGATTCGGAAAGTATCTTCCACTGTACGAAGTGTAAAAAGTTTATCAATACCTGCTCCTTGAAGCTTCGGCTGCGTAGGCTTTGCACCTGGAGAGAGAATAAGTTTATCATAATTTTCTTCAAATATTTCATCATTCGCCAAATTCTTTACTGTAACAGTCTTACAATCCGGATGTATAGAGATAACTTCATGATGAATCTTCATATTGATACGAAATCTTTTAAAGAAATTCTCTGGTGTCTGCAGTGTAAGTTTTTCCGGGTCTGTGATTACATCTCCAATGTAGTATGGAAGTCCACAATTTGCATAAGATACGTATCCGGATCTTTCAAATACAGTAATTTCAGCATATTCGTCCAGTCTTCGTATTCTTGCTGCGGCTGTAGCTCCACCGGCTACGCCTCCTATAATTACAATTTTCATCTTGTTTTTTCACCTTTCCTGAGTAAACAGAAATACCCATTAGAGCATTTCTAAAATTGTATTCTTTGGTCTCACGCCTGAAACCCTTTGGACAATTTTTCCGTTCTTCATGACTACTAAAGTCGGGATACTCATAATACCGAACTTATTTGCCAGTTCAGGTTGTTCATCTACATTAATTTTCCCAACTTTGATGTCAACACGTTCACTTGCAATCTCCTCGACGGTAGGAGCTACCATACGACAGGGAGCGCACCAAGGAGCCCAAAAATCGAGCAGTATAGGCTTATCGGAATTCATTACCTCGTTCTGAAAATTATTTTTATTGATATTAATTGCAGACATTTTACAGTCCTCCTATCTTTTTCTTTTATGGCTTTATTATAATCTGAAGTTCATTTGTTTTCTGTGATAACATCACCGTACCTTTCCAGCTCGTTTCATCGTAAGCAGGAAATACAAAAACAAAGAGACCAGAAATGCCCTGTTTTTAAGGCTTTCCAGTCTCTAAATGTACGTATTTTATTATTCAAACTCGGCAAGTCCAAAGATATTCTTAAACATATTTATTTAAGTTTTGTATCTTTTTTGCCATTATTTTATTTCAGTTGCATATATTATTTTGGCTCGCTGATTTTCTGTTGCCAATTTGTTGCCAGCTTATTGTAAATGATGTAAATAAGTTTGACAACCTTTATTTTGAGAACACTGCATCATTTCTGGAAAGTAGATACACACAATATTGATTCATGCTGATTCCTTCCCGCTGAGAATGTTCTGCCAGTGATCTGTGCAGACTTCGTGGAATTCTCAATTTAAACTGCCCAGAATAATCTTCCAAACTATCTGGTTCATGAATCTCTACGCCTTCTTCTAATGCAGCTTCAATCCATGCTTTTTTTGCATCCAGTGCATTTGCTACCGCACTCTCCACTGTCTCACCACAAGTAATGCAACCAGGCAAATCCGGATAAGAAACTACAAATCCGCCTTCATCTTTGTCTTCCACAATTTCCATACGATAGGACATTGCCATATAATCATTCAGCGTCTTCATCATTCTTCGCCTCGCTTTCTACAATCTGCCTTACCATTTCCACATATACTTTCTTGATTGGTTCGTGCTTTGGTATTGTAATTGGCATACACCCTTGTTTTCTGAAAGTGTAATGACTGCTTCCACTTCTTGGTGCATTCATTTCGTATCCGTAGCTTTCCAATACCTTCCGTAACTCATCAAATCGGAGGTCTTTCGATAAATTGCATATACGTGTTATCAGTTTATCCCACTTTGACATTTGTTATACCTCCTACGTATATTATATGTGGTGTCGTATATGGTGTCAATCTTTTTATGTATTATACATTATTTTTATAAAAATCACTATGAGAATTTTGTCTTTAAATACCTTACAAATTCAAGTGCATCCTCATGCATTTGTTTTATATCAGAAAAAGATTTCCCTCTGATTCTATTACTTGTAAATTCAACAAAGGTCTGGTGAGCAATAAGATTACGAATTGCAAAAATTTCCTGAAATGCCTTTAGTTGTCTTTCTTTCTCTTCGTTACCATTTATTTCATTATATACTTTATCCTGAAATTTCTCTCCAAAAAATTTCAATGGTTCTAACATCCGTTTTACTTCCGGTAACTGTCTGCAATCTCCCGAATCTTCAATTCTTCCAAAAGAAAATTTCTAATATACACTTTTATCTCTTTTGTCATTATCAAACCCATGTGGTCTGTTTCCATATCTATCAGACTCTCGCTGTGCATAATTTGTATATGCCTCTTCGGCAACCTCGCGGCCTACATCGGTCAGATGGAGAAAATGATCTTCGTCCATAGTGAGAAAGCCGCCGTCCCGCAAGGTAGCCACTGCATTGCACACGCTGGGTTTTGACACCTCCATGTGCCGGGCTACATCTACGGAGCGCACCATACCGAGTTTCTTTTGGAGAACAAGGATAGTTTCCAGGTAGTCCTCCCCGGACGCATGAAGTTTCATCTGAACCTCCTTTACTGAGCCAGCTTCCATCCGATGGCCTCCTGTCTGGCCGATACAAAATCGGCATACAGGCCCTTTTGCTGGATCAGCTCCGCATGAGTGCCGCGCTGGACGATATGAGCGTTGTCCGGTACAAGGATCTGATCGGCGTTGCGGACGGTTTTCAGACGGTGGGCAATCATGATGATGGTCTTGTCATGGGTCAATGCCTCGATAGCCCGCTGCAATTCATCCTCATTCTCCGGGTCAACGCTGCTTGTTGCCTCGTCCAAAATGATGATAGGTGCGTCCTTCAGCATGGCGCGGGCGATGGAAATCCGCTGTTTCTCGCCACCGGACAAAGTACCGCCTATGGTAATCTTTCCGGCATTCACATCCCAAAAACGGGCAATCAGGTTGCACACCGTTGTCTTTCCTGCCCCGGAAGGGCCGACAATGGCCGTAGTCGTTTTTTCGGTAATGGTAAAGCTGACCTGACTATGCCCAAACGCTGTATGAAAAGAAGCTGCTGACCTATCCGAGAACGGACAGCCAAAGCCCACGTTACGGCTTTGCATGACAGCCGGATTGAAACCGAGGCCCGGCGCATCGTGGATAAGCTGAAAGATCTGTCCGCGCCCAACAGCCCCAACAAGACACATTTTATGGTGGAGATCTCACCGCACTTTGACGCACTGGCTTCCACCAAGGACAATGACCGGCTCTTTGCCATGCTGCCCTATAAGTCCCTGTGCTTTACCAGCATAAAAGACCGACACGGGGTATATGCCATGATTAACAAAGATGAGCGCCGTGATGTGAGTATTCGCAAGCCCCGGCCATCTATCCGCAAGCAGCTTGCCGACAGCAAACAGGCCACCAGCCCGAAAAAGGCGGCGGCCAGAACCAAGAAAAATGAATTGGAGGTATGAGGAATGATGCACTTTACCGTGGAAGAAGAAAATTTGATCTGTATGTACCACAACGCAGACCGACGCAGGACGATAGGCAAGATCACCGCAGCCATGCCGGGTATGGACGGGGATATGTGGACGCTGGCCCAGCAGACCCTTTCCAAGCTGAAACGTATGACGGATTCTGACTATGACAGCCAGAAATTCTATTTCACAGACGAGAACGAATAAATAACAGCAGACGCCGGGCGCGGCGGCCATGTGGCCGCTTGCGTCCGGCGTCTTTTCTTTTTGCCTGTTCCTACGCATTTAGAACCCAGTATTGACGGGGATAGGATAAAACACTCACATACCCCGCCGACTATGCGGGAAAAGCCTTGAAATATAGGGCTTTTTAAGGCCCTAAATGCGTAGGTTGGTGCTTTGTTGCGATATGCTCCACGGTTACGGTGTATTGTTCATATTCTGTTTTCGGGAATCTTTATGAAATCTTCAAAATTGCCCGGTATGCTATCCGTAAAATCAAAGAAAGGACTTGATTATATGGATATGATTTTGAAAACGACTGACCTCTGCAAAAATTTCAAGGGGCAAATGGCGGTAAACAATGTGTCACTGAACATCCGGCGCAACTCGGTTTATGGTCTGCTGGGGCCGAATGGGGCTGGCAAATCCACGATCTTAAAAATGCTCACCGGCATTTTGCGCCCCACATCGGGAAGCATCGAGTTTGACGGCCACCCGTGGAAGCGGAATGATCTGGAGCATATCGGTGCTTTGATTGAGATGCCCCCGCTTTACGAAAATCTGACTGCATACGAAAATCTCAAAGTCAGAACTACATTGCTCGGCCTGGACGATGCACGAATTAACGAGGTATTGCAAATTGTCCAGCTCACGAATACCGGCAAGAAACGGGCCGGGCAGTTTTCTCTTGGTATGAAGCAGCGGCTTGGTATTGCTATTGCATTGCTGAACAGTCCCCAGCTTTTGATTCTGGATGAACCGACTAACGGCCTTGACCCTTTAGGGATTGAGGAACTTCGAGAGTTAATTCGCTCTTTTCCCTGCAAAGGGATTACAGTTATTTTGTCCAGCCATATTCTGTCAGAAGTCCAGCAGATTGCAGATCATGTGGGTATCATTGCTGGCGGCGTCCTTGGATATGAGGGAGAGCTTCGCGCCGGTGAAGATTTGGAACAACTCTTTATGGATGTTATTCGCAGAAATGGTAAGGAGGGATATTAAATGGAGATGGCATATATTCAGGCAGAGAACCTAAAGCATAAGAGAACTTTCACAAAAACGCTGATCGTTCTGGCCCCGTTTGTAACTGCGCTTATGAACTTTTTTGCCCCTCTTTGGTTCCAGCTCAATTCTTATAATTGGTGGTATAACCTGCTTTATCCTGGATTCCTTACGCTCACCTGTGCCTTGATTGAACAGCGGGATAATGGCAAACTAAAATATCGTGCCGTTGCTTCATTGCCTGTTTCGCAGAACAAAGTCTGGAAAGCAAAAATTGGAGTGGCCGGTATTTACTCCTGTGTGGGGAATTTCATTTTCCTGGCGCTAAATCTGTTGGGCGGTTTTGCAATATTAGTTATCAACGAAATTCCCCTGACAATCGGAATTTGGCAGGCTGCGGCCGGAACAGCTTGTATTGTCATTGCAAGCCTATGGGAAGTTCCGCTGTGCTTATGGTTATCAAAAAAAGTTGGTATCTTTGTCACGGTTATTCTTAATGCCGGACTTGGAAGCGTTTTAGGGATTTTCACGGCTACAACCTCTTTGTGGATGATCTGCCCGTATAGCTGGGTGCCGCATCTTATGATTTCCGTGTTAGGTATTTTGCCTAATGGTGAGCCGGTTGCAGATCAGAGTACGGCAATGGCATTTTGGATGATTATACTTGTATTGGTCATTTCGCTGGCCTGGTTTGCGGCGCTGTCATTTTTAACTGCAAGATGGTTTGAGAAAAAGGAGGTGGGGTAACTATGGTATCTGTGGTTCGCTGCTGGAAAGCAGAATATCAGAAGTGTAAACATAGCATTTTGCTCTATATGCACAGCATGATTCCGATTATATGTGCGGCGATTTTTGCGGGTTACTATCATATATCCAGATGGGAACTGGCAACCAAAATCAGTGCCTATCTGGAAGTGCTGGCCGTTGCGTTCCCGTTTCTGATCGGCATTATTGTGGGCCTGGTTGTTCAGATCGAAAATCAGGCCGGGCATTATCAGCTTTTGTTGGGAACAATCCCATCTCGCATGGCAACGTATATTGGTAAACTTGGTTTTCTGATGATCTGTGCTTTTGGCGCAACATTTTTAGCGTTAGGAACATTCGCTGCACTATATAGGGATGCTCCGGCAAGCCTTTACCTGAAAGCAGGGATTCTATTGTTGATTACCATGCTTCCCATTTACCTGATTCATTTGTTTGTGGGAATGAGCTTCGGAAAAGGTGCATCTATGGGATTGGGAATTGCAGGGAGTTTAATAGCTGCCCTTATGATAACAG
>ERZ1106915.952-NODE-952-length-31448-cov-6.593763_pt1 | contig 31448 bp, 28 predicted proteins | sample MGYA00403653_ERZ1106915 | MGnify/ENA primary metagenome ERZ1106915 (study PRJEB35170, sample SAMEA104062404) | human gut metagenome | biome: human gut; feature: human-associated habitat; material: faeces | place: Denmark | collected 2012-06-06 ... | reverse complement strand
ATACTCATGGAAAACCTCCCATTTCCCGATGTCCAAGAAATGGGAGGCGGTTCACTGTCCCCTTTGTGGTGGTTTTGGCCTAGAACTAGAGCGTGTGGCCGTAGGTGTTGGCTGCCTTGATGGCGGCGGCGAACTTCTCGTCGGTGAAGGGCTCCGGGTTGCCCTGCTTCCACTCGTTGGTGGCGTGCGCGTACTCGCACAGGGCAGGGATATCGGCCTCGGATAGCCCGACCTGCTCAAGCGTCACGGGCAGGCCCATCTGCTTGTTGAAGGCGGCGTAGCGCTTAAGGTTCTCGGTGTCGCCCGTGTAGGCGAACAGCACCAGCACGCCAAGGCTTACGACCTCACCGTGCAGGTAGGAGCCCTCACGCGGAATGCTGCAGGAAGCGTTGTAGAACGCGTGCGCCACGCTCGAGTTGTAGTAGTAATCGTTTTGGTTGGTCAGGTTCGAGACATAGCCCGTGTTGACCACGATGTCGAGCGCGATCTGCTTGACGGCTTCGGTCGACTGGTCCTGGCGCACGTCCTCAAGACCTTGGACGCCATAGGTAAACAGCGGCTCGGAACAGGTGTGCGCGAGTGCCAGGCCAAGACCGGCGGTGTGCTCCAGGTTACCGGCGCTCGTGGCGTACTCGACCTCGGGCTGCTTGGACAGAGCATCGCCCACGCCGGCCCAGAAGTACTCTGCCGGTGCCTCGGCGATGATCTTGGGGTTGATGAAGATGTGCGCGGGGCGGTTGGGGTACGAATAGCCCTCGAGCGAGCCGTCGTCGTTGTAGACGACGGCAATGGCGGTCGCGGCCGAGCAGTTGGAGCAGATCGTCGGCACCGTAAAGACGATCTTCTTGAGCTCGATGGCCGCCGTCTTCACGGTGTCGAGCGCCTTGCCGCCGCCGCATGCGATAAGCACGTCGGCTTCCTGGCAGGCGGGGGAGTTTACGACCTTGGCGATATTGGCGCGTGTACTGTTGGTACCGTAGACGCGCGTCTCTAGAATCTCGACGTCGGTACCTTCCAGCACAGCTTCGATACCGGGAAGTGCTGCGGCCAGTGCCCGCTTGCCACCGATGATTGCGACCTTGGTCGCTCCGTATTCGGCCAGCGCGCCGGGCAGCTCGTCAAAGCAGTCTTCGCCGACGGTATAGTCGCTCATTCCAATTGTGCGCATAGGTACCTTCTTTCGTTTGGTAAAGTGCTTACAGGTATTTTGCTCCAAGAGAAGGTCTACGGCCGTAAGAAATTTCGAACGTATAAAACCAGTGTTGAGGGTTTTTCGCCGGCGCGGAACGTGCTAGCATACTTCGCATAAGCGTTGATGGGGACGAGTAGTCGGCCGTCCGCAAGCTACAGAGAGCGGGGAGCGCTGAGAACCCGTGCATGCGACCGATGAAAATCACCCCGGAGCTGCGGTCCCAACGGGCGCGCCGTGTAGGCACGTCTTAGTAGACATCGCCGAGATGGTCGTCGATACAGGCCAGCCGAGTAACGGATGCGAGCGCGCTATCACGCGGGCGAGGGCATCTAAGCTGGGTGGTTAAGCGAAGGGCTTTTGCGGGCTTACAGCCCGTTTTGTGGCGCTTCGTCCCAGCTTGTAGGGACGGGCGCTTTTTTGTTGCCCAGAGGGCGTGCGCGCCCACGACATGAAAGGGGTACCGTGGCAAACGAGTACAAGCAGACGATGAACCTGCCCAAGACCGGTTTTCCCATGCGTGCCGGTCTTTCCAAGTCCGAGCCCAAGCGACTCAAGGATTGGCAGGACAACAAGGTCTACGAGCAGGTTCTGAAGAAGAACGAGGGTCACAAGAAGTTCGTGCTGCACGACGGCCCTCCGTACGCCAACGGTCCGATCCATATCGGCCACGCCATGAACAAGATCTCCAAGGACATGATCAACCGCTACTGGATGATGCAGGGCTATGAGGTCCCTTATGTCCCCGGTTGGGACTGCCATGGTCAGCCGATCGAGCATAAGGTCGAGGAGAAGCTCGGCACCGAGAAGTTCAACCAGACCTCCACGGCTAAGATCCGCGGGCTCTGCAACAAGTTCGCTGTCGAGAACATCGAGCTGCAGAAGGCCGGCTTCCGTCGTCTGGGCGTGCTCGGCGACTGGGACAATCCCTACCTGACGCTCTATCACCAGCATGATGCCGCCGACATCGAGGTCTTTAAGGCCATGTTCGATAAGGGCATGATCTATCGCGGCCACAAGCCGGTTCACTGGTGCAAGCACTGCCACACCGCACTGGCCGAGGCCGAGATCGAGTACTCCGACGAGACGAGCCCCTCTATCTTCGTTCGTTTTGAGATGACTTCCAAGCCCGCCGGCCTCGAGAACTTCGACGGCCCGGTCGACTTCATCATCTGGACGACCACCCCGTGGACCATCCCCTCCGACCAGGCCGTTTCCCTTAAGCCCGGCGCCGCCTATGTCGCCGTTGAGCACGAGGGCCGTGCCGAGGTCATGCTCGAGGACCTGGCTCCCAAGTGCTGCGAGGAGTTTGGCTGGGAGTACACCCCGGTCATGGTCGATGGCAAGCCCTACGTGGTTCCCGCTGAGACCTTCCACCACATCCACTACAAGCAGCCGATCTTTGACGGCGTCGAGGGCGTGGCGCTGCTGGCCGATTACGTCGGCGTCGACGACGGTACCGGTATCGTCCACAACTCGCCCGGCCATGGCGTCGACGACTACTTTGCCTGCCTCAAGGAGGGCATCACCGACATCTGCATGCCGGTCGATGACGACGGCAAGTTCTACACCGGTGAGGAGTTTGGCACCGGTGGCCCCTTCAGCGGTATGGATACCGATGAGGCCAACCCGCACATCATCGAGTTCCTGCGCGATCGCGGCACCCTGGTCCTCGAGAAGAAGATCACGCACAGCTATCCGCACTGCTGGCGCTGCAAGCACCCGGTGCTCTTCCGTGCTACCGACCAGTGGTTCGTCTCGATGGACAAGACCGGTTTGCGCGAGCAGGCTGGCAAAGAGGTTCGCGAGAACGTCAAGTGGTATCCGGCCCACGCGGCCAACCGCATCGGTGCCATGGTCGAGCAGCGTCCCGACTGGTGCATCAGCCGCCAGCGCAACTGGGGCGTGCCTATCCCCAGCTACACCTGCGCCGACTGCGGCGAGAAGGTCATGAACGACGCCACGCTCGACGCCGTCATCAAGCTCTTCCACGAGAAGGGCTCCGACGCCTGGTTCACCGACGCTCCCGAGAGCTACCTGGGCGAGGCCTGCGTCTGCCCCAAGTGCGGTGGCCATCACCTCAAGGCCGATAAGGACATTCTTGACGTGTGGTGGGACTCCGGCGTCTCCTGGAAGGCCGTCTGCGAGTACCGTCCCGAGCTGGAGTATCCGGCGGACGTGTATCTCGAGGGCTCCGACCAGCACCGCGGTTGGTTCCAGAGCTCGCTGCTCACCTCGGTGGGCGCCAACGGCCATGCTCCGTACAAGGCGGTCGTCTCGCAGGGCTTCACCCTCGACGGCCAGGGCCGCAAGATGTCCAAGTCGCTCGGCAACGTCATCGACCCCAACAAGGTCTGCGACGAGATGGGCGCCGACATCATCCGCCTGTGGGTTGCCTCCGTCGATACCAGCTCCGACGTGTCCATCGACCACGAGATCCTTGCCCGTACGTCCGATGCCTACCGTCGTTTCCGCAATACGCTGCGCTTCCTGCTCTCCGAGCTCGAGGGTCAGTTTGAGCCCGAGACCGACGGCGTCGCCTTTGCCGACCTGCTGCCGCTCGACAAGCTCATGGTTGCCCGCCTGACCCAGGTTCAGGCCGAGGTCGACGATGCCTACGCCAGCTACGAGTTCCCGCGCGCTTACCGTGCGCTTTACGACTTCGTGGTTACCGAGCTCTCCAACGTGTACCTCGACGCCCTGAAGGACCGTCTGTACTGCGACAAGCCCGGCTCGCTCGAGCGCCGCAGCGCCCAGACCGTGCTGGCCGAGCTTTTCTCGATGCTCATGCGCGACCTGCAGCCGATCCTGTCCTACACGGTCGACGAGGCCATGGCCTATGCGCCTGCCGGCTGCGTCGATCACCAGAAGTACGCCGCGCTGCTTGATTGGTATAAGTCGCCCATTACGGTCGACGAGGCCAACGAGTTTGAGGGCGTGCTCGAGGCTTCACTCGAGCTCCGTAGCGCCGTGACCAAGGCCCTTGAGGACGCCCGCTCCGCCGGCACCTTCACCAAGAGCCAGCAGGTCCGCGTCAAGGCGGTCGTTCCCGCCGAGATGTACGCGCTTCTGACCGGCGACAAGGCCGTCGACCTGGCTGAGTTCTACATCGTCTCCGCTGTTGAACTGACCCAGGGCGAGGAGCTCTCCGTTGCCATCGAGGCTGCCGAGGGCGAGTGCTGCGACCGTTGCTGGAACTATCGCACCACCGTCGGCGAGTACAACGGCCACGCTCACATCTGCAAGAGGTGTGCGAATGCCCTTTAAGGCACGGTAACTCGGCATTTTAGTTATAGGGAGAATTTGGGCGCCTTCGGCCCATTTGCTCCGCTGAATAAAAGCGGCATTCTGTTTTTCGGAATGCCGCTTTCGTTTTTAGCTGGTTATTTCGCTTGCGTTGGTGGATATGTCGTGCGCTCTGCGTGTGGCAATATAAGATGGTTAATTGCGTTAAACGGAATTCGATTGTTTTGAGGGTAGGGGATTGATTTGGGTCGTACTGGGGATATGACGCCGCCTTTGCGTTGGCGGTTGGGTGTTGCTGGTGGGGTAGCGCTGGCTTTGCTGCTTGTTGACCAGCTGACCAAGCTTGCGGTTCGTGCTTTGGGCGACGCTTTGCATGTGACCGTCATCCCTGGTGTCATCGACTTTATGTTTGTCCGCAATATCGGTGCTGCCTTTAGCATGGGCGAGGGGCATGGCATCGCGTTTGCCGTGCTGGCGTTGGCGGTCATTATCGCTATTGTCGTGTACCTTGTTCGTGCACCTCAGCTCGCCCATCTTGAGGTTGTGGGCATGGCGATGGTTGCGGGCGGTGCTATCGGCAACGCGCTCGATCGTTTGGTTTTTGGCTTCGTGACCGATTTTATTGCCACCACCTTCATCGACTTCCCCGTCTTCAATGTGGCCGATATCGGCATTACGGTCGGTGTGGTGCTCGCCCTCTTCGGTTACATGTTCTTGAGCCCCGCGGCCCGTGAGGTCGATGCGACCGCCGAGCTTAACGCTCGTGACGAGGCCCGCGCCAAGCGCATAGCCAAGCAGCGTGGGGAGCGTGCCCGCAAGATTCGCGAAAGGGATGAGCGCTAATGGCCGACATCCATATCCTTGTTGCCGACGATGCCGCTGGTCAGCGTCTTGACGCCTATCTGGGCTCCAATGACGGCTGCCCTACGCGCTCTGCTTGCGCGCATCTGATTGAGGGCGGGGCCGTAGTAGTCAATGGCGAGACCTGCCTGTCCAAAAAGTACGCCGTGCGAGCCGGCGACCGTATTTCGGTTGATTTGCCCGAGCCGCACGATCCCACCGATGTGATTCCCGAGGCCATCCCGCTCGACATTCGCTACGAGGACGACCATCTCATCGTGCTCTCCAAGCAGCGCGGCCTGGTGTGCCATCCTGCGCATGGTCATGAGAGCGGTACGCTCGCGAATGCCCTGGTCTATCACTGTGGTATCGACCATCTGGGCACCGTGCAGGGCGAGGACCGCCCCGGTATCGTGCATCGTTTGGATCGCGATACCTCGGGTCTCATGCTTGCGGCCAAGGACGATGACACCCAGCGCGCGCTCCAAAATCTCATTCGCACGCGCACGCTCGACCGCCGCTACATTACGCTCGTTCACGGGCACATAGCCATGGACGAGGGCACCATCAACACCGGTATTGCCCGATCGACGCGCGACCGCGTGAAGATGGCGGTTTCGGACGATCCCTTTGCGCGCCAAGCCATCACGACCTTCAAGGTCCTTGAGCGTTTTGATTCCACGCGTTTTGACGACGGCTACACGCTCGTCGAGTGCCACCTGTTTACGGGCCGCACACATCAGATTCGCGTGCATATGCGCCATATCAACCACGCCTGCGTGGGCGATCCACTCTACGGCAAGTGCGATGCACGCGCCGATCAGGGTCTGACTAGGCAATTCCTTCATTCCTGGCGCGTCGCATTCGACCATCCCGTGACGGGGGATCGCATTGAGTGCCGCGACGAGCTGCCGTGGGATCTCGCTGCGGTTCTTGACGACCTGGCCCCACGCTCGCTTGGCCGCACCGCTGCCGGCGACGAAATCGTCCCGCAGCTCGGTCTGCTCGAAGCCTAGCCAGTATTAGGTGGTTTCTTGAACTCGGTAAGCCTGCGGTAAGATATACGGTTGTTTACGTAACGCGTTGCTGGGAGCCTGCATGCTCGCCTTTTTACAAACCAACACACCCATCGTGATCTTCAACCAGATTGTGGTTACGCTGCTCACGGTCTGCTTTCTGTACCAGGTGGTCTTCTTTGTCATTGGCGCTCTTCGTGGCGAGGTCGCGCCTCCCAAGGCCAAAAAACTCCACCGCTATGCCTTCTTCATTGCGGCGCATAACGAGGAGGCCGTGATCGCCAACCTTGTTCGCTCCATCAAGGACCAGGATTATCCGTCCGAGCTTATCGAGGTCTTCGTGGTCGCCGATGCCTGCACCGATAACACGGCGCAGCTCGCGCGCGAGGCGGGCGCCATCGTCTATGAGCGCAACGACCTGGCACGCAAGGGCAAGAGCTGGGTCATGGACTTTGGTTTCGATCGCATTCTCAACGAGTATCCCGACACGTTTGAGGGCTACTTTATCTTCGATGCCGACAACGTTATCTCCCGCGATTACGTCTCCAAGATGAATGATGCCTTTGACCAGGGCTTTCATGTAGTCACGAGCTATCGAAACTCCAAGAACTTCGGCAGCTCGTGGATTTCGTCTGCCAACGCCACCTGGTATCTGCGTGAGGCCCGCTTCCTCAACAACGCGCGTAATATCTGCAAGACGTCCTGCGCTGTCTCGGGTTCGGGCTACCTCATCTCCGCCAGTGTTATCGAGGGCATGCACGGCTGGCAGTTCCATACACTGACCGAGGACATCCAGTTCACCACGTTCTGCGCCATTCACGGCATCCGCATCGGTTATGCACCGGCGGAGTTCTTTGACGAACAGCCCGTGACGTTTAAGGCTTCCTGGAAGCAGCGTATGCGCTGGACTAAGGGCTTCTACCAGGTGTTCTTTACGTATGGCAAACACTTGGTCAAGTCGACCTTCCGCTACCATCGTTTTGCCGCCTACGACATGTTCATGACAATCGCTCCGGGTATGCTGCTATCGCTGATCTCGATGCTCGCCAATGCGACGTTCCTGATCGTGGGCGGCCTTTCGCACGGCTTTTTGGCCACCGAGGTCGAGATGCAGGCCTGTGCCGCATCACTCATCATGACCTTCGCGATGATGTACCAGACGTTCTTTATCCTGGCGCTACTCACAACCATCTTTGAGTACAAGCACATTCACTGCGCGCAAAAGTGGCGCTTGGTGACCAATCTGTTTACCTTCCCGATCTTTATGTTCAGCTATATTCCCATTACGGTGGCCGCGCTGTTCCTAAAGGTCGACTGGGTCCCGACGCAGCACGCCGTAAGCGTCACCCTCGACGAAGTTATGCAGGGTGCCAAATAACCACCACCTAAGCCACCACAAAGGGGACACGCACCTTTGTGGTGGCTTTTGTTTTTGAGCCCTAGGTTGAGGAGGTTTCGTTGTTCTATATCCCGTTTTGGCTGTGCGCCTTTGCCGGTGCGCTCATCGATGCCCGCGAGCGGCGGTTTCCTAACGCGCTCGCCGCTGCCTGTGCCGTGGCAGCGTTTGCGGGCGTCTGGCTTGATCTTGGCCTGGACATCGCACTTGACTACGCCGGTCTTGCGGTCATCGTGTACCTTGCCCTTGTGCTCACTGAGTCGCTCTGGCGGCGCCTTCGCCATGCCTCAGGTATCGGCATGGGAGATGTCAAGGCGCTCTTTGCCCTCTGCACCCTCGACCCTCTGGGTGGCATCGTTGCGTTTGCCGCCTCGCTCCTTGCCCTTGCTGTCACCTGCCTCATCACAAAATCGCGCTCCTTGCCATTGCTGCCGTTTTTGGTGCCGATATTTGCCATAATCGAGGTCGTGGGCTGCACGCTGTAACCGATTGCGCGTCCTTTCTAAGGAGCATGCCATGGCAATTAATCAAGAGACAGCCGCCATCAAGGCGCGCATGGATTGTATTCCCGCGGCGTTGTCGCCCGAGCTAGTCGAACGTATCGCCGCCGACCGCGCCTCGGGCGTCGTTAATCCCTATCGATGCAACGATGACCAGGTCATCCGTCGCGTTGATCGTGCCGCAGACCAAGGGACGCTCATGCGTCCGGCCTTTATGCGCGATACCGAAAAGATTCTTCATCTGCCTGCGTATGCCCGATACGCCGGCAAAACTCAGGTCTTCAGTTTTCGCAGTAACGATGACCTGTCGCGCCGCGGCCTGCACGTGCAGCTTGTCTCGCGCATCGCGCGTGATATCGGACGTGCTCTGGGGCTCAACTGCGATCTGATCGAGGCGATTGGCTTAGGACACGACTTGGGTCACACTCCCTTTGGCCATGCCGGCGAGCGATTCCTCAACGATATCTATCACGAGCGTACGGGTCGCTTCTTTTTCCATAACGTGCAGTCGGTCCGCGTCCTCGATGCGCTGTACGGTCGCAACGTGTCGCTCCAGACGCTCGATGGCGTGCTATGCCATAACGGCGAGTACGAGCAGCGTGTTTTTGAGCTTTCGGACATGGGTTCCTTTGACCAGTTCGACCGAACCGTCGAGGAATGCATTGCCACAGGCTATAGCGCGATTGAGCACCTGCGTCCCATGACACTCGAGGGTTGCGTGGTTCGCATCTCGGATATCCTTGCCTACGTTGGGCGCGATCGCCAGGACGCCATTGCGGCTGGCCTGCTGTCGCCCGACGCTTTTGACGACGGTCGGGGCGGCGCCTATAACAGCTGGATTCTCACGCACGCATCCATCGATATCGTTGAGCATAGCTACGGCAAACCGCGTATCGAGATGAGCGGGGACCTGTTTGAGGAGATCCGCCGGGCTAAGCGCGAGAACTACGAGAAGATCTATAGCAAGGGCGGTATCGAAGGCGACTCCGAAGCGGAACTGCGCGAGGCCTTCGAAAAGCTCTACGACCGTTGCCTGCAGGATATAAACGAGGGTGACGAGTCCTCCTACATCTTTAAGCACCACATTTCGCGTATTGAGCAGCAGCTTTCCTATTATGGCCGCACCTATGCTTGGCAGGACGACAAGGATCAGGCCGTCGTCGATTACATCGCAAGCATGACGGATGGTTATTTCTGCGAGCTGACGAGCAAATTGTTCCCAGGTCTAAAGTTTCCGCACCGCACCTATATTAACGAACGGTAGTTCGTATCCTTTCGGTATACTGTTGGTCAACAACGATTTTGATTGATGCACGGGATGGCTATGGACGACCTTTTTTCTGCCTCGACGCGCGAGCGCTCTTTTCAGAATGCCCCGCTTGCGGTGCGTATGCGCCCCAATTCGCTCGACGAGTATGTGGGCCAGCAAAAGGCCGTCGGTAAGGGCTCGTGGCTGCGCGCCGCGATTGAGCATGACGTGCTGTCGAGCGTGATTCTGTACGGCCCGGCCGGTACGGGCAAGACGACGCTGGCGCATATTATCGCCAACCATACCAAGAGTGAGTTTGTCGAGGTCAGCGCCGTCACGGGTACCGTGAAGGACCTGCGTCGCGTGATCGACGAGGCAAAGACGCGCCTGAATACGTATGACCGCCGTACCATCTTGTTCATCGACGAGATTCACCGTTTTTCGAAGTCGCAGCAGGATGCGCTTTTGCATGCGGTTGAGAACCGTACCGTCATTATGATTGGCGCCACGACCGAGAACCCGTACTTCGAGGTCAACTCCGCACTGTTGTCGCGTGGGCGCGTGGTAGAGCTTGATCACCTGAAGGACGAGGACATCGCCACGCTCATTGAGCGTGCGCTCGAGGCGCCGCAGGGTTTGGGCGGCAAGTTCTCGGCCGATGAGGATACGGTTAAGACCATCTGCACGTTGGCTGCGGGCGACGCTCGCTCGGCGCTTACGACGCTCGAGCTGGCGAGCGAGATTGCCGTTACACGTCCCGATACCGAGGGAACGCCGGCGCCGGCGGCGGGGGAGCGCTATCCCATTACCGTGGATGACGTAAAGATTGCCAATCCGCGTCGTGGCTTTACCTATGACAAAAACGGTGACATGCACTACGACATCATTAGTGCGTTTATTAAGTCCATGCGCGGCAGCGACCCCGATGCCACCATCTATTGGCTTGCGCGCATGATCGATGCGGGGGAGGATCCCAAGTTTATCGCCCGACGCATCATGATCCATGCTTCCGAAGACGTCGGTAACGCCGATCCGCAGGCCCTGCTTATAGCGCACGCTGCGTTTAAATCTGCCGAGGTCATTGGGTATCCCGAGTGTCGTATTAACCTGGCTCAGGCTGCACTCTATGTGTGCCTGGCGCCCAAGTCCAACGCGTGCGAGGCTTCGATCGATGCGGCGCTGGCCGATATCCATAGTAGTGGCTTGCGTGAGGTGCCGAGCTATCTGCGCGATCGTCATCGCCCAGGCAGCGATGAATATGGTGTGTACAAGTATCCACATGATTATCCCGAAGGCTGGGTCGATCAGCGCTATTTGCCCGAGGGGCTGGAGCGCGGCGCGTTCTGGCAGCCTGCGGGCCGCGGTTGGGAAGAGTGGCGTGTGGAGCAAAGCGAACGCGACCGTAGCGGGAATGCTCCGAAGTAACTGCTGATTATTTTGTCCCAGGATCTCATGCTTGGCATGTTCGGTCCCCTTTGGGGTACCATGAACAGCGTCTGTATTTCGATTCCTTTGGGAGGCTTGTATGAGTCCCATTCAAATCGCCCTGCTGCTGCTTGCTGTTGTCGGCGTGTGGGCCGTCGTTGAGCTTGCACTCACACTGCGTAAAACTCGCACCGTCGTTGACTCGCTCGATAAGACCGTGAGCGACCTTAACAATACGCTTGCCGAGGCACAGCCCGTGGTGGCAAAGCTCGATGGCGCTGTCGATGAGCTCACCCCCGCGCTGGCACAGGTTGAGCCGCTCCTCAAGTCGAGCAAGACTGCCGTTGATGCTCTGACGTCTAACCTCGTTGAGGTTGAGGCGGTCGTTCGCGACATCTCCGAGGTCACGGGCAGCGTGGCTGAGGCCAGCAATGCCGTATCGAGCGTAACTGATTCTGCTGCTGGCGCCGTGCAGAAGCTCTTCAATAAGGTGAAGGCTCCTGTAGCCGACGCCGATCGCAAGCTCGCCGCTGCCGCCGCCGAGGCCGAGCAGCCCACTGAGCGCGTTCTGATTGGCGACGATGATGCCGCTGCTGACGACGATGATGTTCAGAAGCCCGCTGCTAAGCCTGCTCAGTATTACACCTATACGCCTGCCGAGACCTCCGAGGAGTCCTGCGATGAGTAGTGAAGCAATCTGCCCCATTACGCTGAGCGTTGCCGGTGATCCGCGTCTCGCGCGCTTGGTGCGCATGACGGCCGCCAACGTCGGCGCCCTGTGCTCTATGTCCGTCGATCGCATCGAGGATATCCGCATGGCTGCCGAGGAAGCCTTCATCTTTGGGTGCACCGCGGTCGACTGCGACGACATCACGATCAATTTCGATGTGGACGAATCACATGTGGGCATGACCTTTACCTTTGGCGACCAGGCGACTGTCGATGAGGATGATCAGGCTGCCGTGTATGCCGAGCTCATTCTTGCAAGCGTGTGCGATTCCTACGAAAAGACTGCGGCGCCCTTAACGCTTTCCCTCGACCTCAAGGCGGATATCTAATATGACCGAACGTTCCCGGAGCGGCAAGACCGCTTGGGACAAGGAGAAAACCCGCGAGCTGTTTCGTCGTTATAAGGAGACCGGTGATCCGGATGCCCGCGAGCAGCTCGTCATGTCCCATATGAACCTGGTAAGGTTTCTTGCCAACAAATTTAAGAACCGCGGCGAGCCGCTCGATGACCTTTTGCAGGTCGGCTATCTGGGCTTGCTTAAGGCTATCGACCGCTTTGACCCTGAACGCGGACTTGAGTTCACGACGTTTGCCACGCCCACCATCTTGGGTGAGATTAAGCGCCACTTCCGCGACAAAGGTTGGAGCGTGCGCGTGCCGCGTCGTCTACAGGAGCTCTCTGCCAAGGTTAACCAGGCCACCGACAAGCTCACCAACGAGCTTCAGCGTTCGCCCAAGGTTGAGGAAATCGCCGATTACCTGGGCGTGACCGTCGACGAGGTGCTCGAAGCCATGGAATCGTCCTCGGCCTACACCTCGGTGCCCATCGAGGCTCCCGGCGCGTCCGACTCCGACGATGCTCCCTCGATTCTCGATCGCTATGCCGACGACGACAACGAGCTCGACTTTACCGATGACCGCCTGGTAATCGAGGAAGCCATCCGCGATTTCTCGCCGCGCGAGCGCGAGGTTATCGAGCTGCGCTTCGTAAAGGGCATGACCCAGATTGAGATTGCCAAGAAGCTGGGCATCTCGCAGGTGCAGGTTTCGCGTCTGCTGCGCCGCACGCTTAAGAAGATTCAGGACAAGATCGACCCCGACGGAGTGATGGTTCGTTCATGAGTGAGCACCCCCAACAAACCGATCGCACGCTGCGCGATACCCGTATTCTGACGCTGCGCATTTGGGGCGTCGTCGGCTGCATTGTTATCGCTGCCGTCATCTTTAACCTTATGGGCATCCTGGCGCCGGTTATCGAGTTTTTGGCAGTCGGTTCCATCATCGCTTTTGTCATGTCGCCGATCACCAACTGGCTCGAGCATCACGGCGTGAATCGCGGCATCGGTTCGCTCATCGCGCTCATTGTGGTTGTTGCCGTGCTCGTCGGCGTCGTCTGCATCCTATCGCCTATTTTGCTCGGTCAAATCATGGAAGTCCTGAGCCGCCTGCCCGAGCAGCTTCGTGTTGCGGGTGGCGATCTCAACGAGATGCTCTCGCACGCCAAGACGCTCAACAACACGCCGCTCAAGGAGTATCTGGACGACAATCTTTCTTCGCTGGTTACCGTAGCGTCCAAGTACGTCTCGCAAATCGCTGCCGAGCTCGGTCGCGGTGTATTCCCGCTCATTACCAATACGGCCTCGCAGCTGTTCGTCATCTTCCTGGGCTTGGTGCTTGCCTATTGGTTGGCCTGCGACTATCCCCGTATGCACCACGAGGTCTGCACCATCATCGGACAGGAAAAAGAGACCTCGTACCGCTTTATGGTTGCCATCCTTTCACGCTCGGTCGGCGGCTATATGCGCGGCATGGTCGTGACGTCCATCTGCGGTGGCTTTTTGGCTTTTATCGGCTTTACGCTCATTGGCCATCCATACGCAGCACTTATGGCCATCTTCACCGGCATTATGCACTTGGTTCCGGTTGTCGGTCCCTGGGTGAGCGCGGCGATCGCCACGGTGCTCGGGTTTATGTTCAGCCCTATGCTGGCGTTATGGACGCTTGTCGTGACCATGGTGGCTCAAAACGTCACCGATAATGTCATTTCGCCTAAGGTCATGCAGAGCTCGGTGCAGGTGCATCCCGTTATGAGCCTGACAGCTCTCGTTATCGGTTCGGCACTCATGGGTCCCATCGGCATGGTTATCGCCATTCCGCTGTGCGCGGCCCTCAAGGGCATTTTCGTCTATTACTTTGAGAACGAGACCGGTCGCCAGCTCGTGGCATACGATGGCGCCGTGTTTAAGGGCACGCCGTATCGCGATACCGAGGGCAACCCGGTCGCCGCCTACGACGCGCTTGGAGACGATACGTTCATCTATGAGTCCGAGCTCATCGGCAACGAGACCGCGCCCGAGGCCAAGGCTATGCCCAAGCCCGAACTCGATAATCCCTGGATCAAGCTCTCAGGTCTTCAGCCCGACGCGACAGGCTTTTTCAAGAACCCCTTCGCCAAGGATGACGATTCCAATACGGACGACGACACCAAAACCGGCATCGACGGTTCCATGGACGATTCGGATTCTAAATAGGCCCTGTTAGTTGAGCTACTTCTTTGCCGGTGTCGTATACGAAACCGCTATACCCGCGGCAATTGCCACGAGACAGCTCGCGATGAATCCGAACTCATACTTCAAAACGTTTGTTGCGGTCAGGGCGATAATCAACACTGTCGCAATTTGCAGAATTATCATTATTACGAAGAGATTGATTCCTTGTTTGGCCGAAGTCGCTGAGTGAGTTTGGATTTGTTGATTCAGGTTGTAGCTGACAACAAAAGCGACCAGTTCGCTTGATACGGGGCCGACTACATAGAAAAAGATTGCGTCAATGAAGCCTATGGTGTTGTAAGTTGTTTCGCCGGAAAACACAGCGTATAAAGCATATCCAAATCTTGGGTGATTCATGTATGAGTCCGAAAAGACGAAGAGCGTCAATATTGCTGCTACCAGAAGTGCATTCAGGACAAATCGTTTGCTTTTCATCGATCGCTCCTTCCGGGTGAGTCTTATATGTAATTATACAGCAGCCTTTTTTTCAAGGATTGCTTAGTCCTAAATAACATGCACTTTCGCTGGAGGGTCGCTGTTTGGCGGCCCTCTTTTTTGCACAGGCGCGGTGGGATGGTAATATCGTTACGTTTGAACTGTTTCGATGTGAAACCGAGGAGATTCCCTCTATGAGTGCTGACTACCCGTCAATGACTACGGCCGAGATTCGCTCCAAGTTCCTCAACTTCTTTGAGGAGCGCGGTCTTAAGCTCTATCCTTCTTCGTCCCTCGTCCCCGACGATCCTTCGCTGCTGCTTGCCAACGCCGGCATGAACCAGTTTAAGGAGTACTACCAGGGCAAGAAGACCATGAAGGAGATCGGCGCGATTTCCTGCCAGAAGTGCGTCCGCACCAACGACATCGACTGCATCGGCGAGGACGGCCGTCACCTTTCCTTCTTTGAGATGCTCGGCGACTTCTCCTTTGGCGGCGTCTCCAAGCAGCAGGCCTGCGCTTGGGCCTTTGAGCTCATCACCAAGGAGTTCAAGCTGCCGCTCGACCGCCTGTACTTCACCGTCTTTACCGAGGACGACGAGACCCATGACGTGTGGCGCTCCCTGGGCGTTGCCGAGGATCACATCTCGCGTCTGGGCGAGGACGACAACTTCTGGGCTGCTGGCCCCACCGGCCCCTGCGGTCCGTGCTCCGAGATCTACTTTGACATGGGCGAGGAGGTCGGTTGCGGCAGCCCCGACTGCAAGCCCGGCTGTGACTGCGACCGATTCCTTGAGTTCTGGAACCTCGTGTTTACCCAGTATGACCGCCAGGAGGATGGCTCCATGCCGGAGCTGCCGCACCGCAACCTCGATACGGGTATGGGTCTGGAGCGCATGGCCGCTATCATGCAGCACAAGACCGCTAACTACGACGGCGATCTGATGCAGCACCTCATCAAGCTCGGTGAGAAGATCAGCGGCAAGACCTATGACGCCGACGATTACTCCGGCGCCAGCCGTTCCCTGCGCATCATCGCCGACCACTCCCGTGCCGTCGACTTTATGATCTCCGATGGCATCCTGCCCGGTAACGAGGGTCGCGAGTACGTCCTTCGCCGCCTGCTCCGTCGTGCCGTGTTCCACGGTCGCCTGCTGGGCATCGAGGGCGCCTTCCTGACCAAGTTTATCGACGAGGTCAACGCTCAGATGGGCGAGGCCTATCCCGAGCTGCTCAAGAACGTCGCGCTCGTTAAGGGCATCGTCGCCTCCGAGGAGGAGCGTTTCTCCACGACGCTCGACAACGGCCGTGTTTACCTGGACGAGGCCCTGGCCGCGCTCGCCGACGGCGCTGTCCTTCCGGGCGATGTTGCCTTTAAGCTGCACGACACCTTTGGTTTCCCCATTGACCTGACTGTCGAGATCGCCGGCACTGCCGGTCACGACGTCGATATGGACGGCTTCACCGCTTGCATGGAGGACCAGAAGGCCCGCGCCCGCGCCAACGCCAAGGGCGATGCCTGGGGCAGCTTCAACGACGTGTGGGTCGAGCTTTCCGACAAGGTTGCCGCGACCGAGTTCGACGGTTATGACAACGACGTCATCGAGGGCGCCAAGGTTGTCGCCATCGTTCGCAACGGCGAGTCCGTCGAGTCTGCTTCCGCCGGTGAGGACGTCGAGGTCGTGCTCGACCGCACCCCGTTCTACGCCGAGATGGGTGGCCAGCAGGGCGATGCCGGTGAGCTTTCCGCCGAGGGCGTTGCGCTGACTGTTGCCGACACCAAGAACCACAATGGCCTGTATGCTCACGTCGCGCACGTTGCCGAGGGCACGCTGACCGTCGGTGCTACCGTGACCGCCGCGCTCGACGCCGAGCGCCGTGGCTTCCTGCGCCGCAACCACACTGCCACGCACCTGCTCGACGCCGCGCTTAAGCAGGTCCTGGGCGAGCATGTCTCCCAGGCTGGCTCGTTGGTGACGCCCGAGCACCTGCGCTTTGACTTCACGCACTTCGAGGCCCTGTCCTCCGAGCAGCTCAAGGCTGTCGAGGACCTGGTCAACCAGCAGATCTTCGCTTCCAAGCCGGTCGTGACCCGCGTCATGGGCATCGACGAGGCCAAGGCCGCCGGTGCTGTCGCTCTGTTTGGCGAGAAGTACGGCGACGTCGTCCGCGTCGTCTCCGTGGGCGCCGAGGATCAGCCGTTCTCCCGTGAGCTCTGCGGTGGTACGCATGCCGCCAACACCGCCGAGATCGGCCTGTTCAAGATCATCTCCGAGTCCTCCACGGGCTCGAATGTCCGCCGTATCGAGGCCGTGACCTCCAAGGGCGCTCTCGACTACATGGCCGACCGCCTGGCACTCGTTGACGCCGCCGCGTCGGCGCTCAAGTGCCGCGTCGACGAGGTTCCCGCCCGCGTGGAGAACCTGCAGGCTGAGCTGCGCGAGACGTCCAACAAGCTCAAGAAGGCACTCACCGGTGGTTCCTCTGATGCGATCTCCGGCGCCATCGACGGCGCTGTCGAGCTGAATGGCTACAAGCTCGTCGTCGCTGAGCTCCAGGGTCTTGAGGCTGCTGACCTGCGCAATGTGTGGGATACCGTGCACCAGAAGGTTGCCGGCCCCGTCGCCTGCGTCGTTGCCAGCGTGACCGAGAAGGGCACCCCGGCCCTGCTCGCCGCCGGCTCCGATGACGCCGTGAAGGCCGGTTTCCACGCCGGCAACGTGATCAAGCAGATCGCGGGCCTGGTCGATGGTCGCGGTGGCGGTCGTCCCAACATGGCCCAGGCCGGTGGCAAGAATGCTGCCGGTATCGCCGATGCCCTCGCGGCCGCCAAGACCGCGCTCGGCGCCTAAGAACCTAAGTAGTCGCTGTGGTCGCGCTCGCACTGGACATAGGGGAGACCAGGATTGGCATTGCCGTCTCGAGCCGTGATGGCAAGATGGCGATGCCTGTCAAGGTGCTTCCGGCTGCCGAGGTCACTGGTATGGCAAAGACGTTTCGCTACCTGGTCGAGGACTATGAGCCCGATATCCTGGTAAGTGGACGTCCCTTGACCATGGCAGGTGAGCCCGGCCCCCAGGCCGAGCGCGTCGCCGCAGTGGCCCAAAAGATTGCCGACGAGCTCGAACTTCCGCTGGAGTTTGAGGACGAGCGTCTGTCCTCGCAGGAGGCCAAGCGAATCCTGCGAGAGCAGGGACTCAACGAAAAGCAGATGAGGGGCAAGATTGACATGATCGCCGCCAGCCTGTTCTTGCAGACATGGCTCGATCGTAAAAACGAGGAGGTTTCGCATGCCTAGCGCTTCCGATCCGCGCCAGCAGAATCGTACACGGCAGCCTGCGCCGCGCCCTGCTCAGCCTGGCCAGCGCCCGGCGCAGCCGACGCAGCGTTCGGCTCAACCTGCTCAGCGTGCCGCTCAACAGCCCGCAGCTCGTCCCGCGCAGCCCGCTGGCGGCGATCGTTTTAAGCAGCAGGCTCCTGCCCAGCGCACGCAGGGGCAGGCCCGGCAATCACGCCCCCACGCACATCATGCTCATGGCTCGCACGGCGTTGCTCCGGCCACGCGCTCGAGCTATAACACGCATGCCCGCCGTGGCGTCCAAAAGAAAAGCTCTCCGGTGCCTATGATTATCGGTGGCGTCATCGCCGTGCTTGCGCTTGTCGCGATCGTTTTCTTTGTTGTGCCGGCCGTCAAGGGCTTCTTTGCCGGCGAGGATGCGAAAGTCGCTGCTGGCCAGCAAGTTACTATTACGATTCCCGATGGCGCCTCGGGTGATGCCATCGCTTCGATTCTCTCCGAGAACCATATCGTCGAAGACCCCAAGGATTATTACGCGGCGGTCAAAAAGCTCAATGCCGATATGTCGCTTAAGCCTGGCACCTACTCGTTTACCACGCTCATGGACGCGACCAAGGTTGTTCAGCAGCTCATGGAAGGCCCCAATGCGGGCTCCGATGCACTGACTATCCCTGAGGGCCTGACGGTCGACCAGGTCGCCGATCGTGTGGCCGCGGCATACGACAGCATTTCTAAGGAAGATTTCCTTAACCAGGCCAAGGCGAGCAATTATGTGAATGATTACGCTTTCCTTAAAGACGCTGCAAACGATTCACTCGAGGGCTTCCTATTCCCCAAGACCTATTCGTTGGGTAAGGACCCTTCTGCCGATGATGTGATTCGCGCCATGCTTGACCAGTTCAACACCGAGTACAAGTCGCTTGACTTTGCGAGCTGCGAGGCCAAGATCAAGGAGCGCTATGGCGTGGAGATGTCCGATTACGACATCGTTAACCTTGCCTCGATCGTCGAGCGCGAGGGCCTCAACGCCGATCAGCGCGCGCATGTGGCATCGGTTTTCTATAACCGTCTGGCTGGCAAGCTCGATGGCCTGCGTTACCTCAATAGCGATGCGACCATGATGTATGTCACCGGCGGCGAGGTTACCGCCGACGACCTGCAGAGCGATAGCCCGTATAACACCTATAAGCACGAGGGCCTGCCGCCCACGCCCATCTGCTCTCCGTCGCTCGAGGCGCTCAAGGCTACCCTTGAGCCGACCGACTCCGATGACCTGTATTTCTACATTACACAGGACGAGGAGTATTTCTCGAAGACCTACGAAGAGCACCAACAGTCTTGGAATTGATCATGAGGATTTTTAGCCCCAAACGATATGTTGCCTCAGTCGACCGCATCGACCTCGATACCCTCTGGGCCGACGGCAAGCGCGCCATTCTACTCGACCGCGATAACACCCTGGTTCCGCGCGATACCGAGCAGGTTCCCGCTGCGGTTTCCGCTTGGCTCGAGGCCGCCCATGCCAAGGGCTTTAAGCTGTGCATGGTGTCCAATAACTGGCATCGCGACCAGGTCATGGCATCGGCACGCGAGCTGGGGCTCGAGGCCATCAGCCACGCCATGAAGCCCGCTCCGTTTGCCCTGAAGGCGGGTCTTAAGCGTCTGGGCTCCACGGCCGACGAGGCCGTGCTGATCGGTGACCAGCTTTATACGGACGTGTGGAGCGGTAACTTTGCCGGCGTTGACACTATTCTGGTCAAGCCGCAGGCAACCCAGGACCTGTGGTACACGCAGATCTTCCGTATCTTTGAGCGCCGGGCCCTGCGCGACCTTCCCTGCGAGGAATAGGTTTCGCCATGTCTCAGCACATCAAACACGGCTGCGACCATATCTTCTTTATCGGATTTTTGGGCGCGGGCAAGTCGACGCTTGCGCGCAACGTGGGCACTATGTTCAAGCGTCGATTCATCGATACCGATCGTTTGGTTGTGCGTCGATGCGGCAAGTCGGTGACCGAGATATTTGAGACCGAGGGCGAGGATCGTTTTCGCGAGCTCGAGACCTCGGCACTCCGTTCGCTTCAAAGCGAGCGCAGCCTGCTGGTATCGTGCGGGGGTGGCATCGTCGAGACGCCGGTGAACATTGAGCTGATGCACGAGATGGGTACCTGTGTGTACCTCGAAGGTGACTTTGAGGACTCGTTGCGCCAGATTCGCCGCTCCGATACCCGGCCCGATTTCCGCTCGCCCGAGCACGCTGCGCGCCTGTTTGAGCATCGCCGTCCGCTGTATCGCCGGGCCGCCGATATTACCCTTGATATTCGCAACAAGTCCTTCGAGGACGTTTCCTACCTTTGTGCCGAGATGCTTTTGGAGCGTGGACTGCTATGATTCGCCGTCAACTTATCAATTTCCAAAACCGCAGCGTCGATGTCCGCGTCGGATTGGGCGCGTTCGAGGAGCTGCCGCGCATGTTTGCCTCGGCTGTGGGGAAGCCCAAGCGCGCGATGGTGGTTTGGAACGACGCCACATCCGAGCGATTTGGCGAGGCTGTCGAGCATGCACTGGTTGACGCCGGTTTTGCCGTGTCGCTGCTCGTCCTCGAGGTTTCACCTGCTGGTGCTACGCTGGCCGATGCCGATACCGTCTTTGGCGCCCTGTCGGCTAACGGCATTACCTGTGACGATCTCGTTGTCGCTGTCGGCGACACGGCGACCTGCTCGGTCGTTTGCTGGTGTGCCAATCAGTGGTGCGGTCGCACCGAGTGCGCCTTGCTGCCGACGACGTTCGACGCCATGCTTACGGTCGCGACGACCATGAAGCCGCTTGTCGCCTCGTCGGCGAATGCGCTTCCCGCTATCGCGTTCTGTCCCGAGCCGGGCTTGGTCGTGTGTGACCTCGACCTTGTTCGCGAGGCGGCCCCCGAGGACCTCAAGCTCGGCTATGCGGTACTTGTTGGCACCATGCTTTCGAGTAGTAAGTCCCGCTGGAATCAGTTTACCGAGACCATTCCCGAGATTCTCGCGGGCGAGGAGGTCGCGCTCGTCAATGCCGTTCAGTGGTCTCAGACTGCCCGTAAGGACGTACTGATGGCCACGAACCCGAGCGCCCGCCATGCGCTCGATTTTGGCAAGACGGGGGAGCGTACCCTGCGCGCTTGCTTGGGCTATGCCGCTTCGCAGGTCCCTGCCTACCAGCTGTTGTCCGAGGGCATGCGCTTTGAGGCGCGCCTAGCACATGATGCCTGCGACTTTGATATCGATTACGTCTTTGAGGTCGATGACTGCCTGGAGGACTTTGGTATCGAGGAGCTTGCCTTCGATCTGGAGCCTGCCGCATATATCGAGGAGTTCCGCAGGCAGCAGTTTGTTCGCTCGAACCGTAGCATGTTGCCGCTGCCCGCGGCACTCGGCGCCATTCGTCTAACGAGCGTTGAGGACGAGGTTCTTGAGCGCCATGCTCACGCCTACTTGGCTTCTCGCAAAGAACTTCTCTAAGATTTATTGACATCCATCGTCTTTCGTATCATGTTGAGGGGCGGGTTTTCAATCGGTTGCGGATCGCATACGATTCCATCTTCCGATCGAGACCCGTCCCGCTTTTATGAGGACAATAAGAAAGGAATCTGCATGTCTGAGTTTGCTGCCGGTCCTGCCGGTCGTATCGAGCGTGTCCGTACCCTGATGGCTGAGCGCGGCTACGATGCCATCGTCGTGCGCGACGAGGCCAATCTTCGTTGGCTTACGGGCGTGAAGGGCGTCTTCGATTACACCTTCGAGTTCCCGCATGCGGCGTTTATTACGGCTGACCAGTGCCTGTTCCATACCGACTCGCGCTACCTCAACAGCTTTGAGGAGAACACGCCTGCCGGCAGCCCCTGGGTCTACGACATGGACGAAGGCACCATCTCCGGTTGGGTCGCCGGCAAGATCGCGGCCAACAAGTGCCGCGTCTGCGCTGTCGAGGACGACATGCAGATCAACTTCTATCAGGGTATTCAGCGTGGCCTGGAGGATCGTTCCGTCGCCTGCATGCTGCCGCTGATGCATGATGACATTCGCAAGATGCGCGCCATCAAGGACGCCGAGGAGATCGAGCTCATGCGCCATGCGCAGTCGATTACCGACGCCGCCTTCCAGCATATGCTCGGATTTATTAAACCCGGCATGACCGAGAAGCAGGTTCGCAACGAGCTCGAGAACTTTATGTTCGCCAACGGCGCCGACAGCCTGGCCTTCGGCTCTATCGTGGCGAGCGGCCCCAATACCGCCAACCCGCATGCCGTCCCGAGCGACCGCGTGATCGAGAAGGGCGACTTCGTTCTCATGGATTATGGCGCGGGCTATTGCGACTATCGCTCCGATATGACGCGTACCGTCGTGATGGGCGAGCCCACCCAGGAGCAGCTCGACCTGTACGCGCTCGTGCGCCGTACGCACGAGGAGTGCGTCGCTGCCATCCATCCGGGCGTCGAGGGCAACGACATTTTCAAGCTTTCCAAGAAGATCATTGGCGATGCCGGCTATGGCGATTACTACAACCATGGTCTGGGCCACGGCGTGGGCATTGACATCCACGAGCTGCCCAACTTTAACCGCAGCAAGAACATCATCGAGGTCGGCTCGGTTATCACCATGGAGCCCGGCGTGTACCTGCCCGGCGTGGGCGGCGTGCGCCTGGAGGACTACGGCGTGGTCACCGAGAACGGCTACGAGCCCTTCACCAAGACGCCGCATGACCTTCACGTCATCGATTGTTAGCCCATTTCGATAGATTTTTGGGGCGGGGCGTCCGGATCGATTCGGATGCCCCGCGTTCTCTTTTTATGCGCTCGCTGCAGGCGCCGTCTGCAAGTGTATAATTTCGCTCGTATGTAATTTGGACGCTTGTGCGTTCTGCCCATAACAAGAAAGGTCGCTATGCCTACCATTTCTACTGCCGACTTCAAGAACGGCCTCGGTCTCCGCATTAAGGACAAGGTCTACACCATCGTCGAGTTCCAGCATGTCAAGCCGGGCAAGGGCGGCGCGTTTGTGCGCTACAAGACCCGCGACATCAAGAGCGGCCGCGTCGTCGAGAACACCTGCAACGCCGGCACCAAGTTCGAGAGCGTCATGCTCACCACCCGTGAGTTCCAGTACCTCTACAACGATGGCACCGACTACATCTTCATGGACAACGAGTCCTATGAGCAGGTTCCCGTTCCCGAGGACATGGTGGGCGAGAACTCCAAGTGGCTGCGCGAGAACGACATCTGCCAGCTGCTCTTCGCCGACGATGAGCTCATGGGCGTGACACCGCCGATGTTCATCGAGACCACCATCGTCCAGACCGACCCGGGCTTTAAGGGCGACACCGTCCAGGGTTCCACCAAGCCGGCCACGATCGACACCGGCGCTGTCATCCAGGTCCCCATGTACCTCAACGAGGGCGAGGTCATCAAGGTTGACACCCGCGACGGCAAGTTCGTCTCCCGCGTCTAGCAACCAACTCTTCTAGGAGGACTCATGCCCCAGGAAATCAAGATTGACGGCATCGGCATTTCGCCCGATGTTCTGACCGCCATCGTCTCGCGCGCCGTGTCGGATGTCGAGGGCATCGCCTCCGTTGGCGTCAAGGACCTTGCCACCAACCTTGTCTCCATGATGCTCTCGTCCAAGGCCCCGGCTTCCGAGCCGGCGGTCGAGGCCGAGGTCGTCGGCGACAAGCTCGCACTCACCGTCCGTGTCGTGGTGTTCTTTGGCTATCCGTTCAAGAAACTCGCCGAGGCCGTTCGCGCAGCCGTGGTTGCCGCCATCGATGCCCAGGTGGGCGTCGAGGTCGAGCGCGTTGACGTTTGCATTGACGGCCTCGTTTTCCCCAAGGAGTAACCTTTGAGCCTTAAGGTTTATCGCGGGCGTACGCTTGCCCGCAGTCAGGCGCTGCAGCTGCTGTTCCAGGCCGAGGCCACGGACAGCCCGCTCGAGCGCGTCCTCGAGGGCGATTTCCTGATCTCGAAGGGTCCCCTCGACCCCTATGCGCTGGAGCTTTGTCGCGGTGCCTACGAGCATATCGATCGCATCGACTGTGCCCTGCGCGCCGTCGCCAAGAACTGGGATCTTATGCGCATGCCCGGCGCCGACCGCAACCTGCTGCGTATCGCCGTCTACGAGATGCGCTTCCTCACCGACGAAGAGGTCTCGGACGCTATCGTGATCAACGAGGCTGTCGAGATTGCTAAGGCTTATGGTACCGACCAGTCCGCATCGTTTGTCAACGGCGTGCTGGGCAAGATCGCTCGCAGCGAGGAGCTGCCGGGCGAGGACCTGTACCAAGAGCTGCTGGCCGAGGACCGCGCTCGTGAAGAGGCGCAGGCTGCCGAGGCGGCCGCAAAGGTCGCTGCTGCTCAGGCTGCCGCCGGTGTACTTGCCGAGGATGCGGACGCTGCTGAGGCCGTCGAGGCCGACTCCGTCGAGGAGTAGCCATGCCAGAGGGTTCCGTCCGCAACTTCGATGAGATCTCGGATCGCCTGGACCAGATCATCGCCACCGTTCGCTCCAAGGATACGTCCCTGGAGCGTTCGCTCGATTTGTTTGACGAGGCGATCGAGCTGGGCTCCCGTGCGGTCGATATGGTCGACAAGTTTGAGCTGACGCCGCGTGAGGCCGACAAGCTCGAGCAGGAATACGATGAGGATGCGGCAAACGAGTCCCAAGATAGGCAGGCTGCATCCCCGGATACGAATGGTTGATGGCATTCATGAAACGCGTGCGTCTCGATGACGAACTGATTTCACAGGGCATCTGCGCCGATCGCGCGGATGCCCTTCGCACTCTTATGGCCGGGTTGGTTTCGAGCGGCGGTGAGCGTTTGACCTCTCCGGGGCTCAAGGTGACGCCGGGCCTGCCGCTGCATGTTAAGGGGCGCATTCCGTACGTTGGGCGCGGCGGCCTTAAGCTCGAGGGTGCGCTCGATGCGTTTTGTATCGATCCCACGGGCCTTGCCTGCCTGGACGTAGGCTGCTCTACCGGCGGCTTTACCGATTGCCTGCTCAAGCGCGGTGCCGCCACGGTCGTTTCGGTCGACGTGGGCCGTGCCCAGTTTGATTGGTCGCTGCGCCAAGACGATCGCGTGACGCTCCACGAACGCACCAACGTGACGCAGCTGCCCGAGCTTGTCTACGGTGGCGCTATCGACCTGGCTGTGTGCGACGTGTCGTTTACCAGCATCGCGAACATCATCGATGCGGTGCTGGCGTGCCTGAAGCCTTCGGGTTCGTTTTGTACGCTCGTAAAGCCGCAGTTTGAGGCTCCGGCGGCGCTGGTGGGCGAGGGCGGTATCGTGACCGACCCCGCCGTGCGTGTCGACACGCTCGTTGCGGTCATCGAGCTGTTTGCCGCGAAGGGATTGTTCCCGGTCGATGTGTGCGTGTCGCCCATCCATGGCGCCAAGGGCAACGTTGAGTTTTTCCTGTACGGCACGAGGTTTGCCCCCAGGGAGCGCTCCGATGACGAGTTGCAATCCCAGGTATCGGCTTTGAGCGAGAAAGCTGCAACGCTATGAAGGTCTTTCTGGTTCCCAATTACTACAAGCAAGAGGCGGTCGAGAGCGGCCTGATGCTCGAGCTCTGGCTGACGCGCCAGGGCTACGAGGTCGCATGGGCGGCCGACCAACGCTCCAAGATTCAGAGCACGCCCGATGTTGATGATGCCGACTTGGTCATCACGCTCGGCGGCGACGGCACGCTGTTGCGGGCCGCCCGCATTCTCAACTACCGTGAGATTCCCATTTTGGGTCTTTCCTATGGTCACCTGGGCTTTTTGACGGCGGCCAGTCCCGAGGAACGTGACATTTTGCAGGTTGTGAGCGATGCCCTGTCCGGTGAGCTCCACGTGAGCCGCCGCGCCACAATTGCCGCAGACATCGTTTCCGTGCGTGAGGACGGCACGAAGGATGTCGTGCGTTCGTTCGCCCTCAACGACATGGCGCTCACACGTGGGCCGCTTTCCGATATGGTCGAGTTCGACATCACCGTGTCGGGCCACCATATTGATCGCTTGCGCGGCGATGGCGTGGTCGTATCGACGGCGACCGGCTCTACGGGCTATGCGCTGAGCGCCGGCGGCCCCATCGTGAGCCCTGATTATACTGGTATGGTTTGCGTGCCCATCGCGCCGCACACCATTCAGGCTCGCGCTTTCTTGACTTCGCCAAGTGATGTCGTCGAGATCTTTATGTCCGATGATCGCCCGAGTGTGCCTGCCATCGCTATCGACGGACAGTTTATTACCTGCGATGGCACGGTCGAGAGCGTGGCCGTGCGTCGTGGTCCCGGCGATGTGCTGCTGCTGGATTACGGTCCCGAGAGCTTCTACAACTCGGTGAGCCGCGTGTTCTACGGAGTGCGTCATGATCGATGAGCTTCAGGTTTCCAACATCGCGCTCATTCGCGAGGCGACGTTGGTTCCGAGCGCGGGCCTAACGGTTTTGACTGGCGAGACTGGCGCCGGCAAGACCGCGCTGCTTTCGGCGCTTAAGCTCATCTTGGGCGAACGCGCAGATTCGTCGACCGTGCGCGAGGGCGAGGCGCTTGCCAGCGTCGAGGCGCGCCTGTTCGACGGCCCGCACGACACGGAGGGCTTCACCGTTCAGCGCAGCCTTTCTGCCGAGGGTCGCAGCCGCGTCAAGATTGACGGCCGCATCGCCAGCGTTCGCGAGCTTTCCGAGCGCGTCGGCGTGATGATGGATTTGTGCGGCCAGCATGAACATCAGCGCCTGCTCGATCCGGCACATCATGTTGCCATGGTTGATGCCTGGGCTGGGCGCGCGGCGCTCGAGGCACTGGAAAAGTACCGTGCCTGCTTCAAGGCGTCGCGTGCGGCTGCCAAGGAGGTCCGTCGCGTCGAAGAGGCCTCGCGTGCACAGGGGAGTCGCGTCGAGGAGGCACGCTTCGCCCTGGAGCGCATCGCCGAGGTCGATCCCAAGCCTGGTGAGTATGAGGAGCTCGAGGAGCTGTTGCCGCGCTCCGAGCATGCCGAGGTTCTGGTGGCCACGGCTAACGAAGCCCATGCATCGCTTGCTGCCGAAGGGGGAGCGCTCGATGCCGTGAATGGCGCCGTGGCAGAGCTGTCGCGCATGGCGACCGTTGACCGCAAGCTAGGTGACATCGCCGATGCCCTTTCGGATGCCTGCATTTCGCTTGAGGATTGCGCCAACGAGTTGCGTGCTTATCGCGATGGCGTTGCGTTTGACCCTCGCGAGCTCGCTCGCATGCGCGAGCGGTATTCCGACCTCAAGGGCCTGCTGCGTCAGTGGGGTCCCACCATGGACGACGTGTTTGCCATGCGCGATCGCTCGCAAGAGCTGTTGTCGCTGGTAGACGATGGCGATGAGCAGATCAAGAAGGCGCGCGAAGCGCTTGGCGCGGCGGAGCGCGGACTGTTCGCCGCCGCCAAGGCGCTTAAGCGCGCACGCAATATGGCAGCCCCGCGTTTTTGTCACGAGGTGGGTCGTCAGATGGCACGTCTGGAAATGGGCAGCGCCGAACTCGTCTGGGAGTCGCGTGATCTTCCCCGCGCCGAGTGGACGTCGGCGGGCCCTTCGAGCTACGAGCTTTTATATCGCAGCGGAGCCGGCCTCACACCGCGCCCTCTGCGCCGCATCGCCTCGGGCGGCGAGCTCAGCCGCGTCATGCTGGCGAGTAAGGTTGTCCTCGGTAATGCAGACGGCGTGGATACGCTTGTGTTCGACGAGGTCGATGCCGGTGTCGGCGGCTCTACGGCTCGTGCTCTTGCTGGTGTGCTGGCCGATCTTGCCGCCACGCATCAGGTTATCGTTGTAACCCACCTGGCGCAGGTCGCCGTCATGGCCGACAAACACTACGTGGTGAGCAAGGAACCCGGCGACGTTCCTCAGACGCATCTGGATGAGGTGACTGGGGACGCCCGTACCGCAGAGATCGCTCGCATGCTGAGCGGCGATCAGTCTGAGGCAAGCTTGGCCCACGCAAAGCAGATGCTCGAAGAAGCTCGAGGCTAGAACGAACCAGCGGCGTTGGCAGGATAAAAAATCGGTGATTGTTGTCCTGTCGCTCGTTTGTCTTGCCTGTTCGCCACGAAACGGGTCCATCTACTACGTTTGGTAGGGCATCGGCGACCACATTAAGAATTGCAAAAAGAAAACCGCAGGTAGAACGCCTGCGGTTTTCTCTATTTTCGGAATGTGGTTGGGCCATACGGATAAAACGTAGTAGATGGGCCGGTTTCGTGGTGAGTGGCGTTTGTCGGCTCGCCAAAATGTCTATTCCACGACCTTATCCGGCTGGATGAGTTCCTCATAGTAGCTAATGTGCTCTCGGGCGTCCTCGATTTCGGGCAGCAGGAAGTTGTAGATGACCTCTATGATCATCGTTGCGCTGATCTTGGAGAACGCAAAGTCGCCCGTGGTGAGCAGCGCCTCGTGGTTCACGGTATTAAAGGTGTAGTCGGCTAGGCGCGCAAGCGGAGACTTGCTGTCGCTGCTGATGACGACTACGGTAGCACCGCAGTCGCGAGCTGCTTTTGCCATGCGGTTCAGTCGGCGCGACTTGCCGGAGTTCGAGATCAGCACGATAACGTCGCCGGGGCGTAACGTGAGCGCAAAGCCGATTGATGTCTCGCTGATGGTGCTCGCTATGCAACGCAGGCCCAGCTGCGAAAACTTAAACGTCGCGTCGAGCGCGACCGCGTTCGTATTGCCCACAGCCGCAAACTCAATAACCCCTGCATGCTTAAGGGCATGCACAACAGCCGTCAGCGTATCGTGGTCGATCCCGTCGATGGTCGCATTAAGCTCGCTCACCTTGGCGGCGAGGATATTTTTAAGACTCTGTTCCATGTTGTCGAGCGAGACCTCGTCGGTCAGGCCCTCGTTGCGCTGACTCTCCAAGTCGCGTGCCAGCGAAAACTGAAAGCTGCGGAAGCTGCCAAAACCCAGCTTGCGGCAAAAGCGCGAAACCGTCGCCTCGGACGTGGCGGCGGCTCGTGAGAGCTGGGCGGCCGTCAGGCGCGGCGCCTCGGACTGGTGCTCCAATATATAGTCGACAATGCGCTGCTCGGATCCACTATATTCCTGATGAGTGCTAATAAGGGAGAGCGCGCTCTTGCTGCTATCGGTCATGGATGGCTCCTGGTTGGCATGAAAATCGGACTTGTTTTTCAATGCCATAGTATACGGGCATTTTCAATTACAAGATACACCTTGCCGTTTCAAGTGTTGATGGTAAACTTTCACCTACCGTTTACGGTTATGAAAGAACCTTTCACCGGAGAATTGGGACATTTTCCTTTCCGCGAAAGCGCTGGGTTGGTATCTTTCAGTTGTGGAAAAGCGCGCAAGGACGCGCGTGTAGGGGAGCGCCTGCGGGCGCAGTACTCAAGAAGGAGGGACACATGGCTAAGTTTGACATCATCGCCGCGACCGGTTGCCCGACCGGCATCGCGCACACCTTCATGGCGAAGGAGGCGCTGGAGAAGGCTGCTGCCGAGCGAGGTCTGACCATTAAGGTCGAGACTCATGGCCAGGTCGGTGTCGAGAACGAGCTCACGAAGGGTGAGATCGCCGGTGCCAAGGCCGTCGTCGTCGCAGCCGATAAGGATGTCCAGGCGGAGCGTTTCGCCGGTAAGCCCATGGTTTCCGTCGGCGTTTCCAAGGCCCTGTCCGTCGAGGCTGCCGGTAAGCTGATCGACCGCGCTCTCGCCGCCAAGGGCGACGGCTCGGTTGCCGCCGCTGCCGATGTCGAGGACGAGGTCGAGGAGAAGGAGTCCATCGGCCACATCATCTATAAGCACCTTATGAACGGCGTCAGCCACATGCTGGTCTTCGTCGTCGCCGGTGGTGTCCTGACCGCCGTTTCGTTCCTGTGGGGCATCACGTCCTTCGATTCGACGGCTGCCGATTACAACAGCTTTGCCGCTATGCTCAAGATCATCGGCGGCATTGCTATGAACCTCATGGTTCCCGTGCTTTCCGCCTACATCGCCGAGTCCATCGGCAAGCGCCCGGCGCTCGTCCCCGGCTTCGTTGCCGGTATGATCGCCATCCAGGGCCTGCCCGTTAACGCCGAGACCGGCATGATCGACGCCGGCGGCGCCGGCGTGGGCTTCGGCTTCCTGGGCGGCATCGTCGGCGGCTTCCTCGCTGGCTATGTCATCCTGCTGCTCGAGAAGGTCTTCTCCAAGCTGCCCAAGAATCTGGACGGCCTCAAGGCTATCTTCCTGTACCCGCTGTTCTCGACCGCCATCGTCGGCCTGGTCATGCTCGGCATCTCCGGCCCCATGGCTGCCATCAACACCGCCATGATGGACTTCCTCAAGGGTCTGTCTGCCTCTGGCGCCATTGTCCTGGGCCTTGCCATCGGCTGCATGTGCGCCGTTGACATGGGCGGCCCGGTCAACAAGGCTGCTTACGTCACCGGTACCGCTATGCTCACCGAGGCCCTGGCCGCCGGTGTCGGCACCGACACCTACAACTTCGGCACCAACTTCATGGCTGCCGTCTCCGCCGCTTGCATCGTTCCGCCGCTGATCACCACCTTCGCCGTCGTTGTCGGCAAGAAGTACTTCAGCCAGGAGGATCACGACGCCGGTATCGTCAACCTCATCCTTGGTTGCACCCACATCACCGAGGGCGCCATTCCGTTCATGACCAAGAACATCTGGCCCGTCATGCCCATCATGATGCTCGGTTCCTCCATCGCCTCGATCCTGACCATTATGTTCAACGTTCACGATCCGGCGCCCCACGGTGGCTTCCTGGTCCTGCCTGTTGTCGAGAACGGTCCGCTGTGGGTCCTCGCGATCCTCATCGGCGCTGTGGTCGGTGGCATCCTGTTCGTGGCCTTCAAGAAGTATGACTTCGAGAAGAACCAGAAGGCCGCTCCCGCCGCCGCTGCTCAGCCGGTCGAGGCCCCCAAGGCTGCTGCCGTCGAGGCCCCCAAGGCCGAGGCTGCCGACTTCGTGAAGGTCGAGAACGTCTTTGTCGCCGAGGACTTCGCTTCTCGTGACGAGGCCCTGAGCTTTGTCTCCAACCAGGCTGTCAAGGCCGGTATCGCCGGCGACGCCGACGCCGTGATGAACGCCTTCCTGGCCCGCGAGGCCGAGGGCACCACGGGCATGATGGAGGGCTTCGCCATCCCGCATGCCAAGTCCGACGCTATTACCGAGGCTGCCGTCATCGTCGTCAAGGACGAGTCCGGCGTGACCGGTTGGGACACCATGGACGGCGCTCCCGTTAACGTGGCCATCGCCCTGCTCATCCCGGGTGCTCAGGCTGGCACCACACACCTCAAGATCCTGTCCAAGGTCGCCGAGGCGCTCATGGACGAGGACTTCCGTGCCACTGTCAAGGGTTCCACCGACGCCGCCGAGATCGCCAAGACGATCAACGCCCGTCTGGTCTAATCCCGCAGTCAGCGAATAATATCGCCCCCTGTAAAAAGGCGGAGACCCTCACCAGGGCCTCCGCCTTTTTCTTCCCAACTCGGCACTTAGGGACGCTCCTTTTCTGCCAGCAGTTTGGGACACCCCTCAGTCCACAAGAGGGTATAGATAGGCTCCATC
>ERZ1106915.937-NODE-937-length-31752-cov-12.142821_pt1 | contig 31752 bp, 30 predicted proteins | sample MGYA00403653_ERZ1106915 | MGnify/ENA primary metagenome ERZ1106915 (study PRJEB35170, sample SAMEA104062404) | human gut metagenome | biome: human gut; feature: human-associated habitat; material: faeces | place: Denmark | collected 2012-06-06 ... | reverse complement strand
TTGCGGACAAACGGTTTTCAAGACCGCCTCGTTATGACCACTTCGATACCTCTCCTCAAACGTGCTCTGCTATTTTAACAGAAGTTTTTCCGTTTGTCAAGAGCTTTTTGAAATTATTTTTTAATGTTTTCGCTCCGAACTTTCGTCTCATCCGTTTCCGTTCAGCGCTGCAACGATTAATGATTCTACCACCAACATTTGATTCTGTCAACACTTTTTTCAAACTTTTTTGACATTTTTTTCAAGTACTGAAAAAAGCGTCCTTTTAGCTCTGCTCTCCCTCTACATGCTTGCTAGTCTTCCGCCTTCTTCCGATGTGCCAGAAGCGCCTCCGCGAGCACAAGATCCTCCGGTGTTGTAACTTTCAAATTCTCATAACTTCCAGCCACCAGCTTCACTTTCTGCTTTGTACAACTCTCAACCACCATCGCATCATCCGTGATTCCCTGCTGGAGAGACTCATCCTGCATCAGGCAATCATACGCTCCGCGCACGAGCTCATAGGAAAACGCCTGAGGGGTCTGCACCTGCCAGAGTTTCGAGCGATCCGGTGTCGCCTCTGCATACCCCTTCTCATCTGCAACCTTGATCGTATCCTTCACCGGCATTCCTGCCACACACGCTTTCCACGCAACTGTCTCCTCAGCGATGTGATCAATCATCTGCTCAGTAATCATTGGACGCGCTCCGTCATGAATCAAGACATACTCACAGCCTTTTAACGCCTTTAAGCCCTCATAGACAGAATGATAGCGCTCTTTTCCACCCGGAACGACCGCACAGACCTTTTTCAGATGCAGAGGGGCAAGGATTTCCCGGCGCACATACTCCTCCTCACCTGCACCGACAACAAGCACAATCTGATCCACACAACTTTTCTCAAACGCCTCAAGTGCATGACAGATCAGAGGACGCCCCGCCAAAAGCAGATACTGTTTCTGAACCTTGCTGTGCATCCGCCTTCCCTGCCCACCGGCAAGTACAACCGCACCTACCTGTTTTTCTGTTTTCTCTACCTTCGCCTCCATGCACACACTCTGAGCTGTCCCCTGCATCTTTGTCTCCCCCAGTATTCCTTATTCCTATTTTGATATTTCTATTTTGATATTTCTATTTCGATATTTCTGTTTCGTTTTTTTCTCGTTTCGTTTCTCTCTCGTGTTCTTTTAAGCAGACATTCTTTTTATTTTACAGCCTTACGGTTTTACAATCTTATCGTTCTCCCAGCTTCAGATTCGGAATCGCATTCAGATCCCAGCTGTGGCGAGTTCCCTTCATGTACTCATAGTAACCTGCAACGCCGATCATTGCCGCATTATCTGTACAGAAAATCGGTGACGGATGATAAAAATGAATTCCCGCCTTATCGCAGGCTTTCTGCATGGCTGTTCTGAGCGCAGAATTGGACGCAACTCCTCCTGCAATCGCGAGACGATCATATCCATAGTTCTTTGCTGCAAGCACAGCACGGCTGACAAGAGCCTCAACAACCGCATTCTGGAATGATGCCGCCAGATCCGGTACACAGATCTCCTCCCCTGTCATCTTCGCCTTATTGATGTAATTGAGAACCGCTGACTTGATTCCGCTGAAACTGAAATCATACGGACACCCCTCAACCTTTGCGCGCGGAAACTCCATCGCATGAGGATTTCCGTCTTTTGCCGCCTTATCGACCTTCGGACCACCCGGATAGCCGAGCCCAACTGCACGGGCAACCTTATCAAATGCCTCTCCCGCTGCATCGTCGCGCGTTCTTCCAATGATCTCAAACTCACCGTAATCCTTCACAATCACCAGATGGGTGTGTCCGCCTGAGACGATCAGGCAGACGAACGGTGGTTCCAAATTCAGGTTCTCAATGTAGTTTGCAGACACATGTCCCTCGATGTGATGGACACCAACAAGCGGTTTTTTGGATGCATAAGCGATCGCCTTCGCCTCTGCGACGCCGACAAGCAGAGCACCCACAAGACCCGGTCCGTAAGTCACTGCGATCGCGGTGATGTCATCCAAGGTCACATTTGCATCTGAGAGTGCCTGCTCGATCACCTGATTGATCTTTTCAATGTGCTTTCTCGACGCAATCTCCGGCACAACTCCGCCAAACTGGGTGTGCAGGGCAATCTGAGAGGAAATCACATTGGAGAGCACCTCTCTGCCGTTTCTCACAACAGAGGCCGCTGTCTCATCGCAGGAACTCTCGATTCCGAGAATCAGAACATCCTTCTTCGCAGTTCCAGCTTTCCCTGTCATCTCTCTCTCTTTTTTCTCTTTCTCTGTATTCTCTGTATCTTCCATCATCATTTCTGTTCTTCTCCGCTCTCTTCCTCAAACATCAGTTCTTTCGTCCAGCCGTCTCGCGCCGCCTTCGCTCTCGGGAAAATCTTTTTCACCTTGTCCATGAACTCATCCGGACGCGTCAGAGACGGACTGTAATGCGTCAGCCACATCTCTCTCGGCTGAGCACGACGTGCGAGATCTGCTGCCTCATACATCGTCATATGGCGGTGTTCTCTCGCCTTCGCCTCTTTCCCATCCTCGCCGTACATGCCTTCGCAGATAAAAAGATCCGCATCCTGCGCATACTCCGCAATCACAGGAACCGGGCGGGTGTCGGTGCAGTACGTCACTCTGAGTCCTCTGCGGTCCGGTCCAAGAACCATATCCGGCGTGTAGGTCACTCCGTCCATCTCAAGCGTCTCACCCTTCTGAAGACGGCTCCATGCCTTCATCGGCACGCCCTGCGCCTTCGCTCTCTCGACGTCAAATTTTCCGGTTCTCGGAATTGAGATCGAGTAACCGTAACAGATTACATTATGATTGACGCGGTAAGCATCAATTGTGTACGGTCCGATCTTGAGCTGTTGTCTCTGCTCCTCCAGTTCAATAAATTTAAGCGGAAACGGAAGCTCCGGCGCAATCACTCTCAGTGCTCCGACCACGCGCTCAAGTCCCTTCGGACCGATTAACGTCAACGGCTCCGTGCGCTCCGCATTTCCCATCGTGAGCAAAAGTCCCGGGAGACCACTGATGTGATCTGCATGATAATGCGTAAAACAGATGACATCAATCGGCTTCGGGCTCCATCCTTTTTCTTTTAACGCAACTTGGGTTCCCTCTCCGCAGTCAATCAGCAGACTGCTTCCATCACAGCGCGCCATCATCGCGGTCAGCCATCGATACGGAAGAGGCATCATGCCTCCGGTTCCCAGTAAACAAATATCCAACATAAATGTGTGTTCCTCACTTCTGACAATTATGAACGCATCGAGAATTTAAGATTCTCTCGAGGTTCACGCTTATCAAATGATAACACACCCTTTACATGAATTCAACCTGTTCCTCGGTCTCCACGGCAATCCGAAATCCTAAAATCAGCTCATCATAACAGGATTCGCACAAATCCCATCGTTGGATTTCTCCATCCTTCTCCGAAAAGAAATTCCAGTTTTGGGATGCCTCAAAAAATCCTTCTCTCACAATTCCATTCTTGACAATCAACCTCTTCCCGCACTGATTACAAATCAGTGCACGAATCTCCCCATTCTCCGTATATTTTTTCAAAATCTTTTCCTCACTCTCTCACATTTTATCCAAATCTCTCATTTCTCTGCGCCGAGTACGCATCTTCGCGAAGCGTTTTTGTATGATAGGACGCAATTTCCTATCATACAAAAAGGGGTAGCCCACATCTGGGCTACCCCTGCATTATAAACACAAAACTCTCAGTTTTTAAGTGGGAATTGATGTCAATTCCCGTCGTTTCGGGCAGTTACACAAACAGGATCGGCATTTTCCATCCGTTTCCACATGATCAACGCATCCTCGGTCGGATTATGGTAATATCCCCTTCTCACAGCTTCCGCCTGAAATCCCCACGACTCATAGAGATGGCGCGCCGGTGCGTTGCTCTCCCGAACTTCCAGGCTGATGGCGCTCACCTGCTCAAATGCAGATTTTTCCATCATGCTCTTCATCAGCTGTCCTGCAATTCCCTTTTTGCGAAATTCCGGTCTCACCGCGATTCTCTGCACCTCGCCCTCCCCGGCGAGAATCCGAAGATTGCAGTATCCGAGAATCTGTCCGTCCTGGGCGAACACATAATAGGTGTCATAGGCGCTGTAAAGCCCAGATTCGAGAAGTTTATACGACCAATTTTCAGAAAAACAGATCCGCTCAAGCTCTGCCACTGCCTCGAGATCTGCCTCCTCCATCAGGCGAATCATGCCTTGCCCTCTCTCTGACTTCCATCGCCAACCGAATGACCCGCTGCGAGCTCTGCAACCTTGCCCTGACGCTTTGCCTCCTCAAGCTCTCGCTCTGCCTGTGCCTTGCGCAGATAATCTGGCTTGTGCTCCATCGCCGTCTCGGTCTTTCCCTCTGTAAAATAGACAGCTCCAAGCACGGCAACGCTCGCGCCTCTCTGTCTGGAACACTGAGCCGGTGCAAAGGAAAATGGAACCTCCAGATTTTCTTTTAAAATCTGTGCGTTGACCGGAACACCATCCCCGAGCAGAATCACGCGCTCCCCGTACTTGTTCAGCTCTCTCGCAAGCTCTCTCGTATCCATCATGCACGGCTCCATCACCGTCTCAAATTCCTGTTCAAACCGATAAACTCCGGTATAAACCTGATTGCGACGCGCATCCATCATCGGACAGATCAGTGCAGATGTGCCATAGAGATTGTATGCCATTGCATCGAGAGTCGGCACATGGATCAACGGCTTCTTCAGTGCAAGACCGAGTCCCTTTGCGGTCGCAGACCCGATTCTGAGCCCTGTAAACGATCCCGGACCGCCCGAAACCGCAATCGCATCGATCTCACTCAAATCAAGCTCAATCATCCGACACACCTCATCAATCATCGGAAGCAGGGTCTGCGAATGTGTCTTCTTAAAATTGACGGTGTACTCCGCTGTCACGACCTCGTCCGTGACAACCGCCACTGATGCAACGAGAGATGAACTCTCAATTCCCAAAATTTTCATCATCAAATCCTCTCATTTTTCAATATCGCTTTTTTATCACTTTTCTTCTATCGTTCAACCTTTCAAACCGGGCAATTATCATCTAAGAAACCGTGATCTTTCGGTAATCAAAGCCCTGTTCGAGATCTTTCTCGATCTGAATGTGAATCACATTGTCCGGTAAGATCTCTGGCACGAGCTGAGCCCACTCAATCAGGCAGACTCCCTCTCCGTAAAAACAGTCCTCGTAACCGATCTCATCCATCTCGCTCACATCCCCGATCCGGTATACATCAAAATGATAGAGCGGAAGTCTTCCGTCCTCATACTGCTGTACAATCGTAAAGGTCGGGCTGTTTACCGGTCCCTCAATTCCGAGACCTTTTGCAAATCCCTGAGTAAAGACGGTTTTTCCGACTCCCAAATCTCCGTCCAGACAATAAATCTGTCCCGGCTGTGCATTCCGTCCCATCTCGAAACCAAATGCATAGGTTTCTTCCGGTCCGTTTGTTATCTTCTCGATTTTTTCCATCTCTGTCTATCCCTTCTATTGCGCTTCTATATCTCTCTTCTACAATTTCTCTTTTCTGTTTCTCTTCTCTGTTTATCCCTGCCTGCTTCTGCTCATCTTTTAGCTCAGCCTGCATTTTGCCGGTTTTCTCTCTTATCCTACTTTTATCCTACTTTTTCTGCATCCTTTTGATTCTGAACATGCAGTCTCTCACTTTTCTTTCGTCTTCATCGTCAGGGAAATTCTCTTTTTTGCGAGATCCACACTCAGAACCTTCACTTCCACAATATCCCCGACACTGACTGCCTCGAGCGGGTGGCGGATATAGCGATCCGTAATTTGAGAAATATGAACGAGACCGTCCTGATGAACACCGATATCCACAAACGCACCAAAATCAATGACATTTCGCACCGTTCCCTGAAGAATCATCCCCGGCTTCAAGTCCTTCATCTCCATCACATCGGTTCTCAAAATCGGTTTTGGCATCTCCTCTCGCGGATCTCTGCCCGGCTTCTCTAATTCTTTCACAATATCTCGCAGAGTTACCTCTCCGATGCCAAGCTCCCCTGCCAGCTTTCCATAACCGGAAATCTTCTTATTCAGACCGGAAATTCCACCCTTTGCAAGATCCTCCACTCCATATCCCAGCTTTTCAAGCAATTTCTGAGCCGGTCCATAACTCTCCGGATGTACGGAAGTCGCATCAAGCGGATTTTTCCCTCCATTGATTCGCAGAAAGCCCGCGCACTGCTCATACGCCTTCGGTCCGAGTTTTGCCACCTTCAGAAGCTGTTTTCTCTCCGTAAATGCACCGTTTTCCTCGCGGTAATCCACAATGTTCTTCGCGATTGTCTTCGTGATTCCGGAAATATATCCGAGAAGCGGAGCGGAAGCCGTATTCAGATCCACACCGACGCGGTTTACACAATCCTCCACGACACCTCCAAGTGCTGTTCCTAACGTCTTCTGGTTCATATCGTGCTGATACTGTCCGACTCCGATCGATGCCGGATCAATCTTCACAAGCTCCGCAAGCGGGTCCTGAAGGCGTCTTGCAATCGAGGCTGCACTTCTCTGCCCGACATCGAAATTCGGAAATTCCTCGGTCGCCAACTTGCTCGCAGAGTAAACCGAAGCTCCCGCCTCGTTGACAATTACATACGAAACCTTCTCCGGAATCTCCTTCAATAACTCCACAATGATTTTCTCCGACTCTCTCGATGCGGTTCCATTTCCGACCGAAATCAAAGAAATTCCGTACTTGCGAATCAACTCTTTCAGCAGCCTTTTCGATTCCTCAACCTTATTCTGCGGAGCAGTCGGGAAAATCACCGTCGTGTCGAGCACTTTTCCCGTCGGATCAACGACAGCGAGCTTACATCCGGTCCTAAATGCCGGGTCCCAGCCGAGAACCACTTTTCCCGCAATCGGAGGTTGCATCAGAAGCTGCTGCAGATTTTTTCCAAAGACATGTATCGCCCCTGCCTCCGCCTGCTCTGTCAAGCCTGCGCGAATCTCTCTCTCAATCGCCGGTGCAATCAAGCGCGCATAACTGTCTTCCACTGCCTCCTGAAGGATCGGGCTCGTATACGGATTCGGATTCTTCCCGTGAATCACCTGACGTTTAAGATAAGCCAGAATCTCATCCTCCGGCGCTTCAATCCGGACACCCAGAATCTTTTCCTTCTCTCCGCGGTTGAGCGCAAGCACACGGTGACCCGCACACTTCCTGATCGGCTCCTGATAAGCATAATACATCTCATATACCGATTCCTGCTTCTCATCCTTTGCAGTTGAGACAAGCAGACCCTTTTCCGTCGTCGCACGGCGAATCCAGGTCCTGTAATCCGCCTGATCAGAAATATGCTCCGCAATGATGTCTCTCGCCCCGTCAAGCGCGGTCTGAACATCCGGCACTTCCTTTTCCGGTGCAACATACTTCTGAGCCACTTTTTGCAGATCCTCGTCCGTCTTCTGAAGAAGAATCAGATTGGCGAGCGGTTCTAAGCCCCTCTCCTTCGCAATCATCGCTCTTGTTCTGCGCTTCGGGCGATACGGCAAATAGAGATCCTCAACCGCAACCATCGTCTGAGCAGAGCGAATCTTCGCCTCAAGCTCCGGCGTCAGCTTTCCCTGCTCCCGAATCGTCGCAAGCACTTGCTCCTTCTTCTCCTCAAGACCGCGCAGATATTTGAGACGCTCATCAAGATTTCTCAACACCTCATCATTTAAAGATCCCGTCACCTCCTTGCGGTAACGGGCAATAAACGGAATCGTGTTTCCCTCATCAATCAGGCGCACCGCTGCCTCCGCCTGCTTATATCCAATTTGCAATTCTTCCTGCAAAACCTTTATGATATCCATATGCTCTTATATGTCCTATCTGATATTCTATTCTCATTTTAAATATTTTTCTTGTATTTTGTGGAATTTTCTGATCAGAAAATTCCGTAGAATATTGTACCTCATATCAGATTCAGATTCAAGTCGACCCTTGAGGTTGATTTCTTTTTGTGTTACAATGGCGATACTATTTTTACTAAATAATCAAGAACACATAAGAAAGGTATTTTATTTCATGACACCATCTGAATCATCAAAATCTGCATTTCATATATGTGCCACAACCAGCCTGCTCTGCGGAATCCTCGGCATTTTTTCATTTTTCTACCCACCGATTCAGCTGATTTTCGGCTCCTCCGCACTGATTCTCGCCTACGTTTCAAAAAACAGCGGTTCCCTGCACGGCTCCGCAATCGCCGGAATCATTCTCGGAGTCCTCTGCATCATCAGCAGTTTTGTAATTTTTAAAGAGTATATCTGGATCATGGATCTGCTCGACGATCCCGCTTCCTCGGCAGAGATCAAAGAAATGATTCAGACCTACCGCGATCTGATTGAGCAGGCACTCCCGCTTCCAACCACCTGACAAGATTTATTCAGGAACAATTTTCCCCACATTTCTTAATCAGAAAATCTATTAAATTTTTGTTATATCAAGGCAACAAAAAACACCGGCATTTTCCCTGAATTTATTACAGAGAATATGTCGGTGTCTTTTTTGAAAAAATTGAAAATGTGCAAATTTGAACTTACTCTATCTCATGTCCAGCTACGCCGTACACAGAGTCGGTCGTACACAGGTTGCAGAAGCGAGAAAGATTTCGCAAACCCGTGTGAGACGTCGGTGTTTAGGTCGCGTGTTTTGCGACCTTATGCACCGTTACGTCGAACCCGGAGTGCGAACGCGTTTGCGGAACTTATCTCGCTGGCGCAACCGTAAACCGCGACTTTTTAGATTCTCGCGCGGATAAACTGAAGCACCTCTGCCTCTAACTCTGCCTTCTTCGCCATAAACGAAGCCTCCGGCATCTCATCGGTCACGAACGCAAACTCTCCGGTTCCGTCGAGAACAATCTTCTCAACCTCTCCGAATGCCTCCTCAACCGTCTTCTCCTTGTCTGCAAGCGTACCTGCGACACGAACAAAGTAGCGATGACGAGAAGAAAGCATCGGCTCAATCTCAAGACGCTTTGCATCCCAGCCAAGACGAACATTGCTCTTCAGATTCTGTGCTTCCTCAATGATATCTGCGACAACGGCACTTGCAGTCGGGAGCTTTCCTGCACCACTTCCGTAGTACATCGAAGTTCCGAGCATATTGCCCTCGACGAGAATTCCATTAAATACATCGCTGACCATATACAGCGGATGATCCTTTCCGATCATCACCGGTGCTACCCATGCATGCACCTTATCGCCGTCAATCTGGCTCGTTCCAAACAACTTCACGGAAGCGCCCATCTTCTCTGCATAGCGGAAATCCACATCCGTGATCTTCGTGATTCCCTCGGTGTAGATGTCCTCGTAGTTGACCTCATGACCGGTTGCCATAGCCGTCAGGATTGCGATCTTACGGCAGGTATCATGACCCTCCACATCTGCCTCCGGATTGCGCTCTGCATAGCCAAGATCCTGTGCCTCTTTGAGAGCAGACTCAAACGTTGCTCCACACTTATCCATCTTCGTCAGGATATAGTTCGTCGTGCCGTTTAAGATTCCGGTGATCTCCTCGATCTTCTCTCCATTCAGGCAACGATACAGAGGGCGGATGATCGAAATACCGCCTCCCACGCTCGCCTCAAACATGAAGTTTACGGATTTCTCGCGTGCGATCTCGAGAAGCTCAGTACCGTAAGCTGCGACAAGTGCCTTGTTGGAAGTCGTCACATTTTTTCCTGCAAGCAGACATGCCTTTACGAACGGATAAGACGGATTGAGACCTCCCATCGTCTCCACTACGATGCTGACCTCCGGATCTTCCTCGATCACCTTGAAATCATGGATGATCTTGTCTGCAACCGGGCTGTCCGGAAAATCTCTCAGATCCAATACATACTTTAATACAACTTCCTCACCGACTGCCTCTGCAATCTTCTCTCTGTTCTGCTCAAGAACCTCCGCAACACCGGAACCGATTGTGCCATAACCCATGATTGCTACCTGTATCATTGTCTCTTCCTCACTTTTCTCTGGTTTTCCCAGCCCGCTTATTCTCTGGCCAGAATCTTAACGTAATGAATGCCCTGCTGTTCTTCAATCTCTTCCACCATCTTCGACACATTTCCGGTGTTGGATTTAACTTCGACAGACAGAGTCAGCGTCGCCACGCCGTTGACGGGAATACTCTGGTGAATCGTAAGAATGTTCGCCTTATAAACTGCTACAATGTGGAGCAGATCGGAGAGGAGTCCCTGCTCATCATCCATCTGAACCACAAATGTGACTGTTTTTCCCTTTGTGTTGTCATAGAACGGAAAGATATCATCCTTGTACTTGTAAAAAGAGCTACGGCTCAAACCGACCCGCTCTGTGGCATCCTGTACCGTCAGCGCCCGTTCCGATTCGAGAAGCCTTTTCGCCTCCACAACCTTCAACAGTACTTCTGGCACCGCTTTCTGCTTTACCACAAAATACTTGCTCTTTTCTTCTGCCATCTCTGATTTCCTCCGTCGTTTGTTCGTGTAACAAGCACACTTGTGCTCATGTGGAAGATATTAGCACAAAAAGAAACAGGATGCAAGCATTTTATAACATGCACCCTGTTTTTCCGTTACATTCCTATCCATTCGTATTATCGTTTTAATCTTCTTAGTCCTCGGAAGCCGTTCTTCGATCCGGACATCCCAGGCTCAACCAGCGCAGGTATGCACTGATAAACGGATCAAGCTCTCCATCGAGAACCGCACTCACATTTCCGGTCTCCTCACCGGTACGCAGGTCCTTGACCATCGTGTACGGCTGAAGTACATAGGAACGGATCTGGCTTCCCCAGCCGTTCTCCATGACCTCTCCTCGAATATCAGAGAGTTTCTCCGCATTCTCCTGCTGTTTGAGCATATACAGCTTTGCTTTCAGCATCTGCATTGCCTTGTCCTTGTTCTGGAACTGGGAACGCTCATTCTGGCACTGTACCACGATTCCTGTCGGAAGATGCGTGATACGGATTGCAGAAGATGTCTTATTGATGTGCTGGCCACCGGCACCGCTCGAACGATAGGTATCGATTCGCAGATCATCCGGATTGATATCGACATCGAGATCCTCCTCGATATCCGGCATGACATCACAGGAAACAAACGAGGTCTGACGCTTGCCTGCCGCATTGAACGGGGAGATGCGCACAAGACGGTGCACACCTCGCTCGGACTTCAAATATCCGAACGCATTCTCTCCGTTGATCTGAATCGTCACCGACTTGATTCCTGCCTCATCGCCGTCGAGATAGTCGAGAACCTCGGTCTTGAAGCCCATCTTGTCTGCCCAACGACAGTACATGCGGTAGAGCATCCCACACCAGTCACAGGACTCGGTTCCGCCCGCACCGGCATTCAGGCGCAGGATCGCATTGTAGCGATCATACTCGCCGGAAAGCAGGGTCTCCATGCGGAGCTTCTCGAGGTTGTGCTCAAGCTCGGCAAGCATCTCCTCAATCTCCGGAATCACGGATGCATCATTCTCCTCATTTCCCATCTCAATCATGACCTGGATATCCTCATACTGCTGTTCCAGCCCATGATAAAGTTCTACGGTGTCCTTGAGATTCTTGGCTTCCTGCACGAGCTTTGCAGAGCGCTCTGCGTTATCCCAGAATCCCGGCTCCTCCATAGACTTGTCTAACTCATCGATTCGTCTGACCTTGTTATCCAGGTCAAAGTGAATCCCTCACTTCCACTAATGGTTTTTCGAATGTTGATAACTTGTACTTGTACGGATCAAGCTCGACCATTGTGTCACCCACTTTCATTCTTATATTTTTTAATCAATTTTTAAAACAATTTCCAAAGCGCTTCTGGCTTTCTGATGTTCCGATTTTCTAATCTTCTAACCTTCTAATCTTCTAACGATTATTTCTTACACCAGTTTTCTTCCACAGCACTGCTTATACTTCTTACCGCTTCCGCATGGGCACGGATCATTCGGGTAAATCTTCTGCTCTTCTCTCTTCTTCGGAGCCTGAACAGCAGACTCATCGCGGTTCGTTCCTGTTACCTTTGCAGCCGGCTCACGCTCAAGCTTCTGCTCAACACGGATGTGGAACAGGATGCGAACGGTCTCCTCGGTGATTGCAGCCGTCATTGCCTCGAACATCTCGTATGCGCTCATCTTGTACTCGACAACCGGATCACGCTGACCATAGGCCTGCAGACCGATTCCCTCACGAAGCTGATCCATATCGTCGATGTGGTTCATCCACTTGTTGTCGATAACCTTTAACAGAACGACACGCTCAATCTCACGCACCTGCTCGGCATCCGGGAACTGTGCTTCCTTCTCCTCGTAGAGCTTGATTGCCTCTTCCTTGAGCATATGCTTGAGCTCGTTCTTCTTGCTGACTGGATGGTTCTCCTCATTGATCGGCTGAAGCGGGATCACTGGAGTCAGCAGGTTGTTAAGCTCTGCCCAATCCCAGTCAGAGACACTCTGCTCATCAGAGATCGACATATCCACTGCGTTCTCCACAATGTCAGTGATCATCTTCAGAACGAGATCACGCATGTTGTCGCCGTCAAGAACTTTCCGGCGCTCTGCGTAAATGATCTCACGCTGTTCGTTGTTGACCTCATCGTACTTGAGCAGGTTCTCACGCAGACCGTAGTTGTTCGTCTCGATCTTCATCTGAGCCTTCTCGATCGCACTTGAGAGCATCTTATGCTCGATCTGCTCGCCCTCCGGAACACCGAGAGCCTCAAACATCTTCATCAGACGCTCAGAACCGAACAGACGCATCAGATCATCCTCAAGAGAGATGTAGAAACGGGACTCACCCGGATCTCCCTGACGACCGGAACGACCACGGAGCTGGTTATCGATTCGTCTCGACTCGTGACGCTCCGTACCGATTACCTTCAGTCCGCCTGCTTTTCTTGCATCTTCATCCAGCTTAATATCGGTACCACGACCTGCCATGTTCGTCGCGATCGTGACTGCTCCATGAATACCTGCATCTGCAACGATCTCTGCCTCGAGCTCATGGAACTTCGCATTCAGAACTTTATGCTGAATTCCGCGCTTCTTGAGCATCTTGCTCAAAAGCTCAGAAGTCTCGATTGTGATCGTGCCGACCAAAACCGGCTGTCCCTTTGCGTGTGCTTCCTCAACCTCTTTGACAACGGCATCGAATTTTTCTTTCTTGGTCTTATAAACTGCATCCTCGTGATCGATACGCTGTACCGGACGGTTCGTCGGGATTGCGATTGCATCCATTCCGTAAGTGTTACGGAACTCCTTCTCCTCGGTCAGAGCCGTACCGGTCATACCGGATTTCTTCTTGAACTTGTTAAAGAAGTTCTGGAAGGTGATTGTCGCAAGCGTCTTGCTCTCACGGCGAACATTTACATGCTCCTTCGCCTCGATTGCCTGATGCAGACCATCGGAATAACGACGCCCCGGCATGATACGTCCGGTAAACTCATCGACGATCAGAACCTCATCATCTTTTACAACATAGTCCTTATCGCGGTGCATCAGGTAGTTTGCACGCAGTGCGAGGATGATGTTGTGCTGGATCTCCAGATTCTCCGGATCTGCAAGGTTCTCAATATGGAAATATTCCTCGACCTTGCGCACACCTTCCTCCGTCAGGTTTACAACCTTATCCTTCTCATTGACGATGAAGTCACCGGTCTCCTCGATGTCTTCGCCCATGATCGCATTCATCTTTGTGAACTCGCCGGAAGCCTCGCCCTTCTCGAGCTGATGAGCCAGAACGTCACAGACCTCATACAGCTTCGTGGACTTACCGCTCTGACCGGAAATGATCAGCGGAGTTCTCGCCTCATCGATCAGGACAGAGTCAACCTCATCGATGATCGCATACTCAAGACCTCTTAAAACCATCTGCTCCTTGTAGATTGCCATGTTGTCACGCAGATAGTCGAAACCGAGCTCGTTGTTCGTTACATAGGTGATATCGCAGGCATATGCCTTCTTACGCTCCTCAGAGTTCATCGGGTTTAAGACGATACCAACACTCAGTCCCAAGAACTCGTGAACCTGTCCCATCCACTCCGCATCTCGCTTTGCCAGATAGTCGTTGACGGTGACAATGTGAACGCCCTTTCCTGTCAGTGCATTTAAATATGCCGGAGCGGTCGACACGAGCGTCTTACCTTCACCGGTTCTCATCTCTGCGATACGTCCCTGGTGAAGAACGATACCACCGATGAGCTGTACCGGATAATGCTCCATCTTCAGCACTCGCTTTGCAGCTTCACGGACAGTTGCAAATGCCTCCGGCAGAAGATCATCAAGAGTCTCTCCGTTTGCCAGTCGCTCTTTAAAAATACGGGTGTTGTCGCGCAACTGCTCATCCGTAAGCTCTCCCATCTTGGGCCTCAGCGCCTCAATCTTGTCCACAATCGGATAAATCATCTTGAGTTCCCGCTCGCTGTGGGTGCCAAATAATTTCTCTATGAGATTCATAAATTCTGTCTCCTAAACATTTTTCTTTCCAGCCAGACAAGATATAATCTGACCCATTTTACAGTCAATCCTAGTCATTGTAACACTAACCCTCGATTTATTCAAGTTTTCCCCCTCCACTTCACAAAAAATTAACCTCTTTTTTGATCCGTTTTCCACTCCTTTCTCCTAGTTTTCCCACTTTTCCACCAAAATAAGGCAGAAGCAAAACGGAAATGAAACAGAAAATCAAACTTTTCTTTCCAAATCTATCCCTCACTTCCGCATTTTTACAGGTTATATTTTTTCAATATTTTTTCTTATATAGAAATATTTCTATTTATATTTTTTTAAGAATAATTGTCACAACAATTTGTGTATTCTGGTTGAATTTTTCGGACTTGTGTGCTATACTGGAGTCATCTCAAAAGAAGGAGCTGATGACTATGCGTTATACTATTACAGGAAGAAACATCGATGTGACTCCGGGTCTGCGGGCAGCAGTAGAAGAAAAGATTGGAAAGCTCAATCGCTATTTTAATCCGGACACAGAGGTAATCGTCACTCTCAGCGTGCAGAAAGGCAAACAGAAAATCGAAGTTACGATCCCGGTTAAGGGAACTATGATCCGTGCGGAAGAATCCAGCAGTGATATGTACGTCTCCATCGATCTGGTAGAAGAGATCATCGAGCGTCAGATGAAAAAATATAAAAACAAACTGATCGACAAGAAGCAGAGCGCAATGGCATTCTCAGATCTGTTCATCAACGAGGAGTTTGATACCGATGACGAGATCAACATCGTGAAGACCAAACGCTTCGCAGTAAAGCCGATGGACCCGGAAGAGGCTTGTGTGCAGATGGAACTGCTTGGTCACAGCTTCTATGTATTCCTGAATGCAGAGACCGAACAGGTCAATGTGGTATACAAGAGAAAGAATAACACCTATGGTCTGATTGAGCCGGAATTTGAGTAATCATCATTCCACTTCATCAGATTCAGAAAACCAGGTTAAAACCAGATTCCAAAAGGATTCGATTAACATCCGGTTCGTGAAAAACTAAATTCAAGAAAAATTCGAGGAGGTGCAAGCGCACCTCCTCGTTATCGTTAGATCAGCTTTCTGACCCATGTCCTTCGCTCTCCCAAACATGCCATCCCCCACGCAAAAATCAGCATCGGGATAAAGATGCAGAGCATAATATTTTTCTCCGTCAACGGCAGAGGATTGATCTTTGCCGTCCACGAGAAGAAATAAAAGAAATAAAAGTGAGACAAATACACCCACTCGCTCATCGCTCTGAGTCTCGTGAAAAGTTTCCAGTCCGGCAGACGCAAAGAGAGCGCCGACTCGGTCAGGAAAAAGGCGGTCGGGGCAGCGGAAATCACGATGTTGATATTTCCGCAGTGCGTGACCTCCTTTTTCATCACCCAGCAAAAGAAGACTGCCAGCGCAAAGGATACGAGAAACGGCAGATTTCTCGTTTTCTTCGCAAAAACAAGACCAAGGCACACATAAAAACTTCCATAAAAAATTCCGTTTCTCATCGTCATGCAGTGCTGTCCGTAGAGATAAATGAGGTTCTGGATCTTCTGCGGAAGCATCGCCGTGAAATACCAGTTATCGCCGAGACACCCTGCCAGAAACAGCGCACCGGTCACAATCAGCGCCGGTGTGACGTAGCGCGCGCCGAGCGACACGCACCAGACAATCAGGCATGCGGTAATCAGCGCCGGAAGATACCAGAGCTGGGCGATCGTGCTCGAGAAGAAGAACGAGCGGATATAGAAAATCACGCTCTCCTTGATCGTCGCAGTTCCGTGGTACCAGTTGTAAATATCAATCGGCCAGTAGATCACGCACCAGAGCACATAGAGTTTTAAAATTCGCCAACAGTATTTACAAACCTGTCTCCATCCGCCCTTTTTGACGGAACCTGAGCGACTGCGACTGCTTCCACTGACTCCTGATTTTCCTGTTTTCGACGGATCTGAGGTTCGATTTGCCAACTCTCTCTGTGCAGAGGATGACGAGACTCTTCTCTGCTGTTTTCTGCGACTTCTTCCGCGTCCAGATTCCTCATTTCCACTTCCACCCTCGATTTCGTTTCGATCTCTTCCGTTTCCAATTTCCGTTTCCTTTTTCTTTCCTGATCGCTCCCCCGCGGTTCTCTCAGTCCCGCAGATTTTCCGAAACAGAAGAAATCCGGCGACGGTAAAGAAAAACGGCACTGCCAGATTGGAGAGCCACGAGCCGACGGTCAACCGCCACGGGCTCTCCTGCGCATAAAACACCTGAATCATATGGCGACCGGCGACAAGAAGGGCAAGAATAAACTTTACAACATCAACACCATAGTACTGTTTTTTCTGCTCCATGCCTCCCCCTTAATTCAAGAATGTTCCCGCTTTGCTCGGGGTTCGGTAGTTGTACGGGGAGATGATGACACCGGTCCTCGAGTTGCTCGAGTGGATAACCTTTCCATCTCCTATGTAAATCGCTACATGGGTGATCGTGCTTCCGCTTCCATAGAACAGAAGATCGCCCGGCTGAACACTCGAAATCGGGATCGTCTTGACATTCTGTGCCTGATCTCTCGAGGTTCTTCCCGTCGTGATTCCAAAGTGTGCAAAAATCGCCTGCGTGAATCCGGAACAGTCTGCTCCTGTCGTCAGGCTTGTCCCACCGTACACATATTTGTTGCCGAGGAACTGTTTTGCGTAAGCGACAATCGCCGTTCTCGTCGCGGTGACAACTGCGGTGGAACCCGGTCCGCCACTGCCCTTGATCGTCGCACTGTTCTTGGAATCCGAAGTGCCTGCGGTCGTTGTACCAGAAGAAGTTGTCGTGTTCGACGGCTGTACGACAGTCGCAGACGGTTTTGTGCTTGTCCCACTGTTTGTACTTCCTGTTGATCCCGTCGTTCCCGTCGAAGGTCCGGATGCGGTGGACGTACCAGAAGAACTGTTGCTGTTATTCTGTGCCGGTGCAGTCGTGTCAACCTCATCTGGTTTCGTGGCAATGATCGTCGCTCCGTTGTCAGGATTTTCAGAAGACGAATTCGAGGTTGTCGGCGTTGATCCATTTGTGGAAGACTCAGCACCGGAAGGATTTGGAGCAATTGTCGTGCCATTGTTTCCGGTCTGGCTCTCCTCCGCCTCTTCCTTCGCCTCGACTCTGCGGACTTCCTCAAGTTGCGCAATTGCAGAATCTGCCTCCTGCTTTCGCTTCTCCTCTTCCGCCTTCTTTTCCTTTTCCTCCTGAAGCGTCACTGCCTGATCAAACTCCACGCGTGCCGTACAGTAATTCTTGGAAATATAGCCGACAAGATCTTCATCGATCTCGACTTTAAAGAAATCACCCTCATCGTCGACGACGATGTACTCCGCACCCTGAGACAACAGAGTCAACGTCGTGCTCGTCAGGTTCGGCTCCGCTCTCAGGCGAAGACCATCCGCGCTGATCGTGACAAACTCTCGCCGAATCGTGCGCGCAAGCTGTTCCGCCGAATCTCCGGTCACAAAATACTGAGCCTTAATGTATCCGGTTACTGCGCCCGACTGGATTCGATACCACTTTCCACCCTCGCCCTCGACAGTCTCAAGAATCGTCGCCGCACAGTTGTTATAAATCTTTCCGACAATCGTGCTGTCCGTATTTGGATTCTCTCTGATATTTACATAATCGGATACCTGCGAGACTGCAATATTCTCATAATTTCCCTGTGATGCCACAACCGATACGGTATGCGGAGATTTCTGCACATCCGCATAAGCGGGAATCACTCCCAGAGTCATTGCACACACACAACTCAGGGTTAACATCCTGATTGTTTTTTTCATCTATTTTTTCTCCCTCTCGTCTCCCTCAAATTCAAGTATTGCAAAAATCATTTATGAAACCTCATTTATGAAGCCTTTTACAATGGTTCTATTGTGAACTGCTCGATCATTGAATGGCCGAGGATTCCCGCTTAGATGTCCTAACGATAGTTCCAGCGATGATTCTAGCGATGGCTCCATGCATTCAGATACCGCTCGGCACTGCTGACCGCATTCGCACCATCCGCAGTAGCCGTCACAATCTGGCGAAGCTGTTTCGTTCTCATGTCCCCCGCCACAAAAATTCCCGGCACACTCGTCTCACACGTCTCCCCGGCACACACATAGCCGTGATCCATCTGAACCAGATCTTCCACGAACGTGCTGTTCGGCTCAATTCCGACTGCCACGAAGACCCCGTTCACAGAAAGCTGCGAATGTTCCCCACTCTTCACATTGCGAAGCTGAATGTTCTCAACTCTCTGCTCCCCGCAGATCTCCTCGACCACGGTATCCCAGAGAATCGTCACATTCTCAAGCGCCAAAAGCTGTTCCTGAAGGGATCTCGCCCCGCGCAGTTCTCCTCTGCGATGAATCAGATAGACGTGACTGCACATCCGGGACAGAAAAATCGCATCCTCGATCGCGACATCTCCGCCTCCGACGACAGCGACCTCTTTTCTGCGGAAAAACGCTCCGTCACACGTCGCACAGTAGCTCACTCCGGAACCGCGAAGGCGCTCCTCACCAGGAACTCCAAGGCTCTTGTGCGTCGCCCCTGAAGCCAGAATCACGGTCTTTGCAAGGTAAGTTCCTTTCTTTCCCGTGAGCACCTTCCATGTCTTTTCAGAGTCAAAATGTGATACAATCTCTGTGACACCCGGTACTTCCACCTGTGCAGCTCGCAGATCTCTTACTCCATCCTCCGAAGCATCGATCGCCAAAAGATCCGTATCCTGCTCCTGCATCAGGCGAATTCCCACAATCTCATCGGTGACAAATTCTGCGCCGAGGTGATCCGCATGCTCCCAGAATTTCGTTCCGAGCGTAAATCCATCCACCACCGGAAATCCCGGATAGTTCTCCACCTCATACGTCGTCAGCACCTGTCCTCCGCTGACCATCTCTTTCTCAATCACAAGAGTATTCAGTCTCGCACGCTGTGCGTAAATCCCTGCGGTCAGTCCTGCCGGACCGGAACCAACAATCACCAGATCATATTTTTTTTCCATTTTTCACTCCTGTTTTATTGCTTACGTTCCGTTACAGTAAAGTAACTCTGTTGCTTCCCCATCGCATCAAAACTGCGTCACTGTGGTTCAGTATAACACAAGTTTCTTTTAAGATACAGAGAGTTACGGAAATTGTAATTGAATCGTAAAGGATTCCAGAAAGTTCGAGATTTTTCCTTGCTCATTATCCCTGAAAAACTTATAATGGAACTATCAAATTTTAAGAAAGGAAGCGTGTTTGTATGGCAAAAAAAGTAGTACTTGTAACGGGTGCTTCCCGCGGAATCGGAAAGGCGATCGCCATAAAATTTGCGAAAAAAGGATATAACGTCATCATCAACTGCGCGCATCGGGAGCGCGAGCTTCTTCAGGCGCAAAAAGAGATCTCCAGCTATCAGGTCGGTTGTACCGCCTTTCTCGGAGATATGGGAAAAATGGAAGACTGTGAAAAATTGTTTGCGCTGATCCGCAAACAGTACGGCTCCCTTGATGTTCTCGTCAACAATGCCGGTGTCGATTACATCGGACTGCTTCAGGATATGACGAGCGAGGACTGGGACCGCATCATCCGCACAAACCTGACCTCCGTCTTTAACTGTTGCAAACTGGCAATCCCGATGATGCTGTCTGCCGGTTCCGGAAAAATCGTAAACATCTCCTCCGTCTGGGGAAATGTCGGAGCTTCCTGCGAGGTTGCCTACTCCGCAACAAAGGGTGGCATCAATGCATTTACCCGCGCCCTCGCAAAAGAACTTGCACCGAGCAACATTCAGGTCAACGCTGTTGCCTGCGGAGCGATCGACACGGAGATGAATCAGTGGATGGAGGAAGACGAGATGCTCCAGCTCGTCGATGAGATCCCGGCAGGTCGCCTCGGAACCGCCGAGGAAGTCGCTGACTTTGTCTACCATCTCGGATACAAGGGTTCCTACCTGACCGGACAGGTCATCGCAATGGACGGCGGATGGATCTAATGATCTGATCCCCGTAAAATAATTTTTTTAAAATTTTTTATTTTTTTGCAACATTTTATTCTCCTCATCTGTATAACTCATGAAGGGAAATAATTCCCTTAAATAAAAAAGATGAGGAGAATTTATCATGAAAATGAACAAGAACGTAGCAAAGGTAGCAAACTGGAATAAGAACGAAAACAAGAACCTGAACGCAAATAAGCATTTCGGCAACCGCAAGATCCGCACCTGTCTCACAACTCTCGGTCTTCTGACACTCGTCTTGATGAGCGCCTGCGCAAGACACGAAACCACGACCAGGGCAGAGAAGACTTCGATCAGCGCAGAGACCTCTGCAAATGAAACTGGTCAGATGACCTCGATGCCGAACCCGTTTATCGATCACACAACCCTTGCCGACGCGCAGAATACTGCTGGATTTTCGTTCAAGATTCCGGACGAGATTCAGGGTGTCTCCGCGAATGTTTTTCGCACCCTCAATAAGGAACTGATTGAGGTGATTTATCTCAAGGACTACGATGCAAATGATGCAAACAGCGATCAGACAACGGCAAGCACAGACGATAACACATCTGAGCCATCCTACACAGAGATCGCGCGGATTCGCAAAGGACTCTATAACGGAAAGGACATCAGCGGAGATTACACCACTTATTCCGAGACTTCCACCGCCACGATCGGCACGCGCGAAATCACAATGAAGGGCGATAACGGTATGGTGAAAACTGCGATCTGGACAGACGGCGATTACTCCTACTCGATCAGCACGAACGGAATTTCCGTTGATGAGATCAGTGCTCTGATTGCAGAGATTGAGTAATGGATTGAGTATAGGATTAAGTCATTGATTGAGTATTGAGTCATGAAAAGATTTCATAAAAAACATTTTTAGGGGATTTGTATGAGTATACTTTCGTTGGAACTTCCCTGCTCGCCGGGCGGTTTCGATTTTTTGAGATCACTGAAAAACTTTTTATCTGCATTCCATGCAAAAATCTATGGATATGCATCCGAGAAAAAACGGCTGTCACGAAAAAATTCCGTCGCAAATAACGCCAAATACATTCTCGATACCTACGGAAATTCCATTCTGCGCCTTGCCTATTCTTACGTCCACAACATGAGCGATGCCGAGGACCTTCTTCAGGATACCCTGATCACCTACCTCGATTCCGCTCCCAACTTTGAAAATGAAGCACACGAAAAGGCATGGCTTTTAAAGGTCACGGCAAATCTTTCCAAAAACAAGATTGCTTACAACCGAATTCGCGATACCGGTGAACTTAATGAGGAGCTGATCGATGAGCAACGAGAAGATCTCTCCTTCGTCTGGGACGCTGTCAAAAATCTTCCCGACAAATACCGGGAGGCGGTTCATCTGTTTTATTACGAGGGCTACTCGACCTCAGAGATTTCAAAGATTCTCGGGCGCAAGGAGAGTACAATCCGCTCAGACCTCAGACGGGCACGCGCAGAACTAAGAATGATTTTGAGGGAGGTGTATGACTTTGAGTAAATCCTACAAAAATAACTCCTACAAGGAAATCATGGATCGCATTGAAGTCACTGACGAAATGCGCAGTCGGATTCTAAACAATGTGGTACTCTCCTCGGAGAAAAAGCGCCTGCCGTTTCCTCGCACCTCGCGCTATCTGTCGGTATGCGCCAGTCTTCTGATTCTCGCAATCGGTGCACTAACGCTTCCGCAAATGATCGACCGGATCACGAACCAGATACCGATTGAAGGTGTCGGAAGTGTTCCCGGAACTGCATCGATTGAGACTTGCAAATCGATCAATGAACTTTCCCGAAGAATGGGATTTAAAGTTTTCGGACTCTATGATTTCCCATTTGAAGTGACCTCCACCGAGTACACGTCCTACTTTGATAAGCTTGCACAGATCACTTACCGCGGAGCTGACAATCAGATTGTCTACCGCCAGTCCTCAAGCGCAGAGGAGAAAGACAATTCCGGAGATTATAATTCATATTCCGATGTCATCGCAACAGATATTGACGGATTTTCACTTATCCTGAAAGGAGACAATGAAAAATACGTTCTCGCGACCTGGTATGACAACGATTTCTGTTACTCGATCAGCATGGAGGTCGGATTGGATCAAGCAGAGCTCAAGCATCTTGTAGAGCAGATTGCGACAGAATCTTCCGAAGCATCACGCAAATAAATTAGCAAAAAAATCCCGCACCGCCATCGGCTTAAGCAAAAGCCAATCGGAGTGCGGGACTTTTCTGCTTTCCCGAATGGAATTAATATTGAATTACGATTGAAACGGATATTTGATCCTTCATCCAATACTAATACTTCCGGATCGTGTCGTCCGAATCGTCGGTGTTCTCGATTTTTCGGATCGTCACATAATAGCTGTATGTCTCATTTGCCTGCACCAGCACGCGATCGCCGACTTTATGGCGCAGAATCGCCCGACCGAGCGGGGACTCAGTGCTGATCATATTGTGAATCGAACTTCCACGGATACTTGTCACGAGCTTGTAGACCTCTTCCTCTTCATCATCCTCCATGAAAAGCGTCACTGTGTTGTTCAGTCCAACCTCATCCTCGCGGGAGGCATCCGAGATCACAATCGCATTCTTGAGCAGATTCTCCAGATAACGGATTCGGCTCTCATTCTGATTCTTTTCGCGTTTTGCCGCATGGTACTCAAAATTTTCACTCAGATCGCCGTGGGAACGCGCTTCCTTGACCGCCTCAATCAGTTTCGGTCTCTCCTCAAGTTTTCTCTGGTCAATCTCCTGCTGAATTTTCTCTACGTCGTGCTGTGTCAGTTTCTCTCTCATTTTCCGTCAGATCCTTACTTATTTTCCTCTTCCAGACTGTTCATCGCCAGTTTGATGCATCCCATGATTCCCTGATCGTCGTTGAGACTTGCCGGAACGATGTAATTGTCGATGTCAGTCAGCTCTTTCGCCTGAATATATCCGTTCAGCTCTTTGAGCATCTTCTCGCGAATCATCGAGAAGAGCTGTTTCTGGTGCATAACACCACCACCTAAAATAATCTTCTGCGGGCTCAGAGTCAGAACGATTCCCATCAGAGCCTGAGCGATGTAATAACTCTCAAGATCCCAGACTTCCTCGCGGTCTGCGAGCTGAACTGCCTTTGCGCCCCATCTCTCCTCGATTGCCGGACCCGCTGCCATTCCCTCAAAGCAGGTTCCGTGATACGGGCATTTTCCCTTGTAGGTATCGCCACTGCGCGGAACCATCTTCACATGACCTGCCTCCGGATGAAGCATGCCGTGAAGCATCTTTCCATTTGTCATGATTCCGGCACCGACACCGGTTCCGATTGTAAAATAAACGGCATCGGTCAGACCCTTTGCACAGCCCCAGGTCACCTCACCCAGCAGAGAACCGTTTACATCGGTATCAAAACCGACCGGAATCTTCAGTGCGTCCTTGACTGCACCGACAATGTTGTAATTTCTCCACGGAATCTTCGGTGTGGAAGTGATGTATCCGTAAGTCTCAGAATTCTTATTCAGATCGATCGGTCCAAAGCAGGCAATTCCGATTGACGCAATCTCCTTGTCCTTGAAGTATTCCAGAATTGCCGGCATCGTCTCCTCCGGAGTCGTCGTCGGAATCGACTTCTGCTCTAAAATCTCTCCGTTTTCATTTCCGATTGCGCATACCATCTTGGTTCCGCCCGCCTCAAGTGCTCCAAACAACATAGTGTTACTCTCCTTTTTTTATTTTTATTTTCCCGTTTTTATTTTTTATTCGGATTCTCATTTTATCTTAGCATTTTTATTTTGCCTTCTCAACCTTTAACTTTCGTCTCTGTTTTTCCGTTACGGGTTTTCCAAAATTTCCATCAAAATTTAGAAGAAATCTGCTTTTCAGGAAACGTGGGAGGTAATCAGCTCAAGTTTTCCTGAAAATTCCAGATTGCCACAGCCAAACGGTGCGATGAAGTGATCGCCCTTCTTAATCGGATGATTGTTCACGCTTCCCTCACCCTCAAGGACATCGACAATCAGGAAGGAGTACGGCTGTTCCATCGTCATCTTCTCTGCTGTCTCAAAATGATCCACGGTAAATAACGGACAGCTCACAAGGCGCTGACTAACGTTTCCGTCCTTCTCGACTGCCTTCTGCACGGTATTTTCTCTCTCCTGCGGGCAACGAATCACATCGAGACTCTGCTTGATATGAAGCTGTCTCGGCTTGCCATCCTGCAATCTTCCATAATCGTACAGACGATAGGTGATGTTGCTGTTCTGCTGAGTCTCAAGAATCAGCGTACCCTTGCGGATCGCATGAACCGTTCCCGCCGGAATGTAGAAGAAATCTCCTTTGTGAATCGGGATCACATTCAGAAGATCGTCCCATCTTCCCTCGTCAATCATCGCCTTCAGCTCTTCTTTCGTCTGAGCCTTGTGACCGATGACAATGTCCGCTCCCTCATCGCAGTCCACAATATACCAGCACTCGGTCTTTCCCTTTTCTCCGTTCTCATGAGAGTATGCATACTCATCATCCGGATGAACTTGAATGCTTAAATGATCTCTCGCGTCAATGAGCTTAATCAGAAGAGGAAAAACATCGCCTTCCATATTTCCAAAAAGCTCTCTGTGCCCGTCCCAGAGTTCTTTCAGCGTCTTTCCCTGATAATGACCCTCGGTCACAACACTCTGACCATCTGGATTCGCACTGATCACCCATGCCTCTCCAGTGTGATTTCCCTGTGTCTCATAACCATAAATGCTCTTTAATTTTGTTCCACCCCAAATAACTTCTTTACAATAGGGCTTCATAAATAACAGTTCACCCATGAGAAATCTCCTTTGCCATTTTTTTAACTATCTCGCTTGTCCCATCATATCACAAAACGGAGCGCAGCGAAAGAAATTTTTATGTCTGTTTTTCAAAACTTATTTTGACCAGACAAGCTCCTCATTCTGGTCATCGTAATTAAATTTTCCGTCATTCTTTTCTTCGAGTGCCTTGATCATGTGATAGGTGTACTCGTTATACGGGGTCGCGATTCCAAGTTCTTTTCCCATCCGCATCAGCGCACCGGAAAACATATCAATCTCGGTATGTCTTCCCGCCTCGATATCCTGAAGCGTGGAGTAGCGCGCCGACGGACGAACCGGTGCCCCGTGATTCGAGGAACTGTCAATCTTGCTCATATCCACACCCTTCGCCTTTGCGATTGCCTCAAGCTCCGCACGCAGACCATCGCTGATCGCCTTCATGTGCGCACTGTCGCGGTAGCATCCGACTCCGGATCCGAGAATTGCCTGCGGAAGATTGTTGCAGACATTTAAGCGGAATTTGCTCCACATTTCCTCGCGAATACAGTCGGTTGAGCGGATGTGGATTCCGGTATCTGCAAAAAGCGCCTTGACCGCCTGCACGCGCTCGCTCTCATACGGAGCAGAAACTTCCCCGAAAATGATTCCGATCGTCGTCTCCGGATCAAAATGAATACCGTCTTCTTTTCTCTGGGACGCAACCTTGATCAACGAATTCAGGATATGCGACTCCCCGATCTCCTTCGCAATCAGCTCCTCACTGTCGATTCCGTTCATCAGGCTCATCACGATTGTATTCTCACCGACAATCGTCCGAATCATTTTCATTGCCCCCGGAAGTGCCCCGTATTTGAGCGAGACAATCAGAAGATCCACACCGTGCGCCTCCTCGGGCGACCAGATATTCGGGCGATAAACCTCCCCGTTGATCGTGCATCCATCTGCTTTGAGGCGCTCTGCGCGCTCCCCGTCTGCGACCACGCCGAGTCTGACATTTTTGTTCTCATAAAGTCCCCAAATAATATACGAGCCGACTGCCCCCGCTCCCAAAACTGCAACTGACTTTATCTCCATCTCAATCGCCGCCATCTTCTCTGGATTCGTTCCGATCACTGATATTCTCATACGTTGTTTCTCCTTTATACATATTTTCGTTTTGCATTTGCTCAATCATTCCCCTTTATGAGATTGATTATATCTTATTAGCCACTACTGTTACAACTATAGTTTATCACAACACATCAACTGCTCTGTCTATTCCCTTTTCAGGATTTCCTGCACAGTCTTCTGTGCTCCAGGCCAATCCTGCATTTCCGATTTGATCTTCTCCTAGAAATCGCCCGTACACCTTGTCCTGAATCAAAAGGGCTATTTTCCAGAACATTGCTCATCACTTATCCTCCCAAGGTTGCTCCATCTTCTTCCCATTCTTACATACCATTGCGTGGAACAGAATCATGTCGGACAGTTCATCAGCAAGTTGGATTCCTTTTCTTGCTTCTTCTGTTTTTACTCGCCCCATACTGCTATGCGGACAAAAACACTGAATATTGAAGGAATGTCCTGCGGCCACTGTGAGGCCCGCGTCAGGAAAGCACTGGAAAATGTGGATGGTGTCTGCGAGGCTGTTGTAAGCTATGAGCATAAAACCGCTGTCGTGACACTAAATAAGGATGTCTCCAACGAGATTTTGAAGCAGGTCGTTGAGAACGAAGATTATCTTGTGCTGGATATCGCGTAAAAAAGATACATTATAATTGCGGATTTTACGCATTCTGTGCAGGGCTGTGGTGGAATTGAAAAAAAGGGCGGACTTGTGTATAATGTTTTTGCGGAAGTAACGCATTTTGCGTTTTATATAGAAAGAGGTATCTTTATGGCATTAGAGAAAAATGTATTGGTCGTTGATGATGAAGCGATGATCCGTGAATCGGTTTCCGCATATATAACAAAACAGGGCTACCATGTTTTTGCCGCCGAGGATGGCAAAGAGGCGCTGGATGTCTTCCAGAAGTACCCAATCATGTTTGTGATTTTAGATTTGATGCTGCCGGGTATGTCGGGCGAAGAAGTCTGTCAGGCGATCCGCAGACAGTCAAGAGTGCCAATCATTATGCTGACAGCCAAGACGCAGGAAAATGACATACTGAATGGTCTGAACATCGGCGCAGATGACTATGTAACCAAGCCCTTTAGTATTAAACAGCTATACGCCCGTATGGAGGCTGTTCTGCGCCGGACAGTCAGTGATCTGAAGCCGCTGGCGGAGAAATTTTCATGGAATGACCACGACTTGCAAATCGACTTCGAACATAACGAAGTAAGGAAACAGGGCGGGCTTTTAAGCCTGACCCCCAGTGAGTGGAAAATCCTCTCCGCTATGGTCAAATACCCGAAAAAGGTTTTTACAAGGGATGATTTGATCGGTCTTGTGTTTGGTCCGAATTTTGATGGATATGACCGCGTGATCGACACGCATATCAAAAATCTTCGCAAGAAAGTGGAAACAGACCCCAAAAGCCCGGTTTATGTACAAACCGTTCACGGCTTAGGATATAAATTCGGAGGTGAGAAAATTTGAGGCAACATAGTCTCCGTTCTGCCCTTGCCGTCCGTTTTGCTCTTCTGGTATTAGCAGCCATTTCTTTAATCAGCATGATTTCCAACATAATGATAAGTCACGCGTTTGAGAAATACGTGAAGGAACAGCAGGAATTAGAGGCATCTGATATTGCGAAGAATATTTCCAACCAATACAGCGTTGTAAATGAAGGCTGGAATATCGACTACATTCACGGCCTGGGTATGTACGCTCTGGAAGATGGCTTTATTATCAAGTTATACAATAAGGACAAGAATATTCTTTGGGATGCGGAACACCACGATATGGCCCTCTGCCATGAGATCATGCAATCCATTACTGTTCTTATGCAGAAAGAACGGCCTAGTTTTGACGGCGATTTTGTAACACACAGATACGAGTTAAAGCAATCCGGCACTATGGTTGGATACCTTGACATCAGTTATTACAGCCCCTATTACATGAATGAAAATGCCTTTCAGTTTATCACGGCCCTGAATCGTATCCTAGTGGCAGTTGGCACCATTTCACTGATTGGTGCAGCAATTATGGGAATATTGCTGGCAAACAGCATTGTAAACCCCATCTCCAAAGTGGTGAAAATCACGCAGATGATTTCAGATGGTGACTACGATACAAGATTTCAGGGGGACATCCGTACAAAAGAATTGCATGAACTGGCCCAAGCAGTCAATCAAATGGCGGAATCCTTAGAAGAACAGGAAATCTTGCGGAAACGGTTGATTTCGGATGTGACCCATGAACTGCGGACACCGGTTGCGAATATATCGTCCTATGTGGAAATGATGAACGACGGGATTATGGAACCAACACCGGAGCGACTGCAAAATTGCTTTAATGAATTACAAAGGCTTTCCGGTCTGATTGATGATTTGGAGCGGCTGCGTCAGGTTGAAAATGAAAATCTGGTGCTTGACAAATCCGACGTGGACTTACGGGAGTTGGCTCAAACAGTCATAGAAAATTTTGAACTGAAACTTCGGGAAAAGCATTTGAATGGACAGGTCACAGGTGCAGCCGCTATTGTACCCATAGACAGAAACCGAATGCAGCAGGTCATCACAAATCTGGTGTCCAATGCGATTAAGTATTCAAATGACGGCGGTACGGTTCGTATCGTCATTGAAGACACGGATGACAGCGCTATGATTCATGTTGAAGATAGTGGAATAGGAATACCGCAGGCAGATTTGAAACGAATTTTTGAACGGTTTTATCGAACAGATAAATCCCGAAACCGAAAGACCGGTGGTGCGGGTGTTGGACTGGCAATTGCAAAAAACATCGTACAAGCCCATAAAGGAAAAATAAGGGTCGAGAGCGAGGAAGGAAAAGGAAGCCGCTTTACGGTTGTCTTACCCAAAATCAGTGCAATATGAATATGAAACAAAATCCACATAAAAACCACAAACCTGCTTGGTAAACTACGGTATAACAAGCAAGGAGGAACAATCTGATGGATAAAACAATCCGATTGCATATTGGCGGTATGACCTGCGTGAACTGCCAGAATAAAATTGAGAAAACATTAAATCACACAGAGGGTGTTATAAACGCCATTGTGAGCTATAACAATGCCACGGCTGACATTGTTTACAACGAGGAAGCGATTTCTCTAAAAGAGATTATCACTGCTATCGAGAAGCTTGGCTATGAGGTAATTCGAAGAAAAAAGACTGCCGGGTCGAACATCGCGAATACCGTCTGTACGCTGGTGATCATCGTTTCGCTGTATGTCATGCTGCAGTCAATGGGGATTCTAAATCTGTTGGTGCCTAGCCAGCTTGCGGATACAAAAATGGGATACGGGATGCTCTTTGTGATCGGCCTGATTACCTCCGTCCACTGCATTGCCATGTGCGGTGGCATCAATCTTTCGCAGTGCATCCCGCAGGTGACACAGGGTGAAGCAGACAATACCAGCAAGATGGCTACATTCTGTCCGGCTCTGGCCTACAATATGGGACGTGTTCTGTCCTATACGGCAGTCGGTTTCGTCCTTGGTTTGGTCGGCTTTCTGATGGGTGGTGGTACTGATGTCGGGTTTTCAATACTCTTGCAAGGAATATTGAAAATCATCGCGGGTCTGTTCATGGTGATTATGGGCATCAATATGCTGGGGCTTTTCCCGTGGCTCCGCAAATTTACCATCCGTATGCCGAAGTCTCTCGTCCGGAAGGTAGGGAATCAAAAAGCAAAAGCCTCCCGTCCCTTCCTTGTTGGTATATTGAACGGTTTTATGCCCTGTGGTCCGCTGCAATCCATGTGGATTGTAGCTCTTGCAGCCGGCAATCCGTTTGCCGGTGCGCTCTCCATGTTTCTGTTCAGCTTGGGTACTGTGCCGTTCATGCTGGGTCTTGGCTCCATCGTTTCTGTCCTTGGCAGAAGATTCACAGATCAGGTTATGAGGATCGGTGCTGTGCTGGTCGTTGTCCTTGGGCTGGCGATGCTCTCACAAGGAGGCTCTCTAAGCGGCTGGATTTCTCCCGATCTGCTGCTCGTTCTGATAATAGCCTTTTGCATTGTCGGGGTACTGTTTAGTATTCCTGTTGAAAACAGAGCAGTCAAAAGTTTGGTGAAAGCCGTCTTTCCGGTTATTGTGGTCGGTGCCTATACTCTGTGGATCTTTCAAGGAACATTGGTACAAAACAGTTCAGCCGCAGAAAACAATGCAGAAGTCGTTGACGGTGTGCAGGTGGTCAGCAGCACCTTACAGGCTGGCCGATATCCCAACATTACAGTACAGGCTGGCGTCCCGGTAAAATGGGTGATTGATGCACCGGATGGGAGTATAAACGGATGCAACAATAGAATTTTGATTTCAGATTACGGCATTGAGTACACATTCCATACGGGTGAAAATGTCATTGAATTTACGCCTGTCAATGTCGGCACGGTTCGTTATAGCTGCTGGATGGGTATGATTCGTGGCAACATTTTTGTTATGGACGGAACCGGGGATGATATTGCAGCTTCCAGCACTGAAGTCAGTGTCCCGACCCCTGCCGGATATACGATCCCCACAGAAACATTAGCAATCGCCTTGCCCACTACAGACGAATCCGGGAACGAGATTCAAGAGGTCAGTATCGAACTAACGGATAATGGATTCTCCCCGGCAGTCATTGTGGTACAGCGTGATTTGCCGGTGTACTGGAATATCGAAAACAGCCTCACAGATGCAGAAAACGGAACAAATTTGTTGGCCCCTTACTATTCCACACAGCTAGCTTTAGGTTCCGGAGATAATCTCCTCAGTTTGTATCCATCAGAGAGTTTTGATGTATCGACCGGCGACAACCGTTTTTACTGCTATGTCAAAGTAGTAGATGATCTGTCTGTTGTGGATGAATCCACTGTCCAAGAAGAAGTTAATGCTTATGAGCCTCTAATCTATCCATCGGAGGTTTTTGAGAGTTCTGGAATGTCATGCTGCAGTCAATGATATCCCGAGATCAGCAATCTGAATATGCCGGTGGTGCAGAAAATGTGAAACATACCGCTCGCTCTAACCTTCTCAGCGTTCCATGCAGCCAGATTGGGGCCAGCAATACCCCGTTGGTTTCCCAACGAGGCTTGTGATGCTTGCAGATCGACAAAATGCTTTTTAGATTTTCTTCGCAATCATAGACAGCTCCGAAATAATGCTCAGAAGATCATTTTTGACTTCCTCTTTGCTTGGCTCGCTGCCCATCAAAATATAATCCGTGCTGACATGGAGGATGCAGGACAGTTCGATCAGCAAGTCAATGGAGCAGCTGCGCTCACCGTTCTCCATGCAGCTGACATGCTGCTTACTTGCCAGTCCCAGACAAACCGCCAGTTCCTCCTGCGTAATGCCACGGGAAGTGCGAACATCGTGAAGTCTC
>ERZ1106915.936-NODE-936-length-31779-cov-6.214916_pt1 | contig 31779 bp, 28 predicted proteins | sample MGYA00403653_ERZ1106915 | MGnify/ENA primary metagenome ERZ1106915 (study PRJEB35170, sample SAMEA104062404) | human gut metagenome | biome: human gut; feature: human-associated habitat; material: faeces | place: Denmark | collected 2012-06-06 ... | reverse complement strand
AGCCATCCGCCGCTCTTGGGCAGCTTCTTGAGCATCGAGGGGAAGAAGGCGAAGATCGTAAACGGCAGGGCGAATGCCACCGAGAATGCGAGCATCGTGACGATCGGACTCCAGAATTCGCCCGAAGTCGATTTGATGAGCACCGAACCGACGATCGGTCCCGTGCAGGAGAACGACACCAGCACGAGCGTCAGGGCCATGAAGAAGATGCCGGCCAAGCCTTTCGAATCGGCCTTGGCGTCGGTCTTGTTCACCATCCACGAGGGCATCGTGATCTCGAAAGCCCCGAAGAACGAAGCGGCGAAGACCATGAATACGAGGAAGAAGAGGATGTTCGGGAGCCAGTGCGTCGCCAGCCAGTTGAAGATGTCGGCCGTCACGGTGTCGCCGCCCAGAATGCGTGTGATGACGATGATGGCCGCGATGGGGAGCGTGTAGAGCGCGACGATGAAGAATCCGTACATGGCGGCACGGAAGCGGCCGCGTGCGGGACCTCCTTCGCCCTTCATGAAGAACGAAACGGTCATCGGAACCATCGGGAACACGCAGGGGGTCAGCAGGGCCGCAAAGCCCCAGAGGATGGCTTCGATAATCAGCGCCCAAAGCGTACCGCCTCCTGCGGCGTCCTGCGGCGCCGGGACGATCTCCGCGGCAGTTGTCTCGGCCGTGCCGGAGGCCGTATCCGCGGCGGCTTCCGCCGGGGTGTCTTTGGCGGAGGAGTCGTTATTCGGGGAGACGGCTGCAGTACTGTTAGCTGCAGCCGTGCCGGGGCGTGCGGTCAGCTCGACCGTCAGTTCCGTGTCGTCGGGGGGCATGCAGCTTACCTCGTCGCAGATCATCCATTCGATTGCGGCCTTGACGGTGGCTTTGGCCGCGGCGAGTTTTACCTGCTGGGCGAAGCGGGCCTTGCCGGCGAAGGTGCCGATCTCCATCTCGAATGTCTTGTCGTAATGGCGTTCCGGCGTCGAAAGCTGTTCCACGCCGCCTTCGAGCGTTACGCCGTCGCCCGGCGTAAAGACGATGGCCGTAGCGTTGGGGCCGCCTTCGTAGGGTCCCATGTCGTACATATGGTAGGGGGCGGGAATCGACGCTTCGAGAACGATCCGGTAGACATCGCCTTCGAGGTGCTCCACGGAGCTTTTCCAGCTGACGTTCTGAGCCGTGGCCGCCGTGAAAGCGAACAGCGCGGCAACCGGCAGTAAAAGTGTGCGAAACAGTTTGTACATAGTCGTGGCGCGTTATAATTTGTGCAAAGATAGGTGTTTTTTGCGGATAAATTGCTACATTCGCACGATGATTCGCCTGTCGCTCATAATCCCCACGCACAATAGGTCCGAACGGCTTATCGCCGCGCTCGAATCGGTCATACGGCAGGATTTGCCCGCCGCCGACTGGGAGTGCGTGGTCGTGAGCAACAACTCGACGGACGACACCGTCGCGCGGTTCGGGGATTTTGCGGCCCGTTATCCCGGCCTGAACCTGCGCCTCGTGACGGAGGACGGTCCGGGCGTCTCCTATGCCCGCAACCGGGGCATTGCCGAGACTTCGGCCCCGCTGCTGGTTTTCATCGACGACGACGAGCGTATCAATCCGGGATTCCTGCGCGCCTATGCCGACTTTTTCGATGCGCATCCCGACGCCGTCGTGGCCGGGGGGCGCATTATCGCCGAGTATGTGACGGGACGTCCCGCGTGGCTCTCGAAATATACCGAGATGCCGATCGCCAATCCGATGGATTTCGGCGACGCCGTGCGGCCGTTTCCTGCCGGCCGGGTGCCGGGCGGCGGCAACATGGCGTTCCGGCGTTCGGCGGCCCTGCGCTACGGGGGCTTCGACCCTTCGCTGGGGCGTGTCGGACGGATGTTGATCGGGGGTGAGGAGAACGATTTCTTCGAACGCCTGATGCGCGGCGGCGAGACCTGCTGGTATGTGCCCGGTGCGGTTATGTGGCATATCATTCCGCCCGAAAAACTGACCGAATCCTATTTCCGCCGCCTTTGTTACAACGTCGGCGTGAGCCAGCGTCTGCGGGCGGGCATGTATTGCCGCTATCCGAAGACGCTTCTGTTCGAGTGCCTGAAATGGGGCGCGACGCTGCTGCTGTCGCTTACGATGCCGCCCCGCAAGTCGCTTTGGCTGATCCGGATGCGCTATGAGATCAGCCGGGGGCTGCTCTCCGATCCGCAATGAAAAACCGCAGTCCGGAGACTGCGGTTCTGTCTGTCTTGCGATCTTCTCTTTAGAAAAGATACTTTTCGTTTTTGACCTTGTTCACGAGTCGGGAGATGTCCTCCCACGCTTCTTCGCCGAATGTCGTGCCGACGACCTCGATGACCTTGCCCGCCGTGATGGCCCCGATCGTGCCGCACTGGCGCAGCGAAAGTCCGTCGCAGAGTCCCGAAAGGAATCCCGCGGCGTAGAAGTCGCCCGCACCCGTCGTGTCCACGCGTTTGGCCGCGGCCATGATGCCTACATGCACCACTTCGTCGCCCTGCTTGATCATGGCGCCCTTGATGCCGATCTTCACCACGGCCAGCTCGCACATTTCAGAAATTACCTGCAGGGCGTTCAGCGGTTCGGCTTCGCAGGTGAAGGTCTTGGCTTCGTCCTCGTTGGCGAAAACGATGTCCACGTAGTCGCGGACCAGACTGCGCAGGAATTCGAGATTCTCGGCCACGATGTTGAAGCTGGCCAGATCGACGGCGACTTTCAGCCCGCACTCCTTGGCCGTCTTGGCGGCTTTGAGAATCAGGTCGTGGTTCTGCACCAGATAGCCCTCGACGTAGAGACAGTCGTAATGGTCGAAAATCGACGCTTCGATCTCTTCGGCCGTCAGTTCGAGCGCGGCACCCAGATGGGTGACCATCGTGCGTTCGCCGTCGGGCGAGATGAGCGACACGCATTTGCCCGAACGCTCCGTGCCCCGGAAGATGACCGGTTCCACACCCAAGTTTTCGAGCGCCTGCACGAAGAAGTCGCCCGTCGTATCCTGTCCGACCTTGCCGATGAACCCGACATCGCAGCCCAGTTTGGCCATGGCGCGGATGGTGTTGCCCGCCGAGCCGCCGAGTGACAGCGAGTAGGGCAGTCCTGCCACGGATTTCGAAATTTCGGTCTGCAGGGTGGTGTCCACGAGGCTCATCGAGCCTTTGGCGAGTTTGAAGCGACTCAGCACGGAGTCGGATTTCAGATTGACCAGCATGTCCGTCAGGGCATTGCCGATGCCTATAACACGTTTCATTCGGTAAGTTCGGGATTGCGTTTTGGATTATATGGAGAGTATCTTGACCAGTTCGAGGTCCTTGCGGTCGATGCCCTTGTCGTGCTTCACGGCTTTGGCGAAGGGGACGTAGACGATCTTGCCGTTCATCGTGCCGATCATCACGTTGCGCTGTCCGTCGAGGATCGCCTCGATGGCCGCTTCGCCCATGCGCGAGGCGAGGATGCGGTCCACGGCCGTCGGCGATCCGCCGCGCTGGATATGGCCCAGAATCGTGACGCGTGCGTCGTACTGCGGGAACTCCTTCTTGACACGTTCGGCCAGCGCCGTGGCGCCGCCCGTCTTCGGGTTCTCGGCCACGATGACGATCGCCGAGTTCTTGCTCTTGCGGAAGCCGTGGTTGATGAGTTCGGCCAGCTGGTCCACTTCGGTTTCCATTTCGGGTATGATCGCCGCTTCGGAACCCGTGGCGATGGCGCTGTTCATCGCCAGATAACCCGCCGTGTGGCCCATTACCTCGACGAAGAAGAGCCGTTCGTGGCTCGACGCCGTGTCGCGGAGCTTATCGACCGCTTCGACGATCGTATTGAGCGCCGTGTCGTAGCCGATCGTCGAGTCGGTGCCGCCCAGATCGTTGTCGATGGTGCCGGGAAGTCCCACGATCGGCACGTTGTATTCCTCGGCGAAGATGCCGGCGCCCGTGAGCGAACCGTCGCCGCCGATGACCACCAGCGCGTCGATGCCGGCCGCCACCATGTTGTCGTATGCCGCCTTGCGGCCTTCGGTCGTGGTGAATTCCTGACTGCGGGCCGTCTTGAGGATCGTGCCGCCCAATTGGATGATGTTGCTTACGCTTTGGGATTTGAACGATACGATCTCGTTGAATACGAGACCTTTGTATCCGCGCATGATGCCCTTGACGGCGAAGCCGTTATAGATTGCGCTGCGGGTTACCGCGCGTATGGCGGCGTTCATTCCCGGAGCGTCGCCGCCTGAGGTCAGAATACCGATGCATTTGATTCCAGCCATAGTTTTTCGTTTAGAAAACAAAATCGCTCAAAGGTAGTAATTATTTCAATTTTTTCAAAAAACGAGGGCGGTTCCCGGAGGATCCGCCCTGCGTTTCGAAAAAACTTTTTATTTTACCTAACGCCTGTGGCCTTTATTCGGTCTGCTCTGCGGGGACTCGGCCGGCGTCCGGCTGTCGGACCGAATCCGGTTCTGCGGATTCGGTTTTGTCGCCTCCTGTCTGCACTTTCACCCGTTTGCCGTTGGCTTTCACTTCCAGTCCGGCCTTCTCCCTGTCGATCGTAATGTCGATCGACTGGTTCGGGACGCTGATATGCAGCGTTTTGCGGCCGTCCTCGATGACGTTCTGGCTGTCGTACTCCTCCAGCAGCCGCTCGACCGTCGTGGTGTCGTTGTCGATGATTATCTCGCTGTTGAGCATCCGTTCGATAACGCTGTGTCTGGTCCGGATACGGTCGCCGACGTTCTCGCGGATGGCGATACAGGTGCAGGCGATGATACCGGCGAGCCACAACAGGAAGATTACCAGTATGGTCTTGCCTCCGGGCTTGCGCGAAGCGATGAGGCACATCAGTACGTAAATGAGCAGTATTACCAGTATCAGTACAATAAGTATGCCGAGCGCGGGAACCCACAGCGTCATGCCCAGCGGGAAGAACGGAATGGAGATGCTGGCGCCGCCGATGATGAGCGCGAAGAGTCCGATAATCAGCGCGCAGGCCGCCATGATGAGTCCGAATACGAGCACTCCGGCGAAGAGCTTGAGGAGGATGAGCACCACCTTGCCGAATACCGACACGGCTTCGGCGACGATGGGTTTGGCCTTGGCGTCGGGATCGCAGCTCGCGCTGGCTTCGGTGGTTTCGCGGATCGACTGCGCCGTGATCTTCTCGCCGTTCATTTCGAGTTTCTGGCGCGCCGTGCGGGGTGCCGGAACGGCGAACCACATGATGATGTAGCAGATGACGAAGATGCCGAACAGGTTGCCCATCATCGGACCGGTCCAGCGCATGAAGGGAATCCACTGGAAGACGGTGAGCAGTATCGGCAGGAACATGGCCAGCCGTATCCAGACCGGATCGACGTCGAAATACTTGCCGATACCGGCGCAGACGCCGCCCAGCTTGGCGTTTTCGGTGTCGCGGTAGAGACGGCGCGGGATGCGCGGCTCTTCGGGGCTTCGTCCCGGCTCCTCTTCGGAGATGTCCTCGGCAGTGCCCATCTGCCGGATGATATTCAGGATCAGGGGCTTTTCGACCACGCGGGTGCTGTCCTGCGCCGATAGGATCAGTTCGGCGATGCGGGCTTCGATGTCGGCGACGATCTCGGCTCCGTCGGGAGTCTCCTTGTAGGTCTTTTTCAGGCTTTCGAGATAGGCTTCCAGCTCCTGGTAAGCGTCGGTATCCATCGTGAACGCCACGCCCGAAATGCTGCATTTCTTAACCTCTTTCATGGTTGCTCGGTTTGGGGGTTAGTTGCGGCCGACACTGCCGCCGCTCGACTTGTTGATGCTGGTCTGACAGTCGCCGCTGTAGCGGATCGAACTGCCGCTCGATGCGTCGGCGTGCAGACGCTCCGTGCAGTTTACGACGGCTTTCGCCGCGCTCGAAGTGTTTACCGAGCACTCGGCGGCGACGAAGTCTCCGGCCGAAAGTTTCGCGGCCGAGCTGAGGTCGGCGGTGCACTTCGCGGCCGAGCCTTTCAGCGTGATTTTCGATGCGCTCGAAGCCTCCACGCTGCAGGAGACCGCTTCTACCGAGGCGTTGATTTTCGATGCGCTCGATGCGGCTACGGCGCAGGATTGGGCCTTGACCGAAACGTCGATCTTTGCGGCGCTCGATGCGTCCATGGCGAATTTGTCGGCATTCAGCACCACGTCGCCCGAAATTTTCGCGGCGCTCGATGCGTCGAGGGCGCGGATGCTGCCGTTGGCCGGAACCGTCACGGTGACGTCGGCGTTCGAGAGGTTGTTTATCGACTTGTCGATCGTCGCGGTGAGCCGGCCGCCGTTGGCTTCGACTACGACGTAATCCATAACGTTGTCGTCGGCGGCGATGGTGATTTTGCCGGAGGTCTTGTCGGTGATGACGACCTTGACGGCGCGTGCGGCGTCGATGCGGTCGAAGGCCGGGGCCTCGATGGTGCGTGTGACGATGTTGCCGCTGCCTTTAAGCCCTTTGCCGAAGAGGACGGACGGCGCTGCGATGCAGACGAAATAGACCGTTACGGAGAGCATGGCGCCCAGCAGGACTGCGATCAGGAGTATCTTTTTCATGGTTGTGATTTTTTGGGGTTTTTATTGTTTGCCGTGACGAATGATGCGGATCTGTCCTACGAGTTCGTCCCATGCCTCGTCGAGCGTCGTGAGGTATTCGCGCCCCTTTTCGGTGAGCGTGTAGTACTTGCGGGGAGGTCCCTGCGGGGACTCTTCCCAGCGGTAGGTCAGAAGCCCTGCGTTCTTCTGCCGCGTGAGGATCGGGTAGAGCGTACCCTCGACTACGATCATCTCGGCCTGCTTGAGTTCGGCGATGATCTTCGGAGCGTATGAATCTTCGCGGGAGAGAATGGCGAGGATGCAGTACTCCAGAATTCCTTTGCGCATCTGCGCTTTTACGTTGTCTTCGGCCATTGTGCTATTCGGTTAATCGCTTCGGAGCCTTCGGCACGATCAGCCAGAGGATGATGTAGACCCAGATCGAAAGGCCGCCGAAGAGTATGAGGATCAGTGTTGCTATGCGTATGAGCGATACGTCGAGACCGAAGAATTCGGCCAGTCCGCCGCAGACGCCGGCGATGATGCCGTCGGGAGTGCGCAGCAGTCTCTTGGTGTTGTTCGTTGTCATGGTTTTATCGGTTTTTGTTGTGAATGCTGAATTTGCGGGCGGGTTCTTCCGGGATGACGATCCAGAGGATGATGTAGGCCCAGATCGAGAGTCCGCCGAAAAGTATCAGGAACAGGGTGATCAGGCGCAGGACGGTCGTATCGACATGGAAGAATTCGGCCAGTCCGCCGCAGATGCCGGCGATCGAACGGTCCGTGCGCGAGCGGAACAGTTTGCGGGGTTCCGGTTCGGGCTGTTCCTCCTGCGGGGCGCTGCCGCGGCGTTCGCCGAAGTCGGCTGGCGATCCCATGCGGTTCATGGTCTGGCGTACCGTGTCGAGGGTGATGACCCGCATCGGCGACGAAACGATCTCGCGGAAAATCTCGGCGATGCGCGATTCGATGTCGCCCATGGTCTCGGTGTCGTATTCGGGCAGGCGGCTGCGGATATCTTCGAGATAGTTTCTCAGTACGCGGTAGGCGTCTTCGTCGAGCGTGAAGGCTTGCGAACCGATGTTTACGTTTACTGTCTCTTTCATAGTCGTAGAAGCTGATTTAGGGTTAATGTGTCCGGGTTACTGCTACTTTGGTACTGCAAATATAATACAGTTTTTAGTATTATGCAATACAAAGTACTATATTTTCTTCAAAAATATTTTCACCTATGTTTATAGATGACCCTCATTTTGTCTGGAAAAATGCTGCCGGACCGAAAAAAATGCGAAATTTGACGTTGCGATGTTGCGTTTTGCCCGTCGGCTTCGTCTTACAGATACAATGGAGGAATTCGAATTCACCCGATATGTCGTGCCGCTGCGCGATCGTATGTTCCGCTACGCGCAGAGTCTGCTGCTTTGCGCCGACGAGGCGGAAGACGTGACGCACGACCTGTTGGAGCGGTTGTGGCGGGAGCGTGATCGGCTCGACGGCTGCCGCGACGTCGCTTCCTTCGTGATGGTCGCGGTGCGTAACTGCTGTTACGACCGGTTCCGCAGCCGGCAGGCCGGCGAGCGGCGCGACAATGCGGTCGCGGGGTGGGCCGAACGTTCGACGACGGGCGATGCGGAAGGCTGGGAGGCGCGCGATCTGGTGCGACGCGCGATGGCCTGCCTGCCCGAACGGCAGCGCGAGGTGCTCCATCTGAAGGATATCGAGGGGTATCCGACCCGCGAAATCGCCGAGATAGCGGCGTGCGACGAAGCGCAGGTGCGCGTGATTCTCTCCCGCGCCCGCAACGGACTGAGAGAGGTACTGAAAACAATGATGGACGATGAAAGAGCAGGACGAAAGAATTGAGCGGCTGCTGGAGCGCTATTTCGATGCGCGGACGACCGAAGCCGAAGAGCGCGAACTGCGCGACTATTTCCGGTACGTGGATGAGATCCCCGCATCCCTGCGTTATGCGCGGACGATGTTCGGCGGATTGGACGCTCTGGCCGAAGAGCGGTATCCCGGCGAGGGCAGCGTGCAAACCGGTCCGGCTGTCCGTCCGGCGGAAGGGATGCGGCGTTATGAAACGCGCTCCGCAGCCGGGCGCGGGGCGCGGGGCGGCCGGAAACTCCGTCCCCTCTGGGGCGTGGCTGCCGCTGCGGCGGTGGTGCTGGGCGTGTTTTTTTATGCCGAATATCTGCGCAAGCCCTATTGCTATATCGACGGTGTGGCGATTTACGACAAGGAGGCTGCCATGCAGGCGACGGTTTACCTGCAGGGACTCTCGGATTTCGGCGATCAGGTCCGCATGGTGGATGAACTGATAATAAACGAATAAAACGATACGGGTATGAAAAAACTGTTTGTTTGTACGGGAGCGCTGCTCCTGCTGGCGGTTTCGCCTGCTGCGGCGCAGTTCTTTGTTTCGCTCGCTCCGGCCCATGAAGTCGCTGCGGCGCAGAAAGCCGATTCGGCCTGTTTCCGCCGGGCCGACGGAAAACCGGTTGCCATCGAGACCGTGGAGCGCGATTCGACGGGAATCGATACGCTCCGGCGGATCGATACGGTGGACAGCGACCTGATCCGGCTGCGCGACGGCGGCCGTGACGGCAACATGATCCTCGAAGTGGCGGGTTTCGGGCTTACGCTGGGGCATACGCCGATGCAGCGAATGGAGCTGAAAAAGCCCCGCGTCTGGTTCAATGCATTCAGCAATATCGAATTGGGATTCACGCAGTTGGTCGGCGTCGACTATTCGGGGTATGCGTCCGGGGAAAAGGGCTTTCTGGATCAGCGGCTGGGATCTTCCTTCCATTTCAGTTTTTCGGCGGTGCAGCTCCGGCTGGCGCTCAACCGGAGCCGTTCGCTCTGCTTGGGGGTGGGCATGCAGTACACGCTCGACAATTACCGGCTCTCCGACAATACCGTCACGCTCGGCAACGACGGAGGACGTGTCGTTCCGGTCGCGCTGGACGAACCCGCCGGCAAGTCGAAAGCCGTCACCTCCTCGCTCGGCATTCCCGTCCGGCTGACTTACACTCCGGCGAAACACCTACGGATCACGGCCGTCGCCTATTCCGACTTCCTCTTGGGCGCCGACGCGATTTATAAGAAACCGAAGGAGAAAAACAGCCTGTCCGGGTTCCGGGCCTATCAGTTCGGGGTCGGTCTCAGTGTCAGCTATCGCGGTTTCGGGTTCTTCACCCGTTACGGCGTGACTCCGCTGTTCAAACAGCATGCGGGACCCGACTGCCATGCCTTCTCGTTCGGTGTCGGACTCATGCTCTGATTGCAACCTAATACGTGTCGATTATGAAACGATTGCTGTTGATTCTGATTCTGCTCCTTCCGCAGCTGCTTGCCGCGCAGAGTGCCGACCGGACTGCCGTGCAGAGCGTTGACCGGACTGCCGCGCAGACTGCCGACCGGATACCGGCCAATTCGGCCGGCCGCCGTACCGGCCGCGAATATGCCATCGAAACCGTGGACCGCGATTCGCTGGGGCTCGACACCCTGCGGCGGCTCGATGCGATGGGCGGTGAGCTGATGACGCTGCGCGGAGACGGGCGCGAGGGGAGTGTGGTGCTCGAAGTGGCCGGTTTCGGCCTGACGCTGGGACGTGCTCCGGAGACGGATTCGCAGGCGGATCTGGTCATGAGGTCCGGGCGTGTGAAGCTCTACTTTTTTAACAGCGGCGAATTCGGCTTTACGAAGCTCGTCGGCGTCGATTACGGCGGCTATGCCCCCGAAGAGAAAGGGTTTCTGGATCAGAAACTGGGGAATTCGTTCCACTGCGCCGCTTCGGTGATGCAGGTGCAGGTCGCCCTGAACAAGAGCCGGACGCTCTACTTCGCCACCGATCTGCGGTTCGCCGTCGACAACTACCGGCTTGCGGATGCCGGAATCCGCTTGGGCTACGAAAAGGGCCGTCTGCTGCCCGTGGCGCTGGACGAACCAGCCGACAAATCGAAATTCGTCACTTCGTCGCTGGGCATTCCGCTCCGGCTTATCTACAAGCCGTTCAAACATTTTCAGGCCTCGGTGATCGCCTATTCCGATTTCGGAATAGAGCTGACGTCGCTCCACAAGAAACCGCGCGTGGAGTACGAGCTGTCGGGGCTGCGAACCTATCAGTTCGGTGTGGGAGGAACGGTTTCCTATTACGGCATCGGCATCTTCGCCAGCTACGGCGTAACCCCGCTGTTCAAGAAGCATGCGGGACCGGAGTGCCATACGTTCAGTTTCGGCATCTCGCTGCTCATGTAACCAAATACGAACGGACATGAAACGACTATTGTTGATTTTGATACTGCTCCTTCCTCGGCTGGCCGCGGCCCAGAGCAATTCCGTAAACGACTTTTTCAGCCGTTATGCCGCCGCCGAGGGCTTTACGAGCGTGCAGCTGGAACAGAAGATGATGCAGCTGATGAGCCGTCAGGCCGCGGAACGGGGCGACAAGGGGCTTGCCGTACTGCTGAAGGACATTCAGTATATCCGCATCATCGCTCTGAAAGAGGGTGACGGCGGTCGGTTCGTCCGGGATGCCGAGGCGGCTGTTGCCGCCGACCGGAAGTTTCAGCCTGTCACTTCCGGCTCGGAGAACGGGCAGACCACGAAGTTCTATATCCGTGAAACCGCGCTGTCGGTCAAATCGGAACTGGTGATGATAACTTACGGCGCGAAGGAGACGGTCGTGGTGAATATCTTCGGGGTGTTCGATCTCCGGCAGGTCGCCCGCCTTTCGTCGATACGTCCGAAATAAGGGCCGGATTCGGAAAATTCGGGCGGCTTCATCAAGCGGTCGCCGGTATGAAAGTAGATGCGCCACGGATTCCGTGGCGTGTTTTTTCTGTATTCTGTGCCGGATTTCGGCGTTGTATGGACGATGCTTGTTGCTGTCTGATGAGCGGCATTTGCTGCATGCGAATCCTGCGGAAGCCGGCGCGGCTTCTGCGTTTTTTTTTATTTTCGGAGCCGATTCCCGTGCTGTTGCAGGGCCGGTGTCTGCGTCGTTGCGGACGGAATCCCGGAGGCTACTCCGGGGATTTTTCACTCTCCGCCCGGATCGTGTCGGTAGCCCTCCTCGTCGTAGACGGGGCGGTCGTTCTCCGCATCTTCGTGCGCTGCGTCCGGAATCCGGTCGTCGAGCGGGATTTCCGTCTCCAACAGCTCTTCGTCGATCAGGTTTTCGTCGCGTTCGCCGCCTGCGAATCCGTTGTTCTCCGTGGAGATGACGGTGCGGTCGTTGGGAAATTCTACGATGTCCATGCTTTTGTCGTTTTGGTTTTTCGCGTTTCGTCGCAAGAACGATACCGTTGCTGCGGAACTGTGCGGAAGAAAAGCACGGTCTGCCGTCGTTTCGGGTATTCGCCGGGACGCTCCGCGGCTGCGGCCGGAAATAGTGCCCGGAGAATAGTGCCCGGAGAGGGATCGGGGTGAATGACTGAGGAGAGTTGCCGGCGGTGAGTCGCCGGGGAAGAAAGTGGGGGACATGATGCAAGCGTCTGCGTTCCGGGGCATGAAAAAGGGCGGGAATATGCTTCCCGCCCTTTTCCGGATTGTTCCGGCACTTTTATTAGTCTTCGAACTTCGCGGAAAGGAACTCGCGGTTCAGGCGCGCGATGTGCGCGATCGAAATCGACTTGGGGCATTCGGCTTGGCAGGCACCCGTGTTGGTGCAGTTGCCGAAGCCCAGCTCGTCCATCTTGGCGACCATCGCCTTGGCGCGGCGTGCACCCTCCACACGGCCCTGCGGCAGTTTGGCGAGCGACGATACGCGGGCGGCGACGAAGAGCATCGCCGAACCGTTCTTGCAGGTTGCCGCGCAGGCGCCGCAGCCGATGCAGGCGGCAGCGTCCATCGACTCTTCGGCGTCGGCCTGCGCGATCGGAATCGCATTGGCGTCGGGCACCGAGTTGGTGCGTACCGAGATGAAGCCGCCGGCCTGAAGAATCTGGTCGTAAGCCGAGCGGTTCACGACGAGGTCCTTGATGACGGGGAACGCCGCCGAGCGCCACGGCTCGATGGTGATCGTTGCGCCGTCCTTGAACTTGCGCATGTAAATCTGGCAGGTGGTAGCCGCCTGACCGGGACCGTGGGCGTGACCGTCGATGTGCAGCGAGCACATGCCGCAGATACCCTCGCGGCAGTCGTGGTCGAACGCTACGGGCTCCTTGCCCTCGTGGATCAGGTTGTTGTTCAAGATGTCGAGCATCTCAAGAAACGAGGTGTCTGCCGAGATATTCTCGACTTTGTACGTCTCGAAGCCGCCCTTGGTCTTAGCGTCCTTTTGACGCCATATCTTTAATGTAAAATTCATAATTTCAAATTGTTATTAAAGTTCAACGTCAAAAGCTTAGTCTTTGTAGTTGCGCTGAGCGGGGTGTACGAATTCGAAGTTCAGCGGCTCTTTCGTCAGTTCGGGAGCGGCGTCCTCGCCCTTGTATTCCCAAACGGCGGCGTATACGAAGTTTTCGTCGTCACGCTTGGCTTCGCCCTCTTCGGTCTGGTGCTCTACGCGGAAGTGACCGCCGCACGACTCCTCGCGGTTGAGTGCGTCGCGGGCCATCAGCTCGCCCAGTTCGAGGAAGTCGGCCAGACGCAGCGCCTTTTCGAGCTCCACGTTGAAATCCTTCTCCTGACCTACGACTTTCACGTCTTTCCAGAACTCCTTGCGCAGCGCCTGAATTTCGCTGATCGCCTTTTCGAGCGACTCCTTCGAGCGGGCCATGCCGACGTTCTCCCACATGATATGGCCGAGTTTCTTGTGAATGTCGTCCACCGACTGCTTGCCGCCGATCGACAGCAACTTGGCGATCTTCTCCCTGACGCCCTTTTCGGCTTCGTCGAAAGCCTTGGTGTCGGTCTTCACCTTCGGAGCCTGAATCTTGTGCGAGAGGTAGTCGCCGATGGTGTAGGGCAGTACGAAGTAGCCGTCGGCCAGACCCTGCATCAGGGCCGAAGCGCCGAGACGGTTCGCACCGTGGTCCGAGAAGTTGGCCTCGCCGATGGCGTATAGGCCGGGGATGGTGGTCATCAGGTTGTAATCGACCCAGATGCCGCCCATGGTGTAGTGCACGGCGGGGAAGATCTGCATCGGCTGCTCGTAGGGACTAACGTCGGTGATCTCCTCGTACATGTCGAACAGGTTGCCGTAACGTTTCTTGATGATCTCCTTGCCCAGACGCTCGATGGCGGTCTTGAAGTCGAGGAATACGGCCAGTCCGGTCTCGTTTACGCCGAAGCCTGCGTCGCAGCGCTCCTTGGCGGCACGCGAAGCCACGTCGCGCGGCACGAGGTTGCCGAAGGCCGGGTAGCGGCGCTCCAGATAGTAGTCGCGGTCCTCTTCGGCGATGTCCGACGGCTTCTTGGCGCCCGAACGCAGCGCCTTCACGTCTTCGAGTTTCTTGGGAACCCAGATGCGGCCGTCGTTGCGCAGCGACTCCGACATCAGCGTCAGTTTCGACTGCTGGTCGCCGTGAACCGGGATGCAGGTGGGGTGGATCTGCGTGAAGCAGGGGTTGGCGAAGCCTGCGCCCTTGCGGTAGCACTGGAATGCAGCCGAGCCGTTCGACGCCATGGCGTTGGTCGAGAGGAAGAATACGTTGCCGTATCCGCCCGTTGCGATCACGACGGCGTGTGCGCCGTGGCGCTCGATCTCACCGGTGACGAGGTTGCGGGCGATGATGCCCTTCGCTTCGCCGTCCTCCACGACGATGTCGAGCATCTCGTGACGGGGATAGCTCTTCACCGTGCCGGCGGCGATCTCCTTGTTGAGTACCGAGTAGGCGCCCAGCAGGAGCTGCTGACCCGTCTGGCCGCGGGCGTAGAACGTACGCGACACCTGCGCGCCGCCGAACGAACGGTTGGCCAGCAGGCCGCCGTATTCGCGGGCGAAAGGCACGCCCTGTCCCACGCACTGGTCGATGATCAGGTTGGCGACTTCGGCCATGCGGTAGACGTTGGCTTCGCGGGCGCGGTAGTCGCCGCCCTTGATCGTGTCGTAGAACAGACGGTATACCGAGTCGTTGTCGTTCTGGTAGTTCTTCGCGGCGTTGATACCGCCCTGCGCGGCGATCGAGTGCGCGCGGCGGGGCGAATCCTGAATGCAGAATACCTTTACGTTATATCCCAGTTCGCCGAGCGAAGCGGCTGCGGATGCACCGCCCAGACCCGTTCCGACGATGATGATGTCGAGCTTGCGCTTGTTCGCGGGGCTTACGACCTTGATAGCTGCCTTGTGGTTGCTCCATTTTTCTGCGAGAGCGCCGGCAGGGATTTTAGCATCTAATTTAAAAGCCATATCTGTTGTGTGTTTATTGTTCTGGATAATCGGTTAGCAGGCGCCTGCGCAGCAGGGGCAGACACTCTTGATGAAGTAGATCACCACAACGGCGGCGAAGCCGAGGAAGATGACCGTCGCCACGATGTTGGCGATGCACTTCAGGCGGGGATACCACGTGTCGTTGGCCCATCCCACGGTCTGGAACATCGACCATACGCCGTGCGTGAGGTGGAACCAGAGGGCGAAGAACCACACGAGGTAGATCACCACGTAATACCACTGCGAGAAGGTGTAGGCGATCAGCGAAGCGCCGTCCGCCGGATGGAGTCCGAGCGAGTTCTCGTGGCCGCCCAAGACCTCCACGAGCTGCATTTTAGCCCAGAAGTTGAAGAGGTGGAGCGCCAGACCGCCCAGAATGATGAATCCCAGTACGAGCATGTTTTTCGATGCCCACGACACGCCCGGTTCGACTACCGTCACGGCGTAGCGCTGACTGCCGCGCGCCTTGAGGTTCTCCAAGGTGAGGATGACCGCGTAGATGAAGTGCACGACGACGCCGGCCGCCAGCACTGCGGTGCCGGCCAGAGCGTACCAGTTGGCTCCGAGCAGCGCGCAGATCATGTTGTAAGCCTCGGGCGAGATGATCGCCACAATGTTCATGGACATGTGGAAGAGGATAAAGAGCACGAGGAAGCACCCCGTCACGCTCATCACCAACTTCTTGCCGAGCGAGGAATTAGATAAAAAACAGCTCATAATGATTTAAATTTGTTTATATTTGTTAAAGTTTTGTGTTCCCGGACGCAAAGATAGCCATTGTTTGCAGAATAACAATAGAAACGGACGGGAATTTTAGGCCGAAAAGGTGGGATTTTATGACCAAGAAAGAACTGCGCGCTGCGATGAAAAAACGGAACCTCTCGCTCTCTTCCGAAGAGCGTGCCGAGGCGTCGGAGCGTATCTTCAGCCGGGTGGAGCGTCTGCCCGGATTTTCGCAGGCCCGCTGCGCGGCGTTTTTCTGCGCACTGCCCGACGAGCCGCAGACCGGTGCGGCGCTGGCGCGGTGGAGCGCCGCAAAGCGCATCGTCGTGCCGCGGGTCGAGGGCGATGCGATGCGGTTTTACGACTATGTGCCCGGAGAGCTGTGCCGGGGCGCTTTCGGAATCGCCGAGCCGTCGGCTGCGGAACGGCCGTGCGATCCGGCGGACATCGACTTCATCGTCGTTCCGGGAGTGGCTTTTACCGCCGCCGGAGCGCGTATGGGCCGCGGCCGCGGATATTATGACAAATATCTGTCGCAGTCCGGTTTCCGGGGTGTGAAAGCCGGCGTCTGCTATGCGCATCAGTTGGTCGGGGAGCTGCCCGTCGAGCCGCATGACGTTTTTATGGATTACGTTGTCACCAACGATTGAGGATATGGATGTGAAAGAATTTATCGCCGCATACAGGGAGGCTTTCGGCGAACGGCCCGAACTGCCCTTGCTGTTCCGCTATACGGACAGTCCGATGCGCCCGGTCGAAAAGGTCGGAGGCTGTTTCTTCAAGGCGCTGGCCGAAGCGCGCCGGGGGCTGCCCGTGAGTCTGAATGCCGGCAATATCGGCTGCGGGGGCGGGAAGTTCTACACGGGATTCAGCCCGATGCCCGAATTCGTTCCGCAGTTCGTGTCGCTCAAGGAGCGCTATAAGCGGACACCCGAAATGGTGCTGGAGTTCATCGCCGCTCTCGACCTGCGTCCCGCGCCGAAGGCGTGGCTCGAATTCGTGCGGGCGGACGTTGCGGAGACGTTCGACGGAGCGGAGGGAGTCCTCTTTTTCGCGGCGCCCGATGCGCTGGCGGGACTGGTGACGTGGGCGACGTTCGACAACAATGCGGCGGACGCCGTGGCGTCGCCCTTCGGGTCGGGGTGCAGCTCGGTCGTGGCGCAGGCCGTGCAGGAGAACCGCAACGGCGGCCGGAGGTGTTTTCTGGGCCTTTTCGACCCTTCGGTCCGGCCGTGGGTGGAGCCGGATGTTTTGAGCTTCGTCGTTCCGATGTCCCGCTTTCGGGAGATGTGCGGCATGATGCGTGCAAGCTGTCTGTTCGATACGCATGCGTGGAGCAAAGTTCGCGAACGGATTAATAACGACAATTGATTTTATGGAAAAAAGAAGAGCGGCGCTGGTGCTTGCCGGCGGCGGAGCGCGTGGAGTGGCCCACATCGGGGCTATCGAGGAGTTGGAGAGTCAGGGATTCGAAGTGCATGCCGTGGCAGGCACTTCGATGGGGGCGCTGGTCGGCGGCATGTATGCTTCGGGACACCTCGAAGCATTCAAGGAGTGGATGTATACGCTCGATAAATACAAGGTTTTCAGTCTGGTCGATTTTGCGCTGAGCACCGAAGGTCTCGTGAAGGGAAACCGCGTGATCGGCGCCATGAAGGAGCTGGTGCCCGACGTGAAGATCGAACAGATGCCGCTGCCTTTTGCGGCGGTGGCGGCCGACCTGCTGACTGGGCGCGAGGTCGTGCTCGAACGGGGCGGGCTGTACGACGCTATCCGTGCTTCGATTTCGATTCCTTCGGTTTTCCGGCCCGTCCGCCGGGGCAACATGGTGCTGGTGGACGGCGGTACGGTCAATCCGCTTCCGCTGAACCGCGTTCGCCGCGAACCGGGCGACGTGCTGGTCGCCGTGGACGTGAGCGCGCCGTTTTCCGACGAGATGGCCGCGCGGGTCAGGTCCTCGCTGAATTATTATAAGGTGATTACCGCCTCGTCGGAGATCATGCAGCAGCATATCGCGCGTCTGATGTGCGAGATCTACAAACCCGACCTGCTGATCGAGATGCCGGCGGACCGTTTCGGAATCTTCGAATTCTACCGTGCGCGGGAGATCGTCGAAGCCGGCCGTCTGGCGGCACGCGCCGCACTCGAACAGCACATGGTCGTCGCCGGATAGCGGATATCCTCTGCCGGAATGCAGGAAAAACCGGGCCGTTGTGGCATGATCTTTGTCTTGGGGAAGAAGAAAAGATTGCGACGGCCCGAATTTTGAAGAATTCAAAAGTAGTGACGCAACTTCACACAGATTTGAGGGCCGTCGCAATGGTTTTTATGACGCGGATATCTCCGGGGACGGACGCAGTTTTTGTCCTCCGGGGATTTTTATAGTACTCTGCACTACAAAGGTAAATAAAGTTTCTGAAATTGCAATGCCCTTGACCGAAAGTGGTATTCGTGCGCCTAAAATATGGAAACGGGCGGACTGTTTGGGCATCGGGGCTTATTGTTTTCTCGTATATGGACTGACTTTACGGCTTGTTTGCCGGTTTTTTCCGCGGCTGTAAATAAAAACGTTCCGGCCTTGCCGCCGGAACGTTTTCGTGTAATCCGTTTTATGCGAGACTAACGTCTGTCCTTGCCGTAGACGTAGGCCGGGATGCGGTGGCTGCGTTTGCCGATCGGAACGCCGATGCCGAGCGTGACGTTCATGATGCTCTGTCTGACTGGGACGAACTGCGGCGTGTGTTTGGTTATCAGGACGTCCGTGCCGATGAAGAGGTTGATCCAGCTGGGGCAGAGGTTGAGTCCCAGCCCCACGGCGCCGCCGCGATTGTCGATCACCGAGTAGCTTCCCGTGAGCGTGAACCAGCGGATCGGGTGGAAATTGACCGAACCGGTGATGTTGTGAAAGGTCTTGTACTCCCAGAAACGGGCCGAATACAACAGTCCGATGCCGATTTTGTGGCGCCATACTTCGTATTCGAGTCCGGCGTTGATCGTTGCGCGCAGCATGCGCGACACGCTTTGGGGCGCTCCTTTGTGAAATTCCAGCACGTCGATGTCGAAATCGGGCGATTCGGTGCCGTCCTCCGTGACGTTGACGCCCGTGAACGAAAGCTCTTTCGACGAGAAGCCCGTGACGTTTTTCTTCTTGCTCCAGCCGATGAATCCCAGATCGTTTACGGCCAGCGACGCCTGCAGGTTGGGCAGGATGTCGTACGTGGCGCCCAGATCGACGGCGAAGCCGTAGCCTGCGGGCGACGTGGGTTTGAAGTCGATGTCGTCCAGCTTGTAAACCTCCTCGCCGGCGTCGTTGCGCTTGGTCGTGACGTCGAGACCGGCGGCGGTGATGTCGAGTCCGCCTGCGGCGTCGATCCGCCACTCCTCTTCTCCGTGCGTCACGTTGAATCGGGTGAAGTACATGCGGGCGCGGGCGGCTCCGACGAGGAATTTGCCGCGGACACCGATGTAAAGCCGGTCGTTGAGCAGCGGAAACGAGTAGCTGAAGGCCGCTTCGAGGTAGCTGTCGGCCGTGAGCCCGATGTTGTGGATGTCGCTGCCCGTGCCTTCCTTGAGGAATGCGAAGAGCGAGTAGGGCAGCGTAGCGTCGGCGGTTGCGCGGGCGTTGAGGTCGAACGACCAGAAATTCTTGTGGTTGCGCGTGAAGGCGCCGAAGCCGATGAGGTTCACGCGGGTGTCGATGCCCAGCAGGTTGTCGGCCTTGAGTCCCGAAAGCGCCTGTCTGGTCGAAACGGCTTCGTCGAGCAGCGTGACCAGTTTCCCGTTGCGGGGATAGAGCAGTTTGTCCACGGCCAGATTGCCGCTGGCGTTGATGTCTATGCCGCCCAGACCGGGAATGTTGACATAGCCGCGCAGCGGTGCGAAAGCCGGGTTGAACTGGCTGCGGAAGGTCGTTCCCTCCATGAAGTAAGCCGTCGGGTTCTGGGCGGCAACGCCTGATGCCAGCAGCAGCGTTGCGAGAAAAGCGTATGTTTTTTTCATGTGCGGTGCCGGGTTAGAGGTTGAGTTTCAGACCGCCGCGCTTGACAAGACGCAGTGCGATGACGATTTTCTGGTCGGGCGTGAATCCGGAGCCGGGGAAATATTTCTCCAGTTTGACGGGGAGGATGATCTCCGTGCCGTCGATGATCTGGCGCAGGTCGTTCTCGTGGAGCCGCGTCTCGCCGATCTCGGTTTTTACGTTGGGTTCGACGCGTATGTCGAACTCCACCTCCGTGGGGTAGAATCGGGGGCTGAACTGCAGGCTGACAGGCAGTGCGCTGATGATTTCGCCGTAGATGTCCAGCGTGTTTTTGGGATTTGCCGTGCCCTTCGGATCGAGGTTGTCGGCCAGCATGTCCACCACGTCGCTGCCGAGGTCGATCCTGCCGAGGTCGTAGGTTACGTCTTCGATTTTCAGATCCGTCAGGTAGCCGCCGGCCAAATCTCGGACCTCGCCGGCCAACTCCTCCTGCAATCCCGTGGTAGCGCGGAACATCGTGATGAATACCTGCTTGAAATCTTTCGGGTCCGTGTTCGGCGGAAGCAGGGGCAGGAACGTGCCGAGATACTTGTCATAGAGCAGGTCCGCTACGGCGTTGATTTTGGCGTCGGACCTCTTCATTTGTTCGATCAGTTCGTCGAGCAGCTCGTCGATATAGGACGGGGTGTGCTGAATCTTCTGAAGATCCACGTATTTTCCGCCTGCGGGCAGCGGCGAAGGCAGCCAGATATCGGCTTCGTCGAAGAGGGCTTTGATGTCGGTGCCTTCCTTGCTCAGTTCGCCCATGCTGACGGTGACCGTAGCCAGCGGCAGCCGGAATTCGTCGCCGATGACGACGCCGTCCGTGTCGATTTCCGACAGATCGTAATTGTTGTCGATACACGAAGTTACGAGCATACCGAACAGAAACAGTGGTAAAATCAATCTCATAGTTTTGAGGGTGTTTGCATTGGATTGCAAATATATGCCGTTCCGACGAATAAACCAAAGAATTGGACAAATTCGTCAGCGGAGCGGACAAATCGGCCCGCTATGTCGTCCTCTGACGGGCTTCAGGGGTGCATCTGCGGGTTTTGCGAAATATTTGTTACATTTGCGTTGCTATTGTCGTTATGGCCGAAACCGGAAAAAACAACCTCAGGGAACAGGTGGCGATGCTGCCGCTGTCACCGGGCGTCTACCAGTTCGTGGACCGCTCCGGGACGATCATCTATGTGGGTAAGGCCAAGAGCCTGCGCAAACGGGTCTCCTCCTATTTCGTGCAGAGCAAGGAGCACAGCGCCAAAGTGCGTGTGCTGGTGCGGCAGATCGCCGAGATCCGCCATATCGTCGTCAGCAGCGAGACCGACGCGCTACTGCTCGAAAATTCGCTGATAAAGACCCTCCAGCCGCGTTACAACATTCTGCTCAAAGACGACAAGACCTATCCGTGGATCGTGGTGCGGCGCGAACATTTTCCGCGCGTGCAGTCCACCCGCCAGCTGACGCGCGACGGCTCGCAGTATTTCGGTCCCTACAGCTCGGTGATGATGCAGCACAGCGTGCTCGAATTCGTGCGCGAAGTGGTGCCGCTGCGGACGTGCAAGCTCAATCTGGCGCCCGAACAGATCGCCAAAGGCAGGTATTCGGTCTGCCTGCAGTATCATCTGGGCAACTGCAAGGGTCCCTGCGTCGGGGAGCAGAGCGAAGCGGAGTACGCAAAGCTGGTCGATATGGTCGTCGCGGTGCTCAAGGGCGACCTGCGCCCCGTGCGGAGCTATCTGGAAGGCGAAATGTCGCATGCCGCCGCCGGGTTGAAATTCGAACTGGCGCAGCGCTACAAACAGCGTCTGGACGCGCTGGACAACTATTCGAGCAGGTCGGTGATCGTGAGCGCGAAGATCGTCGATGTGGATGTTTTTTCGCTTCTTCCGGACGACGATGTGGCCTATTGCAACTTCGTGCGCATCCGCCACGGCTCGATCGTGGGCGTCTATACGGTGAAACTCTCGACGGGCGTCGGCGGCGACGAACGCGACATGCTGACGCTGGCCATCCAGTATATCGTGGAGCATATCGCGGGAACGCTCGCCAAAGAGGTCGTCGTTCCGTTCCTGCCTTCGACGACGCTGTTGTTCGACGGCGTGACCTTCACGGTGCCGAAGCGCGGCGAAAAACTCGAACTGCTGGAATTCTCGCAGAAGAGCGCCCGCATCTACCGCGCCGAGCAGCTCAAAAACCTCGAAATCAAGAATCCCGAACGCTATACCGAACGGCTGTTGAATGCCCTGCAAAAGGAGCTGCGTCTTGACAGACAGCCGCGGCACATCGAATGTTTCGACAACTCCAATCTGCAGGGGGCCCATCCGGTAGCCTCGTGCGTGGTCTTCCGCGATGGAAAACCCGCACGCAAGGAGTATCGTCACTTCAACATCAAGACCGTGGAAGGGCCTGACGATTACGCTTCGATGCGCGAGGTCGTCTTCCGGCGTTACAGCCGTCTACGGGAAGAGGGGGCCGAGCTGCCCGATCTCATCATTGCCGACGGCGGAAAGGGGCAGATGGGCATCATTCACGAGGTGCTGGAGTATCTTGGGCTGGACATACCTGTGGCCGGACTGGCCAAGAACGACCGCCACCGGACCTCCGAACTGCTCTGCGGCTATCCGCCCGTGCTGGTCGGCATCCGTCCCACTTCGCCCCTTTTCCACTTTTTGGCGCACATTCAGGAGGAGGTGCACCGTTTCGCCGTCTCATTCCACCGTCAGAAACGCAGCAAGGCGTTTATCCATAGCGAACTGGAGCAGATCGAAGGCATCGGCGACAAGACGATCCGCACGCTTCTCCAGCACTTCCGCTCCGTGGCGAAGGTCAAGGCCGCTCCGGCCGAGGAGCTTTCGGCGCTGGTCGGTCCGGCCAAGGCGAAAAAAATCAGGGCTTTTTTTGAAAAATAGCCGGATTCTTTGAAAATTGCAAAGATTCGACTATCTTTGCCATCCCGATTCTACGGATGAGGTTTGCCCGGATGGCGGAATCGGTAGACGCGTTGGTCTCAAACACCAATGACAGCAATGTCGTGCCGGTTCGACCCCGGCTCCGGGTACCAGTAAAATCGCTTAATTTGTTGAGTATTACAAGTTAAGCGATTTTTAATTTTCGGATTTTCCCCACGTTTTCCCCGCAGAGAAGAAATGATTGAATGTGAAAACCAAATGTGGATATTCCTTTTGTTTTGTGTAATCCGTTGGTTGAATTAAAACAAAGCATATTTGATAAGACCATTTTTTCAATTTTTGTGCTTGCTGTAAAAATTTTCTATTGTTTTCGAAATGCAAATCAGCAAAAATCTGTCTGTGGAAACCGGAGTATTGCGTTGTTATGGCAGACAACGTGCTACTAATCTCTATTTTTCCGGTTCTCGCAGACAGATGTGAAAGAACGGCGGCGGGATTTAAATGCAGGAATGTTTGCAATGGTTCACCGCGATCAAAAGGCCCGCCGCCGATTAACTATTTGTAAATCGAAATGAGTTTTCGAAGTTCAGAAAACTTGAATTGCCTGTTATTTCGGTCTTTATCGCCTTGTGTGTATTTCTTCTTTGAGCAAATGCAGGTCTTCCACACCCATTATTTCGGTCGAACATTCCCCAAGCCAACCGTTCTCTTGGTTGACACCGGTGTATATTTTTATATAATCGACTCCCGGCAGGTTGACGCTGTTTCCGCTCGCATCGACAGCCCAGCTTATATCGATCGACGAGTCGTCATAGCTGTTGATTTCATTGTCCGCATAGCCATAGCGGAATTTGTAAAGAACGAAATAGGTTCCCGAACCACTTTCGTCAATGGCATTCTGAGGCAGGCATGTGCCTGTAAACGACAGCGTATTTCCGGCCCAAAGCGGATAATACGGTTGTGAATGATACTGATTTTTCACTTTGTAGCCGGAATTTCCCTGATTATCCTCCCACTTTATATATGTATCCCATTCGTCTCTCGATGTCGGTTCGCTGTCGGGACGGTAATAGGTTATCCGGTAATCGAAGTAAATGTTTACATCGTTACCATTGACCTTCGCCATTTCATACCACGGTTCCTTGGTAGGATCCACATGGGCGCTGCCCTGTATTTCATACCATTGTACGTTGTCCGGTCCGAGATTGTCGGGATCATAGGCCACCATAATTACTCCGGGCTCACAGCTTCCGCCCTCTGGAGCATCCGGATTGGGATTGGCATTTGCATAAAAGGCATTGCCTAAAACCCGGAAGTCTCGCAAGCCTTCGACATTCTGGATTGTATGGTCGAAACCGACCGTTACGTAGCCGCCGAATCCGCCGAGGGTGATCATTCCGCGTTTATTATTGCCGATGGCGTCCAATACTTTCTGATTCATTGTCTCCTGCGTATCCCCCTCCTCGTACAGCGGCAGCGTATTGGTAAATTGTCCGACTGCCGGCATGTAGTCGAAGACTTTGGTGATATAGGGATTCGCCCCTTCCGCAGGCGGGTCGATAGGAGCATATTCGACAAAAACAGTGAAATAATAATCAAAGAAGATATCCCCTTGCGATGCTGTTAATTTCAAGCCGATAGCGCCGCCATGTGAAAACATGTGCTCAAGATTCTTGGTTTGAGCGATCGGCTCCTCATCCTCGAACCATAAGTAAGAGACACCGTCGTCGGACACGCTGGTTACTTCTATCCGAAACAGTTGGTCAACCTTGGCTCTAAATCCTCCTTCGGGTTCTTCGATGGTTATATCTTCCTTTTTGAGTACGTAATCGGTGGTTACTTTGACCTCGAAATCATAGTCGAAGGTGGTCGTTCCCTGGCTGGCATGCAGCGTAAGGGTGAATGTTCCCAACGAAGTGAAGGTGTATTCCAGATTCTTCGAATCGGCTATTTTCGAATCGCCGAGAGACCATTCATAGGAAACGCCCTCATCCGAAACGCTTTTCACTTCGATCCGGAAAGGCTGGTTGACCAGAGCCTCAAATCCCCCGTCGGGCCGGTTCACAGAGATGTCTTCCTTTTTTAGGAGATAACCGTCGTCTCCGTTATCAGCGTCGCTGCACCCGGCAAGAAATCCAACCGAAAGCAACGCCGATAGAAGCAGTAAAACGATTCGCTCATAATTTTTTTTCATATTCAAGTGTGTTAAGTTACTCTTCCAGCGGTTGCAATTTTTTATGTGTGAAAACAATATGTGCCGGTATGTTCCCGGTGCTTATCGACCATTTTCGTATGCCGTCCGGCCCAAAGCAGTGCAGGGTTCCGGCACGGACGTAGTCTTTGGCATCGGTAACCAGAAACTCTCCGGTGTTTGGGTTGACGGCGATTCCATAAGGTGTCTGGATACGCTTTTCGGTGCCGTCTTTGATAAAGTTGCGCGTAACGATCTCCCGTGTGCGCGTGTTTACGATGGCATAGGATACCGTCCAATCGTTTGTCAGATAACTCCATTCGGTACTGTAAAGGAACAGCGAATCCCGACACAGGGTCATGTGCGTGTTGGGCAGGTCCTCGAACTCGTATGTGACCTCGTCCGTCGAGGTGTCGATTATGAATGTTTTGGAAGGTATTTCATAATAGTCTCCGCGGGAAGAAACATACAGGTTGCCGTAATTGTCCGGCTGTATCCGGTGAAGGTTGATAGCGACATCTATTTTTTTCTCTTCCGTAAAAGTTTTCAGGTCGATAACTGACACGGTACGGTCGTAATTCGGGACACGGTAACCGCCGGAATTGGCGACATAGAGTTTATTGCCCACAATGGCCATCTCTTCGGGCTGATAACCTACAATGCACTCATCGACGACCTGAAGGCTTACCGTATCGATTTTGGCTACATACCCGATCCGGGCGTCTGGGGCTATCTGCACGGGGCCTGCGTAGGCACTCACATAGGCGTATTTGCCTTTGAATGCGAGGTAACGGCAATTGGGTATCGCTATTTTGGTGATATGTTTGACCGTATTGACATCCATTACCTCGACATAATTGGAACAATTTATAACCGCCCAGAGTTTGTCACCGTAGATTTGAATGTCGTTTCCCACGTCGCCGAGGTCTTTGACCTCATAAGGGTTGCGTTCGCCGTAAATATTTCGCGTGTAAACGCCTGTCTCATAGTTGTAATAGTCGAGCGAAGCCTGGTTCGTTCCCATATTGCCTTCGTTGAGCAGAAAAAATCCGTATATATCGCCAGTAACTTGTTCCCACGGATTCACCAAGGTCGGCTCGGAGGGTAATACCGGATCGTCCTTGCGGCAGGAAGCCGCAAGGATGAGAATGCCGATGAAGACTGTAAGCCATTTTAAATAAAATCCCTTCATAATGTAAGACTTAGAATAATCTTGAAATTGGTTCCCGGCATGGGATACCATTTAACCACTTCGTATTGCTGGTTGAAAATGTTATTCACCTCCGCGGTGATACGAAGCTGAGCGTGTTTGAATGGGAAATTTCGCGACAGCGACATATCGTGCGTATACCACGGCTGGATATAATTGACCGGAGTATTGTTTCCGAGCATATATCGCTCTCCCGTATAGATAAAACTGTAATTAAAATCCCACTTTCGATAGGAAGCGTTAAGAATCACGGTGCCGCTGTGCCACGGAATGTAGGGTATCTGGTCGCCATATCCGTCCATAACGGTTTCCTCCCAACCTTCATCCTTCTCCTTAGTGAAGTCCTGTGCCTTCTGATAGGTATAACTCAACCGGGCGTCCAATGCCACGCCGCCTATATTGAAACAGGGATTGAACGTCACATCCACACCGCGTATCTCCACATATCCGAGATTAACCATTGTCCAGACGAGCTGGTTGGAGGTCGGGGTGGCGATTATCTTGTCTTTCACCTCGTTGTAATAGGCATCCACCGTAAGATTGAGCGTCGACAGCACTCCTTTGCCGAATCGTTTGGAGTAGACAACCCCCACATTGTATTGTGTGGCGTATTCCGGCTTCAGAAGCCGGTTGCCCAATTGCACGTAATAGAGGTCGTTGAAGGTCGGCATCCGGAATATCTCTTTATAAAAGGCTCTTATATCAAGGCCGATCTTTTCAAACGGACGGTACGATGCGATTACCGTGGGAGAGAATACGTTTTTATCCGGCGCTGTTTCCATCCTCCGAGCGCTCCGGTCATGTACATACGTGTAAAGCAGGCTTGCCTGCATGCTGAATCGTTTGAGGTTGACCGATGTGGCGATGGCTCCCAGCAACGTATAGCGCCTCGGTTCGATGAAATGCGCATTGAACATATCGGTGCCGTCTGCATCGAGTTTGTTCCATTGGAAATCCGTGGACAGATTTGCTGTCCACCACGGGGTGAAAGCGAACAGATTGGCAGCCGTAATATAAACCTCCTGCTGCCAATAGTGATTATCCATCGGTTGTACGGTACTTTCGGGCGGCATGACGTAATTCATATAGTCGTTGGCGTATTTGGCTTGGATTTTATAGCTGTAGAGATCCGTCACCTCTTGCCTTAAGGAACCCTGAAAGAAAAAATTACGGTCTTTCTGCCGGTCTTCGTTCAGTAATGAAATACCGTAGTCCTTTTTTACGGCTGCACCGGGATAGCCCCGCTCGGAATTGTAGAAATATCCTTTCGCCTGCCATTCTCCGCGCTTTACCTTGCCGAAAAGAGCAGCCTCGGCGCGAAGAAACCGGACATCCCCGTTGCGTCTGACTTCGGTGGTGTCATAGCCGCCATCCTTATGATAGCGAAATTTATATTTGCCGGAAGTGTTCAGATATTCAATATTGGCCGACGACGAGAGGTTTTCGCTGATCCGGTGCTCCCAAAGGGCGGAAGCGTTGATAAGGTCGAAGGAACCGCCTTTGAGTTTTACGTTGAAACGGTTTCTGCGTCCGCTCTCGAAAACAGGTCTGCGCGTCACCATATATACCGCACTTGCCGAGGCGAAATCGCGTGCGGACTGGAATATGTCGCTTTTCTGGCCGTTATAAACGGATACCAATTCCATGTTGTCAAGCGAAAATTTACCGAGGTCCACCGTCCCGTTCTGGGCATTGCCGATCTGTATGCCGTCGTAGAATACCCCCACGTGTTGGCTGCCCATACTACGGATGTTGACGGTTTTCAGACCCCCGATACCTCCGTAGTCCTTTATCTGCACACCGGAAAAATAGCGCAACGCATCCGATACGGAATGTGAGTTGAGCCTTTGCAGTTTCTCGCCGGAGAGGATCTGTGCCGGGACGACCGCCCTGTTCTGTCTCCCAAGCACCGTCACCTCATCGATAGCCAGTATCCGGACCGAATCCGGGATTTGTCTATTCTCGGCATCTTGAGCATTCGTAGTGCCGCAGGCGAGAAAGTGGAACAGTATTAAAATTACCGATATTCTTTTCACTTCTTGATAGCGCTTGTTAATTAATGGAGTGCCGGGATTTTCTTATCCCGGCACTCCGGGTGTTGTCGCAAATGAGGGCCGGTTATTCGAACCTTACCGCCAGATCGTCCCACGCAAAATATGCCGGCTGGCTGAACCCATAACCGTTATCGCTGTCGCCTGTGACGTTGAATTCGATGCGGCTGACTTTTCCGAGTTCGGAAAGATCCCATTTCTGCCAGTCGATGACGCAGCAGCGACGCTACCACTCGACGGTAATGTCATCCACTGCATAATACGCAGGCAGCGAGTAACCGTAACCGTTATCGGCGCCGCCAGCCTGGTTCAGCCGAAGCGAAACGATCGGCCCCAGTTCGGAAAGATCCCATTTCGTCCATGTTTTCGTGATGGCTTCGGGCGTAGCGAAAATCATCGTAATGGTTTTGATTTCGTTGCCGTTGGCATCGAACCCCGTAGCGTAGAAGGTTACGTCTTTGGTCAGTTCGGGCGACAGTCCGTTGCCGGAGGTGGCAACCGAGTAGAAATAGCAGGTCGAATTGACGTACAGGCTTCGGATCGTCCGTGCTTTGTTGTCTGCAAATTCGAGAATGGGACGTCCATCACCGTAAGGAAAGTCAAAATCCAAATAGCCGAATGTCGTCAGGAAATTATCGGAACCATTGCGGCCTCCGCCTGTCATACTATCCTCTACTCCGTCGGGATTGTACACATACAGATCGTATAAATAATTGCCATATTTACTCTGATCCAGCGAATTGGAATTATAGGAGCATACGAACCAAGGATAGCCCCATCCGTTCATGAAGCCGGTAGGACGGCCAGTAGTGAGCTGCGTGGTTTCATCGACCCAGGCATAATCGTCTGGACTCCCTAATTGTGTCGTTGAATATTTTCCGGGGTTATAGTTGCAGGCGACCCATTTGGCCCAGTCGCTACCCTCGAAGGTAATTGTATAGCTATGCGTATCCGCCGCACTTACTGTCAGTTCTGCCATGCACGAGGAATTCCCGGCCATTCCGATCAAGGCGATCATACCCTCCGTTTCTGCATAGCTGTTCGCTTTGGCCGGCGCTACAACCGTCAGTACATTGCCTTCGACCGAAACTTTCCATCCGTCGGGTTTAGTCCATGTCATCCGTTCGATACCCTTGCTCTCGATCGTGAAGGTCTGCGTCTCATCGTAAACGAATATGCCTCTCTTTGCGGAAATCGCGAGATTCAACGCACCTTGCATGGGAATTTCGAGTTTTCCGCCGTCGGCAAGCGTAAAGACCGCCATACCGGGGTTCGAGACCGTATCCACCGACTCGAACATCGAATCGCCATCCGTTCCTTCAGCCCTGACACCCATCGAAGTCCATGTAGTACCATTGTCGATCGACATTTCCCACTCCTTGGTTTCGGTATTGATACGCAATTTCGGAGACACGGCATTCTGTCCGGGGGCGCCGTCCTCACCCTGCGCCTTGATCTTTTCGCCGTCGACCAGTATGAAATCGCCATCGAGCGTCCAGTAATAAAGGCCGTCGCCATCTTTTTTCACCGAGATAGCGGGAGCATCAATTCCATTTTTTCCGTTGGTGATCGTGGCGGTTTCACCATTGGAGAATGTAATTGTGTATCCGTCATTATTTTTGATGACGGAGGTCACAGTTACATTCTTTTGTAAAGCATCGACCAGTTTTTGGAGTGCATCGATATCGGTGTTAGCACTCTTCATGGCTTGCTCCATAGCTTCCATGCGCGAATCGAGGTCATCGACCGCCTTCCACAAATCGTCGTCATCATACGAGCAGCTCCACATCGCAACGCCGAACAGGGCGATTGCCAAAAGGGTAAATAGTTTTTTCATTCCTGTTGTATTTTAAGTTTGACAAATAAAAAATCAACCGTATCCTTGCGGGATACGGCACAACAGAAATTCAAAACGGATTCACACCTTTCGCAGGGCTGTCGGAAGCCTCGTATTAGACCGGAATGCCGGATGCAGGGGGAAATCGCTGTTTTGATTTTCACCCGTACACCCGCAGGTTGCAAATCTTATAAATGCATCGGCAGGTCTTCTGACTTGTTCCGGTTTTACGCCTTCCCAGCCTTGCGGCCAGTGGCAAAGATTGTAAAACCTTTTGCGCCCCATGTTTGGGGCAGGAACTCACAGCAACGGGTATTGTCGCAGATTCTCACTGCATTCCCTTTTCATTCTTCATCGCGTAATCGGCGATTCGGAAACCTTTGCGACGGCAAATATACAAATTTTTGCTTGTTAGGTATCTTCGATACGAAAAAAAATGCAATCCTGTATTTTGGGTATTTTACAGTTATGAATCATACTTATCTGATTTGAGATTTTAAGAATAATTACTTTTTTCTCAGATGCTCTGCATCTTGAAGTAGCTTATACGCTTTCCGCTCTTTAATTGAAGCCCGTTCCAGCTGCTCAGCCCGCCGCCTTACGGCTTCCTCGTATCGTTCGACCTGGTTTCGGACGGTATCTCGGAGGTTTCTATACTGTTCGTCCCAAAATACCGTTTCCAATTCCATCAACTCCTTTTCGCCGATTTTCCCGCACATCTTCACGTAACGGTATTTCAGGTCGTTCGCAGCTAACAGGCTATTATTCTCCGAGATTCGGTAAATGAATGCTGCTTGCAAGAAAATACATCCCAGCATGGCGAACATCGTCAGAAATGTTTTCGAGGATTTGATGTCGAGCGTATAAGTATGTCGATGCTCCTGCAGGGGCAGGTTTTCGGGCTTTGCCGCTGTTTCGACGGCTTGCCCGACTTGCTCGATCAATGTATGCGTCTGCCTGTTCTCTTTGTCGATCACCTCCAATTTCCCAGCCAACTGTGCCAGCAGTGTGTTGTATCTGTCGGTAAATTCTCGTACCTGCTCGGTTTTTATTCCGGGCAAGGCCGTATGCCGTTGCAGGTGTTCGAGCAGCTGTGCAATCTGTCTCTGCGAAAGTTCCGCGGCCTCTATCAGCCGCTCGATCCGTTCGGTTTGGGCATTGTCTGAATGTATACTGCCGTCAGTTTTTCCCGTCTTGGCGTTTTTAATGGCTTTGACAAGCGTTTCCTTGAGGTCTTCGTACATCTCGATCGAGAGGTCGATCTTATTTTCGTCGTTCATGATTTTTAAGATTTTCTAATTCGGTTACAGTTTCATTTTGGCTCTTCTTTTCTGTTCTTCGAACCTGCGGCGACGTTCCATCGCGGCGATGGCCATCGCTTCGGCCGCGGCATTGAGCAGCGCCGTAATTCGTGCGATATGCTCTTCGGGACTTTCTCCCGGCTTGCGCTGCAACTGCTCGGCGGACACTCCGACAGGCGAACCGGCCGGCGGCAGCGGAATACCCCCGGCCTTTCCGAGGTTGACAGATGGCGGCTCTTCGCGTGTACTGCCGCCGCCCATACTGCTGAACAGCCCTGCAAATGCCGAGCGGTAGCTGCCTGCCGCCGCCGAGAGGTTTCCGAGGAGCGTCGTCCGGTGCTGGGCCTGCTGTTGAATATGGTTGAACCGGTTGTCGAGCTTCGTAAAGCTGAATGCCCGGTCGATTTTCGAGCCGGAGAACTCGAAGCCGTTTTTCGAAAACAGAACACCTTGTTTCCGACCAGTATTTCCGCAATACTTATAGCGGACGCCGATACCTTGTTCCTTTAATTTACCCTCCAGCTCGTTCCAGTTTTTGCACTTGGGAAGATTGCCTTTAATGGCATCGTATATTTCGTATCTGGTCTTGTCGGGTTCGCGCAGCCGTTCCCGCCGAACGTCGTCCTTTCCCGGTGCGAGGTATAATCCGTATTTTTCGGTCAGCTCCCGGCAGACCTTGGCGTTGCGGATCTTGATGTTCTTGTCCGAAA
>ERZ1106915.935-NODE-935-length-31830-cov-4.781935_pt1 | contig 31830 bp, 46 predicted proteins | sample MGYA00403653_ERZ1106915 | MGnify/ENA primary metagenome ERZ1106915 (study PRJEB35170, sample SAMEA104062404) | human gut metagenome | biome: human gut; feature: human-associated habitat; material: faeces | place: Denmark | collected 2012-06-06 ... | reverse complement strand
GAATTTTTAACTCAATTGGAACAATAAAAGAATTGTTGGTTTCCACCTTTGGATATGTATCCGTATAACCGCCAGACTCTACAACGACACCGGTTTTAGACAAGGTGTATTTGCGCCAGTAAAAGTATGAATAACTTCCAACACATACTTCGTTTAAGCCTTCATTGAGTCTGATCTCATACGTTTTTTCTTCTTTTACACCCCTTTTAAATTTCAGGATGACGGCTGATTTTGAAAAATCGACATTACTTAAATCACAAGCAATCGTCTGCGCTCCAAAATTACTATTCGGAGCAGGGTTCTTCCACAAGGATTTTACACCTACAGAATTTCCCAGAATATTTTTACAGAAGTTCATGCTACCGCACTCCCTTCCGTTTTGAGAAAAGTCGAAAAAAGCCTTTTAAATAAGGATTTAACGACCCCCCCCGATTTTTTTCAAGCCATACTGTACACGTTAACTTGATATCGGAGGTGATACTGTTCATAGCCATTACCGTTTCAATTCCACCATAAATTTCAATCATATTCCATGATGCATTGCTTGAATATATATTGTACTGCCCTACGGAGTATGAAGTCATCGGCGTTATTGCTACATATCCAATGGTTTTCCCAAATGCTCTGAGAGATGTTGTTGTTGGTGAATTTTCTCTCCAACTTCCAGATATACCCCAATTCCCGCTCCAAATTAACGGGACTACTTTGGTATTATCCCAAGAAATTGTCCCGCTTTTATCTGTTAAATCTGGATGTTTTCCAAAACGTATTTTCCATCCGCCCGATGGCAGATCACCGTTGCGACCAATTCCTGGCAGTATATTTCTGCTGAAACCCATCTAATCACCCTTTCTTACATTTGAACGCCGTTAGGGCTGTTCCGTTTTTGTTGCTGTCAGCATAGATCCGCAGCTTGTTGGCCGGGGCTTTGATGTATTACTCTGCCTCATGCTGCATTCCTCTTGCGTTTCGTGTACTGGTAAGCCCGCAGCTGGGTGCCGGTCATATCCGCATTGCAGTAAATCCGCAGCTTATTGGTGGTCACCTTGATGCAGGGGCCAAGGCAGCCGAGCTCTGCGGTGTCCGCATCCCACTCCGGGTAGATCTCATCGTCCTCACTGCAAGCAAAAGACAGATCTGTAAACCAGGGATACTTGAGGTTAGGATCCGGACCCGCCTTGTATTGCGGATCCAGAGTGGCTGCATTATCCGCTGTCAGCTGCGTCCAGGTTGCGGTTGAGGAGATGATGATTTCGGCGTCGCAATCCACTGTTCCGTAGCTAAAACCTTCCGCCACACGGCTTTCCAGGTCATTCATCGTTGCTGCATTAAAGGGATCCCCTTCTTGGGATACAGCCCCCTCCGCCCGCACAACGTCATATTCATTCGCGGCTCCTGTTGCAACGAGCTTCCTTCTGGTTGGATATTCTGATTGTCTGTTTTTCCAAGTCTTCTTTTTATAGCTCATTAAATCACCCCGCTTTCTCCGGCAAACATTTCTCCGCAGCGCATCTGTGCTTCCCCGGATGCCATAATGTTATTGCCGATCAAATATTCAATTTTTTCTATTTGATTCACTTTCTCGTAATCGTTAACCGGAAATCGAGGATTTTCCGGAAGATTGGGTACAGGCCAGCGGTTTCGTATTGCAGTCAAGCCATCTAAGATTTTTGTGAGATCCGTCTTAAAAATTAAAGGCCGGCCGCTCCAATCCTTTGTGGCATAGTCTAACCCAAGCTTCATTGCAAGATAGGATAGGTTCTGCTCAATTCGATTCAGATCCTCATATTTGAGATAGCCTTTTGGTGTCCTATCACGCACATCCTCCTCTGTCCTGTCAAATACAGGCGCAATCCAAACCATCACATCACCCCAATCTCATCGCCAGTTTTGAGTTCATTGCCTGCATAATCATAATCACCAATTTTAAGAGCATAGCCAATCCCTTTGCAGGATGCTAAAAAGCCGCCGGTCAGATCCAGCGACATCGATTCAAGCACAACTGCGACCATATTTTGCTGCGTTTTCACCGCGGAGAAATTACCAACCTTTTCATCCTCACAGATGATTTTCAACTCGTGGTTGAGTCGGTACTGATAATACTCATAAAGGTGTTCGGCAACGCGTGCTGCATTGGATTCAGATACCAAAGTAGCGTCGGTGACTTGCTTGCTGTTCCTGAAAGATCCGGCGGGCAGCTCGGGCATCGCCTTGCGGTAAATCGTCGCACTATCCTCATACGGATGGCCCTGCACCTTAACTTCAGCGGCTACATCGATCTGCAGCTTAATTCGGAAATAGTCTGATTCCAGGATCGTGCAATTTATTGCAGTGTAATTGGTAAAAGGTGACTTCAACGACACCTCATAAATACCGGGATCCAAAGCAGCCTTATAAGCATCTTTGAGCTCTGATCCTTTGATGAATTTATGAGCTGTGACCTCCACGTCGGTGATCAGATCCATCTGTTTGATACTGTGAGCCGGTGACATGAACTTCCGGTCCGAAAGAATGATCGTTTGCGTTGTATGCGAAGCTCTGTACATGTTAATCCCAGTAATCCGTGAGGTATCAATCACTCCGCAACATGCGAACAGAACCTGCTGCAGCGCTGCCCGATGACTGCATGGTTTGATGATCCCGGACAGAGTCATTTCTGCAATCTCAGGATCCACATAATAATCCGTCCAACCAAACGAGATCATGATTTCATCAATAATCTCATGGGCAGGCGTAACGTCATAAACACCGCCGCTAAAACTTGTCCCATCCATCACACCAAGAATATCTTGACAGGAAAAAGTGGAGATTACCCCTGAGGTTGTCTCCCAGGTTTTGATGTAATGTGTAGCCATCTGATATTCCACACCGTTGATTGTCTCATACAGATCTAATTTCTGCCGTTGCTGCAGCAGAGTGTAGTAGCCCTGCGGATTATCAATGTTGAATGTTTCATCCGGATCAATAACTGTCACAGAGGACGTGTTCACGCTGACTTCTGACGAGGTGATGTTCAGCTCTTCAAGTAAAGTCGCTTTCGAGAGATTCTTCTCGGCGTCCTGTGAGTATTCCAGCTTCCGGCCATAATCAATACCGTTCAGCCTGGCATATTGATGGCTTTCTGTCTGTAAAAATTCCAAGCTCATACATCTGAAATCATCCGCTTTTAAATTGCAGAAATAGGTGTACCGATCAACATTGAAAACTTCGGAGCCGATCAACTCCCCGATGCTATTTTCAAACGTGACTCGTACCCGTTTTGGCAACGGATATTGTCTATCAAAAGTCAGTGTCAATCCGGCGGCGGAGTGATTCTCATAGAATTGTCGTTCAATTTTTGGGTTTGTGCTAAAGCTGCCATGCTCATCGGACATCATGGCTGACCAATAACCGAAATCAGCTGTCTGCACACTTTCATCCATGATCTGGCAGCTGCCATCAAGTAAGAAACCACCATCTTCCAAAGTGCCGAACTTGACTGTTTCAATCTCATCTTCATCTAACCGGCCAATATCGCAAAAGGAAAGAATATCATTTACAGCGTAAGCACCATCCTGTTTGGCTGTCGTATCAAACAGATTGATGACGGCCCGGGTTGATGTTCTCCTGCTCATGAGATTGTCGGGAACTTGCTGACAAATTCCACTTTCAATTTCATAAAGATATTCTTTCCAGCTTTGCTTTTCTTCACCTCATCAGACACCTTCGAGAAGTAGGCTTGATAGGTAAACATGGATCCCGAAGCTCCAGGCATCACCACGGTATGGTATTCCTGCTTTTCTGTCAGCTTTTGATAGAGCCTGTTGTATTCGTACATGTCCACTATCTGGCCGAAGGATAAGGTGTAATTGAAATAAATTCCCAGCAGCTCGCCCGCATGCTCACCATCCTCAGTGCGATCAGCATACTTCCAGAGAAAATCAGCAGTGCGCTTACAGGACAGGATCGGTACATGGTAATAAATGCCGTCAATATAAAGACCATTGTCAAAAGTATCACTCATTGCCTATCCCTCCAATACTAATTTTGTGCCTACGCGCTGATCTTCTTCATCGATATTCAGCTTCAGTAATCGAATCAATGCCCCAAGATCTCCGTCGGCTTTGATCACGATCGTTGTTCCTTGTGATCCGGATTCTTCTCTTACGATCTGACGGATCAGGTCTTCTGGAGCTTCCAGGTTGCGCCCGCGGGTCTGATCTCCCAACATGGCCACAAACGGCTTGTTCGGCGGAAGCACCGCACCTTGAGCCAGCTTCGGAATCCATTTGAATTGAGTCACATCAAAACCCGTGATATGCCCCAAATTCATACCAAAATGAGACCCACCAACGAAAGGAACCCAATCAGGAATATCCACTGAAATGCTGTTAATCGCATCAATCACTGCATTAATTCCGGTGACAATACCATCGATGACACCCTGAACGATATCTAAAATACCATTCCAAATTCCCGCGAAGATCTGTTGAACACCGAGCCAGGCTTGTTCCCAGTTCCCTGTGAAAACGCCAGTAATGAAATTGATAATACCTTCAAGTACTAAAGTAATGTCATCAATAATATTGCTGACACTCCCCAGAAAGCCTTCCAGCAGACCTTTTAAGAATGCGATCGCCAGCTGAACGCCAATCTTCACTAATTCCAAAATCGGCTGAATAAATTCAAACCACAGGCGAGAAACCTGTTCTCCAAATCCGATGAGGGCTTCAGTGATAGCCGCACCGTTTTCATCAAACCACGCAGACAGTTCCTGCAGAGCTTCCGTAAGCCAGCCCATGACTTCTACGATCGTACCACCAGTCCAGGAGGCAATCGGATCCAGTAAATTGTCCCAGAGCCACTCTGCTACCGGCCTGGTCGTTTCACAAACACCGTTAAATAAATCCAAAGCAGCGGAAAGCAAATCGAAAAATGCCGGCAGTCCATCCTCAATCACAAAGCTTGACAGCGGCAGAACGATCTCATCCCAGAACCATTCAAAGGACTCCATCAGCTTGTTGAACAGCGGTTCAATGGACTCCAGTAAACCCGCAAGACTGGAAACCAGAGGAATGAAGTTAATCGACTCTGACCATTCCACCGTGGATCCCACGATGTGCTCCAAGCACTCAAACATCCGTTCAAGCATGTTGGACAATGATGTTACGATTCGCTGCCCGTTACCTGCATAATCCCAGGCTTTCTTCCAGGCTTTCCCAATGTTGGTTACAATCTTCACGATTCCGTCCCAAAGCTTCTTTAAGCGCTCAACGATTGCCGTAAGCTGTTTTCCCAGATCAATCTCTTTCAGATAGGTATCTGTTGGGTCTGATCCCGATCCCGAGCTCTTGCTCAGGACTTCTGAACTGTCAAACGAGGCAAGCTTGCTTCCGGAGGATCCGCCATCCTTCTTTTTCTTTGCCATTTTGGCATTGGCCTTCGAAATCAAATTGATGCCAGTCAGAGCTTTGATGATCGCAAAAGCATAGTTCAGCACTGTGGCAAATCCGCTGATCAATCCGTTGATGATCGGTTCAAAGGCACTACCTAAGCCAGCCCAGATCGCGTCAATCGTATTTTTCAGTTTTTCGTTGTCATCGGTAACGGAAGACACGATTTTTCTGACTGCGCTGTAGGCCATCCTTACCCCTAATACGCCAAGGCTTAACTTTGCGATCCGCTTGATTCCTCTTTTTAAAGAGTTATTGTGCTTCTCTGCGGCCTTCTGGGTTTCTTTAGTTTGGCGGGCTACTTCCGCCTGCTTGGCCGCCTGACTACGCAGCTTCTGATCCTTTTGATCCAGCTTTACTAGTTCACCATTGAGCGAATCACTCATGGCATTCTCGCGTTGCAGAGCCCCTTCCAGCTCTATTTTTTTGTTTTCGAGTTTTTCATTTATCTGCCAATGCAGCTGATTTTCCCTAACAACTTTATCGTTGATTTCATCCAGTTTTCTGGTTTGTTTTTGATACTCATCGTTATTAAGTAAATTCTTTTTTACGATGTCTTGCATGATCCGATCGTATTCTTCAGCCATTGCCGCGTCACGATCAACATCGCTGATGCCTTCGGGCAAAGTTGCAGAAAATTGATTAAGCCTTTTTTCTGCTTCATTTTGATCTACAACATCAACGTTTGCTTTTGCGAAAGCCGCTTCCTGCATTTTATTAATCTCATAATTAAGTGATCTTTGCTGCTGATTTAAATCAGCTAGGCGCTGTTTTGATTTATCTAATGCCCGGTTATATCCATCAATCTCTTTTTCAATTTTGACGGATTCTGCTTCTTTTGCTAATCCCTTTAGCTGCCGTTCTATTTCTTTCCGGTCCCTTGCGATACCATCCGTCTTCAAGCGGGTATTGATACGGATGGAATTTACCGTTTCTGCCATTTACTCACCTCCGTCTAAGAGGGTATCTCCATCATCCAATCTGTTTTCTGAGGACAAAAAAAGCGCATCAAACTTGTCGAGCGCTTTCTGATCTTCAGCTGTTAGTTTCGTCGGCAATGCCAGCTGTGCCTTTGCCTTCGCCATTCTTTCCCTCGCCTTACCTCTGTAATCTTTTAAATCACAGGTTCTGATCTCTCTGACACGATTCAATACGCAATCCCCGGATAAGCCATCCAGCAGTGTGATAAAATGCCACCAGTGCATAGATTCAATAGCCGAAAGATCAATCTTGTAGTCAGAGGCAAACGATGCAATGATGTAGTTCTCATCGGCCTGTAAATCCATATCTTTCTGTACACCTGCAGCTGAATCTTTACTTTTTCCGCAGCTCAGATACCTCATCAGCAGTTCCATGACCTTGTTCAGATCCACTTGAGGGATATCGTTAAGCAGCAGAACAATTACAGCCAGTGATCGCTCAACATCGTCAATATCTGGATCCTCAATCACCTCAAAACATTTCAGCGCTGTCCGATAATCGGTATCCAATTCAAAGCGCTGGTCCTCTACTTCGATATACTTTGGATATTCCATCAGGACAACACATCATTTTGCTTCTTCTGATATTTCTTTTTCAGACGCTCTTTGATCGTTTCTGTGTTCAGCTGCATTGCTTCAAAATGCGGCTCAAACTGTTCAAACAGATCGTCGTACATATCCATGTAATTGGCATCGCCAAACAGCTTCTGCATCGCGCCGGGGCAACCGAAGAAGTCATCCATGATCTGACGATTGCGCTCAAACATTTCTTTGTAGGTATTGAGGATCTGACGTTCTACTGTTCCGAATAAATTCCCAGTTTCCTTAACATTTTTCTGATTCTCAAGGGCTTTAATCTTTCCAATCGCAACCTGTTTATTCTTTTCGACCTCCTGAAAGGCTTTGTTGCATTTAAAAGGCAAGCCAATATCAGCCAGGTCGAAGACAATTTCTGTCCCGTCATCGCAGATATTAATCCGATAAAGATCCTCTTGTTTTCGCGTAATACGAACTTGATTCATTTGATCTTATTCTCCTTTCTTGAAAACACATAAAAAGCACGATACCTTGACCGTGCTTAATTTATGAACTTTTCTTCTGTTCTTCTTTGAACGTTTTTATGAAATCATCCATAAGCTTTTTTGCTTCTTCTTTTTGACTTTTGGATAATTCCACTTCGCCAACAACCTCAGGAGGAATAGCCTGATTCCATCTTGGACTGGAATAGGGTTCGTCAATTTTTTGATTTTTTTTATTCATTTTCTACCTCCTCAAGTATGATAAAAGATTTCCCAGAATCCTCAGTTCTTTCAACAACTAAAAAACTTACTCCACGCTTTATTAATGCTTCGGATTCACCAGGATTAAATTTTCTCATGTCACAAGCGTTCTTTGATAGGATCATCATTTGTACTTGACCATCACTATTATACATCTTTTCAATAGAAGCGGATGTGTATGCGTGATATTCAACGATTTTTCCTATTTCGTGGTTTTTTAGGAAATCTGCAAGCGATTTTTCATCATAGAAAGATAAACTTCTGAATAAACGCCCCTCAGCTTTAGGCAATTTATCTAATGCACTATCCAAGTTAGACAACCATGTTTTTTCATCTTCAGTTAATTCTTCTTTGTTTCTCAATTTCTCATTAATAATATAAGAATCACTACTAATATACCTGTTAACAGCCTGTAGCTCCTCATCTTTCAGCTGTATAGGGAACTTGCCACTCTCTTTCATCGCTTCAGATAAGCTCTGGCCGTTCTTAATAAAGATCCGCCGACCACCGACAGTTCTCCAGACTCCATTTTCTGAAGGCATAGGTTTCACTCCTATGCCTCTGTAAATGTCACATTGCCGTTCGCGATTGTTGCTGTCCCCTGGACTGGATCGCCGTCATAAAGCATTGTATATTCGATAACAACGTTTCCCTCACCACCGAAAGAGTCGATCTGGATCAGGACATCCTGCTTTTCAGCATAATATTTTCCAGTTTCTTCTTCGTAGATATTCACATTCAGCAGCTGCGCCCGGCAGTCTTCACCGGTTGCCCGTGTCTTCCGGATGTTATCCACAAATTCAAAAATCGGATCGCCCTTAAAGGCGGTCATGCTGATCGGCGTATTCGGAGCGTAAGAATCAATACTGTTCGATGCGTTGTCGTCGCCGATATACTTTTCTGTGGTTACTTCTGGATTGAACGATGTCGTCAATTCAGTGATACCCTTATTCATCCTCGACCAGGTAGGCTCCGCGGTCGTTGCGGTGTTTAAGAAATGAGCTAATTTTACTCGTTTGATTTTATCCATACTCTCTCCTATTCTACTTCATAGAGTAGCCGGCACTGGATCTGGTACCGGCCGTATTTCATGTTCTGGGCAATACCAAAAAGGTAACCATTACTGGTCACCTCAATCTTGGTTGCTCGTTTTCCTTCGCCTAAATCCGGCAGATGATCCAGATCATTCTGTTCTTCCAGCCAGTCTGCGAATTCCTCAAAAAAGCCGCTGTTTTCCACATTCATCGCCGCCTCATCGGAATAAGGAAATTTAACAGCAACCGCAAAGGCATATTGCCGTTCTCCTCCGCCGCCGATATAGTTCTGGACGACCAGATTCACCGGCAAGGGTTCAATGGAAACCGATTTTCCTTTTTCCTGCAGAAAGTCCACTTTTACCCGGCTGCCCAAGTTTAAAAGCATCGGGCAATCCGATAAATAGGTCCTGATCGCTTCAATAATTGTCATAGATTCGCATTCCTTTCAATGAATAAACGGGTCGATTCCAGGATCTGTTCGCCTTCTGCTTCCCACATTCGTTCCGTCCAATAAGGCCCTCGCAGAGGTGCTCCCTGATACTGCATATCGCGATCGGTGAGTACCTTCTGTGTGTTTGGCCGTGACCAGTGTCGGCCTTCCTGCGGATCAAAAAAGGATCCCTTCCCGGTGATGGGATCGACCATCAGCTTACCGAACCAGTGATATCTGGCATAAGGCGTTGTGTAAAAGATCGCGCTGAAATCCGGTGCTGGGTGAACACTATTCTTTAAGATGCCGGCACGGAAGGGCACATACTTATCCGACAGCCGAATCACTTCAGAAGTAAAAAACTTTTGCACCTTTCCACCCTGTTCCAGATTTAATCCCCGCAGCAAAGCCTCCGTCCCTACCAGGTGAATGTCGATATCAAAATAAATCTGCGCCATCACTTAGCTTCCTTTTACGGTGATCCCGTCAAGTTCGCTGCCAACATCGTGTTCCGACACTGACTCTGCGGTGATCCATTCTTTGACATTTTCCAGCTCAGCTTTACTTCGGATCGTTTTCCATTCACTCTTTACAATCAGGTCACCTGGCTGGACGTCAACGTCAAGAAACGGAATGATCACCGTCACTGCAGCTTCCTGGTCAACACCTTTATCAGACTTTGCCTGGGATCGTGATCCATACCAATAAACACCGCGGATAACAGTCCGCGAATAACTGTCATCGTCTTGATACCGATAAACAGTTATTGTATGAGGAAACATCGACCTTCACCTCAGTTCTGCTTCTGCGTTTCTTTTTTTGGTTCTTTGACCTCGGTATATCCAAGATCCTTTAAATAGCGATCCTTGAGTTTATCATTGATCACAAGGACTTTCCCATTCTTTTCTACTTTCATACTCTGCCTCCAACTTCCATAAGTGAAACCCCGGCATACAACATACCGGTCATTCCCAGCCAAGTCTGAATCGTTCTTTCCTGTTCTTCCATATGCTCCTGCTTTGACTGCAGCTGATAGCTCTGTGAGTGATCACCTACGGTTTCTGCGCTGATCCGCTTTCCCGAAGCGGTTGTTTCCGCCACTTCTATACAAAGCAGATCGCAAAGAGCACAAGCACACATCATAATCTCATCTTGGCTTTGGTACTGCGGCAGGTCAGACCGCCCAAAAGTCCGCTTCCGGAGAATCTGACTTGCCTGAATGCAATACCGATTAAAGCTTTCTTCGTCTTTGATCAAAGTGCCTTGAAAAACTGTGATGTAGTCGCTGAACGTCGCATAGCTTTTCAGCATGATTAGCCAATCAGCTTGACAGCCATGGTCGGATCCAGCGTCTTGATGCCGTACAGGATATCCAGGGAAATGGTATCCGTCTTAGTCTTGATATCATAACCATAGACGACGCGGACGCCCAGACCATTGTGCGACACGATCGCTGCGTTTTTATTGCCCAGCGGCAGAGCCAGAGGCCGACTGACCATCGCAATCGCATTGCGGTGGAATGCCAGCGAGTGAACCTTATTGACGACATAAGCATCGGCTGCTGTATACTCCTTCAACAAAGGCATATCAATCGCTAAAGACTCAATCGCGCCGGAAGCAGCGGTCTTATCTTCTGTTGCCCGATACATCCGGCCGTCTAAAATGAAGCCGTCACCCTTTTTGATCGTTGCAGTCGCCGCGGTAATTCCGGACAGAGACACGGTCTTTGCGTCTTTGGCGCCAGTGACTTTCAGCGCCGTTGCCGTGCCCGGTGTTTCCGCCATAGAATATGGTGCATTCTGGTCCATGTAGGTATCCAACGTATAGATTCTGCCAAGCTCGGCATTCCGCAGTGTCTCACCGGTGCCGGCATACGCGACTTTAGACAGATTGTCCGTTAAGGCATAGCGGTATTTGTGTTCTGGGTTCAGAACCAGGCGGCGCTGCTGCATCGGCACTTTGTTGATGTCCAGCTTTTTACTGATCTTTGCGATATCCTCCAGATTCGCCGGCTTCGCTGTACCCTGAACAACATTGGTAATGCTGGCCACTTCATTCAGCAGGTCTTCGTCCACGGACTGTGCGATGGCAGACATAGCAGGAGTGATCAGCTGCTCGCTGAAATTCTTGATGTCCAATGTCATCTGTGTCGAGGTCACGGCAAAGGTCACGTCACGGTGACGATCCAGTTTTACTGGTACCCCATCTTCGACGGCATCCTGCACGATGACTGCGCCAGTGAAGTTGTGAGAAACGAATTTTGCCGGCTTCCGCGCGGTGACAGTATCGCCTACTTTTACAAATTCGTCGGAATAGTCACGGTGAACCAGGTTCGCCATAACCAGGTTGTTTTCCAGCACCATCAACGCTTCCCGCGCGATGATCTGAGGTGTTAAAAATGTATTCGGCATGCAAATAGCCCTCCTTTAAAGTTTGCTTCGATAAGCAATGTACTCTTCCATCGTCATTTCTTCCGGATTTTTACCCGCCGGTGGTGTCGTACCATTCGGCAGTCCGCCATCCCCTGAGCCTGATCCGCTGCCAAGGATATCTTTATACTCATTGGTGAGCGATTCATACTGATCATCCAGGCCACCAGTGATTTTTCCATCATCGTCCACGATAATCTTATCCAGATCCACTTTTGCCATCAGCAGATCTGCGGCTTTACCCAGGCCGGCGAACTTACGGAAAATCGCACTGTTCTTTGTGTTTGCTAATTTAAGAGCCTTGGTATCGTTGTCGTATTGGGTCTGCAAGGTATTCAATTGCGTCTGTAAGTCCGCACTTCCGCTGATCTGTCCTTCCAGTTCGGTGATTCTTTCAAGATTCGCAGTGGTCTGAGCGCCGAACTCTGCCATGATGGTATCCACGGTATCGTCTTCTAGCTCTAACCCTTTCAAAAATTCCCGAAAGCTTTTCTTTTTCTTTGCCATGTTCTTCCTCCTTCGCTTGGTGTCGCGGTCGCGTCCGCGTGTGATCAAACAGGTTACCCGATCCTATCGTTGCCGGGGCACGAGAAAAGGACAGTTTTTTGTCATGTCCAGGACATAGAAAAAGCACGATACCTTGACCGTGCTTAATTCTTTAATTTTGATTTTTCTGCCTTTGTTCCTCTTTATGCTTTTTTATCCAGGCTCTAACTTTTTCATCTTCTGCCTGCTTTTCTGCTTCCGTCATAGTTTTAGGGGGCTGCACATATCCGCCAGCTTCTGCTGCCGCGATCTCAAATTCATCAATCGCTTGCCATTCTTCTTTTGTCATTACGTCATCCTCCTATCTATAAATATTATACTACTTTTTAATATACTTATCTATCAGTTTCTGAGCCGTCGATTCATCAATCACCATGTTTTCTTTGGGTCCAATGGAATAGGCTCCAAGGGTTTTTGCATAGTGATCTACCAGCTTTGTTTTCGCTGTTAGAGTCACAAACCCATCATTACCATGCTTTTTACTTTCGTAGCAAGCTATCGCAAAAAGATGAGCACCAGTACCTATATATTTACCATTACGACCAACATTAGAAGGATTGGATTCTGCTAAAAAAACTGTTGTATAACCTTGTTCATGAGAAAAAGAAATCAATCCTTGAATGGTGTCATCTCCTTTTACACGAAGCGCATATAAATTTTCACCTTCTGCTTTAGTCCAATCAAAGCGCCATTTTTCTCGTTTAAGCTTTCTCTGCACAGCCGATGTCATTTTAAAAATCCCAAATTCAGTTTCTACCGTTTCTCCTGTTGAGCGAACTTCCAAGCAGTCTGTTAAACCATCAATTTCTATATCAACTGTATTAGAATCCATATCGTCAGAATTAATATGACTCCTAAATTTTCCACTTTCGATCATGGCTTCGGACAAGCTCTGGCCATTCTTAATAAAAATCCGGCGACCCCCAACTGTCCGCCAGACTCCTTCTGCTTCATCGTATTTCTTCATGATGCGATTTGCTCCCTTTCAAATTCCCGCTGCAGATTGTGTTCATCACAGAACTGGATGAGCTGCTTCTGCTTTTCTTTTACTTTCAGATTAGCTTTTTTAAAGCCTTCCAGATCATTGCACTGTTCCGCAGCTGCACGGCGCCGCTTGTATTGCCGGATGGTTCGTTCCATCGCCCGCTGCTGATCCAGCAGCTCCCGACGCTCACGATTCTCCTGCAGGTCAATCTGCGCTTGCCCAGGCTTAGAAATTCCCGGCCAGAAAAGGAAAGCTCGATGCCGGCAATTCACCCCTGAAAAACCTTGGATATCGCCGTAACCCGTTGATTCCACAAAGTTCGGGTACTCCTCGGTACTGCCATCAATCAAGTACACCTTCCCCTGCCAGCCCGCATGATTGGCGATTGGGTTCGTATCGCTTACCCTGGCTCCCAGATGACTGGAAATCTCTAAAGCGTTGACGCCGTTATCCTCTGCAGCTGCCAGCACTGCCCGGTTTGCCGTCTGATGAACTGCCGTCAGCGTATCCCGCCTCACTGCGGCTTCGATCGAGTAATGAATAATCTTTTCCTCACCTGTAAGTGGATTTATTCGCTTATAGATAGCTCCGTAGATGCCCTTATCGGCCATTTTCTGCATTGCTCGACTGATCGACTGCCCATAGCTGTAAACGCCGCTGGCGGTCTCTAAATAAGCCGTGTTGAGGATAGTCATGTAGGATTGTCGGACGCTCTCCTGGGCTGCCGTCTGAATCATCTTAAAACTCTCTTTGAGCTCCTGATAGCTATGTTCAAAGGTTGCAGCCATCGCGGGACTTTGCATCATCGTTTCCAGATCAATCTTCGCTTTGTTTAGCGCTCTTTTATCGAAGTTCGCAAAAGAAGCTTCTTTGAGCATTTTCCGGATGGCTTTTTCGGATCGTGTGGAATACCGCGCAATGATCCGCACTGTTTCTCGGTTCAGCGCTCCAAGTTCATCCAGTTTTTTCAGATGCCACTCCAACGATCCGCCAATCTTCTCGTAGGTATCAAACCGACGAGCGATATCTATAATCAGATCCAGCTCCATATCCTGATAGATCGCAAGAATTTCGTGGTTCAGGTAGTTGATTTCCTCATCCGTCAACATGATTTATTCCTCGGGTTCCGGCTCTTCCTCAACCTCTGGCTTCCGGGCTTCAATTTCTTGTACGAATTTCTCTGCAGCTGCCTGATCCATGTTGCGAGTCAATTTAAAATACTCAACAGCATCAATTAACCCAGCGTTGAACTCCAGTAAGGCCTGTCGCTTCTTCTCCGCCGTATCCTCGATGATGGAATCATCGAAATTGACGGACACGTCAGCGGTATACGGCTTACCCGTAAGCAGATAAAGGACAGACTGTGTTAAACCGATCAGCGCCGGCTCAAGCAATAGCTCATGTTTTTTAAGTCGCCGGTACATCTTCGAATTCGTGCTGATGACCTGGGCTTCGTTGGTATAGACCTTACCGTCTCGGAAGACATAGTGATCTGCACCGAAGCCGACCTTGTCACCGAACAAGTTGAGCGCCGTCTGCAGCCCGCGGTCATGCTCTTCAACTCGCAGCTTTGAATCGGTTTCCTGAATCGGTTTAGCCTCTTTATCTTCCATCGGAATCGCATAGAAAACAGTATCCTTTGTATCAAAGGCTGGACGAGGTTTGCCGTCGGGACCGATATTGACCTGGACTGTGTCTCCTCGAACGAAAATCCGTTTTCTACCCAGGACAAATTCATTTTCATAGCTGTCGTACTTCGTATCGACATCTTTCATTTCATCCACAGCATTGGCATAGACTGACAGACCCATTGCTTCATCCAGCTCTATGTTGTTGACCAGGTTCGGCTTCACAATCCAAAACAGCTTCACCGGACTTTTAACAATCGGCTTGACACCACCCGGAAGATTTTTAACCGAATATTGACCAGATTTCTCGCTAAACACAATATTCTCAATCCGGTATGATCCGTCCGGCTGGCGGGTATGCAGTGAGATGTAATACTCATCTTGATTCAGCTGGCTTGCAAAAGCGCAGTCCACAATCTCGCCATTTTCAATTTTCAACGGCCGGATCATCAGTCCGTTGATGTAGTTTATCGTCACAGGTCGATCAGTTCGAGATGGAGACGCATAAGCCACAAAAGCACCGGTGCCTAAGGCAAACGCCAGCTCGATCAGTTGATTGGCACGGTCACGGAAATTGTTTGCTTCTAAGATCGTATCCAATTCTTCTTGTGCCCTTGTCATGATTTCAACCTTTTCATTCAGCAGCAGATCCGCCCAGTCCTCCGCAGATCGTTTTGCCATGCCCAGTGTCAGCTTCTCGCAGTCCACATTTTCAAAGCCATTGTAAACGGTGTAATTGTGGAATGAGTCTACCTTACCGCGGTACCATTCATGCCATTCTTTCATCAGCTGCCGATGTTTTCCAGACATGGCAACCGAATATCCTAACTTTTCTAAAAATCCGTCTATGACATCGTTTGTCATGAAATCAATCCTCCTCTGTGATCATCGGCAACATCTGCCGGATATACTGCCAAGCTCCCATCACGAAATAGCGCAGCGCATCCTGGCAATGGTCATTGGTCTTAACCGGCTTTTCAATGCCTTTATCTACGCTGTCCATATCCCACATATACAGATACATCTCATCGTTGAGGTGCCGTTGCTCAGTGCAAATAAAAAGCCGCAGATAACTCAGCAGCTTCTTCACTCGATCAATGCCCAGATTAACAGTGTTATCTGGATTTTTGATCACAACTTCCGGACACACCCGCTTAATTTCTTCGGCTAGACCCTTTGCCGATGGGTCAATATAAACGAAAGTCACTGGCTTCCCCAGCATCTGCTCAATCTTCGCTTTAAATTCTTTGAAGTCTTTCGCATACTCGCTGGGGCTGCGCTGCTGTCCGGTATCCCGTCCTGAATGGTAATACTCGCCCAATCCCCGCACACAGCGGTCAACATAGTCCAAACCAAACGCCTGAAAGGTAGTCGCATTCATCTGCCCGTAATCAATTCCGATGCCGGAAATTGTGATGTGCTGCAGCTGTGATGGCGTTGCATCTACAACGTGCTTTTCCGGATTAAACATGTAGTAAATGACATCATCGAGCCCTGTGCACTCTCCAAGCCACAGCCATCGATACATCTTCTCATCGTTTTTTAATAACTCCAAAGCGGAGTTGATCAGCTTCTGGCCAAGCCATTTTACAGGAACGTCCCTGTAGTCAGTATGAATGTGAATTGCATCGCCGCGCTGCTTCATCTTATCGAGCCAGACCATCACCGGCGCTTTCTGATTCTTCGGTGGATTGAAGTAATACTCCATGCAGAATTCCTCATCATTGCCTCGCACGAAGGTAGCTTCAATGTTCATCAGCTCGTCTTCGCCCTCGCCTTTGTCGAAAAATTCTGTGACTTCATCTACCTCGACCAGCTTGATCGGTTTTTCCTCGTCAATCATACCTTTTGTATCGTCGATCGAATCAGAACCGGTGAAATAAATCGTATTGCCATTAGGCAAATACTTGATTTCCATCGGGCTGGCCGTGATCTTGAAATCAGATTTATCCAATTCCAACCGCCGGATCGCCCGTAGAACTTCTTTGTAGACCGTCTTTCGAAGCTTATTGTGAAACTTACGAATGATGACTACAGCACAATCGTCATCCGATACGATCTTATACACCGCACGTAATGCTCCCCGGCTTGACTTTGTACCAGCACGGCCGGAGGTAAATATCTTATGAGCAAAGCTCGTGTCGTTGAACGTGGAATAATACTTGGGGATGATGACGTCACTCAGTCTGACGATCTTCTGATTCTCTGACTTGGTCGAGGTCATTGACGATCACCACCTTGCTTGCAGATTTACTATTCTCAGGATCCTCCTGAATTTTTTTAACTTGAGCTTTCAGCAACTCGATCCGTGCTTTCTGCTCCTGGTTAGCCATGCCAGACTCGACCATCGCGTCATACTGTTTGATCATGTTGGTAAGCGTCTGCATCGCCCTGGACTGCGCCGATAGAAAGGTGGCTTGCTTGTCCCAAGCCTGCTGCACTTCCCAGCGCTCACCGATGATATTACCTGATTTTTCTTCGATCTTCTCGATCGTCTTGTCCTTTTGACTTTTGACGTACATCAACTTCTGCGCCCGCAGAATGGCAGCATACTGGATCTGAATATTTTGCCAAAGCACATCCAACGAATCCAGTACCTGCAGATCCTTTACTAGTTCCAGTGTCTCCACCGGCAGCACCTTACAAAAAAAGCCGTGCTTGACGGCATGCTGATTTCCCGGCGGACCGGTTGCGTTATGATTGCCAGGTTGTCCGCCGCGGTGTCGTTTGGTTGCAACTTTCTCTGCAACTTCGGTTGCAACTTTTTTGGATCCAGGTTGCAACTTTTCCGCGCGCCAGTACCGGGTTGCCCAGGACTTAACTGCGGACAGCGACACGCCAACCTCGTCGGCGATCTCCTGATATTTTTTACCTTGCAGATAAAGCTCACGGGCCAGCTCGCGTTTTGGATCTACAGTCACGTCATATCACCACCTCCAGATTTATGTTAATGCGTCATGTCTAAAATTAAAGACCCGCAAGGCGATACGCGGGGCTGTGAGTTTGCAGGCTAAAAGAAAGGGAGGTCAGAAAGTAAGAGGGGGAAAGGAGCGCCTGCCACATCCAGCCGGAAAAGGAGAAAGAACCAGCTGGAAACCAAAGAAAAAGCACCCATCACTGAGTGCTTAATATGCCTGACCGCGTCTGGGCCACTTGCTTGCGCAGAGGTGCGAGCGGTACTGTCTGATACCCACTGGCATCTTACACGCGTATAGTAACACAAAAGTCAACTGGATGCGTCCTGACTTTTGCAAATTACGTTAATCCGATAATCAATACCGGACCTTGATAAATTTACCATGGGCGCAGCTGCTTGATAGCTGTATCCATCCTCAAATACCAGCCGGATGATCTGCCGGTCATCCCGACTCAAGCTGTTAAGCCAGGCATCCAGTCCCAGCAGCTGCCGCTCAGCGTACGCCTGATCGATCTCTCGCTCCAATGTTGCCTGCTCAATAGTCATACGCTGCACCGCAGGGTGCTTGGGATCCAAACGGTGGATCCCGCACTCTTTGGCAGCCTGCTCTGGCCAATCCTGATGCCAAGCAATAGCATCCTCGATCTGCTGCAGCCGGCGCTCCAACTGTCGGATCTGGCGGGTGTAGTTGCCGTACACTCGCAGCTTATCCTTGGTCCGTTTGATCCTCTCGTCCACCGCTATCCCTCCTATTGGCTACTCTGTTTGTCGATTGCTCTCATCCGCTGGCTGCATCATAAACGCCAGCAGCTTATCCTCATCACAACAAAGTCCATTCAATTCACAAGATTCGCATTCGCGGTCAAAGTAACAAGAGTTGCTCCTCGCCACCGTGATACAAAGTTCTGCGACATACTTATCCAGATTACGTCGGCTCCCATTGCCAACACCAGCAAACACCAGATTGTGATCATCGATGTATTCATTCGCAAAAATCTTGCGTGGATTATTACCGTAAAACTCCTGCATACACGCCACATTATCGTTGACAGCGTCAAACTCAATGCCTTGTGCCAGACACCAATCAACAGCCTCCTGTAACCGCTCGCCCTCTCGCATCGTGTTGAGGATGATCTGATCGCCCGCAGCCTTGCATTGCTTGGCGTACTCAACAACCGGGTATATCGGCCGGATAATCTCCGGCCACTTGGTCACCGCCAGGGTGCCATCAAAGTCAAATGATACTATCTTACTCATCGCCTATCTCCTATCTACGGCTCGCAGCTTGCGCCTGAGTCGTGCCAGGTGGCGCTGCAGGTCTCTTTTGCGCATCGGCGACATCGTGTTGGCTATTTGTTGTTTGGTGGCCAGGATGGCCGCCTGGAGCTCAGAGGCGGTCATCAACGGTCACCTCCGATCCGGTCGATCAATAGCACAACCGCAACAAATACGACGGCAAGCAGCGCGGGGATCATTGGCCATCGCTCCAATCCAGCGCTTGCCCACAATGTCTGCAAACCAAATCTCCATCAAACGGATGTACTCTTCCGCCACATTTAGGGCAGCGGTATATCGTTACAATTGTTGGATAATCGTCTATAAATTCAGCGGTTGCCGTTTCTTCGTTGGGCTTCATGGACGTCACTCTGTCTACCAGCACTTGCAAAACGTCGCTGGTAAACCCTGCAGTTTTAGTTAGCATATCAAGCTCTCTCTGATATTCATTCATCGCTTATCTCCTTTCTCCGTCCCTTTTTAGGGCTCCGGATGTTCGTCGTTTTGCTGATGAGATTCAGTTTCTTTTTCATCTCGTCCTCCAATACCCAAGACTGGCTGCCATTTCTTCAAATTCGTCAATGTTTATCAATTCCGGATCGATTCCATTGTTCTCTGCAATTCTTTTCATTGCCGTCGATGGCTGGATCGCTTTCTTTTCCCATCCGCAAAAGACTGTTCGATCTTTTGCTGCAATTTTTTCTGATTTCTTAAATTTGATCATTTTTCATTTCCCTCACAAATTCAAGCATACAGGCACATCCGACAACATCTTTTCTTTAGCTGCTCTGTAAAACTCTTTCTTGATCTCAAACCCATAGCAGTTCCGATTCAGTTCAGCGCACGCTCTTAATGTGCTTCCGCTGCCGGCCACCGGATCTATTACAACATCGCCTGGATCCGTGTAGATTTCAATCAGTCGTTTTAGCACTGGAACTGGCTTTTGTGTTGGGTGAATCTTCGGGTATTTTCCTGACTTATCCCACTCAAACCAATCCAGAATCATATTCCCACCGTTATTAAATTTAGGCAGTTTGTCACGATACAGGACAAGCGCTGTTTCTGTTGCGCCACAGATACGCATATTTGCTTTTAATACCTGCGACGATGATTTTTTTATGAAGAACAGCGGCTGTGTATGATTAAATCCAAATTGTTTGGCATAGTCTGTGATCTCGTTCAGTTGTTGCCAACTGCAGAAGATGATCATACACGGCGCTTTTCCTCTTTCCTTCGGCTCCGGCCTGAGAAGCCGCGTGCCGAACTGGAAAAAGTTATAAATTTTGAAATCCTTGTCCGTGTCAAAGAATTCCTTTCCCGCCTTATCACTTTCGCCATTTTTGTTGTCGCCGCCAATATACCAATCAGAACGGCTTCCGTAAGCGTTGATCCCGATATTGTACGGTATATCCGCAATGATCAACTGCGCCCGTGGGATCTGGTATCGTTTGGCGTTTTCAAAGTGATCGTTATACAACTCAATCTTCATAACACTCCGCCTCCTCTAAAATGGTAAATCGTCGCTAGAAATTTCCAGCGTCGGATCCGAACTGTAATCATAACCAGACATCGCGTTCTGAGCGCATGCATAGCCTGCTGTACGTGGATCTGTGTCCGGTGTGATATTACGGTTACCGTATGCAGATAACAGACTGACGCTTTCACAGACTACTTCTGTGACGTACACTTTCTGACCGGAAGCGTTGTCGTAGTTGCGTGTCTGGATCCGTCCATCAACACCGATCAACGTGCCTTTCTTTGCGTAGTTGCCAATATACTCGGCAGTTTTGTTCCATGCCTGGCAGCTGATGAAATCGGTGTCCGCAACTTCTTGGTCTTTTCTCCTCATTCGATCGACTGCCACGGTAAAGTTAGCAACCGATTTTCCAGTCTGCGTTTTACGCAGCTCTGGATCCCGGGCAAGCCGGCCGGTTATGACTACTCGGTTAATCATAGTCTTTTACCCCTAATCGAGATGCCAAGCGCTGCAGTTTTTGATTTTTTAGTTTCTCAACAATAGGATTCGCAGCATAAATGATCTTGTACTGCTCCAGCATAATTTCAACATCAACAATTTCTTCTGCGATGTTTTCAAGATTTTCTATTACTGGTTTTCTGCGGAATTTATTGACTGCCTGGATCAGCTCCGCCATCTCCTCGATACCTTGGTTAATTTGGGCTTCATCACCATATCTCTCTATGGCAAATTTATATAATTCTTCTTTGTTCATCACTCTTTACCTCTTTCATTTTCTCAAACTTTCCGGGAACTCTCTTAGCATATTTTCTTCACCGACGATCGGGATAAGAGAGTTCTTCATGAATACTGGAATGTTATTCTCGTGACATTGCTTCACGATTTTATCAATCCATTCTTTTTTCGGAATAACCTTGTTTTTTCTGCGCCCTGTTTCAGCGCCAATAATTACCCACTTTGGCATTCTTTCAAACTCTGAATCAGGAATGTCATTAAGTAAGGGTTCAATCGATATAAAGGTGTTAACTGCTTCAGCTCTTGGTAAATCTTTAAATCTTCCGGTTTTGCCTGTAACCGTTGTTCCAAGCCAAATGTTTTCAGGCAATTTGAATCCCATCAAAATATCCCAGTATCTTTCTGGATTTTTAGTAAGAAAAAGATAATTGTGCTGCTGATTCTGTTCGCACTTATCAAGCACTTTCTCAATCCATTCATCAGGAATAAAATCACCGAAAAGATCCCCCATGCTGGACACAAAAATATTACGCCTCTGGCAGTTATCGAATTGATTTAATCTGTCTTCGTAAAACGTTGGCTCAAAACCATTTGGGTAAGTATTCGGAAATCTTTTGGTCATCGCTCTAGCATAGCAATATTCACATCCGTGCCGACAACCTGTCACTGGATTCCATGTACTGTCACACCATTCAATTTTTGTTTTCTTCATTTCTCCTCCCACGGGATCATCCCGATCACTTCTATCTCTGTTTCTTTGAGCTTTAGCGCTCCGCTTACGAGTCGCAATCCTTCGACCGCGTTGTTACACATGACGTAAGACGGCGCCAGGTAGGGATAGCGGCGTAAGCGATAAACCATCAGCACGCTTCCAGCTCCTTTAACACCCGCTCAAGACGATAGCGTCCGTTATTGGTCAGCTGCGTTTGCCAGGCATTGGCCCTCGGTGACCAGCGGAAACCGTTCTTTTTCAGGACATCACGAACTTCCGCAGAAGGCTTTTCTTCAAAGATCAGCTTAATTCTCATGGCTTCCGGATCTTCTTCAACTGAAAATCCGTCATATTCTTTTCTGTCAGCCGGTTGTGATTTTGCGACTTCTAGCTTTTTAATCCGTTCTTTCACCCGCCGGATTTCTGCGTTGTTGTTGGTGAGCTGATAGCTTTCAAAAGGCCTCGGGTCATTCCGCCAGCTATCATTCATGGATGATTTCAGTTTTTCAATCTGTTCCCAAGATAAGTTAGGACATCCGTCCAACGTCTTATGCTTGCGGTAAAAGGCATTGACAGCCTTCATGGTTTCTTGCGCCTTCTCAAGGTTAGCCAGCTTATTTTTCAGTTTTTCCACAGCTTCTGGATCCCCTGCTGTTATGATTTCCCTACCATAAAGCAGGTTCCCAAGTTTACTCTCAATCGCTTTGCATCGTTCGTACTTTTCTCTATTTCGATTCCACGCCTGATTTTGTTTTTCTTTTTTCCGAACCGGGAAGTTCGCCGGTCCTGCGATCATTATCGAAGGGCACATCTGATCGATCCTGAAATTGGTATTGTAGTAGTCGGCAAGCAGCTTAGCGTATTGATCCGCCAATTTCTCCGCTTTCTCAGCGGCGTCTGGCCGTCTCTCGGCCACTTTCTCAGCTAATTGGTATATTTGTTCCACTTCCCGCTGATAAGTCGCTGTTGCACTTCCATCGCGATAATCATCAAAGGATATCATTTCATTTGCTCTTCGAGCTGCAGCTTCGTTGATTTCGTAGTATTTTCTTTCCATTATTTTTTCTCCTGTTCTTTTAATTTGCGTCGAATTTCCTCGAATTCTTCACGGTTGAAATCTGTGGCTTCTGCAACTTCCAGATCCGATCCGGTTTTCATCTGCTGGTAGTAATCCGGGAATACGTCCTGGCGCTTTTGAGTTGTCTTGCCACGAGATCCGCTATCCTGAGCACGACTCAGCCAATTTGTAACAAATCGCAATATCCCACGCTTTGTTTTACGTCTCGCCGGATCTGCAAGTAGCCAGCCTCTCATCTTGCGCAATTCTGTCACCACATTCGTTGCTTGATATAGCTGTTGCCATTCATTGGCCATTGATGTGGCTACAGGGTATTCTGTTCCATCGTTCAACGGCAACATGATCAACGGTGGCTCTTGCGACAATTCTGAAAACTCCTCCGGGTTTTCCTCACCATCGGGAACAGGTTCGAGTGCATTTTTATCCGGCGTTGAGTCGTTAGAGCTCGGCGCTAAAGTATTTAAATATAAGCTACTGTTACTGTTACTGTTATAAGCTACTGTATTCCGAACTCTTTCGGCAAGGGTTGTCATAAGGGTTTCTAAAGCCTTCTTAAAGTCTTGGCTTTTATCCTTAGAACAGTCTTCATAGCCCATTTTTATAACCTCTATAAGATCGCTTAAAAACACTGTGTCAGGCAATGTAATAAGGTATTTTAAAGCTCCTCTAATTTGGTTTGAGTTTTCAAAACTGTTATACCGTAAAAAGTTTTTAATAAAGACGATTTCGTTATCTTTGTCGTACTTAATGCAACCGTTTTGTAACAGTTCTTTAAACCCTTTTTGAACCCTTTCAAGTGTCCATTTTATGTCCGAAGCAACATATTGTTCAGGGAGGTAATACAACCCTATTGAGCTACGATGAGGACAAGTCAGAAGATATAAAAACAACAATTTCCCGTCATCACTTAATTTTCTATTTTTTTGATCCCGCCAAAACATGCTATCAATCTTGGAATACATTGTATAAACCCTCCTTTACAAAATACCCCCACTTTTTCGGCATACAAAACAAGGCTTTCCGAACTGTTTCTGAACCCTTTGTTTAAACAAATTGGGGTTGGCGTGACGGTCAGATAAGTGCATCAAAAAGATGCCTTTACAGTTGCTGAGATCCAGTTTTTTGAGCTGATCACAGGTGTGCTTAATGGACATGTGGCTGTTTAAAATGCGCTCATAACGTTTGATATCGACCTCGTTGTGCTGCTCTTTGGCAGCCTCGTAAGCAAAGTGGATCACCTGACCGTCATAGTTGGACTCAATAAATACATAATCAAACTGCTGCTGTGAAAGATCCTCCGCAAAGTATTTGCAATCATTGACAAACAGGATCATCTCCATATCGGTATAAATCACAAAACCCAGGCTATCCTCTGCGTCATGCTCAACGACAAACGGGTAAACTCTGGTTTCCGCAGCGACGGTCTTAATCCGGCCGGCCTCCAGCAGTGTGCTCTGGTCCTCTCCAACGATCAACCGGTTGCCATACACACGCTTCCCGCGGCGTTGCAGATCGCCGGAAGCAGCGCAGTGGTCCTTGTGGTTATGCGTGATTAAAACAGCGTCTACGGGCCGTAAGTCGAGCCCCTCAGAGGTCATACGGCGCAGAAGCTCAGCATAGGGAAGGCCAGCCTCCAGCAGCAGCACTACCGGAGGCAAGTCTTTGCGATTTAATGTAATATGATAACAGTTGCCAGCGGATGAGCTGGCCAAACAACGGAATTCCATGGTCAGAACGGGTCAGCCGACGCAGCGACCTTCTCGGCTTCATTAAGCTTGATTTCCGGGGCCTTTTGTACGCTCTCGGCCTGTTGAGGGATCGCCGGGATATCGTCTTGTACTGGGCGGCTTCCGGCCTGCTCAGCGACTTCTGCGTCCACAGCACCTTCTTTGTCGATACGTTCATCTTCTGTTTCTTTATATTCGTCATCTTTCATTGAATCCTTATAGGATTCAAAAATATAAGAATCTCCAAAATCCTTTGGAATTGGTTTTGTTACGTTGTTACGAATTTTCCGGATAATCATAGATTCTCTGGAATGCGGAGAACGCCAGGCCGGACTGATGTATTTTTGAACTGATGGATGATCAAGAATCTCCTCTAATGGCAGATCCTTTACTCCATCTATTATTTCTTTACGCATCGCCGCTTGCTTTTCTTTGGCTTCTATCGCAGCTTTACCCTCAAGGTTATATGCACTGATACCGAAGTATTCCCCCATCAGATTTTGATTGATGTGCGCAAGTAAATTAACTTTAACAGACTCTCGATCAGCGATGTGATATTGGGTAGATCCATCAGAGTAAGTAATTGGATAAACAACACGTACAACCTTTTGACTATAACCTTTGGGCTCCCACTCCGGTGGCACAACTTCGAGACCTTTAAAATGAGGAAATTTAAAATCATCACCCTCACGGACGAGCCAATAAGGATGTACTGTCTGAACATTTACGCCATACTCTCGCAGAATTCGATCATTACCATCACCTTGAATACCAAAATCAAGATGAGGTGTTTTGTTGGGCTTGTTGATGTCCCGAGGAGTGATATAACACTCCTCAGGAATAGCTAATGCGTTGAGCCTGAACATGGCCGCACGCTCTAAAATCGTCGCCACGTCATCTTTTAAGACATTGATATCCACCTTGTTCGTTTTACAAACGTCAAAGCACTTTTTAAAAGCATTTTTTGCACAGATCATTTGATAATCATCTAAGCGCATGCCAACTTTCCCTAATCCCTCAGCAGCACCATTGATAAACAATTCTGATAGTTTCTGTTCAGCGGTTCTAAAAACTTTTACCGGCGCATTCTTCTTTTCTTCTGCCATTTTATTACCCCACAATTACCTTTCTATCTTCAATCTCGGCATATAAATAATCTATTAAATATTTTTTAATTTCAAGTTGACAGGACGCTTTCCACGCTCCTCCATCCGCATCAAATAAAGCAACATTCATGTTTTTATCTATACGGAATAGGAACATTTGTTCTGGTTGCACCACTTCGTAAAATGTCCGGAAAGGTATCAATTTTACCAGAGGTGGAACGGCAATTGTGCCTTTTACAGAAACTCCCTGCGTCACCGCGACTCTCTGTCCCATTCCATCATCAGTCATCTCAATCTTATTTTCTGAAGAAATACGGCTGATCAACTGGATGAGATTGTTCCGGTTTTCAGACTCTGCAAAATTGGTTTGTAGCATGATAATCATAGCCTCAACGGACATATACTGATTAAACTCAATATTGGGAGCCTGGGCTGTCGACCGGAAGATGTGCTCACGATCTTTGTAACGATCGTATGAGGAGTAAACATTGACTTCACGTTCTTTTACAAGAACACGCAATGGAAGATTGTGGTCATCGAGCTCTGTTTTAATATTTTCAATCAGCATTTCGAGATTGCAGAAATCCATGCGATCACAGCGCGGAATCCGCTCTTTGATTGGGCTGAGAGCCAACTCCGTGTAAGTTGTACCCTCAATATCAATTGTTTGCACCTTGTTTCGACTTTCGACTAGTTCCTGAATTTTTTCAATAGCTTCTTTTAACATTGCGATTTCCTCCTTAATTCGCTCTTTCTGATGGTATATAAATTTCCGGCATCACGACATCACCTGATAAGTTAATCTGTCCCGGAGCTACTCCGCAGTTTTCTTGCAAACCCTCTTTGATCTCGCCAGTTTCCTCATCAACAATTTGGACTGTAAGCAAAGAAACTTTGATAGGATTCGTTGGTTGTAACGAACTAGAAACTTTAACTGTTACTGCCGGGTTCTTTCTTTCATAGTCAGCCTGAACGGTTAATTCGACTTTAATTTTTCTTGGCTTAACTGGATCCGTATTAAGATCAGCAATGTTTTTCAAAACTTTGCTCAGTTCAAGATCAATCCGTTCTAGGATAGCTCCACCATTGAACTCAAGAATTGAGCTTGTGTTCTTTTTGTTCTTCATCATCAAGCCTCCAAGCAGACATAGCCTGCTTTTTCACCATGGTCACCCTGAATAACCTCAAAGGTTACCCGTTGATCTTTTTCAGCTTTTTTAAAGCCTTCCATTTGTAAATCAGACCAGTGAAAGAAATAATCAACTCCGTTGTCGCCGGCGATGAAACCATAACCCTTTTTGTCCTCAAAAAACTTGACTGTACCTTTAATCATAAACTTTTAACCTTCCCTTTCTTACGCTGTGATCAGCGTTACTTTGTTGTAGTTGATGTCGTCAACTTTAGTCGTGATGATCTGTGCCTGCGTCGGAATCGCTGCCAGGCTGGCTGTGTCGAGCTTGTCGCACTCATCAAATATGTAAGGCAGATCCCCCAGTCCGAGGTGACGTTTAACACACTCAGCCAGGTAGATGCCTGTCAGGATCTTTTCAGAGCCCGAGCCATCCTCAAACGGTGTGTTTTTGTCCAACACCGATGGATAGCACACCTCATCCCAGCTGCCTTTTTTGAGATTGTATTTGATCAGAGTAAATTGGACACGATCACCAAACACGCTGGAAATACGACGCTGGAACAGTCCGAGCTTGATCTCTAAAAAGCGATCGATCAGGATAGACTGCTGCTCAAAGTCAATGAGCGTGTCCTCTTTTGCTTTAATTTGTATACACATGGCCACAGCCTTTTTTTGCGTGGCCACGTAAGCGCCATGATCGTTTAGGATGTTGTGATACTGTACAGAGTCAGCGTTTAACCTCTGGATCTCCGCTTGTACGTCAGCCATGGATGCCTGCTGATTTTTGATCAGATTATCATAGCTATCCTGAGCCGCTTTCACAGCCTCTCTGAGCGCTATTGTCTGATCTGAGTCAACTACCTCACTTAACTGTTTACGCAGCTGTCCGGCGCTGTCCTGAGCTTGCTGAGCGTCTTTTTCAAACTCGCGGATTTGTTGTTTGATCAGCGGTAAACTCTCCTCTGCGTCTGCCTTTCCTTTTCGGAGTTCTTCAATTTTAAATCTCAGATTTTCAATGTCATTTTTCAGTTGCTTACCCTGCCGGACGATGTAATCAAGGTCTCGCTGCTTACTGGACTCCCAGGTTGCACGGTAGCTTTCAAGCGCCGCTTGATTGAGCACATGGCCACAATTCGGACACACTTCTTTTTGTGATTCTGGCTGTGTGTATTCCTCGGCATTTCTGGTGTGATATTCCTGCAGTCTTTCTTGCCTACGAGCTTCCAACTCCGCGATCTGCTGTTCAATGCTGACGATCTTTTGGTCGTTACCGAGAATTGCATTCTCAGCGGAAATCCGGCGCCGGATTAAATCCTGTGCCTGCCACTCAGCATCTTGTCTTACCTTTTCCAGCCGGCGAAGCTCCGCCTCAATCTGCCGGTTGTGCTCCTGTACTGCCTCCATGTCCTTTGTCCGGCTCTCGGCCAGCTTAAGAGTCATATCAGACAGTTGGAGCTTTGCCTCGTTGATCCGCGGGTTGTCCCGGCCAGACAGCTGTACCTGTAAGCCTGACACTTGCTTGTCAATTTGATTAAGCGCCTCTTGAGCCTTTTGAAGTGATACATGATCTACGTCTAGCACAGACTCCAGACCTTTAACTTGCTGCTCACTTGCTTCAATATCCTTTTTAACCGCTACGACTTGTTGCTTGACAAACTTTTGCGCAAGTCCTGGATCGTACTGATACCGCGCCATCAGATCGCGGATTGTCAGCAGCGCCGGATCGGATGCAAAGACATCCTCATTACTTACATCGCCGATGATCTCAACGATAAAGCTTCGCAGCGTCTTATAGTCGCAGCCTTGGCCGATGTAATATGGGTCAATCATCGCCCGGGTCAAATCAAATTTTGATGTCTCAAGCTGCCGGTTGGTACCAAGCAGCTTAAGCAGCGTCTTTTTTGCCTCGCCCTGGTTTTTAAACTTTGTGCCGTCGATCCAATAATCGGTCGTATGCTGCAAGTCACCCGGCTCGCCGGATCCTTGCTGCCGAGGCCGCCATCCCTTGTACACTTTTTTTAATGTAAAGGTATCGCAGACCAGCTCAACGCTGACCTCTGCCTCCTCTTTAAATTCTGGCTTAAATGATTGATAATCTGACGACCCATCAAGCAATAAATCAGTTAACGCCCAATAGATGGCCAGGATTGTATTTGTCTTCCCCTGCCGATTCGGACCCGCGAAGATGCTGCGGGATGTAAGATCATATTCCGCGTGAGTGATATTGCGGAAATTCTCAATGATGACCTTTTTTAATTCCATCGTCAATCTCCCTTCCGCCAGCTGGATCATCAGCTGGACATTTACATATATTTTCTGTGGCTATGTTTAACATTTTCCTGTGATACCTGGGCATAGATCATCGTTGTGTTGATCTCATTGTGTCCAAGCATCTGCTGCACTTCTTCGATTGGCATTCCTTTGGTCAAGGCCATCGTCGCACAGGTGCGTCTGAATTTATGCGGATGACACTTGATCCCGAGTTGATCGCCTAAATGCCGGAAGTAGCTTTCGATTCCACCTGCGCCGAGTATCGTTCCGGTATTGTATGAATTCTGATACCCGGTGAACAGATACTCGCTGTCTACTGACATTTCTGATCTCACTTCAAGCCATTGCTTTAAGCGGATGATTGATATCTCGTTTAGATAACAGATTCGTTCTTTTGCACCTTTGCCGAACACGAGGATCTCGTTGCTTGTCAGGTTTAAATCCTTAAGCTTAGCTCCGGAAGCTTCACTTACGCGGCAACCGGTGCTCAGCATAAATTCAAAGAGTGCTTGCATTCTTATCGCTACAAAACGATCTCGTGTATTTCTTGCCTTTTCAACCCGGTTCTTCAATTCGTCTCGCATGAGTTCGATTTCTTCCTGGCTGAATGGTTTCTTGATCCGCTTGTCTTCTTTCATCTTCTTAATCGCCCGCATTGGATTCCTTGGAATATATCCATTATCCGCGAGCCAAGTAAAGAAGCTGGACAGATATCGACGCTCGCCGTTCAGTGTGGCTTTTGACAAATTCGGACTGTCGATCATCCGCTTTGCGAAGTGCATCCGCAGATCGTCCGTTGTAATGTCGGTGATCTTTTTTTGAATGTATAGGTGTAGATGTGAATTTAACTCCTGCCTATACACTTTAATGGATCGATCACTCAATCCATCAATCTTTTTGCTTACCAAGAACAGCTGAATCAGCTTTTCGTCTTCGTAGCCATACGGTACGACTTCATTCTTTTTAGGTACCAGATCATAATCTTCGAGGCAAGTGATCAGTGTATTCTTTACAAGCTCAATTTCGCGGCTTTCAATTTTATCATTTAGCTTCAAAATGATTAAATTGATTACATCATTTTTCACGGTGACACACCTCTCAAGCAATACATTGGCGTGACTAAGGTAAAATTGATTTCATTTTGCAGGGTATTGCCTTGCACACATATCGCACTAATACCCGCAAAGCTAAACTGTAGATAAGACATCCACACACATTTGTAGTCGAGATCCTGGGCGACAACGTCAAGCAAACTTTGATAATCGTAACCTAAACGCTGGATCTCCTTGGCTGCTGCCAGAATATTGGCCCCGCCGCCGACACTTGGTTCATTGGCTGTGATTTTTCCCCCGCTATATCCAGTAAGCTCCACCCTGGCCATCAACACACACACATGAAATGGTGTGAAAAATTGACCTGTCCTCGAATTCCCAGCATTTAACATCATGTAGATGCTGCCGAGGTAATCATTGATATCATCCTCAAACAGCTCTACAAGCCTTGCGGTCCATCGGCACATTTCTTTTAACTGCTCAGTGGTGTATTTTTTCGCAAGTGTCAGATACTGATCTTCCAGGCGTTGGTCGTAAAACAACTGGTTTGATATAGAGATCCCAGCCATCTGCACCCAGTCCTGGAAGATGTCTTGAGCGTGATAACTGCCCGCCATCCTATTGATACCGTTGATGATTGTCTCCATAAGCTACTCCGCCAGCTGGATCATCAACTGGACAATTAAATCTGTATCCTCGACCTCCGACCACAGCGAACGCTGCTGTACTACAGTGGTCAACCCGTTGCCGTAGTAGTCAGCCATGATCTCCATCATGCGCCGCAGGCCCTCCGTCGCCGTGCTGTACTGGCAGTACCGGTCACCGCACCGGATGCCGGCCGGATTGTGCTTGGCCAGCCAGGCCGATGAGCTACCCCAGCCAGTCTCAAGGACAAACACTGCGGCGGCGTAAACTGGACTGATCTGATACTCCTCAGCGAGATCAAGCAGCGCGACTGGTACGACTCCCGCCGCTTTGCCGGTTGGCTGCCACTCGTGCCAGCTGACCACCATTTCCGCAGTGTAAGCCGGTGGAGTATCAGGCTGATGGAGCTCGATCACAGTCACCGGCTGTGCCGCTGGTGTAGGCATCTCTGCTTCGGCGGCCGGTAGGTTGAGCGTCACGCCGGCGGTGATCACAGCTGTGAGGATCACCAGCACCGGGCGTTTAAGCCGTCTCATCGCCCTTGTACCTCGCTTTAATGGACTTTAACTCAGTTTCTGCATCTTTAAGCTGACGCTTTAAAGTATTAATATGTATTTCTAGCTCGCACATGTGATCTGCTGCAGAGGTCAACTCTTTAAATATTCCAAAACCACCTAAACACCAGAGAATTATGATGCTCTGCTTGGATAAATCTGCCGGATGATACATATAAACGTGATTTACCAGATTATACTGATCGACAGATACCTGCCGATTAATCATTGTTTCAAACTCTTCTTTCAGCATTCGACGGCCTCCTCGATTTGCTGGTACGCATTATCCATGCTTTCTAGTGCTTCCTGCAGCAGATCGCAAACTTCATCTGCCCGTTGGTACCGATCACTCTCTTGGAGATTTTCTGGCATGTTATCACGATACTCCTCTTCTTCATCTTT
>ERZ1106915.934-NODE-934-length-31832-cov-4.679454_pt1 | contig 31832 bp, 42 predicted proteins | sample MGYA00403653_ERZ1106915 | MGnify/ENA primary metagenome ERZ1106915 (study PRJEB35170, sample SAMEA104062404) | human gut metagenome | biome: human gut; feature: human-associated habitat; material: faeces | place: Denmark | collected 2012-06-06 ... | reverse complement strand
ACATGCCGTCCAGCGTAGACGCCGGGGTAGACGCCTTGGCTTCTTCGGCGCTCTTTGCAGCTGCCTTTTCGCTTTCTTTGGCGGCGCTGGCGCTGCCCGCCGCGGCCGTCTTGCTTTCGGTCGCATCGACGGCGCTTTTCTCTGCATTCTCGGCGCTTTTCGCGGCACCTGCCTGGCTGGCGGCCGCTGCTTCGGCACTGTCAGCAGCAGCATTTTCTGCCTCCATGGCTGTATCTGCGCTGTTCTTCGCGTTCTCTGCACTTCCAGCTGCGGCAGTTTTACTGGCAGTGGCATCTTTCTGAGCCGCTTCGGCGGCGGTTTGGGCTTTGACCGCGGCTTCGGCACTGCCAGCAGCAGCACTGGCGCTGTTCGCGGCATTGGTCTCGCTGGTTGCTGCCGCAGTCGCACTATCGGCAGCAGCGTCAGCATAGTTACTCGCGGCCTCTTTGGCCGTGCCAGCGTCCTTCAGGGCGTTGTCTGCGCCCGTTTTTGCTTCCACAGCCTTTTTAGCGGCATTCTCTGCGCCCTGCTGGGCAGTCTCAGCGGCTTCTGCACTTTGTGCGGCTGCTCCGGCAGCATTTATGGCAGCGCCCGCAGCCTGGCTGGCGGTGCCCGCTGCATCCGTTGCCGTCTGTGCAGCGCTGCCAGCATTATCCGCAGCAGCTTCAGCGGCCTCTTTGGCCGCTGCTGCATCTGCAAGGTTCTGCCCGGCGCCTGCCAACAGCTTGCCAAAATCCTCCCGTGTGCCTGTGTAGCCATGGGCCACCGCATCCGCGTAGGCGGTTACTGCGCCCAGATCACTTTTAATCATGGATCGTTACCTCCAGGTTTGTGTCTCCCACGATGGCAAAACTCAGCTTGTCCTCCAGGGAATCTGTTCTATACACGATCAGGTGTCCTTCCTCATCGATCTCCATGGCCGCGTAGCCGTTTCTGTTGGCGGCCTGCTCAGCCCGGTCAGCAGAAGCAGCCGCATCTTGGGCGGCTTTATTCGCTGCCTCGCGGTCGTCCTGCACCTCATCCACAAACTGCTGCCACTTATCCGGCGTGGGTTCGGTGGTTTCTGTGCCGTTTACAGGGCCGTGCGCAGTGACAAATGAGCCTACATCGCAGCTGATAAGCTGCACACCGTTACGGCATCCCTTAAACACGATAACTCCGCGCCCGCTGCCGTGGCAGGTTGCCTCGTGTGGTACTTCAACCAGGCCATTGATATCAACCACCGCATCGGTCGAAGTTTTATCCGGAGCGGTAAAGGTAGCAGTAATCGTTAGATCGCCCCACCCCTCACCAAATTTCAACTGTAGGTACTCTACACCATAGCTGTTCTCCGTACCCAGATCTACGGTTGGAGACAAAGCGGGCTGTCCATTAACAACTGCAGTGTACCCAATGAGCTCAATTGTTTTCGTAGGATTCACCTCCATTAGCTTCAATTCCCACCGATGGGATACTCCACGATAATCGTGCCAGAATCTCGTTCAATGTGCACACGCTGCCCAACAGCAAATGTCGCTGAGGCATTATATGGATAGTGCTTTTCTGTCGCTTCAGTGTCGCCGGGCAGGATCAAAGCGATACCATCACTGTATACCCCTGCAACGGTTGCAATGTTCCCGATGGTCGGTGTTTCTTGCAGCTTTTCCCGTTCCTGGGCATTTTTAACTAAATGCATAGTACACCTTCTTTGCTGTATGGCTCATCTGGCCGCCGGGCACACACTCAAGCGTCCAATCCTGTTCTTCCATGAGACCAATGCCATCACGGAGCATTAAGATTCCGTCATTCAGACCGTGTGGCTGTTCTGTATCGCCGCAGGAGGTAAATGTGTAGGAATCAGATGCCATCATTGACAAAAGCATCCGCCGATTGACATGCGTTTGTAAGGCAAGCTCAGAGGCAATCCCCTCAACGGTCTCCACATTTACGATCCGGCGGCCACGGCGCAGGATGCTCAGGGGGCTTTTCGGATCGTTGTTTTCTGCGGTTGCCCGCAATTCGGATGGCAAATCTGCTGACGATACAATGTCAACGAATACGTTGGCTGCATCGAATGTGTCGTTGTCAACGGTCATGGGAATATAAAGCAGGTTGGTTTCGTGCTTTCCGTAGCGGTGTGTTTTGCCTGTGAGCGTTACAGGCTTCCAAGGCTCACATACGGCCACGCCATCACTATTGAAATAAATGTCTCGGTAGTTGATTTCCTGCAAAAGCGTACTAATCACTTCATACCGAGTTGTGCCGGTTTCAAAGGCGTGTGTAGTCGATAGCGTCAGATCAGATGCCGTGATGGATGTTATGGAGATTCCAGCGGCCAGCAGCTGCTCACGAATAGCATCAGTGTACAGCTTGCCCGCCGGGATCGTCAGCGTAGCCTCCAATACAGATAGATTTCTAAGCGCGTAGGTTTGGTCATAGCCGGTCAGTTCTTGTAGCTGATGTCCGTACTCATCAGTAGAAAGTGGAGCCGTTGTAATATGGTATTGCCCCAGTGCCTGGCGTACATTGTTAGTGATGCGATAAACTGCCAGCATATCTGTCAACCACGTGACATCGGATTCCGGCTCGGCCTGCAGACTAACGGTTCCCTTTATTTCAGCACTTCCCGTATAGCTGATTTTGGGTGTGCAAGTTGTTGGAACGCGCAGTTTCTTAAACGGAGCGCCGCCGCGTAAAGCCCAAAACTCATACCGGATCATATAGAACGGCCTCCCTTTCGGTCTCTACGATTTTAATTGTGCACTCAACGGCTGCCCCGCTGGCGCTGTCGCTTATTTCCGCAAATACGCCGGCGGCATAGTGCCCATCACAGTCTTTATAGATGACTTCCTTCCCGCGCATGGCTCGCAACGTCTCAGCATCCTGGATACTGTCGTACAGATACTGTATTGTACTGGTTACGGTGTCATATCCGGCATCATGCCAGGTGGGTAATTCGTGCCCCCAGTACTGCTGTGAATTGCCAGCCCTTGTCGTGCTGCGGCTATAAATGTCCCGCTGGGATTTATATTTCATCAAATGCCAGAAATCACCGCCGGCAAGGCCAATGGCGGCATAGGGAATATTAGGCGCAGCTTTTACTTCAGCCGAATCAATGTAATAACCATCAGCATTGAAGGCGCGCACAATGTAGATGTGCTCACCGGCAGTGTTGCGATCATGGAGAAACCGTGCGTTTTTATTGGCTTTCGCAATCAGTTCTCCGTCGCGCAGTACATAGGTCGCTACGCACTCTGAGCCTACGGTCCAAATAATTTCTACCTCAGCCCATAGGGGGCTTGCAGCGGCTACAATTTCGCCCCACGGCACATTGGCAATGGACAATGTAGCAACAGCCCATGCCGATTGATCTCCAAAGGTATTCACAATGCGCACGCGAACCGTGTGAGATCCGTCAGTCAACACCTGATTAGATTGCCAACTCTTTTCGGATCCATAAACTAGCCCTTGACTTTCCCCGTCAACTTCCACTTCGTACCCGACCTGTTCAGCGCTTTGCCAGCGCAGTTCAGCAAGGGGTTTATTTGTGTGGTAGGTGATGACCGGGGCGGCAGGGGCGCGGCGCACAGCGAAAACAGCAACCCCAGAGTAGTCGCCAAAAACGCCATCTGTATTTTTGGTGCGTACCCGCCAGTAAATCGTGCCGCTTACAAAGGTGCCAGGGTTGGATGTATAGGTTTGGGCATCAGTGTCGGCAGATGCTAGTACGGTATAAGATGCACCAGAATCTTGGGAATAGCTTATTTCCCAACCACATTGCTTTGTGCCGGTTTCGATGGAGTGCTGCCAGGTAAAAGTGATGCCCTCAACACTGTCATCAGCATATATACCGCTTGGGCTGATTGCTGTTGCAGTTGACCGGGCGTCCTTTGTCGTTACGGTTACGACTTCACTGGTGGCAACGGTTCCGGTGCTGGCCGTAGCAGTTACATACCAGTCAATGCTGCTGCCGCTGGAAGGAAATGTATTAGCAGGAACCGTGCAATAAAGCTGGTTACCGGATACGGAAATCGCGTGCCAGTAAGAGCTTCCTGTCGCGCGCCAGCGGAACACGGCGCTCTGCTGTTCAATTTCTCCGGGGGTGTCACCGTCTACAGAAAAACGCCAGGAAAAACGGTTTTCTATGGCTCTGGGGGCATAACCATCTGCAGCAGGGGATAGGTCGGTAATGGTAGGTACTACTTCAATGTTTTTGCAGCTGACCCAACTGGATGTATAGGTGGACCCGTAATTGCTCGTGATGACTACGCGCCACTCGTAAGAGCCAACAGGAATCTGTGAACAGTCAACGTATACAAAAGTGTCCGAAGTGGACACAGAAGCAATCTGCACAGGGGTCACAATGTTGGTGGTGCGATACTGTACCACGGCAGATTGCTGCTGTAGGGCAACGCTGTCGCCGCTAAATGCCCAGCTGAACAGATGACGGAACCCATAATAGGTACTGTCGGTAGGGCGCATATCGGAGATGGTTCCACCGGCATCGTTCAGTGTGAGTGTATACCAGTCACTGGGCAGGCTTGTGCCGGTTCCATTCACAACCAGACGTGCACGCCAACGGAGGGCCGTATGGCTAGTATCCATCCAATCCGAAGTATTCAGCGTGTAACTGGTAGCGCCGGTACTCAGCTGTACGGACTTCCCGTTGGTTCCATCAGACCACTGGATGTCGACATAGGTTTTGCAGCCGTCAATATCGGGATTTCCTTTAGCATCTACAGTCCACTCCAGCACGTACTGACCGCCACGCTCAATTTTGCCGGAGGTGTACTTGGAACCTTTCGGGGCAATCTGAGTATTGTTGCAGCTGATCCAGCTTGAGGTATAAGTCGACCCGTAATTGCTTGTGACAATAACGCGCCACTCATAAGATCCTACAGGAATCTGTGAGCAGTCAATCGTGATGCTTTTGGTTGATCCGTTTACAGTGCCAAGAGCAACAGGAGATGTCGTATTTGCGTTTCTGTACTGCACAACAGCAGAGCGCTGCTGCAGCGCAACGTTGTCACCGCTAAATGCCCAGCTGAACAGACGATTGAAACCATAGTATGTGGTGCTGGACGGCTGCAGATCGGTCACAGATCCACCGGCATCAGCTAAAGTCAAGGTGTACCATTCGGAAGCAACTTCAGAGTTGGATGCATAAGCAACAGCGCGTACACGCCACTGGATGCCGGATCCGTTCATCCAGGAAGATGTGTCTAAGGTATAGCTGGTGGCACCATTATTGAGATGGTAGGTTTGCAGACCACTACCATCACTGTATCGAACGTCCAGATATATGTTGCAGTTTTGGCTTTCAAAAGAGTCCTCTGCATCGGTGGTCCATTCGAGGGTATATTTGCCGCCCTTTTGCAGGCTGCCAGAGGTGTACTTGGAACCTTCCGGGGTGATTTTCCCTTGATAAGTGTCAAGGTGGAGCGTTATACCAGCGCTTGTCCGAAGCCGTTTCTCAGCATAAATATAAAAACCGTTAGCGAGTGCAAGCCCTATTTTTTCGCGAGCGGTTGCCATTTGGGTGGCATTGCTTGCATAGTCTTGTTCATTTAATGACAGGGTTCTTTCGTATGCGGAAAGAGTATCAGATACTGTCTCCGATAGATTGAGTATTTTAAAAGAGTCTTTAGCACCGTTGTTGGCATCCCATGCATAAACGGTACACTTAATCCAAGATGAATTCGTGCCTGTGTATGCCGTAAGAGCAGCGCGTAAAGAAAGACTTGAGATATATCTGCTTGCTAAGGTGGACGTATCAAAAGTGGCAAGGTACTCAGAATAGACCAGAAAAGATTTCTTTTCCTCGATTCTTGTGGCCGCGAAATCAAAACTTTTCACGCTTTTCTCACCCCCTGTCTGATGCTGACGGCTTCATTCTGGCATATGGCAACAATATCATTGAATTCTTTAATCCTGCTGGCATCGATTGTTATGTGATAGGTATTGCCGCCGCTGAGCGCACGGCTGGTTTCACGGCTGTTATAGATCCGCTCACCACCGCGCAAGTTTATCAGTTCCGGCCCGTTTTCACCGACCAATGCAGTACCGCGCGCCGCGCGCCGCGTACCGGTAGCATAGGCCGGCAGCTGCCGGTTGGCGTTGCTCATTGTACTGTCGGTCACATTTGTTACGCTGTTCATGGCACTGTTAAGCTCCTGGCTCTTGCCCACCAACACCGCAATAACAGCAACCAAAGCAGTAACAGCCGCAACAATTAGCAGAATTTTCACATACAACGGGTCCATATAACCCATCGCTGTTGTTACCAGGCTTGATACAGTAGATACAGGACCTTGGAGGTCTTTAATGGCCTTCACAACCAAAACCACCGTGGCGGCAATAGATGTAAGTGCAATCACTGCTGTCAAAACAGGCGTCGGGATTGCGGTGACGATTTCGGCCAATGCCGTCATAATAGGCAGCAGCGCCTGCGCAAAACTACGGTATACGGCATCGCCCTGCTTATCCAGCTGCTGCAGCGCATCGTCCAGTTCTCCAAAAGATTGCAAGGTTTCATTGTCCATTACATAGCCGACTTCGTGAGCCTGCTGGCTCAGATACATCAGCTTGCCGGCCCCAGCTTCAATCAGAGGGTTTAGATCTGTGGCGCTTCGGCCGAAGATGTCCATGGCATAAGCATCCCGCTCTGTTTCGTTGGTCATCTTGCCCAAAGCATCGATGGTATCCAGAAATACATCGTAATTGTTGCGCAAGTGCCCGTCACTGTCCTGGACATTGACACCCAGCGCCTTAAACGCTTCTGCAGCGGAACCGGTGCCGCTTGCCGCAGTCTGCATGTTGTTGGTCAGCTTTACAAGGCTGCCGCGCAGCGTGTCGGTACTGACATCGATCAGTTCGCTTGCATATTCAAACTCCTGCAGCTGATCGGTGGTCAGGCCAGTTTGTGTGGATAAAGTCAACAGATCATCGGCGGTTTTGGCTGTTTCCAGGGTGGCTTTTCCCAATGCAGTTACCAGGCCGCCAACAGCAGTAATAGCGGCTGCGCTGCTGGCGGAGATGTTACTCAGCCCATCCACCGCCTTCTGCGCAGCAGGCGGCAATTGTACACCCAAAGAGTCGCACAGCCCGGTTACAACGTCAGCCAAACTGAGTGTGCTTGTATTTGACTGTCCCATCTCGGAGCGCATGCTGGCAAGTTCGTTTTCGGTTCTGGCAACAGCCGTCTGTGCTTGGGTCAGGCTGTTCTTCCACTCCATGGTCTTTTTGCTGCCCTCGCCCTCTCGCTCGGCACAGTTTTCATAGGCCTGGGTAAGGATTGCAACCTTGTCCCGATACGATTGTAAAGTGTTTTCAACCGCCTGGTATCGGGCCTGCAGGGCCGCTTGTCTGTCATCAAGATTCTGTGTTTGAGCAGTAACAAGCTGCAGTTCGCTTTTATTCACGCGCAAGCCGGAGTTTACTTCGCTCAAAGCATCTTTAAATGCTTTGTCGTTTTCAACTACCAGACTAACACCTGCCTTAGGCAAAGCCATCTGCAAGCCCCCTTTCTTCCGGCACCTCAATGCCATGCATTATGCAGTACTCTTCAAATTGCTGTAGCAACTCGTTCAGACTTAGAAAACGCGTCTCTCGGCGGCTGTATCCAAGTAGCCCTACGGCAATATACTCAAGCCGTGCAAAACGGATCAGGCGGTCGGAGCCGTCAAAGTGTCGCTCTGGAACGTCATCAACCCAGATTCGCTCAGCATTTTCCGCGTCGCATCCAACATTTGACGGCCGGATCCGTTTTTTCCGTAAAACTCCATAAAAGCAGATTCCACAGCCTGTACAACCACACCGTCTGTCAGATCCGCAAAAGTGATGAGCCGCTGAACTGCTGCAAGGCTTGGAGCTTCGTTATCCCTGTGATGCTCCTCGTTGTCAAGCTCCACTCCTTCACGAATCAACAGCCAGATAATGTAGGCTGCCTCGTTCGGACTTTTCAACTTGTCGGGCAGGGTGGTCAGATCTCCAAAATGTTCTTGCAGTTCTTTTACATTTTGCAGATCAAACAGCGCAGGGTACTTGCGCCCGCGCAGTACGATCTCGGTCATGCTTATTGCTCCTTAATATTCAAGAAGGTTTTCAGGGCGGTCAATGCAGCAGCGTACTCGGTGAAATCCTGTTTTTTCTCAAAGTTCCCGTCTGCATTGCATTCTGCGGAGCCGGTCAGTTTGGTGCTGCCATAGCTCTTGCCTTTGGTGGCCGTAGCAAGGTTTTCATTAACGGGATTAAAACTTGCCCGGTAGTACCCAGTCAGGCGGTACACAAGTTTCCGCTCCGGGGTCCGCAGCTTTCCAAGGGCAGCAACACGCACAAATGCAGGCGTATCGTTCTCCTTACGTTCCAGCGTATCCGTGGCTTTATCATAGGAGTGGCCGCCGAGTTCTGCCTCATCAGCCAGGCTCAAATAGCTTCGGTCGATGGTAAGCTTGGCAGAAGGGGAGCCGCTGTCTCTCTGTTCCCGGCGATCGCCGGCCCACAGTTCGCTGCTTTCGCTGTCGTTTTCGCCAGCATAGCTGATGACGGCACGGGTGATTTTGCCAGCGCCGAGGGATTCTGTTTCAGAGCCGTCATCGTTGGTGGTTACGGTAATAGGGCAGTAGCCATAAAAGGGCAAACCGATAAATGCCATTATTGGACCTCTCTTTCGTTCCAGTCGCATGCGTCATCTGATTCAGCTTCAACGTATGCAACAAAATGTTTTGTTTCATTATCATAGCTGTACTCAGTAGAGCCGATGATAAAGCCGGCATCGCGTAAAGCGCAGCGCATTTTCCGGGCACAGGGCTGCGGCAGATCTCTTGTGAACCAGGCGGCGCGCACCTGCAAATGCTGCTGTTCGTCCTGATCGCCAGCGTAAACGTCTGGAGTATTATCCAGTACACTCAGGACAATATAGTTGTCAGGTAAAGGGTCCTCCTCGTTTTTTACAAACGAAACACTGGTGCAAACCGTGCCCAAAGCATTTAGGGCTGCATCAATCATCGTCATAGGTTACCTCGCTTTTGCAGGACATCCTGCATTGCTGTACTTACAGCGTCCTCACAGTTGGCGGCAGCTCGATTTAAAAACGGCTGCGCTGGCTCCTTTGCGGTTCCGTATTCCAAGGCTACCGCCTTTTGCATCTGGGCAACTTTGTTGGGGTAGCTTGGGCTGGACCCATGACCGCTGTCGTAACCGCTAAAGCTCACCTCTAAGCCGTATCCGCCTTTTTTCCTCTTTTTAGGTTTTCCGGCCCGCACGCTATCTGCCAGGTGTTTATTTGCACGGTGGCTTTTGTGTTTACTTACTTCTTGCTTTAGCGCATCGGCTGCAATGGGAGCTGCACTCTGCAGCATTTCTGGAGCAATGGCATCCAGGTCAGCAAGTTTGGCCAGCTGCTGTGTGACTTCATCGCTCCACAGTAAATTCATTTTCACGGCGGACCTCCCTTGGCCTGTGGCAGGTCGCTGACGGTCAGCTCTACCTTGTCGCCGGTTTCAAAGGCCCGCTGGACGCTGTACAGATTGCCGTTCCAAGAGATAACGCGCTCCCCGCAGTATTCGTCTGCATACAGCACAAAAACCGCAGTCAAGGTCGTTCCGGCAGCTTCGGCCGCGAAAAACTCGCCCCATTTTACAGATTTCCTTTCACCGTAAACAGTGCGCACCTCGCTGTAGTTGTGTGTAAGCACACCTTGCACCTTTTCAGGTTCGTCTTTCATCAGGGTGATCTGTTCGCTCCAGTACATGGGCTTCTCCTTAGTAAAAAAGCACCGCCGGGGCGTAGGCACTCCGGCGGTGCATCACAGCACAGCGCTCAAGCGTCGGGCCAGTCTGTGTAGTTGGTTGTCATCCGCAGCTGCGCTTTTTGCTCATCATAGGATGCTTTCAGCTGGGCATAATCATCGCCCGGCCAAAAATTGGCCCGGCAGTAGGTGATGACAGCGCGCCGGATCAGCGGGTCGGCTGTGTCCATGTTGGACACGCCCGCCTGCTTTAGATCAGCCAGCGCGGCGTCGATCAGGTCGGCCAATTCCTGGGTCATGCTCTCCGGCATGTCAGGCCGCCGCAGTGCATGCTTTACACGGTACAGCAGGTCGTTGTCTGCCATGGGTCAGCCCCCAATCAGGAGGTGGCCGGGATGGTCAGCGCCACAAAGCCGCCCTGGGCAACAACATCAGCACCCAGCTCCACGTCGCCGCGGATGGCGTCCATCAGCTTGTCAAAGGCAAAGTCAGCGGACACGGCGATCTCGTAGTCGCTGAACAGGTCAAGCTCCATTGCGGCAGGCACGCCGTAGAACATGGTGCGCTGCGCATCGGAGGTCTGGGCCGTGCCGGCGCAGGCGGTCAGGTTGCTGTTCAGGCAGTAGCGGACACTCAAACCGCCATCCTTGATGATGCCGGTGTTGGGGTTGTCGGTGTCGGGCTCGATCTCATAGACGGCCTTTTTCTCGTTGGTGCCGCGCACGTCACCAAAAGCCACCAGGTCAGCCTTGTTCAGGAAAAGCACTGCGCCGCCCTCGACGCCCTCATCGCCGCCAAAGGCCAACACCAGATTGCGCAGGGTCTTGTCATTGATGACGCCCTTTTTGCCGCTGTCCACGGTGGCGTCTTTGGTGACAACCAGGGTGCTCGCTTTCAGCTTACCGACAATGAGCGCAGATGCCTTTTTGCGCAGGGCCAGCAGGGCCTGCTCGCGGACCTTGGCCTCATACAGCAGCGGGCTCTGCTTCTGTACCTGGCGGCTGATGTAAGCCAACACAGCCACGGAAGAGGGGCTGATGGTCACGGTACCGAAGGTGGGCTCTTTGACAGTGGCCGCTGCGCCCTCGGTCTGTTCGGCAGCAGCATCGACGTCGGTCTTGATGTAGGCAACCTTGTTGCTGCCCATGCCGTCACAGTTGACGACCTTGACCAAATCGACGATGCTGGAAACGTGCGGACCGACGACATCATTGATGCCGGACACTGCGGTCGGGGTGGCAAGCTTGCCGCCGCTGATCAGAACGCTGCGGGTCTCGGCCACCGAGATGCGGCCCTGGCGCGTTTCTTTGAACTGCTGGGCGCGGGTCTGGGCATCGGTGTTGACGGTGGGGTTGTCCAGGGGCGTACCGGCACCGCCCGCAACCTTGGCGGCAATACCAAGGCGGCGCTGTTCGGTCTCATACTGGGCAATGCGCTGGCTGATCTCTTCGGCCTCGGCATCCAGGGCGTTCAGGTCGGCACCCTCGGTGTTGACTTCGGTGCGGATTTCGGCAGCACGGGCGCGCAGTTCCGCAATGGTCATTTCACTGGTTTTCTTTCTCATGGTTTTACACTCCCAAAAGTTTCAGTTTGATTTTTGTTGCGGTATCCGCCCTTTGCAGTCTCTCCGCTTTAATTCTCTCAATCTCTCCGTCAAGGAATTTTCGGGCGCTGATCGACGTGGCGTCATTGGCCGGGAGGCTCACAGCGCTCACATCGTACAGTTTTTTGATTTTGGTGATCGTGCGGTTCACGGTCGTGATGTGGTTCTCCAGATCGCGGGTGACTTCTCGTTTATCCTCGGCCACCACAAAACCAAAGGACATCTTGTCCGTGTAGCCGCCCTTGATCTCTGTGTACAGCTGGCGGCCAATCTCAGTGCCGCTCAGATCGGCGGTAACTTTCAGGCCGGTCTCGTCGGTGGCCAGCTGCAGGGTGTCATTTTTGGTTCTGGCAAATACGCGGCCCTCATGGTCGTACTGCATGATTACATCATTCATATCACAGTTATCAAAGGCATGCGGGTCCACCTGCTCCATCACGCGGTAGGTGCCATCTTCAAAGCCGTATTCGTAAAGCAGATACGGCTCGCCAAAGGTGGTTGCATAGCCCTCTACGGTCTGGGCATCCTGGGCACCATCGGTGCGCACTTCCATGCGCATGGCGCGGTATTCACGGCCATTGCCCAGCTTTTTCAACAGCTTTTCATTACTTTCCACTGGTTAAGTCGTCTCCTTTCTTGGTTACACTGCCGTCACTTCCAAGCAGATAATACTCGCCGCGAATCGTGTACGCCTGCCCTTGCCCATCAGGCAGGGGCGGCAAATTCCAGATTTCGCGGATTTCATCACGGTTCATAATGCCACGGTCAGCCATCTGGGCCGATACGTTCAGCTTTTCGGTGTTACTCATGTATTGCAGCCGGTTGGCTGTCGCTATCAGCAGCGTGCCGCCCGCGCGTTCGCGCTCGGTAAACAACATTTTTGTGGCGACATCGCTGAACTGGATGGAAAACGGCTCGATTTTACCCTCATAGAACGCGCTCCAGGCGTCGCCGTAGGCGCGGTTTTGCAGCACATCCTCGTTGGTGCCGAAGTAGTTGAACACATTGGTGTTGATGCGCTCCATCTCATCGGCGGCCACAACATAGGGCTTGGCCTCCAGCTGCTTGATGTCCGTGTAGGTGTTGGGGAACAGCAGAATGCCGCCGCCCTCGCCTTGCAGGTTTTCCCGGCTGAATCGCTTACGCTCTTTTTTCAAATCCTCATCGCTGGAGAAGTTGTTCATCTTGGCGGCAAAGCGGAAGGTCGCGCCGTTTTTAACGGCCTCGGCAATGCCCTGGTTTTGCAGGTTTACCAGGTCCATCGTGGGCGTCAGCGCGTGATTGTTCTCGCCGAAGATGTCACTTTTGTACTGGAATTTTGTCATAATGCCGCACCGCGCCATTTCAATGGCGGCGGTCTGGCCGCTGCGGAATGTGTAGCGCAGCCAGGGCGTGGCCCCATACTGCACGATTTCACAGCTGGACGGCAGCACGGGGAACATGCCAACGGTCTCACCAAACTCATTGATGACCGGCACAATAAAGGCGGTGTTTTGCACCTCCAGGATTGTGCAAAGCCTGTACAGGAATTGCCCCCAGGTCTGCCACTCGTTCGGCCCCTGCCGGAGACGGGTCTGCAATTTCGGGTTTGCCGGTCCCTGCACGGTGACGCTCAGCTTGCTGGCGTGGGTAGCCGTGGCGTGGATAGCGGCGCGCACGATCTCGCTCTCATACAACTCACCACCCCAGGTTAAAAAGCTGGGTGTGTAGCCGTCCAACGTCGTCCAGAATCCAGACGCGAGGCTCTTGGCGGCAATCTTCCCGAAAATTGATTGAAACAGTCCCATGCTCATCACCTCGCATTCTTTAACTGGCCGCCGATCTCGGCGCACCATTTCTGCCGCACCGTCATCCCATCCATGAGCGCGGCGCAGCCGTCAATGTGGTCGGCGGCACTCATCTTCACAAGTTTACATCTGCCGCTGTCGTTCTCGACTTTCAGCGCCGTGTTCAGCAAATGTACTTTTAACAGGTCGTTGTCACCGATGTTGATGGTTCCATCTTTCAGCAAACCCTCGACCTCGCGAATCACCGGCGTCAAGTTGAACCCCTGGAATACATCATCCATGTGGAATCCGTATTGCTTCATATCCTGCACAAGGTACTGGGCCGTGTATCGGTCATAGCCCACCTGCAAGGGATAGATTTTGTACTGCTCTATCAGCACCCTAAACCAGTTGTAACAATCGTGATAGTCAACAAAGTTGTCACCGCTCAGCGTGAGGATGCCGCGCTGCACATACGCCGCATAGGGTAATCCGTCCCGCTCGGTGGCCTCTTGCAGCTTCTCGGCGGGGAGGAAGAAATGTGCCAGCACGTTCAGCCGGGCGTCTTTCTCGATAATTGCCACACAGGCGGTCAGGTCGGTTGTGCGGCTCAAGTCGATGCCGCCCACGCAATAGCAGTTTTTGAAGTCGGCCGGGTCAATGTGCGCACCACAGGCGCGCTCCACAACGTCGGCGGCCAGCCATGCAAGGCTAGAGTTTTGCTTGATGTTGCAGTATTTTGTTAAAAACTCGGCCCGCTTAGACAGGCTACCCTCGGCAATGGCGATCTCCTCCAGCAGGTAGCTGACGCTGATACTCACGCCCAGGTTGGGGTTGGCTTTCGCCAATTCGTTGATGTCGCTCCACTTGGCCGGGTCGTCGATCATGTAAAGAAACGGCGCGAGGCGCGTTTCCTTGGAATCGCCCAGCAGGAACCGGGTGGCGCGCTTTATCAGTTCATCATAGATGCCCTCATTCACATAGCCCGCCGTGCTGATCGCCAGCAGCATGGGCTGTGTGCGCGCGCCAAAGCTCGACTTGATGACCTCGTAGAATTTCAGCCCCGCGTCGCCGGGCCAGCTGGCGACCTCATCGGCCACGCACAGGCTGACGTTGAGGCCGTCCGATTTTTTCGCGGAAAACGCCAGCGGCTTGGCGCTCGTGTTGCTGTTGGCAATGTAGATGTCCGTGCGCCGCTTCTTGCTCAGCTGGCTCAATTCGGGGTCTTTGCTGAGCATCTGATAATAGGCGTCGTAGCACAGCCCCGCTTGCTCCAGCTTAGGCGCGGCAAAGTAGATGCGCCCGCCGTACTCACCATCCAAAAAACTGCAATAGGCGGCAATGGCAGCGGCCAGCAACGTCTTGCCGTTTTTTCTGGCGATAATGACGACCACCTCACGAAATTGGCGGTGATCGGTGTCGTCCATCACGCCGAACAGCACAGACAAAAGCGCCTTTTGCCATAGCTCCAGCACAATCAGCTGGGGAGCCAGCGCGCCCTCATGGTGGCGACAGAAATTCTCCACAAAGCGAATCGCTTTCCGCGCTTTTTTGGGGTCGAAGTGAAACATCCCTTTTTCCAGGCCGTCCACAACGTACTTGTACCAGACCTTGATCCAGCGCCCCACGATGATGGTGCCGTCCGTGATTTTCTGGTAATACTCGTAGATGTAGTTATTCACGGTCCAGCTGCTCCAGTCTGCTCTCACGCTTTTCCGGGGGCAGCAGCTTGCCCAGGCGCTCGGTCACGGTATTGTAGTTTTTGATGAGGCTGTTGTAGGCTTGCAGATCGGCGCTGGCTTTCTTGCCGTACTGATTCGCGCCGTTCATGTACTCCTCGCTGCATCCGTCCGCATTGATGGATTTTTGCAGATCGTCGAGTGTGATTTTCATAAACGCCGCGTTCTGGATCAGCGGCTCCACAATCGCCATCTGATTTTTAGGCAGGTCGGCGTAGTGCGCCATGATCCTGTTGTACTCCTCTTGAATCAGCGTAGTTTTTGCTTTTTTCCCCACAACAACACCCCCTTTACACTCTTTTCGGTGCTTTTCTGAACTTTGGGGCCCGGTCGACAGCACCCCCGCTCGATTTTTCAACCAGGGGGGCGTCACCATCTCGAAGTCACTCGACCCGCCGGGTCAACACGGTATCTGCGCCGCGCACCGTGACGCTTTGCATGACAGTCACGGCACAACAGCCGCAAGTTAGACCATGACAGCGAGACCGCCGGGTCGTTGATGTTCTCCGGCGTCAGCTCAATCATATGGTGCACGATCTCGCCCGGCTGATACAGTCCCTTAGCCAGGCAATCCTCACACAGTCCGCCCACGCTGGCGGCATACCCATCGCGGCAGCGCTGCCACGCTTTGCTCTTGTAGAACGTCTTGGCAAACTCCCGCATATTGTTTGCGTGTCCACACTGGACACGCGCTACACCTCCACCCGCCGGGGCGTAAAATTATAATAGATGCCCAGCGGCGCGAGACGGAGTTTCTTTGTCTCAATGCAGGTGAGCCTCTCCCGCCCGCTGGGCATGATGGTCTATTGCCATCCGTCAGCTGCTTATTTATTACAGCGCCAGCAGCGGCGCAATGGAGCCGTACACAGGCCTTGCACCTGTACCGCGCATTGCTTGGGACGCAGCGCTCATCCCGCCGGGGAATTGCCTAAAGACCGGCGGGAAGCTATACGGCAAAGTGCCGGTCTTTCCCGGCTGTCAATAAGGAGACATAACATGCCCAGTCTGGCGGAATCGAACCGCCGGGCGTGAGGGCGCCCGCAACCCTGCAACCTGGATAAAAAATAGCCGCCCCGATATGGGGCGACTATCGTTCAGGAGGATATCTGAACAAGCAAGCCGTCGAGTATCAAGCCCCAACCTACCCGACACCATCAGCCTACCACACTGGGGCGGAACTAAGCGGAACTAATTTTAAAAAGCTCTTGACAATTTCAAAACGGCGCGGCGGTGCAGCTTGCGCACATACCGCTCGGTGATGCGCATCCTGTCAGCAATCTGGCGGTTGGTTTTGCCGTCCAGGTAGCGCAGCTGTAGAACCTCGCGCTCTAATGCATCGTCAAGGCTGCCAATGGCCCCCTCAATCTCGACCTTTACCGCCTCGCCATTCATCAGCTGCGCGGTCAGCTTTTGCCGCCTGGTGTTGATGCTGACCAATACTGCATCAAGGTCATCGCCCCCGCCGGGGCCAGCCTTGCGCAAAATGTCAGCATAGGCTGCGCGGCGTTCTTCTTCCCGCAATTGTTCTTTCAAGCGTGGTTCTATCCGCCGGGCATTGCGGTAGCGGTTCAACCATGCGGTCATTTCATCGTAGGTCAAGGATCCTCGCCTCCATGTCTGTGCTCCATTGACGTGTCATCGTCTTGCAACTTGTTCTGTGATGCCTCTCTACCCACCGAAACACCCAGGGCATAAAACACCACAAACAGCCCGGCCAGCACTGCACCGCCGATGACCTCAAGGATGAAATTTGCAATCGTAGCCATCATTTACCCCGCGCGGCGCGCTTAATGTCGTCGGCGATGTAGCCCTCAATGGCAGCGCCGGTGCTGTACCAACGCTTATACCAGTCGAAGGCGACACACTCACCGTCACGGCCGACACGCTCACCATCCGGGCCGAGGCGGACAGAAAAGCATTCACGATACGGGAACCCATTCACCGGGCCGTCATAGCGTCCCGTATCATCCACCGCAATAATGAGCCGCCCGCCGTCGAACATTTTGCGCTCACGGATCGTCAGCCCTAGATCCTTGTGGCGGGCCGTCAGCTTCCAGTTGTCGAAGTCGGCCAGCTCTTGCCGGGCAAGTGCAAGCCATTTCTCGGCGGCGTCATGCCGGACCTTTTCGGCGTTCTTTTTCTCTTTCTCCTCGGCTTTATATTTTTCAAGTGCTTTTTTATCAATATAGCGGCTGCGCGCAGTGCGGTACAGTTGGGACGAATAGATGCAGCCCTTGGCGATGACTTCATTCTGATCCGCCGGGTCCAACTGTTCAACGGTGAAAGATGTCCGGCCCGCCGGGGCAATGCGCAGGATAGCATTGGCGACATTATCAGTCATGTCCAGCGTCACGGGCTGCATTTTCTGGGCATCAAGTTTGCCCCCGTCTGCATAATTCCACTCACAACACTGGACGTAATCCAGCCCCCTCAGCTGATCGGCCACACCCTCATCCACAATGTACAGAATCGCGGCTTTCTGCACATCGTTGCTTACCTCCGGCAGGGGCGCATAGTTGTTTTTCGCGAATGTCACCTGCTGCACCTTGTACAGCTTGCTGCACTCATAAGCCCGCGTCATGGTAATTTCGCCGCGCTCCACCATGGCAATGACCTCCGGCACACACTTGCTGGCAATCGCATTCAAGCGCCCCAGCGTCCCGGTGCCGTCGCCGGTGATCCGGCTCATCTCATCACGGACGCGGCCATCCAGACCGCCCGCGGCCTTTTTGCGTTCAAGGGCCTGCTTAAGGGCAATATACTGCCGGAGGCGTTCGCCATCGCTCAGCTCGCGCGCCGTGGCGTTGGAGGTAATCAGCGCGATCAAGTCGTCGTCCGCACCCTGGCTTTGGTGGATAACACAGGGCAAAACCTCAAACCCGGTCACGCCCTCAGCTGTCAAGGCACGGCAGGCAGTCCAGCGCCGGTGCCCGGCCAGCAGCATGTACTTGCCGCCCTGGGCAGGCAGGACTTCCAGCGGGCTGCGCAGGCCACGCCCGGCAATATCAGCTTTCAGCATGGCAACGTCACCGATCTCATAGATGCTGTTTTCCGGGTTCGGCTCAATGTCCGCCGCCGGCAGCATGACGACCTGCATTTTCTGTCCCGCCGGGGCAGTAGGCTTTCCACCGTTACCGAGAATATCGTTGATACTAAATCCTACGCTCATGACTTAGCCCTCCCTTTTGGTGTCCACTTTGGACACAATGTCCTCAACTTCATCGGCCAGGCATCCGTAATCCGTTGCTGCCGAACAATCCGGACGATACGCGCGCAGCGGCTTGTGGGCGCTTTTGGCCTCGCTGACCTTGATCGTGTAGCGGATGACGGTGCCCAGCATTTCAACTCCCGCGTCGTGCAGCTGGTGGACGACCTCTGCCGCATATCGGGTGCGGCGGTATTTCGTCATCAGCGCGCCCATGATTTTGAGATGCGGGTTGTAGTACATCTGCACCCGCTCAATTTGGTCAACGATCTCGCGCATGCCGTCACAGGCCCACTCATCACAGTCGACCGGAATAATGACCCAATCAGCCGCACAAAGGGCGTTGATGCTGCCCATGTCCAGATCAGGCGGGCAGTCCATGATGCAGTAGTCATACAGCACATCATTCGCAGCAACTTCATCCAGCGCATCCCGCAGCCGGAACTGCTGCGGCTCGGTGGTATCCATCAGAATGCCGCGGTTTGCTTTCAGCATCCGCATATCGCATGGCAGCAGATGCACCCCGATCACGCCGGTATCTTCGACTACAGCATCCCAGGCACGGCTCTCGCCCAGCATGACCTCTGCCACGCTGGGCCGGTCGTAGTCCAGCACGCCGAAAAACTTACTTGTGTTGCCCTGCTTGTCCAGGTCGACCACCAGCACAGACTTACTCAAGGCAGCCAGCTCCGCCGCCAGATTGCAGGCGGTAACGCTCTTGCCGACGCCGCCTTTCAGGTTGATGATTGCAATGCTTATCATAATAATCCTCCTATCCCGCCGGGGCGGGTCAATACGTTATTGGGGCCAGGGTATTTGTTCGCCCATCTCTTCAAAATCTTCTTTCGGAGCGGGCTGCCATTGATGGTATTGGGGCTGCCATCGCATGGATACAACGCCGGTCGGGCCCTCTCGGTTTTTCGCGTACATGATAGCGGTGTCCTTGTACATGTTTTCGCCGCGCAGTTCCTGGCTGTCCTCTGGGCGCTTGTTTTCTACAAAAATGGCGCTGTTGGCATCCTGTTCAATCGTGCCGGAACCGCGCAGATCTTCGAGGTTGCAGAACCGGCCCTCGTTGCCCTTGACGCCAGCGCGGTTGATCTGACATAGCTCCACGATGACAATGCCCATCTTCATGGCGGCCACTTTCAGCCGCCGGGTGACTTCACTGATACGCTGGTACTCGGTCTGTCGGGGGCCGGTAGGGCTTAGCAAGCCAATGTGGTCAATAAAGGCAATATCCGGCTTGTACTGCATCAGCTTGGCTTCCAGGCCGTCAATCGTCAGGTTGCTGTCAGAATCTATCATCATGTTGTGGTGCTGCCGCAACCGGGAAGCAGCGTTGTCGATGATCTCCCATTCGTGCGGGTCCAGGGTCTTGTTGGTCAGCTTGCTGGAATCAATCCGCGCCACCTTGGACAAGATGCGATCCATCAAGGCTTCGGCAGCTTCTTCCAGGGTCAAGTAGTAGACCCGGTATTTTTTGGACAGCCGCGATGCGAGGTTGAGCGAAAAATCGGTTTTGCCACATCCGGGCCGCCCGGCCACCACGCAAACGCGCTGGCGTCCAAAAACGCCGAAGCGGTCCAGCTCGGGCCAGCCCAGCTTTAGGCTGTCATCCGGCTCTTTCAGTCGGGCCAGGGTGGCATCAAGCACCGCGTCGAAGTCCCTGGCCGTGCTGTCTGCCTGGGTGCTGCGGATGGCGTCCTGCATCGCCAGTGTGCGGCGCAGCTGGCGGCAGATGCTGTCGCTGTCCATCGCGTCTTTGGCCAGGCATTTCATCAGGTCGCCCGCCAACAGCCTGTAGCGGTGATCTTCCAGAATCTGCGCTGCATAGCTGCCGATGTTGGAGACGCTGGGGCAGGTCTCGGCCATCTGCATTACGGCAGCTTTCACATCATCCGCCGGGCGTCCGTTGGCCGCTGTGTTGATGACAGTGATGACATCCACGGGGCTGCCGCTGTAGATCAACTGCTGGATTGCGGTGAAAATGTCGTGACAAACGCCGTCTTCAAACATGGCCGGGACCATCCTGGTGACGTAATCCCGCGCGCCGTCCGGATCCATCAGCGCCGCACCCAAAAACGCGCGTTGAGTTGTTTGCTGGCGAGTCAAGTTAGCTTGTTGCATCGTTCAGCCTCACAAAAAGTCAGTGATGTCGGTGTCCGGTCCGATCTCACGTGGGTGGTCTGCCGTGTCGGCGGGGTACTGGATCGGGGCTTTATCCACAAAATCATCTTTCAAGGGGAAAAGCCCCTCCCATCCGCGCAGGATGCTCTGTTCCAGCACGGCCACCATATAGCCGCTGCGGTCTCGGACATGGGCCTCATCGGCCAGCTGCTTCAGCTTGTTGCAGGCAAGCTTGGCGGCGTTCACGGTCAGGGGATGCTTGCCAGCAGCCCGGGATTCTCCAAAAGCGATCAGGGCCTTGGTCAACTGTTCGTTGCCGGGAAAAGCATCCGCAAAAATGTCCGCAGCACTCTCGCGCGCCCGTATATTGTTATTACTTGTATTGTTATTCTTGTATTGTTCTCCCCGACATTTTTGTCGGGGAGTAGGCGACATTTTTGTCGGGGGGGGTGCGACATTTTTGTCGCCTGCCGACACGGTGTGTCGCTCGCCGACATTTTTGTCGGGGCGGTTTTCTGCACATACATCCGGCACACTGCCAGACAGGGGAGAAATGCGGCGCTGGTTTGTGGTGCCCTCTCTGGTGTAGGTCACGGCCACATAGCCAAGTTCTTGCAGGTGTTTGACCCAGCGCTGCACTGTGCGGTCTGTCGTATCGTACAGCTGGCAAAAGTAACTGTTCCCGGCATAACAGTAGCCGCTTTGGTCGGACAAAGCCGTAATTTCGGCATAAAAAATCTTTTCAGCCGCTTTCAGCCGGTTATCGTACCGCACAGATGCGGGCAGAATAGCATAAAATCCGGGGTTTTCCATTGGCACGCTCCTAAAAATGGTCGACCTTAATACAGGGGTGCGCCGCGCTCTTTTTTAGCGCATCCCTGCAAGGTCTTTTTTCAACTTTTAATGGTTAAAACGGCAGGTCGCCCTCATCCTCGATCAGCGCAAAGTCGTCGCCGGGTCCCTGGTTATAGGCCGGTGCCGGTGCGCCGACGTTAGGCTGACCCGCCGGGGCGGTGGAGGTCTGGCCGGGGTTGTCGGCCTTGCTGCCACAGAAATTGATATTGTTGGCAACCACCTCCAGCACCGTGCGGTTTGTACCGTCTTTGGCCTGGTAGGTGCGGCTCTGGATCCGCCCGTCTACCGTAACCATCTGGCCCTTAGTGAGCCACTTATAGGCAAAATCGGCGCGCTGTTCCCATGCGATGACGGGCACCCAGTCTGTCAGGCTCTTGCCGCTGGCATCCTTACGCCCGCGGTCACAGGCCAGCGTAAAGGTGGCCACGCTCTTGCCGGTGGCCGTCTGGCGCAGCTCCGGGTCACGGGCCAGGCGGCCCTGCAATGCAACAACGTTCAGCATTAGATCATCACCACCACTTTACCGCTCTCTACCAGATCGGCCAGCTGCTCACCCAGATAGGCAGCAATGTTGCGCTTGGCTTCCAGCTTCCAGGCGCCGCCGTCCGCCTCGTACAGCGCCGGGCGGCCCTCTTTGTCGAGGCGCAGCAGGAAGTCGCTGGCGGGCTGCTCAACCTCCAAAAAAGTGCGGTAGGGCTGCAGGCGGACAATGGGCTGCACGGTCTGCTGCTCTTTCAGCACCGCGCCGGTGCGGACGCTGACCTCCTGGCTGATTCCGTTGTCCACACTGGACACGCCCTGATTGACGTCAATGCGGCTCAACAGGCTCAACAGATAGTCGCGGTCATCGGTGACGGCGTACAGGCTCTGCAATTCGATGACGGCGCGGTCCTGGTTCATGTTCTGGTTGACCGTAATGCTCGGCACATCGGTTACGGCTTCATATAAAGGCGCGCGGGTAAATGCTGCCCATTCTACGCCGGTGTATGTGGTATCCACCACCACCCGCCGGGCGCTGTCCACGCGCACATACAGCAGGGGAGAATAATGGGCACCCTCCGTGCGGATCAGCTTAACAAGGGCGTCCAACGTGTCCACCGAGTACCGCGCCGGGAAATCAACTTCCGGCCTGATTTCGTGCAGCTCAGCCGAACAGAACTGACGCCCGGCGAACTCAAAGGTAAACGGTTTGGCCATTTCTGCAACGCGGTCAATGGCATCCTTTAAAAAACTAACTTCCATGTCGTTCATCCTTTCTATCAGTACCCGGCACGGCCCACGCGGGCCATTGCGGGCATCGGTGTCTCATCGCCGTCCATGTCCACCTGTCCGGGGACCTGGGGCGTCATTTCGGCCAGCAGCAGGCTGCCATCGCGGCCCTTGGTGATGCACAGGGACGTGTGCACCGGCTGGATCGGTGCCAGCGCGGTCTTGGCCTGCGCGTCCATGCCGATCTGTTGCCGGTAGTCGTCCGGGGCAAACGTCAGCGTGATGGTGATCTTGCGCTTGGCCGTAGCGCTGGTGTTGGGGTCCATAATGTTCGCAACGACCCGCTCCACTTCGTAGTCGGTGATCTCGGCAATCGCGCCCATCGCCATGTCCAGCACGCTCTTTTTGTTCACGATCTGGGGCATCACTTACCACCTCCGACGGGCGCGGCATCAATCTTATAATGCCGCTTCATCAAGATGTAGGCGGACGCCTCGGCCTCCAGATCAGCCGGGTGGTCTCTGCGCATATTCTCAGTCAGTTCATCACGCCAGAAACGCAGGGCCGCGCACAAAAACGGTATGTCAAGGTCAGACACGCCATGCTCGCCGTCCAGCGCCGCGCGGACGACCTCCAGCGCCTCCTCATGGACGGCGTCAATCTGCTTGCAGCTGACGTCACCGCCCATTGCGCGCGTCAACATAATGTTCTCAACGCTGTGCAATCTGGGCTTGTTGTGGAAAATCATTGTTTGCATCCTCCTATCAGTTTTTTGTATAATAAAAACTAAATGTCTTCTCCAAAAACCTTGACAAAGCTGCCGGGGCCGTGGAGATTATCAAAAGCAAATTGTGCCGTCTGTTCCAACACCCGCCGGGCACCGGAATCAAAATGCACGCCCAGTGGCGGCTCGTTGTGATGGTTGTGGCATAACCAGACCTTGAGGCCGTACCGTTCGGACAGCTCCCGACGCCCGCGGCCAAAGACGATGTGGTGCTCTTCCAGGTTCTTCACCGTGCGCAGGTTGTAAAAGCGGCGGCACAGGTAGCACTCTTTTTCAGTCTGGATAATACTCTTCATCATCGTCCTCCCGCTTTTTCCGGGGACCCTGCATCTGCTTCAGGTCACCCACTGGCAGCTCTGTGGTGGTCCAGCGCGTACCGCATACGCAGCAGCGTCGGCGGCGGTAGATCCGACGGGGCCCGTCTGCACGGGTGTCGATCACCTGCACCTTGCGGCTGCCGCATTTAATGCAATTCATCGGTGCGCCTCCAGTCTCGGTATCGCTCGGTGGTTTCAGCATCGTCAACGCCAGCCTCGGCCAGCCTGTCAAAGATGCGTTCTAGGAAGTCGTGCATCTGCTGGCGGTCGAAGCTGCTGCTGCCCAGCCCGATGCGGGCCATGCAGTAGCCGTTATCCAGCTGTTCCACCTTTTGCACAACGCGGTAGGCATTGCGCAGGGCGGGCAGGGCCTTGACCGGCACCCGCCAGGTCTCTACCTCTGCGCCGAACTCGGCCAGCAAGTCAAGGTAGCACTGTTCGGCAGTTACCCCGCCGGGCGTGTCGCCGCTCAACGCAAGCGCCAGCCGGTTCAGCAGCGCCCACATCAGGCGGTTCTGGTCCAGCGTGCGCTTGTTTTTCACCGGGCGGATATCCACCTCAACGCACAAAGGCTGGCCCCGCGCGCGGCGTTCCAGCTCGGTGTGCAGCCGCTGCGCTTCCAGTAGATAGGCGCTGTCAACCGTTAGGTTTTCCAGCCCACCGCCGCCGGGCGACTTGTCCGGCATGTACCACGCAACAAGGTGGGCAATTAGCTTGCCTGCCATGTGATCACGCTCCCATCACGCTTGCGCACCCGCAGGCTGGCGACGCTGCCGTCATTGTTGTAGGTGATGTCGTCCAGCGTGAGGGTGTCGTCCATGACGTACCGCTCAATGATGTTGGTGCCGGGCTTGCCCTGGGGGACGATGTGCACCTTGCTGGACGGGATGCGCAGCGGCGGCAGATCGAACACCCCGGCGCCGATGCCCCAGGCAGCTGCAGCGGCCAGGAAGCTGCCGTCCGATTCGTTCGTGGCGCTGTCACTATGTACGCGGTAGGCGGCAGGACAGGGCGCATCGCGGGTGGCATCATCCAGCGCAATGGCACAGTACATATACCGCCCGCAGGTGTAATGCCGGACGCTGTAGGTATCACAGGGCACCAGGCTGACAAGGTCGTTCATGTGGTTGCGCACCGCGCTGACATCCGGCCACAGCTTGATCGTCACGCCGTTTTCATCAGTCTTCTGGACATTGACCACGATCTCCCCGGCGGCCATGTCGCGAGGATTGGGGTCGGGCTTTTTGATCTCAACATTCTGTTCCATTGGGTTCCTCCGTTTCCGGGCCGACATAACTGCCGGTCTCACTATAGTTGGTGGGGTCAGAGTAGGGCGTACCCCAGCCGCACATTGCACCGTTGTACATAGCGGCGGCCTGGGCGCGGGTAACGCCGGCAGCGGCATTCAACTCATCTACACAGGTCTGGTTGTTTACGCCAAACAGGGCGCGCTCCCCGCGCACGATGCGCACGATGCCGCCGGTGTAGGGGCTGCGGGCATAGGCGTAGGCGGGCAAGCCTTTTGCATCAATGTTCAGTTCCATGTTTTTCTCCTTTATGGGTGTTTTTGGTCGCTTGGGCGGCATACCGGCGGCAAGCGCCGGGTGTTTCTTTCTCCAGGTGCAAACCCTGTGCCGGATGGCCTCGCGCGTTACCGGCTGGGTGTAGCCCATCAGGCTGCACACGGTGCTTAGGCGTTCCCCGCCGTAGTAGCGCAGGACGCTCTCCAGCATCACGTCTGGCGGCACAGGGTGATGGATACGCTCGACCTGTGGACCAACGGGGTGCTTGCTTTGGGGATGGGCGGCGCGGAAAGCGGCCATGTTTTTGTAGCCCAGGTGCGTCAGCAGTTCATCCTCGGTCAGACATAGGCATTCGGCGCAGATCCGCAGCTGGCGGCGGGCGTTGGCGCAGCCGCGCAGCTGCCCCTGCACCCAGGCTAGATCTTCATGCGTCATCAGCAGCAAACCACGCTTTAACTATTTTGATGGATTGGAGAACGGCATCCCGCTGACCTAAACGATATAACCGCTCGCGCTCTGTGCCGCTGGCTCTTGCTTCCTTAAGGGCTGCTTCGCTCGCAGCATAAAACGCTTCGAGCGCCTCCAGGACGCTGGTTGCATTTTGCTTGTTCTTGTCCATGGTATACTTCCTCAACAAATCTGGCGGGCCAGCGCGGTGGCCGGGATGCGCTTGTCACGGCCCTGGCCGGTCCAGCCGTACATATTGCGGCAAACCTTGCGGGCCGCCTGGGGGTCGGTGCCGTAGACGATATGCGCGGCCTCGGCCACTGTTACCATCTCGCCAGCGGCCTCGTGCCGGATGCGCTCTAACGCATCCCGGTAGCCGTCTTTTTCTCTTGCCATGTTGATCCTCCTTCGGGGACGTGTCCACACTGGACACGTCAGCTTGCATTGGCCGATGTCCATTTTGTGGACAGCGACCTAAAAAAAATATACATAAACTGCTCAGGGGAGGTGATGCCCAGCGCATCGGCCATCCTCTCCATATCCTCTGCGTCAGGTTCTTGGATGCCATTCGCAATGCGTGATGCCTTATTCCTTGTCCAACCAACCGCAGATGCAAACTCGGTTATATTTTTGTATTTGGAAAATATTAGACCTCTGAAGTTTTCCACTGTTCTCACCTCGCTTTTGCCGTCCATTTTGTGGACAACTATAATATACCACCACCGCACAGTAATGTCAACCATTTTGTGGACGATTTCGCATATTTTTTTTGTAAAGCGTTGATTTTGTGGACACTTTGTGTTATACTCTCTCTAGCAAAATAAATAAGGTTGGTGTCGCTAAATGGAAAAGGTTGCAGAATTGGCCGAACGTCTGAATGAGGCCATCAAAGACAAAACCACAACGACAAAATTGGCCGATCAAATAGGAATGTCAAAGCAGGCGATTAGCGCATATACAACAGGTGTCCGCGTTCCTAAGCGTCCGGTCATCAATGCGCTGGCAGAAGCGCTTGGCGTAAATCCTCTTTGGCTGATGGGGTACGATGTGGGGAAATACACTAATATTGTATCCTCCGTTCCGCCGGGCTTCCAGCCCTTGCCAAAGCGGGACCGCATCCCCCGTGTCGGTCAGATTGCCTGCGGCGAGCCAATCCTAGCAGAGGAAAACATTGATGGCTATGATGAGGTTCCTAGTGATTGGCATGCTGACTTTACGCTGCTCTGCAAAGGTGACAGCATGGAGCCGAAAATCAAGGACGGCGATGTCGTTGCAATCCATTGCCAGCCAATGGTTGAAAACGGCGAGATCGCCGCAGTCCTGATCGATGGCGAGGCCACCCTGAAACGTGTTTTCCTGTTCGATGACCACATCGAGCTGCGCGCCGAAAATCCTGCCTTTGCCACTATCATCCGTATTGGCGAGGCAATGAACGACATCACCATCGAAGGCAAGGCCGTCGGCCTCTGCCGCAAACTGTAAAGAGGCATACTATGGCAGCCAAGTGGACCGAAAAAGACAAGAAGCAAGTCAAAATTTTAGGTATTATCGTTGTAGCGCTGTTGGTGGTGCTTGTGGTAGTGCTGGCAATTCCCAAGGAAAAAGAATACACAGCCGAAGAAACAGCGATACTCTCTGTGAAATATGTTGTCGATAACAACTATGTCTCGGGGGATTCCAAGTGGCCGGACTTCGACGAATGGCAAGTACAGACCGGCAAAGATAGCTATATCGTATCTTGCACCATGCAGACAAAAGGCACCTCTGGCATCTACAATGACCATACTATAAAGGGCCTCACCTGTTACAATACCGATACCCAGCAATGGCATGTTACAAGCCTGGTAATTGACGGCCAGGAAAGAATCGAACAGAAATAAAAATAAAAAACGCCCACGGTGTTGGCGCACCGAGAGCGTTTATAGATCAGCGTGTCCGAGGTGGACACAATACAGACCCAGCAATTTGTATTGTACCACCTATGGCCACGCTTGTCAAAGTGTATCCATAGGGAGGTTATACATCAATATGCCAAAAACAAAAACACGCGCCGACGGCCTTGTGGAGCGCTGCCGGGTCATCAACGGGAAGAAACGCCACTTTTACGGCAAGACCCTCAAAGAGGTGCAGGCCAAGATCGACGCGGCCATCGTGGAGGCAGCCGTCTGCAAAGAAAAAGGGGAACCGTTCATCGACGTGGCCGATGCGTTCTGGACGAAAAAAGAACCGACTATCCGTTACGGATCCCGCCGGGGCTACTACCACAAAGTGGAGGTTGCCAAGGAATGGTTTGGCGGATACGGCATGCGCGAGGTCACGACCACCGACATCAACCGCCAGCTGATGCAGATGGCCGCCCAGGGCTATGCCTATAAAAGCATTGCGGGGCAAAAGTCGGTGCTGTCCCTGATCTGGCAGTATTGGTGCGCCGAGATGCGCGGTGACTGTAACCCCTGCACGCTGCTGAAGCTACCCCAGGGCTTGCCGCAGAAAAAGCGCCGCGCCCCTACCGACGCCGAAGTGGCCGACGTAAAAGCGCACACCGAGGGCTTCGGCCTGTGTCCCGCCTTTATGATGTACGCTGGCCTGCGCCTGGGGGAAGTCATGGGCCTACAGAAAAAGGACCTTGCAGGCGGTGAGATCAACGTCTGCAAGCAAGTCGTCTGGCATAATAATCACCCGGAAATTGAAGAATTAAAGACCGACAACGCGTACCGCCGGGTGCCTATCCTCAAACCCTTGCAGGCCGCGCTGGCGGGCCGCCTGGACGGCCTGCCGGATGAGGCGTTTATCTTTGGCGGCGAACGGCCTTACACAAAAAGCAGCTATCAAAATGCCTGGCTGCAATACTGCCAGGACATTGGTCGTGCCCACGACAGCGGCAAGCGCTACAAGACCGGCAAGAAATCGAAAGACGGCGAGGTGCTGTATAAGACCGTCATGGAGCCAGACTTTACCGCCCACCAGCTGCGGCATGAGTTCGCCAGCACCCTGGTACAGTGCCAGATCACACCCCAGGTTGCCAAAGAGCTGATGGGACATGCCGACATCCTCACAACGCAACGCTGGTACGCCGAAGCCAAGGCCAGCGCAGTGGATGAAGCAACTGCCATCCTAAACGCGCATTTTGGTTCGTAATAAGGTCGTAAGCAAACAGTTTTCAACATTTCAACGATGATTCGTTGCAGTTCAAATCTCTCTTACTCCGCCAACAAAAACCCGCGTATCTGCGTAAGATATGCGGGTTTTTGGTTATCTAAAAATGCCCTTTGACCCACAATTTTACCCACAACAGAATTTAAAACTGCTTTTTTGGCATAATTTTACCCCCGGCGGGCTTGCGCTTGCCGGGGGTATTTTTATGCCTTTTTTACGTTGTCGATAAAGAATTGCTGCATCCTGTTTGCACTGGCCCGCTTCATCTCTTCACTGGCGTGGACGTACCGCTGCAAGGTAAATGCGGCGGTAGCGTGACCCAGGTTGGCTTGCACGGTTTTCACGTCATCGCCATTTATCAGCGCCAGCGTGGCCGATGTATGCCGCAAATCATGCACACGGGCATCCGGCAGGCCGATGCTTGCGGCAATGCGCTTAAAGTTTGCCCATAGGGTGTGCGGGTTGATACACTGGCCTATAGCATCCGTAAAGCACAGGCCCCATGTGTTTTGCCAGGCAGGCCCGGCGGCTAAGTGCGCCCGCATCTGGCGCTGGCGTTCATCCTGTAAGATCTCTAACAGGAAATCAGGCACGTCCAAAATGCGGCTTTGGCCGTTCTTTATGCCCTGCTGGATGTAGAACTTTCCGTTTTTACTTTTATCCTTTTGCAGCTGCTGGCAGATGATGGCCTTGCGAAGTCGATATGCTCCCATGCCAGACCGAGCGCCTCGCCCTCTCGCAAGCCCAGAAACAGGCAGCACATCAAAGGGGCATAGTAAGTTGAATCCTGCGCAGCGGCCACGAAAGAGACGATCTCAGCGGGGGAGAGAGGGTGTATATCCTTGACGCGGACAGACGGCAGCTTTGCATATTTGGCCGGGTTGCGCTGGATAGTCTGTGCCTTGACTGCCTGTTCAAGCGCACTGTTCAGCACGGTCAGTATATTTTTTATGGTTTTCGGCGATTTGCCGTCATTAACCAGCTGGCGTACCATCTTTTGCACCTGTTCGGTGGTCAGATCGCACAGTCTGACCGCGCCCAGATGGGGCTTGAGGTGATTTTTAATGATACCGCGATAGGTCGTGACGGTGTAGGGCTTTTGCGTTGGCTCTATAAACTCGGTGAACCAGGCATCCAGATACTGCGCTACCGTGCGCTTATCATCGGCAATATAGGTGTTTGTATCCAGCTGGCGCAGCTTTTCGGTCAGCTTGCGCTTTACTTCCTTTTGCGATGCGCCGTAGATACTTAGCGTTTTGCGCTTGCCAGTGCCCTCATCATAGCCCAGTGTCAGCCGGGCTTCCCATCGCCCATCTGCCCGCTGCCGGATGGAGCCTTGCCCGCTGGCCGCACGGTTGGTTTTATTGTTTGGCATAGTATCACCTACACTTAAAAAGGCAAAATGTCAGGCTGAAATATTTCTGCGCCTGCATCGATTGCGTTTTCTTCTAAAAGCTGCATTTGTTCAGGAGGCAGCATATCTTTTACAGTTTCGATAGCGGCAAGTTTTTGAAAAAAGGCGGCCATTTCTCTACCATAAAAAGAAACTGTTGCAACGTCTTTGTCAAGAAATTCCCATTGCGTCAGATCATCTTTGCACCCAACATGGTTGCTTAGGTATATTGAATTGCAATAACCTTTTTTGTGATCTTCAAAAGGATCATCTATATAGCCATTCACTGGTTGTGGATACGTCAATAAATCGATAAAATATTTGAGCCATTTTTTCGGCGCAATTTCACCTTCGGCAACGGATGATTCATTTCCGAATAGCAGCCAATCCGTACTTTTCCCTGTTGCTTTGCTTATTGTGGCCAAAACATCTGCGCGGGGGATTTGTTCGCCGTGTTCATACTTGGCAACGGTGGTTTGACTGGTTTTCAAAAGCTGGGCAAGCTGGGTTTGCGTCATCTTCAATTCTTCCCGGGCACTTTTTATGCGCTCTCCAAATTCTGTTTTGTTTATAGAATATCCGTCCACGTAATATGCACCCTCTTTCCTATTCGATTATAGCATGGAATAGTCTGGATTGCAATAAAACGGAATTAAATATTCTGAATTAGAATAAATGATATAAATTATTCGATATTTGAATATTACATTGCGCGTTGGTATAATTAAATCGTTCCAATGTTATAGAGTTGAAGCGAAATCTCCGGCACTGTATCAGATGGGAAACTGCACCTTGAAAACTGAATATGAACAGAAAAGCCGCCCGGCACGGTACATCGTGTCAGACGGCAGTAAAGCAGTAATACAGGACAACAGGCGGCGATGCAATGCCCCTCAGCCCTTGAGAGAGCGTCTATGACGGGCTTGATGCTGTAGGCGTATAGTTTTACCAAAAACGCGAAAAGTCGTGAAATAACGGCTATTCTTCGGGCGTGCTCTTACGCTGGTAGCGCGGAATCTCGGTTAGTTCGTGGACGCGCTCGGTTGCTTTTGTCAGGCCGTCAGAATTAAGCAGATCAAGATATCCCCTGATTGAGCTGTATGCGGCCAATGCAGCTGCATTATCTTTACTGCTAAAACGCTCTTTAGCCCATGCAACAGACATCTCATGAAGCAGCGCATCCCGTTCGTCTCGCATTTTATCAAGCCTTGCCAGCTTTTGATCTTGGTCCGATAGAATAACATCAAGCTGTTCCTTTGGATCATCTGTAAGTAGTTTATACCAGGGTATATCGAGGGCGGCAGCAATTCTCTGTAAAGTCTCTGTCTTTGGCTCTCGTCTTCCTGTCTCCCATTGTGCAATTGATTGTGATGTTATCCCTAGACGCTCGCCAAGCTGTTTTTGAGTTAGCCCGGCATGTATACGAGCCTCTTTTATGTTTTCACCGATGGACACAATATCACCCCAACTTTAGAATAGCACACAGAAAGAAGAAAAGCAATCAGAAGATTACAAATCTCTATTGACTTTAGCATTTGATTGATATATAATGCAAGAAAAGAAGTCAATTGACTTCACTGCAAACGGAGGTGAATAAAATATGCGAGTCGACCGAATCAAACTAATTGCCGAGATGGCTCGGAAAGATCTGACCGTCAAAGCGCTGGCAGAAAAAGCCCTTGTTTCTCGTATGACGGTTTCTGCCATGCGTTGCGGCAAAAGCGTCAACGAGAACAGCGCCCGCCGAGTAGCGCAGGCTCTGGCCGTTGAGATTGAAGACCTACTCGAACACGGCGAATAAAGCTGAGAAAGGAATTTTATGTCGAACAAAAACGAAAAACTAACCCTTGATGCTCCAGAGCTTGCAAAGGTTTTGGGCATCTGCAAGCCCAGGGCCTACGAATTGATGAAGCAAAAGGACTTCCCGTCAATCCAGATTTCAGAGCGCCGCTTTATCGTGCCCCGTGCTGCGCTGGAC
>ERZ1106915.923-NODE-923-length-32310-cov-6.626353_pt1 | contig 32310 bp, 27 predicted proteins | sample MGYA00403653_ERZ1106915 | MGnify/ENA primary metagenome ERZ1106915 (study PRJEB35170, sample SAMEA104062404) | human gut metagenome | biome: human gut; feature: human-associated habitat; material: faeces | place: Denmark | collected 2012-06-06 ... | reverse complement strand
GGCTTGGCGGCCGGATGGATCGCCAGCCTGATTTTCAAGGGCAGCGGCTCCGGATTGCTGGTCAATCTGATCGTCGGTCTGATCGGCGGCATTCTGGGCGGCTGGCTCGTTTCTTTGTTCGGATGGGTTCCGACGGGCACATGGGGAACTTTCCTCTCGTCGATCATCGGCGCCATCGTCCTGCTGTGGATCGTATCGCTGTTCACACGGCACAAACCCGCTAAAACGATGTAATTATGGAAAAGTATTCGACTAAAGAGAACGAAACCTACCGGGAGCACGCCGAAAAAGCGGTTCACAAGGTAGAAGAACACGGCCAGCAGGCCAGACACAACCTGCAGGAAAACATGCAGAAGCTGAAAGATGACGCCGAAGAGGCGGCCATCGAAGCGAAGAACGAAGCCCGAACGGGCGTTCACAAGATGGCCGGCAAAATCGAAGAGGCCGGCACGAAAGTCAAGAACGCGACCAAAGAGGGCATGACCAAAGCCGCGCACAAGGTAAAAGAGACTGCGACGCAGGCGGCGAACCGGATCAAGGAGAAAGTATGACCCGGCAGCCGCGGCAAAAGAAAAGGGAAGTTTTCGGACTTCCCTTTTTTGCTGCGCCCGTCTAAGCGGGTACGAGTATGCCCGGATCGGCAGCAACTTCGTGCATGAAGTCGCACCGCACGGGTTCGCTGTGCAGCTCCTGCTCCGGATAAGGCTTGAGCAGTGCGGCGATCTGCGCATCGGACAGCGCGGGACTGAGCCAGCGGCTCTCATCGTCGGAACGAAGGATGACGGGCATCCGGCCGTTGGCGTTGTTGACGTAGCGCATCAACGGATTGGCTTCAGTAGTGATTATCGAGAATGTCGTCGTCCACGCAGCGGTCGCGCGGCAGTACCAGCGATCGAAAATCCCGGCCAACGAGAAGAGAGGACGCTCCTTCAGGGTCACGTACAAGGGGATCTTACGATGCTGTTCATGGCGCCACCCGTAGAATCCGCTCACGGGAACCAGACACCGTCTCTGACGGATCGGAACCCGGAACGAGGCGTTTTCGAAAATGGTTTCCGCACGGGCGTTGACCGTCTGGTTGCGGACCGTCACGACATCCTCCGGTCTGCGCAGCCAATAGGGAATCAGCCCCCAGCGGGAATACCGGATCTGCTCGTCCCCGGTCAGGACCGGATAGGGGAGGTGCGAAAACGCGCAGGCACGCAAGGGCGGACGGAGATTACGGATCAGATCGGCCTTCCGGCCGAAATGCCGGGCAAGCTCCTCAGGCCCGGCAGCGAGGAAAATATGATAACACATGGCATGACAGAATTACAATTCGGGCCTGCACGGCCCGTTCGAGACATAAAAACGCAGGGAGCCTGACGACGGTCGCCCCCTGCGCTTTTCATACGGCAAAAACTATTTCGTAGCTTTCGTAAAGTTGCCGTCCTTATCGAAATCGAGTACCGTCTTGTCCGCGAGGGCCACCTTGTAGCCGTCGGCGGTCGTCTCCATCATGACGATCCGCTGCCCCGCATAGTTGTTGCCCGCATAGGTCTTGATCTTGGCGGGAATCACCGACATGGGAACCGAACCGTTCTTCATGATGATCTGCGAGCAATCGCCGCTGCCGCCCTCGAAGGAGACTTGGTTGCCGCTGTTGAAGTAGACGGTGTACTTGTCCCACGACGCCTCGCGGTCCATCTCCACGGCCTTCACCTTTTCGCCGGGGAAGTTCTTCTGAATGAATTCCTGCGAATTCTTCGGCAGTTTACCGAAATCCACCTTCTGGGGAGCAGCGTTCACGGCAAAAGCAAATACCGCAGCTGCGACGAGTAAAAGAATTTTTTTCATAATATAAAGAATTTAAGTGATGAATGATACCGGAATACCTGCAAATGGTATTCCATTGAGGTTGAAATTGTCCGAAAAATATTTTCCATGCTGAGAATCAGTTTTTTTCAGGGGACGCCCAAGCCGCCGCATGTCCGGATCCGGCCTGCCGGACAGCACGAACGGACTGCGGGGCCGCCTCATACGTCCGCACCCGTAAACAGTTTGAGGATATAACCGATCAGGAAGCTGATTCCGGCGATGCCGAAACTCAGCAGGGCCATTTCGAAAAAACGCCGTCTGAAACTCTCGCACCGGACCACGGCGTAATAGTAATTGAACAGCGCGATCACGGTAAGGGCCGCCAGAAGCATGACTCCCAGCGCGGCAAGCGCACTCGAAAAGAGCAGATAGGGAAGTATCAGTATGGCGACCGTCACCAGATAGGTGACCCCGGTGCAGACCGCAGCCCGCAGCGGATGCTTCTCCCGGCCCTTTTCCGACTTGGTCGCAAGGTACTCGGAAGCCGCCATCGAAAGGGCCGCGGCAATGCCCGTGATGCCGCCCGTAAGCGCCACGAGCCGCGGCTCGTTCAGCGCCAGCGTGAATCCGGCCAGCGCGCCCGTGAACTCAACCAAAGCGTCGTTCAACCCCAGCACGACCGAACTTATGTAGCACAATCGCATTCCGCCGGCCAGCGTCGTCAGCTCCTCCCCGTGACGTCGCTCCTCCGAAGCTATCCGCACGAACTCTTCGCGTTCGGGATAGCGCGAATAGCTCGCCTCCGTACCCTTTTCACACTGCTCCATCTGCCGGACCACGAAAGCACGGCCCAGCACCCTGACCATTCCCACGTACCACCAAACCCGTTTGGGATCGGGAGCCACCGTACGGCCCGTACGGCTTCTGAGGACCTCGCAATGGCGTCTTTCGTCCTGCATGATACGCAGCAGCGTCCGGCGGCGGACCGGATCCTTTTCCAGTCCGGCCAGCCGGCGGTAAACTTCGCACAAGGTAGTCTCGTCCCGTTGCAGGGTCAAAAGGTTTTTTGTCATCGCAGTCCCGTTTGTGTGGTTATTTCACCCGAAGCCTCCCCGGCCGGGGAGCGGCGGGCTTACGGTCCGGAGTCCGCAAAAAATCTGCCGGAACAGCGTCCGAACCTCCGCAGGAAAAAGCTTTTACCCCAGCGTCCGAAAACCCGAAAAAATCCATCCTCCCGTTACTGCGTGTTTTGCAGCAAGATCCATCCTCGCGTTTTTCCAATCCATCCAAAAGTGTTTTTCATGGCATAAATGATGCACGCAACTGCATCGAAAAGGGTGCCGGACAACAAATACGAGCATATACCTTAATATAAATGGCAATAACGGTTTAACCGAGTATTAACTTAATTAATCATTCTATCAACTATGAAAAAAAAGTACTTTTTCACCGCATTCGCTGCGGCTTTGCTTTTCGCAGGATTCGCCTTTACGGCCTGTGACGACGATGACGACAACAGCGCTCCCGGCACGAAGCCGACGATCAAGTTCGAAAACGTAATCCCGACGAAGAATTACGTTCAGAGCGGCACGTTCGCCGCCGTGGCTCCCGGTGCGACGACCTCGTTCACATTCCATGCGGCCAAAGGGCAGCGGCTGATGTTCGCCACCATGTATTCCTACTCCAACGACCTGTTCTTCGCCCCTGAGAATCCGGGTATCGCACTCTTCAACGATTCGGGCGTCCCCTATACCGGCGTCATAGCCAATGCCGTGAAACTCTGGGACAACGGAACCCGCGTCAATGAACAGCCCGGCCCCAGCGTCAACCATCCGGGCGTAGCTCAGGCCGGCGTAGTGAGCGAAGTGAACGGTACGGACACGGAGGGTCACACCTACCCGGCGGCTTCGAGCCTGCTTCAGGTAAGTCTGGCTTACGACGCCGTACAGTCGCTGTTCACCTGCACGATCTCCAACATCTCGAACGGCACCTCGAACGAGACTCCGCTCTCCGGCGGCGTATTCGTCGTATCGAACATGCTCGACGGCAAGCTGGTGGCGGAGAAGCCGTTCTTCAGCGTCGATCAGAAATCGGGCGTCGAGCTGACCAAGCTGGCCGAAGCGGGCAACGTCGATCCCCTGAAGTCGCTCGTAGCCGACCAGACGGGTATCATCACCACGCTGCACGGCGCCATCGTAGTGGTTTACACGGGCAACACCAACCCGATCTATCAGCTGGGACAGAAAGACGCCCAGCTCGGTCTGGCGGCTCTTGCACAGCGCGGCGATCCGGGACAGCTGAAAGCTTCGCTCGAAAAGGTCCCGCAGGTACGCAAGATCTACACCATTACGCGCACCGCCCTGCCCGGCGAGAGCATGGAATGCACCTATGAGGCCGCAGCCAACGAAAAGGTAGCGTTCGCAACGATGTTCGGCTATTCGAACGACTGGTTCTTCGCCAACGGTCCCGAACTCAACGCCCTGACCAAAGGCGACGTAACGAGCAAGACCGTTCTGCTCGACGACGGTACGGCCGTAAGCCAGTACCCCGGTGCCGGCAATGCCCAGTCCATCTTCGGCGGAACGCTGATGCCCGAAGACAAGGCCATCAGCGCAGTCGGCGACACCTACCCGGTTCCCGCCGTCGACGGAATCGTCAAGATAACGATCTACTAAGGATCGTCGTGTGTGTTAATTGCGTCCGGAGCAGGAAACTGCTCCGGTTTTTAAACCCGTACAATCATGACAAACGACAAATCACAAGAAGGCAAGGTTACCGTTGCCGTAGAAAAAAAGACCTCCAAAATTCCCTCGATGGTCTACCTGAGCGCCGGTCTGGGCGCATTGGCGCTCTCGGCCTGCATGATGTTCCGCGGCCGTAAATCCGCAGCGCTGCTCGTCGGCCAGTGGGCCGCCCCGCTGTTGATCATGGGACTTTACAACAAGATCGTCAAGACCGAAGGTCACGACCGCCCCGAATCGGGGACGGACAAATTAAACCGAATCATTTAAAAACCACGATTATGGACAAGACAAACCAAATGCACGGCGAAAGCCGTGAACAGCAAAACGATACGCAGAGCGCCCCGATGCAAAACGGCAATACGAACGACCTCGACAGCCGGAGCCACAACCGCGACAACAGCGGCATGCACGCAGGCGGCACCGAAGGCAGCAGCTACCGGCAGCAGCCGGACAACAAGGAGCAATACGGCTCGAAGAAAGGCTCGTACTGGGAAGAGAAGGGCTCCGACCGGGAACAGAGCATCGGAAGCCGCATGAACGAGGAGAGTCTCAAGCAGAAACGATAGTCAGGCCGGCTTCCGGCATGTTCAACTTAATACAGCGAATATATGTTTTACCATTCCAAAGAACTCCAGTTCAAAGCGCGGGTATCGAGACCAGATCCCCGCTTCGCGCGGCTGCTGCTCGAACAATTCGGCGGCGGCAACGGCGAGCTGAAAGCCGCGATGCAGTATTTCGTGCAGGCGTTCGCCTGCCACAACCCCTATCCGGACAAATACGACATGCTGATGGATATCGCCACCGAAGAGCTGGGCCACCTCGAAATCGTCGGCGCCACGATCCAGATGCTGCTCGCCGGCGTCAACGGCAACCTGAAGGATGCGGCCGAGCGCAACGACGTCTTCGGCGAAAGCATTTCGAAGGACGATTTCATCCATTCGGCCTTTTCGATCAATCCGCAGTTCGGCGTACTGACGGGCGGCGGTCCGCGTCTCACCGACAGCAACGGCGTGCCTTGGCAAGGCTCCTACGTCAATGCCAACAGCGACCTGACGGTCGACCTGCGTTCGGACATAGCTGCCGAATCGCGCGCCAAGATCGTCTACGAATACCTGATGCAGTTCACCGACGACAAGGACGTGCTGGCCACGCTCAACTTCCTGATGACACGCGAAGTGGCGCATTTCCAGCAGTTCGAGGCGGCGCTGGGGACCATCCAGCCCAACTTCCCGCCGGGAGTGCTCCAGAGCGATCCCCGCTACAGCAACATCTACTCCAATCATTCGACGGGAGAGGATGCCCGCGGCCCGTGGAACGAAGGCGAAAGCACCGGACTGGGCGAAGAGTGGCTCTATGTCGAGGACCCGCGCGAGCAGGTGCTCGAAACCGACGGACTCACGCAGCTCAAACCGCAGGGAACACCCCGCACCGAAGCTTCGGTGCGCAGCGCGGACAAGAAACTCAGCAAGGAGCGCAGCGGCGAAATCCGCAAGGCGACGCCGGAGAAGAACCTCCGGTGGTGCGAGTACGATCCGCAAGACACCAAGGCGTCCCGCCGCCAGCCGGTCGAACAGGACTAAATATCCCGTCGGCCCGCTGGGTGTGAACGCTCCGGAATTTCAGCCGGAGCGTTCTTCCTGTTTTGCATGCGCTTTGCAGCAAAACACCGCAAACATCAAACACATATATCTATGAAAAACGGAGTAATGATGCAGTATTTCGAATGGAATCTGCCCAATGACGGTAAATTGTGGACGCAGTTGAAAGAGGACGCCCGACACCTGCACGACGTCGGCGTCACCTCGGTCTGGATCCCGCCGGCCTACAAGGCCGACGAACAGCAGGACGAGGGATACGCCGTCTACGACCTCTACGATCTGGGCGAGTTCGACCAGAAAGGCACCGTCCGCACCAAGTACGGCACGCGGCAGGAGCTGGAGGAGGCGATCGCGGCGCTGCACGCCAACGGGATTTCGGTCTATATCGACACGGTGATGAACCAGAAAACCGGCGCCGACTACACCGAAAAATTCATGGCCTGCGAAGTCGATCCCGAAAACCGCGAGCAGGTGATCGGCGCCCCCGTCGAAGTCGAAGGCTGGACCGGATACACCTTTCCGGGGCGCGGCGACAAATACTCCCCCTTCAAATGGCACTGGTACCACTTCTCCGGAACCGATCAGGTATACGAGACCGGCAAACGGGCCATCTACCTCATCCAAGGCGAAGGCAAGAAGTGGAGCGAAGGGGTCGACGGCGAGAACGGGAACTACGACTTCCTGATCTTCAACGACGTGGATTTCGACCATCCCGAAGTGATCGAGGAGATGAAACGCTGGGGCGCATGGATCGCCCAAACGCTCGATGCCGACGGCATGCGTCTCGATGCGCTCAAACACATCCGCAACACCTTTATCGGCGAATTCATGCACAGCGTCCGGGCTTCGCGCGGCAAGGAGTTCTACGCCGTCGGCGAATACTGGAGCGGCGATTTCGAGTCGCTGGAAGCCTACCTCGACGCCGTGGACCACCAGATCGACCTGTTCGATGCGCCGCTTCACTTCAAACTCTTCACCGCTTCGCAGCAGGGACGCGATTTCGACCTGCGGACGCTGCTCGACGACACCCTCGTGCGGAAATATCCCACGCTCGCCGTGACGTTCGTGGACAACCACGACTCGCAGCGCGGCAGTTCGCTCGAATCGCAGGTCAAGTCGTGGTTCAAGCCGCTGGCGTACGGCCTGATCCTGCTGATGAAGGAGGGGTACCCCTGCATCTTCTACGGCGACTATTACAGCATGAAGGGCGAAGCGTCGCCCCACCGGGCCGTTCTCGACATACTGCTCGACGCACGCCGCTCGCGGGCTTTCGGCGAACAGACCGACTACTTCGACCATCCCAACACCGTGGGGTTCACCCGCGCAGGCGACGAGAAGCATCCGGATTCGGGACTTGCGCTGCTGCTCTCCAACGGCGAAGACGGCGAAAAGGTGATGTCCGTAGGCGTAACGCATGCCAATGAGACGTGGCACGAGATCACGGGAAGCTACGACGACGAAATAGTCATCGGAGACGACGGCAAGGCCCTCTTCAGGGTACACGGAGGAAAACTGGCCGTCTGGGTCAAAAAATAATGCGTCCCGTATAGGCCGAAACAGCCGAAAGAGCGGCCTGCCGGGCCGGAATGGTATACGTTTTGTATTCTTTCCGAGCAACGCCGCATATTGCGTCAACAGTGCGGCGTTACAAACTTGCTTTCGGCCGAAAGGTTTTTTCGGTACGAACGACAGCACAATGTCAAACTAAATTCTTTATCAGTCATGAAAGAGTCAACCAACAAGACCGCCGGCCGCACGCAGACCGGACAAAACAAATCGGCGACCAAGTCGTCCCGCACGACCACCTCGCACGCCAGCTCGACGAGCCGGGGAACCGCCAAAAGCCAGTCGTCCGCCACGGGCCGCGTATCGCGCAGCAACAATCCCGAAGGACACAACCAGTACACCAAAAAATCGCAGGGCAACTGCTAACGACGCAGTTCGTCTTTCGATAGAGTGTCGCAAGGGACTGTCTGACCGGGTTCAGGCAGTCCCGTCTTTTATCTGCCGACCGTCCGGCAGACCTGCACGGGATTCACGCCGCCGGGTCGTCCGGCAACAGGGCGGGCACCGATTTTGCACACACGATCAGAAACGGCTGAACGATGAAAAAGGCTTGGGCTTATATTCTTCCCACACTGCTCTGCTTCGTATTGGGAGGGCTGGTCGGATGGTGGCAGAACGACGCGATCCGCGAATGGTATCCGCATCTGGTAAAACCTGCGCTGACGCCGCCCAATGCGGCATTTCCCATCGCATGGAGCATCATCTACCTCTGCATGGGCCTCTCCGCCGGACTGGTTCTGACCTCCGCCTCGCCCCTGCGCCGGAGAGTTATGACGCTATGGTTCGCACAGCTGGGATTCAACGTGCTGTGGAGCATCCTCTTCTTCGTATGCCGAAGCCCCCTGCTGGGAATGATCGACATCGCGCTGCTCGACATTCTCGTCGCCGCCTACATTGCGCAGAGCGGGAAAATCCGGGCCGGAGCGGCGTGGCTCTTCGTTCCGTACCTCTGCTGGATACTCTTCGCCACCTATCTCAACGCCGGCATCCTCGCGGCCAACGGCACGGGGCTTTAACCTGCCGCACGGCCATCCGCCCGACGCGGAAGAGGGCGCATCACCCGATCAGCAAATCCTCCAGACGGACTTTGGGAACATAGTGCGTCCCGTTTTTCCGGTAATAGGCGCGGTCGCCGCCGGAGCCGATCTCCGTCAGCTCGATCTTCTCGATGCCCTTGCCGAGGGCGAGAATCAGCAGCGGCTCCGCATCCAGTCCGAACTCCCGCCTGATCGGCTCCTTGTCGAACGCTCCGATGCAGATGCCGTTCAACCCGATTTCGACCGCCTGCAACAGCATGCTCTGGGCAGAAATGCCCAGATCGATATCGACATAGCGGTCCTCGGCGACCGTCGAGCAGATGATGATGAAAGCGTTCGGCTCGGTCCCCGGCAGGGGCAGATGAAGTTCGGGCAAAGCCCCTCCCAGCCGGATATGGGGCAATACTTTGGGAGCCTCGTCCGCCAGTACGGGCCGGAAGCGCAGCACCTGTTGATTCCGCGCCGAGGGGATTTTGGCATTCACGCCGATAATGCGCCGGAGCTGATCCCCGCGCACGACGAACCGCGCGTCGTAACCGCGATGGCTCCGGTTTTTGAGCAGCAGCCTGCCCAGCGTCGCCAACGGCCTGCGATTGCACGCCCCCGATGCCGTCCGGGCCAGATACTCCTCCATTTTCCGTCCTAAATAGTCGTCCGCCATTTTCTTCAGAATTAATCCGGAGACAAAGATACGCAAAATCACCGGACGAAAGAGCGGCATTTATTCACTATCTTTGCAGGAATCACCACCATGACGCAACGGAAAATCATACACATCGACATGGATGCGTTCTACGCCTCCGTCGAACAGCGGGACCACCCCGAATACCGGGGCCGGCCGATCGCCGTCGGCCATGACGGCCCGCGGGGCGTCGTCGCCACGGCCAGCTACGAAGCCCGGCCCTACGGGGTGCGTTCGGCGATATCCTCCGCGCTGGCGAAACGGCTCTGTCCGAACCTGATCTTCGTGCCGGCGCGTTTCGACGTCTACAAGGAGGTGTCGCGGCAGATCCGCGCCGTCTTCCGCGACTACACCGAACTCGTCGAGCCTCTTTCGCTCGACGAGGCGTTCCTCGACGTGACGCACCTGCGCTCGGCGACCCTCGCCGCCCGCGAGATCAAAGCCCGCATCCTCGCCGAAACCGGACTGACCGCATCGGCCGGAATATCGGTCAACAAGATGCTGGCCAAGATCGCTTCGGACTACCGGAAACCCGACGGACTGTTCACGATCCCGCCCGGACAGATCGAAGAGTTCGTCGCGGCCCTTCCCATCGAGCGGTTCTTCGGCATCGGAGAGGTGACGGCCCGGAAGATGCACGGCATGGGAATCCATACGGGCGCCGACCTCAGGCTGCGGGACGAAGCGGAGCTGGTCCGCCATTTCGGCAAGGCCGGACACAGCTATTACGGCTATGCCCGCGGCATCGACGAACGCGAGGTCACGCCCAACCGCATCCGCAAATCGCTCGGCGCGGAGACGACCTTCGCCGAAGATACCGACGACCGGGAACAGCTGCGGCTGGAGCTGTCGGCCGTGCGCGAAGAGGTCTGGAACCGCCTGATGCGGCACGAATTCAAGGGAAAGACCGTCGTGCTGAAACTCAAGTTCGACAACTTCCGCCAGATAACCCGGTCGAAGACGCTTTTCGCTCCCGTCAATTCGGCCGAAACGCTCAGGCAGGTGTCCGAGGAGCTGCTGGCGGCGGTCGATTTCCGCGGACGGAAGATCCGCCTGATCGGCCTTACGGTCGGCAATTCGCCCGAAGCCTGCGCCGAGTGCGTGCAGCTGCGGTTCGATTTCGGGGAATCCGCCCGGAACGTTTAAACGACTTTTCGCACGACCGGCGGCAACACGGGAAGGGAAAAGACGATAATTGTTTAAAAAGAGACCGTTTATGGGGAGCGAAGCCCTTGCCCGATCATCGGGTTTTTAGTAATTTGCGCGAAATTTCGCAGGCCCCGCGCACCGGGCGGACAATCGCACGCAGACGCGTCGCCGCCTGACAAACACGGAATCAGTCACTCTGCAAATGCTGAAAAAGATACTGAAATATACGTTCCGGACGCTGCTCGTCATCCTCCTCGTCCTGATGCTGGTCCCCGCCCTGCTCTACATCCCGGTCGTTCAGGATTTCGTCCGGGGCAAGGCTGTCGGCTACGCATCCCGGACGCTCGGAATGGACCTGTCGGTGGAGCGTCTGCGGCTCTCCTTCCCGCTGCGGCTGTCCGTGGACAATACGCTGCTGACCGACAAGGGCGACACGCTCCTCTCCTGCGGACACCTTTCGCTGGATGTCGCCGTGTGGCCCCTGCTCCGCAAAGAGGTCGCCGTGCGGAGTCTCGAACTGGCAAAACTCGCGGCGCATTACAGAGATTCCACGGCAGGCATGGACCTGAAGGTCGCCGCCGGACAGTTCGCCGTGAATGACTGCCGGGTCGGCCTGCCGGCCAAAACGGTCGGCATTTCCCGCATCGCGCTGACGGACGGGGATGTATTTCTGAACACGGAGGAGAGCGCTCCCGCCGAAAAGGCGGACAGCGCCGCGGCCCTGCCGTGGCAGATCGACGTCGGAAAACTGACGGTTGCAAACCTCGCCTTCGGGATGCGGACCGCCCCCGCGGTAACCGACCTCTCCGTCCGCCTGCCGGACGGGGAGGTGGACAGCTGCCGGGTTCTGCTGGACAGCCGGCAGGTATCCGTGAAAAGCATCCTGCTGAACCGGGGCGGATACGCCTACCTGACAGCCCCGGCGGACGCCGGAGAAAAGGCTCCGGACAAGACGGCTGTTCCGGACAAGAAAACGGCCTCGAACAAAACGACGGCCCGGAGCAAAGCGGCGCCCTCCGACAAAACAGCGACTCAGGGCAAAGCGGCGCACCCCGATAAAACAGCGGCCGCCGACAACGCATCATCACCCCACGACGCAGCGGCCGACGACGACGAAGCTCCCGCCCTGCCGTGGACCGTCCGGGTCGGCAGCATCGCGCTGAACGACAACAGTCTCGAATACGGAACGCTGCACCACCGCCCCGCGGCGGGATTCGATCCGGCGTTCATCGTCCTCTCGCCGCTCGACCTGTCGGTCGATTCGATCTACAACCGGGGCGCCGACATCGCCCTTCGGATCCGCCGGCTGGCGTTCACCGAGCGCAGCGGGTTGTCCGTACGGAATGCCGCCGGAGCGTTCGCAATGGACTCCACCGGCATTTCGCTCTCCGGGTTCGAGCTTGCGACGCCGCTTTCCGGCATCCGGGCCGAGGCGCACGCCGGAGCCGGAATCATGCGAATGGCGCCCGACACCCCGCTGACCGCCGACCTCTCGGCGAGCCTGAATACGGAGGAGATAAAACTGCTCTATCCGCAATTGATTCCCGCCGCGCTGGACGACCGGATCGTCCGGATCAAGCTTTCGGCGGCGGGAACGCTGGGCGACATCAAAAAGGCGGGGCTGGACATCTCGTCGCCCGGACATATCGACCTTGCGGTGAACGGCACCGCGAAAAACCTGCTCGCCCCGAAGCGGCTGGAAGCCGCGGCCCGTTTCGAAGGGGAGTTCCGCGACATGGCTTTTCTGCTGGAGATGCTGCCCGACACAGTCCTGCGGCGGCGCGTGACGATTCCCGAACGGCTCACGCTCCGCGGAGCGGCGGACGCGGACCGGGGACTTTACTCGCTCGCTTCGACGCTGACCGCCGACGGCGGCCAACTGACGCTGAACGGCCGGATCGACCCTGAAAAACAGATATACGATGCGGAAGTCCTGTGTGACAGCCTTCCGCTGAACCGTTTCCTTCCGGCCGACTCGCTGGGCGCACTGGATTTCACGCTGACGGCCGGGGGCGCCGGATTCGATCCGTTGCTGCCGCAGACACGGGGAAGCGTCCGGATGCGGATCGGCCGCGCGGAGTACCGGAGCCATGATTTCGGCGGAATAGAGCTGGATGCGGACCTCGAAAACCAGCACCTCTCCGGCCGCCTTTACGACCGCGACGAAGCGCTTCGTCTGCTGCTGTCCGTTTCGGGAACGCTGACGGAGCGGGAACAGCGGATCGGCGTGTCGGGCAATGTCTTCGACTTCGATCTGGCCGACATGGGAATCACTCCGGAGCAGATCGGCGGATCGTTCGCGCTCGACGCCGACGCTTCCGCTTCGGATGCCGGCGGCATGGCCGCACGTCTCACGCTGGACAGCATCGTAATCCGCAGCAAAAACCGCACGGACCGCATCCGCCGGACGAACGTCACGTTCGGCACCGACACCGCAGCCACCCGCGCCGGACTGACCTCCGGCGATCTGACGCTCTCGTTCGCCACCCCCGAACCGCTCGATTCGCTGACCGCCGCCGCGTCCCGGAGCGCCGGGGTGCTGGCGCAGCAGATCCGCTCGCAGCACGTCGATATGGATTCGCTCAAAACGGTCCTGCCCGATTTCGGACTGCGGGTCTCGGCAGGACGCGACAACATCCTCAGCAGTTTCCTGAGAACCAAAAGAATCGCTTTCAGCTCCCTCGACATCGCCGGCACGAACTGCGACTCCCTGCCCGTATCGCTCCGGATGCGCGTGGAAAAACTGGCTTACGGCAGCATCGTTCTCGACACCCTGACGGCGTCCGCGGTGCAGAACGGGAGCCGGCTGGAATATGCCCTCCGCGTGGCGAACGCCCCCGGAAATCTGGACAACATAGCCCTCGCGGGAGTGTACGGCCACGTCGTACGGAACACGGGAGCGGTGAATTTCTACCAAAAGAACCGCGCAGGCCGGGAAGGATTCCGCTTCGGGGTGGACGCAGCGTGGAACGACAGCCTGATCCGTGCGTCCGTAACGCCCCTCGCCCCGGTATTCGGCTCCGAGCCGTGGACGGTGAATCCCGGCAATTACCTCGTCTACCGGTTCGACGGAAACCTGAGCGCCGACCTCGACATGACTCACGGCGACCAGCGGTTTGCGATCCATACCGTTCCGGAAACCGACTCGCTCCGCGGCATCCGGCTCGACATCGCAGGGCTGAACATCGGCGGGGCGCTGGCGATGCTCCCCTCCGCCCCGCCCGTCGGCGGCGTGCTGGGCGCCGCCGTGACCCTGAACACGGGCGCCGACTCGCTGGCCGTCCGGGGCGACGTCTCCGTCGCCGGACTCTCGTACGACAAGCAGCGCTTCGGGGACGTCGGGCTGGGCGTACGCTATGCACAAGGGCGGGAACAGCAGGCCGACGTGCGGCTCACGCTGGACGGCGCCGACGTCCTGACCGCGCGGGGCGACTACCGCAAAGAGCGGGAAAGCCCGCTCGACCTCACGGCGTCGATCCCCGGATTCCCCCTGCAGCGGGCCGACGTCTTTCTGCCCGCCGACATGCTCCGTCTCTCCGGCATCCTCTCCGGGAAGCTCCACGCGGGCGGAACACCGCAACGGCTGCAGCTGAACGGCGGCCTGCAGTTCGCACAGACGGAGGTCCGCGTGCCGATGATCGGCACTTCGTTCCGTCTCTCTTCCGACACGATCCGCATCGACGACAGCCGGGTCCTGTTCGACGACTTTGCGGTCACCGCCCCCAACAAAAGCCCGCTGACGATCGGAGGCTACGTCGATCTGACCGACTTCGGCCGCATAACGGCCGACATCGCGCTGCGGGCATCGGATTTCCAGTTCGTGAACGTGGCCCGGAAGGAGGGAACGGCCGTCTACGGGAAAGCCTATCTCGATTTAGACGCGACGGCCAAAGGCCCTCTGGACGAACTCGTCGTCCGCGGCAGCGTCGCACTGCTCAAAAACACCGACATCAACTATGTCATGCAGGATTCGCCGATGGACGTGAAGGAGCGTCCGCAGAACATCGTGACCTTCGTTTCGTTCCGCGACATGGACAACCAAAGCTTCGCCGAGGCCACCCCGACGGTGCGGATCGGCGGCATGGACATCCTCCTGAACGTCGACATCAACGACGACGTCCAAGCCGCCGTGGACCTCTCCGCCGACGGCAGCAACCGGATAGACCTGCAGGGCGGCGGCAACCTGACCTTCACGATGAATCCGCTGGGAGACGTCAGCCTGTCAGGCAAATACGTCCTTTCGGGCGGGACGGTGCGCTACAATCCGCCCGTGATCTCCCAGAAGATATTCAAGATCACGCCGGACAGCTATGTAGACTGGGTCGGAAACGTCGCCGACCCGGCCTTCAACATCACGGCGGTCGAAACCGTCCGGGCCAGCGTCTCCGCGGACGGGCAGGATTCGCGCTCGGTGAATTTCAACATCTCCATCAATATCCGCAATACGCTGAACGACCTCGAAGTCAGCTTCGGGCTGTCCGCCCCCGAAGACCTCACGATGCAGAACCAGCTCAATTCGCTGACGGCCGAACAGCGGGCCAATCAGGCGATGAACCTGCTCATCTACAACACCTACACCGGTCCGGGAACGACCGCCAAGGTCAGCACCGAGAACCCGCTCAACTCGTTCATACAGAAAGAGCTGAACCAGTGGGCGCAGAACAACCTGAAGGGCGTGGACCTCAGCTTCGGCATCGACTCCTACGGCGAGGACGACCCGAACGGCCAGCGGACCGATTATTCGTACCGGCTGTCCAAAAGTCTCTTCAGCAACCGCGTGCGCGCCGTCATCGGGGGCAAGTTCAGCACCGACGCCGACCCGTCGCAGAACCTGAAGGAGAACCTGATCGACGACATTTCGCTCGAATACATGCTGACCAAACGCGACAACATGTACCTGAAGGTCTTCCGCCACACCGGCTACGAAAGCATCCTCGAAGGCGAGATCACCGAGACGGGCGTGGGCTTCGTCATCCGGAAGAAACTGCTCCGGCTGGGCGACCTGTTCAAACCGATGCGTCCCAAAGCGGAAAAGGAAAAACAAAAACGAAACGAGTCCGATGCGCGTCAGAAATAGCTGCATACTCCTCTGCGCCGCACTGCTCGCGGCGGCCTGTTCCACGACCCGGCGTCTGGGAACGGACGAAGTCCTGTACACGGGAGTTAGGAAGATCCGGATCGAACCCGATTCGGGCGTCGTGCTCTCCGCAGCGGCCGAATCGGCCGTGAAGGAGCCGCTCTCCGTGGCCCCGAACAACCCGCTTTACAGCCCCTATCTCCGCACGCCGCTGCCGATCGGCCTTTGGGCCTACAACTACCTCTACACGCCGAAGGAGAAGGGATTCAAATACTGGCTCTACAAGCGGCTGGCCAAACAGCCCGTGCTGATCTCCAAGGTACAGCCCGGACTGCGGACCAAAGTCGCCGAGCAGGTGCTCGAAAACTACGGTTATTTCGGCTCCCAAGCCGAAGACTCCCTGCTCTACCGCAAGCACGGCAGAAAGGCCAAGGTCTATTATACGCTCCGCATCGCGCCGCCGTGGTATTACTCGAACATCTCCTACCCGCAGGCCGGGGGCGGCCTGCAGCCCCTGATCGACAGCATGCAGGCGACCTCCCTGCTGCGGGTCGGGGCGCAGTACAACATGGACTCGCTGACGCTCGAACGCAAGCGCATATCGCAGCTGCTGCGCAACAGGGGCTATTATTATTTCCGGCCCGAATACATGGAATACCTCGCCGACACGACCGTCGAACGGCGACGGGTCGACCTGCGGCTGAACCTCAAACCGAACGTCCCGGAGGTGGCCCTCAAACCCTACCGCGTGGGCGACATCACGGTCCGCCTCACCAACATCAAACCCGGTCCGGCCGATACGTTCCGCCTGCGGGACGTGCGGGTCATCGCCCAAAGGCCGATGAAAATACGCCCGAAGATACTCTCCCGGACGCTCTCGCTCGAACCCGGCCAGCTCTTCACCGTGGACGCTCAGAACCGCACGCAGACCGCCCTCAACAAACTGGGCATTTTCCGCTCGGTCAATCTGGGCGTCACGCCGCTCGACTCGCTGCGGGGCGCCGACACGCTGGACGTGGTCATCGACGCCCAGTTCGACTATCCGCTGGAAGCGGCGCTGGAGACCGACGTAACCTCCAAGTCGAACAGCTTCATCGGTCCGGGCATCACCTTCAAGGTCAGCAACAACAACCTCTTCCGGGGCGGCGAGGTGCTCGCCGTGAAGCTGAACGGCTCGTACGAATGGCAGACGGGCAACAAGAACTCCGGGGGCCGTTCGTCGCGGCTCAACTCCTACGAACTGGGACTGAACGCCAACCTCAACATTCCGCGGCTGCTGCTGCCGTCGTTCGCAACGCGCAGGCTGAGATACCCCGGCAGCACGACGTTCCAGCTGGGCGTGGACCTGATGAACCGCCCCAGCTTCTTCCGGCTGATCGCCTTCAGTGGCTCGGCGGGCTACAATTTCCAGACTTCGCCCTACAGCCGCCATTCGCTGACCGTATTCAAGCTGACCTACAACAAACTGCTGCACACGACCGAAGCTTTCGACAAGACGATGGACGAGAATCCGGCGATCGCCATGAGTTTCCGCAACCAGTTCGTTCCGTCGATCAACTACACCTACACCTTCGACAAAACCTACGGCCGCACCGGCAACCGCCGTTTCTACTGGCAGAACAGCGTCACCTCGGCCGGCAACATCCTTTCGGGCGTCCTGAGCCTGTTCGGCAGCAAACAGCCGCAGCATTTGTTCGGCAACCGTTTCTCGCAATTCGTCAAGGAGGTGAGCGAAGTGAAGTTCTACCACCGCATCGGACGCCGCAACAACTGGCTGGCCACCCGTTTTCTCGTCGGAGTGGGATACGCCTACGGCAACTCCGAAGTGATGCCCTACAGCGAACAGTTCTACATCGGCGGAGCCAACAGCATCCGGGCCTTCACGATCCGGTCGCTGGGTCCGGGCAGCTACCGCCCGCCCGCAGACGACCGCAACGGCTATCTGGACCAGACCGGCGACTTCAAGCTGGAGGCCAACGTCGAATACCGCTTCGGCATCATGGGACGGCTGAACGGGGCTGTTTTCCTCGACGCGGGCAACATCTGGCTGTTGAAAAAGGACCCCAAGCGTCCCGGCGCCGAACTCAAATGGAAAGGGCTGCTCAACGAAATCGCTCTGGGAACGGGCTTCGGACTGCGTTACGACATCAGCTATCTGGTCATCCGCGCCGATCTCGGAATCGGCCTGCACACGCCCTATCCGAATCCGGACAAAACGGGCTATTACAACATCTCCAGCTTCAAGGACGGACTCGGTTTCCATTTGGCCATCGGCTATCCGTTCTAAATCGGCGACGGGGAGGATTCCCCTCCGAAAACGGCTGCGGATCGGCGCCCGGCAAAACGGCCGGGCCGCCGGAGGGGCCGAATTTATCTTTTCGGCAGCGGAAAATCGCCGATCATTGGTAAATTCTGAAAATAATTATTACCTTTGCGAACCGAAAGGAGAGGTGCAGGAGTGGTTGAACTGGCCCGCCTGGAAAGCGAGTAAACCCCTAAAGGGTTTCAGGGGTTCGAATCCCCTCCTCTCCGCCAGAGGCGTGAAACACGCAAGCCCCGCAAAACCGAAGTCCGCAGATTATTTCTGCGGACTTTTTCATTCCCAGCGCCAACACCTCCCGTTCACTCCATTTCGGTCAGATGCTTCCAGTAACGGCGGGGCATCATGCGCCGCTGCTGACGCTCGTTGATCCGCTGGGGAATCGCCAGCGCCCGGAAATAATTCTTCCAGAGCAGCTGAAACTGCCGTTCGTCCTCGGCCAGCCAACGGTCGGCGAGCTTGTCGGCGATCATGCCGCGGTCGTCTTCGAGCGTCACCCGGCGCGCCGTCCGCCCGTCGTAATAATATCCGTAATCGCGCCGCCGGTCGTAGATAAGCCACCGCTGGTCGGCGAAACGGTCCGTAAAGTAATCCAGCGACAGCGGCAGGGCGTCGTGTTCGGGAGTGGCGGCGGCAAAATAGGTGCCGTCGGCAGCCTTCTGAAGCCGGACGAACTGCCTGAGCCGCTCGCACTCGTGCGAAACTTTGAGCGCCAGCCGGTGCAGCGCCTTCATGTCGGGATCGGCCTGATCGGCCAGCACGCCTCCGCCCTCGTCGAAAACCCGGCGCATGCAGCGCAGCATCAGCAGATCGCTCCGCTCCTGCTCCCCGTGCCATGCGTAGACGAGCATCGAACGCGCCCGGACGACAAGCCTGCGTTCCAGTCCGCGCCAGACACGGGCGGCGTGCGCCGGATCGGTCGCGACCTCGTGCACGCGCTCCGTAAAAAGCGGTTCCGGCTCTCCGGGACCGATCAGCTGCTCCGGGAACGCCCGCATCGCATAAGCGTCGAACAGCGCCGAGAGCAGCCCGTCGAAAGATTTATCGTAACGAAAAACCAACATCGCATTCAGAAAAGGGTCAGCTGACCTTCGTTTTTATCCGGTTTCTGCCGTTTAGGCGCAGTCAGCAGGCGGCGCACCTGCTCCGGCCGCAGTTCGTTCACCCCCTGCCCCGTGGTCAGCTCGCGGCAGCGGACGAAATACTGCGCCTTCTTCATCACCACGCCGATCTGCCGCAGCGACTGCATGGTCAGCGTGCGGTAACGGCGCGAGCTGACGATCAGCCGCGCCGACTTGACCCCGACGCCCGGCACGCGCAGCAGCGCCTCGTAGTCCGCGCGGTTCACATCGACCGGAAAAAATTCGGGATGCCGCAGCGCCCACGCCAGTTTGGGGTCGATATCCAGATCGAGCCGGGGCGTCTGCTCGTCGGCGATCTCCTCGGCACGGAATCCGTAGAACCGCATCAGCCAATCGGCCTGATAAAGCCGGTTCTCGCGCACGAGCGGGGCTTTGTCCAGCGCAGGCAGCCGCTTGTCGTAGGGATTCACCGGAATAAATCCCGAATAGTAGACGCGCTTCATCGTGGGACGGTCGTAAAGCGACGACGAAAGCAGCAGAATGTCGCGGTCGCTCTCGTCGGTGGCACCGACGATCATCTGCGTGCTCTGCCCCGCAGAAGCGAAACGGGGCGCATGGCGGAAACGGCCGCGCTCCTCGGCGCTCTGCAGCACCCCCTGCTGGATGTAACTCATCGGGCGGTAGATGCTTTCATAGTTCTTGTCGGGAGCCAGCAGCAACAGGTTGCGTTCGGTCGGGATTTCGATATTGACGCTCATGCGGTCGGCGTAACGCCCCGCCTCGGCCACCAGTTCGGGACTGGCGCCGGGAATACTTTTCAGGTGGATGTAGCCGTTGAAACGGTGCACCGTACGCAGGTCGCGCGCCACGCGGACCATCCTTTCCATGGTATAGTCGGGGTTGCGGACGACGCCCGACGAGAGAAACAGTCCTTCGATGTAGTTGCGCCGGTAGAACTCGATGGTCAGCTCGGTCAGCTCGTCCGGCGTGAAGGCGGCCCGCCGGATGTCGTTGCTGCGCCGGTTGATGCAGTAGGCGCAGTCGTAAATGCAGACGTTGGTGAGCATGATTTTCAGCAGCGAGACGCAGCGGCCGTCGGCCGTGAAAGAGTGGCATATGCCCCACCCCGCCGTGCTGCCGACACCGCCCGCGCGATGCCGGCGCGTAACGCCGCTCGACGCGCACGAGACGTCGTATTTGGCCGATTCGGCCAGCACCTTGAGTTTTTCGAGCACAGTCTCTTTCATGGCGGCAAGTTATCGTTTTTTTCCATAAAACCGCGTCCTCCGGCCGATATTTTTTCGGGCTTTTCCGCACCCCGCTGTATGCGTGGACAATAGAGCGGAAGCACCCCGGACGAAGTCCGTGCGACAAAAAAAAGGGAGCCAAGCTCCCTTCGTACACATCCGCGACGCACTCAATCCGGCGCTCCGCGTCCGGCCGCGCTCCGCTACCGGATAAAATGCGTCCACTGCCGCTCCTCGGCTTCGGGCGCAAGCGCCGGACCGACGCCCGCCTTCAGCAGGCGGGCCATGTTGCGGGCCAGCACGCGCATCGTCTGCAGCCCCTCGGCGTCTTCGCGGGCCTCCCCGGCAGACGTCCGTGGACACTGTTCCAATACTGCGACGGAACGACCGGCATGTTCATAATCGTAAAGTATTTGTTCAGCCGGTCGAACGTCGCGCTCGCCCCGCCCCGGCGGCATACGGCGACCGCTGCGCCGGGCTTGTAGGCAAGATACTTCCCGCAGGAATAGAACACACGGTCGAGCAGGGCGCAGAGCGACCCGTTGGGACCGGCATAGTAGACCGGCGAACCGACGACGATTCCGTCGGCATCGGCGAGTTTCTCCCGCACCGTCGTATAGAGCGCGTCCGAAAAGACGCAATGCCCCAGCTCGGCGCATTTTCCGCAGGCGATACATCCCTGCACGGCTTTGGTCCCGATATGGACGATCTCGGCCTGCACGCCCTCCGACTCCAAGGTCCGCGCGACCTCGGAAAGGGCTATAAAAGTGTTTCCCTCGCGATGGGGGCTTCCGTTTATCAGCAGTACTTTCATGGTATCAAGAGTTTTCGCAAAGATATATTTTTTCAGCTATACACCGCACATTCCGCGCCGGAGAACTCCGCACGGCCCCGCCGCGGCAAAGCCCCGCAGACGCCGCCCACCGGTTCAACGGCTCCGGCATCCCGGCTCACGGCTCATGCCCCATGACTTTCGGCCCTCGGACCATGGCTTTCAGAAAACAGCAGTGCCCGGACAGACGCGCCGCACCGCCCCCGCGACCGGAAATACGGACACAAAAAAAGGGGATTCTTTCGAATCTCCTTCACTCTCATGCCTGACAAGAACTATTTGTTGCAGCACTCGCCCTCGGCTTTCTCGGCGCAGTCTTTGGTCGAATCGCACTTCTCGGCGCAGCAAGCCTCCGTCGAGTCGCACTTCTCGGTGCACTCCGTGCAGGCAGCGGCTTCGGTCGTAGCGGCAGCGGCGGCAGCTTCGCCTTCGGCAGCCTTTTTGTTCGAATTACCGCAGCAGCTTACCATTGCGACGGCAGCCATAACGACGACAAAAGAGAAAATCTTTTTCATAACGTCAAATGTTTAATTATTAGTTTTTCTGTAACGCCGCAAAGTTAGATATTAGCAGGATAAATGCAAATAAAAAACTAAAAAACTTTCGAAAAGGGAAGTTTTTCAGTTCAAAAGGTCGGCAATGGAGAGGGTTTCGTTCTTGACGAAAGCCTTGGGGAAAGCAGACGACACCCTGCCCTTGAGAATGATGGCCTCTTCCGTGGTGAGGCAGTCCCCGACCGCGACCTTGAAGTAGGGATTCTCATAGACCATGTAAACCTTGATTCCCGGATAGTTCTCTTCGAAAAGCTGCTTGGCGGCGATGGCCCCGGCACGGGCGTCCTGCCCGTTGTCGAAGAAGATGCAGACCCGGTAACCGGGGAAACGCAGGCGGGCGCCCGCCCGCGAAGCTTCGTCCACGGCCCGCGCCGCGTCGCCGTACTCCGTAACGGTGACCTTTGCCGTGCCGAATGCGGCGTCGGACGCCACGGGAGCGGCCAGCCGCTCCTTGAACGCATCCAACGACTGCGCGCGCAGGGGCGTGTAAGCCGCGGCGGCAAAAAGAATCAGCAGGATGGTCAGCGATCTGCGCATTACTCTTCCAGATAGTTTTTCACGTCGTTCAACGACAGCCCAAAGATATTCAAAAAATCCGACAACGGCATCATCTCCCGCGAAATTTTTACGCGCGCGGGACCGCCGCGCCCCTCTATGGCGAACGAGACGCCGATCTTCGAAATATCGTCCTCCCGGATCTTCTTGGTCATCACATGGAGCGCCATCGGGTCGGAAGTCCGGATCCGCCACAACGTCGTGACGCTCGCCGTCGCACGACGGGGCGCCTCGGCCGGCTCGCGCAGAGCGACCTTCGTCACGACTCCTCCCGCATAGTAAACGGTGAGCGACGCCTTCTCCAGTTTCAACTTGTGCCCCGTGCCGTTCTTTACGCGCAATACGATCTCGGCCCCCGACAACCCCTGCCGCCGGGCCTTCTCGACCGCTTCGAGCCGGATGTTTCGCTGCGCCTTCTCGGCCATCCGGCGACAGGAGCCCAACGGCAATACGACCCACAGCAGCAGTATGCAGAACAGCATGCGCCCCAAAGCCCTGCCGCCGCGCCCGGCGCCGCCCGAAACGCCATCCGCGGCACCGGACCGGAAGCAAAGCCTATTCCCCGGCCCGTCCCCGCCCGCCGCAGCGGGACGGCAGCCGCCCCTTCCCGCCGACGCGTCCTCTTCCGAAGAGCGAATCCGGCGGCAGAAGCGGTTATCCGAGGGCGCACTGCCCGGTCGTATGCGTTTTGCGTTCATCGTCACTTTTGTCCGGTGTAAATCTGCGCGATCCCGAAACTCTGGCTCCGGGCGCGGCACTCCCTGAACCCCGCGCGCTCCATCATCGCCATGAACTCCTTCGGCGCCGGAAACTCCCCGACCGACGCCGGGAGGTATTCGTAAGCCCGCTTGTCCTTCGACACCATGCCGCCGATGCGGGGCAGTATCTTATAGGTATAGAATTCGTACAACGCCCTGAACAGCCGGTTGCGGGGCCGCGAGAACTCCAGTACAACGACCTTGCCGCCCGGCTTTATCGTGCGGGCCATTTCGCGCAGCCCCGCATCCAGATCCCCGAAGTTGCGCACGCCGAAAGCCACCGTCGCCACATCCACCGATGCGTCGGCCACATGCAGGTGTTCGGCATCCCCCGCGTCGAGTACGACGCGCCCGTCAAGCCCCCGCGCCGTCACCTTGCGGCGCGCCACGTCGAGCATCCCCTCCGAAAGGTCCACGCCCAGCACCTGTACGCCGCGGATGCGGCGCGCCATCTCGATCGCCAGATCGCCGGTGCCGGTCGCCACGTCGAGTATCCGGTGCGGACGGCAGCGGCGCACGATGCGCACCACGCGGCGGCGCCAGATGCGGTCGATGCTCATCGAGAGCGTATGGTTCAGCAGGTCGTACTTCGGCGCGATGTTGTCGAACATCTCGCGGACCTCCTCTTTCTTGGCCTGTTCGGTATTGTACGGTTTCATTCGTATCGGATCGATTCGTCGGGTTTTACGGTAGATACTATGCAGGCCGGCACCACGAGCAGCGCGACGATCGCCGCCACGACGCCGGCGTTGAGCGCCAGCCACCAGCCCCACCCCAGCGCGACGGGCACTTCGGAGAGCAGGTAGCCCTCGGAGCTGAGTTTCACGACATGGAAATATTTCTGCACGAGACACACGGCCAGCCCCGCGGCGTTGCCCCACGCCAGTCCGCGCAGCGTGACGAACGCCGCCCGCCAGAGAAACACCTCCCGCAGCGTAGCGTTGCGCATGCCGAACGCCTTCAGCAGGCCGATCATCCGCGTACGTTCCAGCACGAGGATCAGCAGCGCCGAAGTCATGTTGAAAAACGCCACCACGAGCATGATGCCGATAATCACCGCGGCATTCACGTCATGGGCCTTCAGCCAGTCGAAAATATTGGGATAAAGCTCCGTCACGCTGCTCACGGCGAGGTTCGCCGTGTCGTCGGCATCGTCGTAGAGCAGGGCCCGTCCGAGCCTGCGTGCGAAATCGTCGGCTCCGGCCAAGTCCGAGGTGAAAATCTCGTAGCCCGATATCTCGCCGTCCGCCCAGTCCGCCAGCCGCTGCACGTTGCGCAGGTCGGTCATGATCACCGCGTCGTCCATTTCGTCCATTCCCGACGAGTAGATTCCCGCCACCTTGAAACGGTCGCGCCGGGGCCTGTCTCCGGTCTCGACGAAGAGCATTTCGACCTTGTCGCCCACGCCGAGCATCAGTTTTTCGGCCATGCCGCGCGACAGCAGTATATCTTTCGTACGCACCGAATCGCCCACACGGGGCAGCTCGCCCTCCACCAGCCACTGGCCGAACGAGGACCAGTCGTAATCCCCGTCCACGCCCTTGAGCATCACCCCCTGCACGGCATCCGCCGTGCGTACGATACCGCCCTTGACGGCATAGGGGGCCAGCGAGACGAATCCTTCGGTGGTGCGGATCAGCTCCTCGGCGCGGGCACTGCGGCGCACGGGGGCCGAATCGAGTGTCCCCACGCCCCGCACGCCGTTCACCACGGCATGGCCCGAAAAGGCGGCCACCTTGCGGGACACCTCCTGCTTGAAACCCATGATCACGGCCATCGCCAGCAGCATCACCGCGACGCTCAACGCCACGGAAATCACGGCGATACGCTCCATCACACCGGGTTTGTTCTCCGGGGTGCGCTGCGCTGTCCGGCGGGCGATGAAAAAGGCGAGATTCACGGCTGCTTAATTTGCTGGAAAATTTATGCAAAGTAACACAATAATTTCGTATTTTTGCCCATCATAAACCCACTTTATGAAAAAACAGGCACTGATCACGGGAGCCACATCGGGCATCGGACGCGCCACGGCGCTCCGGCTCGCGGCCGAAGGATACGACATAACGGCGACGGGACGCCGCGCCGAACGGCTCGAAACGCTCCGCCGCGAAATCGAAGCGGCGGGTGCACCGCGCTCGTCTTCGACGTGCGCAGCGAAGCGGAGGTCCGCAAATTCCTAAGCCCCCTCGAACGGGTGGACCTGCTCATCAACAACGCCGGACTGGCTGCCGGGCTGGAACACATCGACCAAGGCAACACAGCCGACTGGGACGCCATGATCGACACCAACGTCAAGGGACTGCTCTACGTCACGCGGGTCGTCACGCCCAAAATGGTCGCCGCGGGCGGCGGCCACGTGTTCAACATCGGCTCGATCGCCGGCACCGAAGCCTACGAAAACGGCGCGGTCTACTGCGCCTCGAAACACGCCGTGCACGCCATTTCGCAGTCCATGCGCGCCGACCTGCTGTCAAGCGGAATCAAGGTGACGGAGATCCGCCCCGGCATGGTCGAGACCGAATTTTCCGAGGTGCGCTTCCACGGCGACAAGGAGCGCGCCGACCGGGTTTACGACGGCGTCACCCCGCTTACGGGCGACGACATCGCCGAAGCGATCGCGTGGGCCGCACAATTACCGGCCCATATGACCGTTAATGAAATGGTACTGATGCCCTCCCAGCAGGCGGGCGCTTACTACACATACAGAAAAAACCGTTAGACTATGACACACATGCTTTTGACCCTGCTTCAGTCGGGATATTACGCGGATTCGGGTTCTCAGGGAATCCACTACTCCGCAGCCATGATCGGAATGTACATACTGATCATCGTGATCGGCATCGCCGGTTACGCCGTGCAGGCGCGCCTGCAGTCGGTGTTCCGCAAATACTCCAAAGTCCAGTTCCCCGGCGGGCTGACGGGCGCCGAGGTGGCCGAAAAGATGCTGCGCGACAACCACATCCACAACGTCAAGGTGACGCATGTCAGCGGCCACCTGACCGACCACTTCAACCCGCAGACGATGACCGTCAACCTGAGCGACAGCGTCTACTCTTCGACCAGCGTCGCCGCGGCCGCCGTCGCCGCCCACGAGTGCGGGCACGCCGTGCAGCACGCACAAGGCTACGCGCCGCTGACGCTCCGCTCGCAGCTGGTGCCCGTCGTGCAGTTCTCCTCGACGGCCGCCACGTGGGTCATCATCCTCGGACTGGTGCTCATGACCACCACGCAGAACGCCCTGCTGTGCTGGATCGGCGTAGGCATGATCGCCATGTCGGCGATCTTCTCGCTGGTCACGCTGCCCGTGGAGTACAACGCCTCGGCCCGCGCGCTGGAGTGGCTGCAGGTCAGCCGCACGATGCAGGGAGCGCAGCTCGCTCAGGCGAAAGAGGCGCTGGGCTGGGCCGCACGCACCTATCTCGTAGCCGCACTGAGCGCCGTCGCGTCGGTTCTCTACTGGGTCTTCGTAATCCTCGGACGGCGCGACTGATTCCCGGATGAACACCCCCGAAAAAGACTGCATCCACCGGGGATGGATCGCGGCGCTGGCGCTGATCGCAGTGCTGACGGCCGTCAGTTTCATCCCCCCTCAGAGTCTGGGCGGCGTAAAACTCCGCCGGGCCAATATCCTCTCGGACCTCGTGGCGTTCGACGACGCGGTCGCCGCGGCCGAGGAGCCTGCGCTCTTCGACGAGGAGGATTTCCACGTCGATATGGAGCAGGTCGCCGAACGGATCGAAGCGGAGCGGATCGAAGCCGATTCCGCGCCGCGCCCCGTACAGATCACCTTCGAATGGACGCTCGCCCCGGACAGTGCCCGGCGCATGCCGGTCGTTCCTGACAGCACCCGGCTGAACCCGACGCTGGTGGAGATCGAGGATTTCGGCACGCCCGATTCGAGCCGTCTGCGGGCCTTCTACGACACGCTGCTCTGCGCCCGGCGTCCGGTGCGCATCGCCGTGCTGGGCGACTCGTTCATCGAGGGCGACATCCTCACGGCCGACCTGCGCGAAAGGCTCCAGCAGGCTTACGGCGGCGGAGGCGCAGGCTTCGCGCCGATGGCCTCGCCCCTGACGACGTTCCGCCGCACGATCAAAACCCAGTCGAAAGGCTGGACCTCTTACAACATCATGCAGCGCAAGGCCGCGCCGCAGAACCTGCGCGAGAACTTCTACGTTTCGGGCTGGGTCTGCCAGCCTGCGGCCGGCGCTTCGACCCGCTGGGAAAATACCGACTACCGCAAGCGGCTCGACACCTGCACCGCGGCGCGGGTCTTCTTCATCAGCCCCGGCGAAAGCCGCGTGGAGCTGACGCTCAACGACTCGCTGCGCCGTGAATTCACGGTCGAAGGCGCCCCGAACATACGCCAGATCGCCGTCACGGCTCCCCACGTCCGCTCGCTCTCGTTCAAGGTGCTCTCCGGCAACGAGGGATTCATCGGCTACGGCGCGGTATTCGAAGCCGACGGCGTAGTGGTGGACAACTACTCGGTGCGCAGCAACAACGGGCAGGCGATGTTCTGGACCAATCCGTCGGTCAATGCGCAGATGAACGCCCTGCTGGGGTACGACCTCGTGATCCTGCAATACGGACTCAACATCATGCAGACGGGCGTGAGCAACTACACCAACTACGCCGGCCAGATCGAGAAGATGGTGGCTTACGTCCGCCAGTGCTTCCCGACCGCCGCCGTGCTGGTGCTGGGCGTCAGCGACCGTTCGGTGAAGACCGACGCCGGTTTCGAACCGATGGACGCCATTCCCCACATGCTCGGCTACCAGCGGGACGCCGCCGAGAACACCGGAGCGGCCTTCTGGCCTACCTGCGACGCCATGCGTTCGCTGGGCGGCATGGAGCAGTTCGTCGCCAACGGCTGGGCCGGCAAGGACTTCACGCACATCAACTACGCCGGCGGCCGGCGCGTGGCGTGGTCGCTCTTCGACGCCCTCAACGCCGGGGCGTTCCGGGCCTATACGGAAGCGGAAGCCGCACGCATCCGCCGGCAGGCCGAGCAGGCCGTGCTCGACAGCCTGCGGCGCCGGCGGATCGAACGCGACCTGATCCCCGGCATTCCGCCGGAAACCCTCAACGCACCGCTGAAATGACACTCCCCGCATTGGACGGCATCCCGGAAAAGCTGCAGGCGCTGCTCACGTACGACGCCTCGTCGCCGCTGATCTTCAGCAGCGGGCTGTTCCTGTTTCTGTTCGCCGGATTCATGCTCGTCTACAGCATGTTCCGCCGCGCCCCGATGGCCCGGATCGTCTACGTCATCCTCTTTTCGCTCTACTTCTACTACAAGTCGAGCGGCATCTACTTCCTGCTGCTGATCTTCGCCGCGACGAGCGACTACTGGATCGCCAAGGGCATCCATGCCGCCCGCTCGACGCGGGCAAAGCGGTGGCTCGTGCTGCTGAGCGTGGCGGTGAACCTCGGCATGCTGGCCTACTTCAAGTACACCAACTTCCTGATCGACATCGCCAACCAGATGTTCGGGCAGGGATTCATGCAGTTCCAGAACATCTTCCTGCCCGTCGGCATCTCGTTCTTCGTCTTCCAGTCGATGAGCTATACCATAGACATTTACCGCGGTCAGCTCAAGCCGCTCGACAACTGGTGCGACTACCTGTTCTACCTCTCGTTCTTCCCGCAGCTGGTGGCCGGGCCGATCGTCCGCGCAAGGGACTTCATCCCGCAAATCCGGCAGAACCCCATCGTCGTGACGCGCGAAATGTTCGGCACGGGCGTCTTCCTGATCCTGACGGGTCTGTTCAAGAAGGCGATCATTTCGGACTACATCTCGCTCAACTTCGTCGACCGCATCTTCGACGAACCGCTGCTCTACTCGGGATTCGAGTGCCTAATGGGCATCTACGGCTATGCGCTGCAAATCTACTGCGACTTCTCGGGCTATTCGGACATGGCCATCGGCATCGCCCTGCTGCTGGGATTCCGGTTCCCCAAGAACTTCGACGCCCCCTACAAGTCGGCCACCATCACCGAATTCTGGCGACGGTGGCATATCTCGCTCTCCACATGGCTGCGCGACTACCTCTACATTTCGCTGGGCGGCAACCGCAAAGGCAAACTGCGCACCTACGGCAACCTGCTCATCACGATGCTGCTGGGCGGACTGTGGCACGGCGCCGCCGTCCGCTTCATCCTCTGGGGCGCGCTGCACGGCGCGGCGCTGGCGCTGCACAAGCTCTGGATGGCGGTCGTGCCGGGCGCCAAGGCCACGGGCGACCGGATGCACTGGTGGAGCCGCGCGGCCGGCATCTTCTTCACGTTCAACCTCGTCTGTCTGGGGTGGCTGATGTTCCGCGCCGAGTCGATGCAGACCGTCGAGCTGATGCTTCACCAGATTTTCTACAACTTCAACGCCGCGATGATCCCGCAGGTCGTCTCCGGCTATGCGGGCGCCTTCGCCCTGATCGCCGCAGGCTTCCTGCTCCACCTGATGCCCGGACGCGCGGACCGCTTCGCGCAGCGGCTGGTGTCGCACGCACCGCTGGTCCTGCAGATCGTCATGGCGGCGGCGATGATCTGGTGCGTGATGCAGGTCAAGTCGAGCGACATACAACCGTTCATCTACTTTCAGTTTTAAACTGCGTATGACGGCCGCCTTGCATCCCGGCATGTTCCTTCCACGGCCGGCAGCCGTATCTGCAAGTCTGCCCCCGCTCCCCGGAAAGACTTCCGGCAATGCGCCCAAAACGGCTTGCGACCATTTACGACAAATCCATTGACCCATGTATACCTTCGACCACGACCTTTTCTCGGCCCTCAATTTCGACGGCGGCACCGCCTTGGACCGCGTGATGCTCACCGTTTCGGGCACCGCCATGTGGCTCCCGCTCTACGCCCTGATCCTCTGGCTGGTATGGCGGCGCAGCGGCTGGCGCGGCATGCTGATCTTCACGGCACTGATGCTGGCGGCGATCGGACTCGCGGACATGGTGTCGGGCATCTTCAAGAGCAACGGAGTGCTGGGCGGCCTGCTCCCTGATTTCGAACCGCGCCCGCGCCCGATGTTCACCCCCTCGCTCGAAGGGCTGGACATCACGCCCGATTCGCTGCGCGTCATGCGCCGCGAGGCAGTCCCCCACCACTGGGCGGTCCACGTCCCGCCCGAAGCCGTCAGCGGCATGTACGGCACCGTCTCGGCCCATGCCGCGACCATCGTCGCGCTGGCCGTACTCGCCTGCGGCGCAATCCGCCGCCGCTGGTTCACGGGGCTGATGGTCGTCTGCTCGGTGGTGATCTGCTACTCGCGCATCTACCTCGGCAAACACTTCCCGATGGACCTCGTATGGGGCACGCTGGTCGGCGCCGCGCTCGGATACGCAGCACTGCGGGCCTACCGCCGTCTGATCCGCCGGGATTCCGCTGCCGGCTGACACATCCCGGAAGACTGGCCTCCGGAAGACAGGTCCCGGACGACGCTTCCCAATGCCCCCGGACAATAGCTTCCGCCCCGGACAACTCGCCCGGACGACGCTTCCCGGACAATACGGAGAGCCGCAAAAAATGCGGCTCTTTTTCATTCCGTGCCGCGCCCGGTTCGTATTTCGGCAGAATTTATTAACTTTGCACGGTTAATAGTCAAAACATTCAAAAACATACGATATGAGCATCGAACTCAGTGAACAGGAACAGCTCCGGAGACAGTCGCTCGCAGCCCTGCGCGAGCTGGGCATCGACCCCTACCCCGCCGCCCGTTACGAAGTGACGGCCACGGCGCGGGAGATCGCCGAAAACTTCGACGAGACCAAGGGCAACTACGGGGACGTCCGCATCGCAGGCCGCATCATGTCGCGCCGCATCATGGGCAGCGCCTCGTTCTTCGAATTGCAGGATCACACGGGCCGCATCCAGGTCTACATCCGCCGCGACGACGTCTGCCCCGAAGGAGACCCCACGCTATACAACACGGTGTTCAAGAAACTGCTCGACATCGGCGATTTCATCGGCGTCGAGGGCTTCGCGTTCCACACCAACACGGGCGAACTGTCGGTGCACTGCCGCAAGTTCACGGTGCTCTCGAAGTCGATCCGCCCGCTGCCCGTGGTCAAGGAGAAGGACGGCCAGACGTTCGACGCCTTCACCGATCCCGAAGTCCGCTACCGCCAGCGTTACGTCGATCTGGCGGTCAATCCGCAGGTGCGCGAGGTCTTCGTCAAGCGCGCCAAAATCATCTCGACCATGCGCGAGTTCTTCAACTCGAAAGGCTACGTCGAGGTCGAAACCCCGATTCTCCAGCCTATTCCGGGCGGCGCCGCGGCCCGTCCGTTCATCACGCACCACAATGCGCTCGACATCGACCAGTACCTGCGCATCGCCAGCGAGCTGTATCTCAAGAAACTGATCGTCGGCGGATTCGACGGCGTCTACGAGTTCGGCAAGAACTTCCGCAACGAAGGCATGGACCGCACGCACAACCCCGAATTCACCGTCATGGAGATTTACGTGGCCTACAAGGACTACCTCTGGATGATGGAGTTCACCGAGCAGATGCTCGAAAAAGTCGCCGTGGCCGTAAACGGCACGACGGAGGTGACGCTCGACGGCAAGCAGATTTCGTTCAAAGCGCCGTTCCGCCGCCTGTCGATGACCGACGCCATCCGCGAAAAGACCGGCTACGACATCACCGGCCAGAGCGAAGAGCAGCTGCGCGAAGCCTGCAAGCGTCTGAACGTCGAGACCGACGCGACGATGGGCAAGGGCAAGCTGATCGACGCCATCTTCGGCCAGTACTGCGAGGAGGAGCTTGTCCAGCCGACGTTCGTCACGGACTACCCGATCGAAATGTCGCCCCTGTGCAAGCGTCACCGCTCGAACCCCGAACTGACGGAGCGTTTCGAGCTGTTCGTCAACGGCAAGGAGCTTTGCAACGCCTACTCCGAGCTGAACGACCCGATCGACCAGCTGGAGCGCTTCCAAGAGCAACTCCAGCTGAGCGAAAAGGGCGACGACGAAGCGATGTTCATCGACATGGACTTCGTGCGCGCACTGGAATACGGCATGCCGTCGTGTTCGGGCATGGGCATCGGCATCGACCGTCTGACGATGTTCATGACCGATCAGGCTTCGATTCAGGACGTGCTGTTCTTCCCGCAGATGCGCCCCGAAAAGAAAGCCGTGAGCGATCCGGTGGAGAAATACACCGAGATCGGCGTTCCCGAAGAGTGGGTGCCCGTGATCCAGAAAATGGGCTACATCACGGTCGAAGCGCTGAAAAAGCTCGCTCCGGGCAAGTTCTTCAACGACTTGTGCGGCTTCAACAAGAAAAACAAACTCGGCCTGAAGGCC
>ERZ1106915.917-NODE-917-length-32514-cov-4.000401_pt1 | contig 32514 bp, 63 predicted proteins | sample MGYA00403653_ERZ1106915 | MGnify/ENA primary metagenome ERZ1106915 (study PRJEB35170, sample SAMEA104062404) | human gut metagenome | biome: human gut; feature: human-associated habitat; material: faeces | place: Denmark | collected 2012-06-06 ... | reverse complement strand
GTTGCCTCTGTTCATCTGTCACCCCATATAGAATCGCATCAAACTCTGCTCCCGACATACGAATATTTTGAATTTTCTGGAGTTTAAAATAGGAATTTCCAACCGTAAATATCGTAAAAATCAGAAATGACGCAAGAACGACTGCAAAAAGCAATGTAATTGTTTTTCTCGCATTTCTCTTTAAATTGTTCCATGCCATCCTTTTTATTATTTTTTGATTTGGATTTTTCAGCATGACAATCACATCCCTTCTTATTCTTCATCGGGTTCTTCATCAGTAGGCTCGTCTAATTCATCTTCAGACTTTACCTTAATATTGATTTCTACATCACAACCATTAAATGGAGAGAAAAGAGTACTAAGTTTCTTATTATCTCCATCTACGTTAATAATCATTATATCTGTATCAATCATTCCAGCAATTTTCATTGCTTTCTGTTCGGTTCTCTTAAAAACAAAATTTGCCATTTCCTTTTCTTCCTTTCCAATATAATAGGAGAGCAGTACGCTCTCCCTTAAATAATTTCGTCTATTGTACAATCTTTTCCAACTATATAATCGCAAACGCCAACGGACTTTGCTTCTTCTGGGTAAAAATACCACTCAACACGGTATTTCTCATCATAAAGCTTCTCATTAATTTTTGTCTGAGTCATAATATAGTTTTTAGTATGAACTTCAACCTGACCAGCTTCAAAATCAACACGATCTTTCATCTTAGCTGTTGAATCCCATGCAAAAGAAGACCCGTCATGCATCAAAAAGGTGCTATTTGGCATAGCATAACGTCTCTTACCTGCAATAAAGATTAAGAATCCCATTGAATAACAATATCCCTGATTAATCGTATAAACAGGTGTTTTACTTGTGAGGATGGCATCAATTAAAGCATAGCCATCTGGTACTGATCCTCCGTTCGTGTTCACATACAACAAAATTGGTTTTCTCTTCTCTACAGGAATATCTTTATCAAGCCGATTATATCTGAGAATATGATATACAATCTCGTCAACTACATCAGAATCAATTACATAGTTAATATAAAGCCGTCTTTCCTCAAGATCTTCCATATTGTACTGGTCGCCTTGATACAAAGTAATATTTTTCTTAATATCTTCCATACGAGTTACCTCGTTCTTTCATAATATTTTTATTAAATTGTAAATTTTAGACTAGAATTAGCAATAACAACTCGTGTTGATTTGCATTGTTTTTCAAATTCCTTATCTAATGCTTTTTTTAAAGTCTCTTTTGCTAAATTAGAGCCATGATGCAAAATAACTTTTTGACAATTAATTGATGTATAATTTTCAACTAACTGCTTAAATGGTGCATGACCAGACATGGATTTTAATGAATATGAAGCACATCTACACGGATATTCTTTCTGGTCAATTGTAATAGAGCGTCTTTTATTATCTTTTAAAAGTGATGCAAGACTTCCTTCTGTGCTAAATCCAACAAATAGAATGGTGGCATTTGGATTAGGGACATTCTGTTTTAAATGATATCTAATTCTGCCAACTTGACACATTCCACTTGTGCTCAATATCAAGCATTCTTCATTGCTCGTAACAAGAATTTTGCTATCTTCTGGATTTTTTACGAAAGTGAACATGTTACTTTTGAGCATTTCATCAAAAAGATATTTATCTTCTCCATCCAAACATCTCAAATAATCATCAAAAATTTTAATTGAAAGTGGTGAGTCAATATACACATGTGGTTTCCAGTCAGAATTTTTGTACATCTCGTAAACCATAAGGACTAATTGTTGAATTCTGCTTTGAGCAAAGCTTGGAATAATAACCCTCCCATGCATTTCATGGATTTGGGTTTCAATAATAGATTTGAATTTTTCTAAATCATTTTTACGTTCTTTATTGCCTGTTTTTATTTCTGGCTTGTCACCATATGTAGATTCACCTATTACCACATCAGCTTTGTCTACCTGTTGATATTCTCCAACAAAATGATTATCTACAATTTTATTGCCAATATCTCCTGTGACAAGAATAGTTTTTGTAAGACCATCAATAGTGATATATAATTTTACCTGACAACTACCAAGTAAATGTCCACTTGGAGTTAATTTAAAAGCAATTTCATTATTGATAACCACCTTCTCATTCATTGGATATTCCAAGGTGTATTCAAGCATTTTATCAACATCTTCTTTAGAATAAAGTGGTTGATAGTTTTTATTGTGCTGCGAATTTATTAACTCAACATCACGTTCACTAATGAAAGCTGAATCATAAGCCATGTCTTTTAATACTTCTTTTGAGCCACTAGAAATAATAGTAGCACCACGACAGCCTTCTTTATATAACCGTGGATTTAATAAACAATGATCTCCATGATTATGAGTTATGAAAATAAAATCAATATCTTTGGGTTTAAATTCCTTAAATTTTCTATTATTTACAAGAAAATCTTCATAACGATTATTTGTTTGATGTAATCCACAATCGACAAGCATTTTATAGTTTTCAGTTGTAATTAAAATAAGACTTCCAGTTACATCTTCAGATGAAGGAGAGTCTACAAAAGAAATACAAATAGTATTTTTCTTTTTCTTTCCGATGGTATTCACACCACCTCTCATTTTATTTCTCTACTTTTCTTAATAGAGATAAATTTCTTGCTGACTCACACAAATAATATTTATGTCTTCCATTAAGTTTACCTGTACTACTAATTCCATTTTCTCCGAATGGGACACCTAATTTATTAAGCTTATGAGCTGTTCCTTTACTAATAGGTAATATAATAATTCACTCCTTTGATTTATTTTCTGCAATAGAGCAGAAGTTAATGAGTGTGAGGAGATTTGAACTCCCGACCTCACGATTAAAAGTCGTATGCTCTTCCAACTGAGCTACACACTCGAATTTATCAAGCTGAGAATTTGACTTGACACGCTAACATCTACTTTGGTTGGACAAAGCTATTCACACTGTCGATTAGACAGTAGTTAGCAACAACACCAATTTTGCAAAAAATTGGCAAACTCTTACCACAAAGCGTTATAGATTTCCTTTCATCACATCGTCTCTTGCGGAGTTCACAGATTGCGGTCTGTTACGGTTGCAACTATTTGTATTCTCTCATATAGTACCTTGCGAGTGCTATATGTCACCATATTGCAGATGAATAAGTTGTTTTTCTCTTTATGATTGTACACACTTTTGCTTTCTGTTCTGTTTTTAGAATGTCTCTTTATAATATTTTCTTAATTATAAAAAATTTCTGTAAATTATCAAAAGTATGTAATTTATATGGACGACAGGGTGTACATTTGACCATTTCTACCTTTTGAGTAGAACCCAATCACCGCCATCCTGTATCTCTTGCTATCGAGTTACTTTACTGTTCTGTTCCTTGCTTTCGCATTAAGAAACTTCGCAATAATCAATATTAGCACTATTTCTTGCGGAAATCGCACCAATAAGACAGTAATCATCTCTACATTTCTGTATTTATGTACAGCGCATTTCTCATTACGCCCACCTTACCATATTTGCCAGCAGTTGCCCTTAAATAGAAGGTAAGATGTAGATTATCTGTATTTTCCGTTAAACTATATTGCTACAGTCGCAGTTCTAAATACATATTAAAACCACTTTATATGTGTTACCACATTTATTTACGACACGAAATCTGCCGCCTACCGAAGTAGGAGAGTAGCAGGTAATGGATTTGCACCATTGATCTCTTGGGCATGAGCCAAGTGAGTTACTACTTCTCTAACCTGCGATAATAATTTAAGATTTACGGCGATCATAATATCAGAACGATAATACAATCGCCAAAAGAAAGATACAAAATGAAAATGAAATTCATATCTTTATATTCTCTGTTTGAAAACGCCTCGACTCAGGGCGACCATAAAGGTTAGAGTCTATATCTTCCACAGAAATGCATGGTACAGTCTCGCTTGCTGAACTTAACTGGTTTTGCACACCATACACAAGTTTTTCATATGGCTTCACAGCAACTAATTTATAGTCATATGTTAGACGAAATATTATAATGTCTCTCGACAATTATATATTCTCTGTTTTATCAGCCAAGAAAAGCTGATTTCATTGTTTTCCATTACTGATATATAGCTACACAAAAACAGCTATAAAACCTTATTTTACAAGGAAAACTCGGATTTTCTATTTGTGGTTATACGCTTTTTATTATATTTTTTATATCTCTCCAAGTCATTTTGTCTTCTACAATCATCGCAGTATAATCGTTTGTTTCCTGTTTTTTCAATAATTCCACCACAACGTTTACAACGAGAATATCCTTTTCTTGAACTGTATTTAAGACCATAATATTTTTTTTGATAGTCTTTTATATTGCCACTTAATCTTTCGCATATATATTTTATATAAAAGTGATCCTCAGTGATAAAATCATAATTGTTCACAATTTGAGTCTTATCTTCATATTCCTCAATCAGTTTGCAATTATCAAAGCATCTTCTCAAAAATCCTTCAATAACCTTTTTATACTCATTCCAAGATAAAGTCATTTTCTCCATTTGAAAACGTTGTTTAAGTTTTTCAGATTCATCAATTGCATCATCAATTATATCTGTAACGGTATTTGCATCCATTTCTGTTCCAGATAACCAATCGAAGTACATTAACTTTGGTTTCTTTAATAAATCCATGTACTCCTTATTGAGAATTACTTCTTTATCAAAATATCTTGTATAAATATTATTGATTTTCTGCCTGATAATGGAACACCAATTTTCCTCTTTAGTCATTGACTTATAATATCTATATTCAATTCCAGACCATGTATCAAATATTTGTCCAAGTTCTGTATTAAGTAAATCCTTTCTGACCTTAAAATGAATTGTTTTTATATATGTGCGTCTTTTATTATCAGAAGCCCATATCGAGGAGCAGAACGAGTTGAATATCTCGTCTTTTACCTCATTATTCTCTGCTTCTTTGTAATCTTCTATAATTTCATATAGAAATGTTTCATTACAGTCGTAAATATGTATCACCTACCTCAAATTCATAGTATTTTCCAAGATATTCATATGAGTTGTCCGTCTTATAAGGAACTTCTCTTATTGATATATTTCTCTTTGGATTGGTATTATTCTTGAGATTTTCAATGATATAATCGCCATAAGCTGACCATGCAAGAGATTTGCTAATAGAAACAGAAGAGTAAGAAGCTTTAATAACATAGTTTGCTATAATATTTTCAGGCAATCCGATCTCGTTTAGAAGTTCTGCCTTATAATTATTTACAACTTCATCCATATTGAATTTATGGTCTTCATCATCCGACTGGTCTCTATGTAGATTTAGATGCTGCTTAATATCAACAGCATACATGTTTATAAACTTTCTGCATTCCTTTAAGACTTTTCTATCAGACAAATCCAAATCATTATCAATGATTAAACATCTAGTATCAACCAAATCAATTTTATTATCCCATAAGATATTTTTCTTTTCCCAAGTTTCAATATAGTCACACAACTCATTCATAGGAGAAGGAGAGTGATATGCATTAAGATATTCTTTGTCCTCATCAGAAACATCTCTATTCTTCTTGATTATATTCATATAGGATTTCATTTTTTTAGGATAGTTATGAAGTAAGAAATATGGAAGCTGTTTGAGATGTTTTCTAAGACCTGAATTCATATGCCATCTGAATCCCGTTTTGAGGAAGTCGATTTCTTTGCCCTGAAAAATTCTTAGAAGAGAAGAGTAATCAGAATATAATTTTTGAATATCTGGATTAGTCGTATATTTATTCTCTATACTTGTGGCAACATTAGTAATTTCACCAATACGATTATCTCTTGTCATTACTTCATATTCAATAAGATTCTCTTTTGTATATGGTTTTGACTGAGCAGTTACTTTGTCTTCAATATCAAGTATGATATGCTTGTCTATTTTTGAATCAATGATAATAGGATCATTGCTTAGATAGAAAATATCCCCATCAAAATCTGCGCCACCTTGCTGTGGAGCTGATACATCATACATATTAAACATTACTACATCTTGGTCTTTAAAATAATCAAACCATTTTGTAAGAATGTCATTTCGTACAATCTTAATCTTATTTACTTCTGACGGATCAACAAGTGGAGAACGGAATGAACAGCAATATCCTGGTTCAAAATTTGCTGTATATAATTCTCTTTCTCCAAGACAGCCAACTGGTTCTTCGCCAACGGCATACTGAAGATAACCAATCATATCACCAACACCTGTATGATAAAATCCTGAACAATAAATTTTACCAACCTTTGCTTCATCAATAGACTTTTTAAGTTTTCTATAAATGAATTGCTTAACGGCAGGATCTTTTAACATAACATCATTTACCAATGCAGCTTCAAGATATTTACTTTCTGGCTCATAATCTTCTGTATCAGTAATTCCCATGAATTTATATGTATAGAATTTATCACCTTTAATGATTTTTTCATACATATTAGTGGTATATTTTGCAAGCTTAATGATTTTTCCATCATTCTTAGAATCTAATATATCATAGTCTTTTTTTGTTTTATCTGTATAACATTTGACGTATTTATCATTCCAAAGATCCAGACATTGTAAATACTGAAAATTCATTCGTGTATATTTATTTAAATGCTTAATATGATGACTATATTTACTGATTCCAAGTTTGAATTCATACTTTCTGACAGTATTCATATATTCAACCCATGCGTTTTCGCCATAAGTTGACTTAAAAATCTTATGCCCTTTAAACATCGAAATATTCCAAATGCAATCTATATCATCAATGTTATGAATATGTCCATAAATGTCAGTAATAGTGGTGTAACCCCATTCTTTAAGAATCTGTTTAAATGGTACATATACAGAATATCCTTTAATAAATGGTAAACGCACCTGTGTTCCAATAACTTTATAATCTAATCCAAGTTGCTCATTCACAGTATTCATAAAGTTTTCTTCATGACAGCCACATCCGTCAAAAGGCGATAATCCAATATCTTTTAATCCTTCTTCAATTTCTCTGGTTTTATATTTCTTTTTTTTACCAGTATTTTCATCAACAAATTCTTTTTCTCTTTCAACTACGTATTTGATAAGCTGATTTTTTAAAGTTTTTTCATATTCACCGATAATTACAATATTAGGCATATAATCTTTGATAAGAGTACATGAACTGAATGGTAAACATCTCTGAGCTTCGTATTTAGAAATAACACACTCATCAATTTTAATATCCATCTGAGTAATCAAATATAACTCATCAAAAATTTCATCACATACAAATGCAGTTATTCCGTCTTTACCTTGTGAAGCTGATTTGCCAAAACGAGAGTAATGGATTCCATTATATATAAATCCATCATTTAAAATTCTTCTAAGAGATTCTTCCTGTTTTGGATTTTTCTTTGCAACAACCAACATGAGTTCACTTATATGAGACGATGGCTCGCCACGAAGTCTCTGAATCTGATCAAATAAAGGAGAGTCACCTTGCTCGATAAGATATTCTTTTTTGATTTCGGTTTCTCTATTAATCTGAATATTAAAATTCCCATCTATAAGTTCTCTTATTGGTATTTTTACTAGTGTATACTGTACCTTTTTTATAATAATTCACCGCCTTAACCTAAATTCTCCCAAAATTCATCTTCAGAATCATAGCCACCATAATCTAAACTCTCTGCAAACTCATGAGATGATTTTGTAGAAGCTTTGTAATAACATTGCTCCAATTCAGAACATTCTTCACATCTGAAATTATTGTCAAATTCACATTCCGAAAGTTCATCTACAATTAACTCCTTCATTTCTCCAACATTGTCAAAATTATTATTCATATAAATTTACCTCCACTTATATTTTCTCCAAATGAAATTTCTATTTACTCATCATTTTCATCCATAGTTTTAACCTCATATCCCAACCATTTGATTAAATCTCTACATGACTGCCAACAATTCCAATGTATATATTCCGCACTGTCATTCTTTATATATTCATCGCCATTGTATATTCCATCTCCACAAATAGAGCAGTGGTGCTTATATTTAGGTGGCGTATAATTTGGACAGCCAGTATTATGACCAAAATCCCTATGACAAAATTCACACGGCATAAGTTTCCTCCATTATTAATTTATTTTCTCTTAGCTGTGTTAAGTTCTCATATACAAATCCATCATTAGTCGTATAATAAATATGCTTTATCCCTAAATCCTTAATTGCAGCCATACAACTAGGACAAGGACGTGACATTCCAAACTCCTGATCCTTTCTCGTTCTATAAATGTATAATTTGACCTTGGAAAAATTTATATCCAGATGACGGATAGAATTGAGACAGTTTATTTCGGCATGAATCTTTGGCGAGTAGTAACTCTTCTGTGAATGCATTCTGTATCTGTTGTAATATTTCTGCATAGGATGTGTTTTTTCGAGATTACATCCTATGCCAATAATATTATCTTTGTATACTGCCACACACCCAACATGTGTCTTTTCAAAATCAGATACCATTGCTGCTTGTCGAGCCTTGTCAAGATACCTATAATCATTTCTACTGAGCATTCTGTGACCTCATAATTTCCTCACCAATATCAAATGACTTCATCATATTTGAATAACGTGTCTTATAATACTCGAAGTCACCTATATTGTTCTTATCATCAACATACTTCATAATGTCATTACGAATATTCTGCATTTCAGAGTTGAAAATGATGTTTTCAAATTTCTCCATCATGTCCAATATGTATTCATGCTTCCTATGAATGTATAGGGTAGTGGAGTAGTTGTTATTTTCTTTGTTCCACTTAGCCATTGCAGTTATGTAATATCCATCATTTAAGTTAAGTTCGATTACTAAATTAGCTGTGTTTTCATATCTCATTATTTATATTCTCCTTTAAAACTTTATATTTTTACGACATTCATTGTCGAATGCCCAATCACTTGCTATTCTATTTGCCCATGAAGGGGATGCTTCTTTTCTAGGAAAATCCGTTGTAAAATCTGCAATGTGGATACGTCCACCGTAGGTTGTTGTATACTTATGGTTCTTTGATTCGATAGTTACTCTGTTCATTTAATTGTTCTCCTTTTCGTTTTAAAAATATTTTGTTCATGCTAGTCAACTCCTTCTTGAGTGCTGCGTTAATGTTACATATACTTATTCTCTGTTTTATAATGAATTTTTCTTAATCCATTCTTTTAAAAGATTCCTCATTCGTATACTTGGCATATATACCCAAATTTCATTGCCATCACGAATAGCAGATCGCCATATAAACTGAAGCATTTCTGAAAGTGCATAACCATTCTCATCTACACTTATATGATTCATTGTGAAAAAATTTTTAATAAATGGATTAAGATAACGATTTATAAGATATGCTACAGAAGTTCTGTCTCGATATTCATTAGTGGCTCTACAATTACAAGGGAGATATCCTTTTGTATAACCTTTACCCTTTAAAGCAGTCTGATATTCTTTGAACGTAGTCCAAATATAATCATTTGATTTCGTATTTCTTACATTATGGAAAAAATTGTATAAATTCTTTTTTAGCACTTTCATTGATGCATTATTTTTATTTCTAAAATACCATGAAAAAGACAAATCCGAATCTCTATCCCCAATCATATTCAATTTTTCATTTTCACAAATATGAATTAATTTACTATAATCATAAGATGTATATCTGATATTTGAATTATACGGAATCAAATGATAATTCTCCATCGAATCACCTTGAACAGACCAATATATATACTGAACACCGTAATAGTCATAATAGTATTTTTGCATCTGCATATCAAAATAATATGTTAAAATATAAATGTTTCTGAATGAATTAAATGTCTCTATAGGAAATAACCATACCATTAAATTATCTCCATAACATACAAGACTTCCTAACTCACATAAACGTTTCTCATTATCAAATTTGCCATGATAGTCAGAATATTCTTTTTTCCATATGAGCTGTTTTGTATCAGAATTGATTTCAACATATGTATTTTTTAATATTTCAAAGTCTTGCTTTGTAATTTCATATTCTTCTATAACATTAGCAACCTCATCCATTATAAGTGTATAATTTTGTGCCCTGCATAAATCTATTAGTTCATTATCAAATTTTTGAAATAGAGCATGAGTTGATACAATGTTATCACCTTTACCAATTAACCTTTTAAGGTCGTTCAATTTACTGCCTTTGTCATCTTTTTCATCCTTTAAAAATGTAGGTGCTTTAAAATTTTTACAATTGCAATATGTCCTATATCTTGTTATTTCATCAAGAAAAGGTGTAATTACTAAAAATTTTTCATCTGCATCTGATTGATTGATATAATTCATTATAGATTGTGTCTTACCAGCTCCCATAATTGCGTCTACAATGTTGACTTTACAATTAAATTCCAATATAAAATCTCCTTTCTAAATATTTGTATATAGCTATATTCTCCATTTAATGACAAAAATCCTTCCAACTGCCGTTTGGCTTGAAAATTTTAACACCATTTTCAAAAAATAAGTTCTTAGATTTTCCCTTTATAAATCAAGGATTTTTGAAGTTTTTGCAAAAATATGCCAAATTTGCAAAAGTTCTAAAATTGAAAAAAAAGCCTTATAAATCAAGGGTTTTGAGGGTTGTCCCTTATAAAATAAGTATTAAAAGTTCTAAAAATAAAACAGAGACATTTGTGGACTGCGACAGCAGGACACAAGGGCGTTCGTTGCTTGCAACGAATGACCAACAACGCCGTAGGCATATATTATATTGTTACTACCTTGCTATCCAAAATACTCCTAGCAGAATTGAACTACCCAAGTAAACATATTATTGAAAATATTCCGTAAAGTATATGTGTTCTCCCTTCGTATGATTCTTATATATCTATATTCTCTCTTGCTACATTTATCTTTTCATCAAGATTCACATACTCATTTGTAAATTTGTCCTCTACAAAGAATACTGGCACCTTATCATGATATCTTTCATAGAGTTCTTCACATGATATCATTTGATAGCGTTTTCCAATAGGAGTATCAACTGCACGCCTATAATCCTTTACAATAGATTTATCTTCTTTGAATCTATCTCCAATTTTGCCACAGGTAGTACAATAACTACCTAATGAAGTAATTAATGTAGTTGGTTTATTTATTAGTCCTATTTTCATATTGTATTGAATTAAACATTCTTCATATTGATGCTTATGTTTAGATTTCTTCTTTGCTTTAGATATATTACTTTCTTTCTGCTTGAGATATTTTGGTATTTCATTGTTAGATTGATTGTTCATTTTGTTGTTCTCCTAATGTTAAATGTATTATTGGATTATTTTTATAATTATTTTCTGCTAATGATTCAAATACTATTTTAATATCCTCCTCTTTAATAGTACGTTTTTCATCAGATAACATTGGATATTGTTCTACACATCCAGGTTCATTATAACTAAAATATTTTGGTATTCTTGTTTGAATAATTCTTTGAGATGAATTAGATAAAAGATTATATATTTTTGATTTGTAATAATAATTATCTGTCATAAGGTATATATGTGGTTTTTCTTCATACCAATACGAATAAATATGTAACTTAAATAAAAGTGAACTCAGTTTGTCATCTGCTAATGTTTTACTCTTTATTCCTGTTTGCAACAAAAACCATTCCTTTGATGTAATATCTTCTAATGTGTTGATGTTTTCTATAGGTATGAGTGTTGATATAAATACCATTTGTTTTTCTCCTTTTTAGGTTGATATTTATATATTCTCTTTCAACTTTACGGTTTGTTTAAAAATTATTTGTAAGTATTATTACATAATAAGTAGAGTGTTCAAGATTATCATTATGGGATTGTTAGCTTAAAAGATTGATTTTGGACATGAATTTGGATTTTTATGTTACAGATGAGTACTTGTTAGGGTAGAAATAAAAATTCATTTTTAATACATTTTTATTGATTTTGAGCGAACACTTTTAAAATGACCTCATATTTTCCTTTGTAATGGGTTATTTTTGCTTTTAGGTATTGACTATTGGATAAAATTAAAAGTTGCTATATAAGGCTTGTAAGTAGGCTGAAAGCGATTCTGAACTTTTAAGAGTGTTATTCTAAGTGAATTTCCGGCAATTCTGTGACTTGAGAATGTGCATAATATATAAACATTTCAAGCTTATGTATTATATTTTTGTATATTTAGTATATCTTTAAGTTGTTATTTAGTAATATCCAGTGTAGTTTTATATATCCCCATGTCATTAGGGTTAAATCGGTCAAAATGATGGTGAATTTTGTATTTATTTCTTAGACGAGCAATTTATCCTTAAATGTGTTCTGATTGAAATTTGAGTCGATTTCGTTCGATTTGGTCAAGAAATAGTGGGTTGGGAATTTTAAGGCGTGGGTTAGTGATGGGTGCGGAAATGAGATATGAGTTTTTTTTATATTTTTAAATTAGACATGATCTGAAAATTTATGTTACGATTATTGGATAGTTTTCGTGAAAACTGGTTATCGGTGAAAATGCTTATATATAAGGAAGATTTTGGAATTAGAGATGTGATTTTAGTGTGATGGGATTTTAAAAATTAAGGGGTTGAAGTTGGTGAAATGGTTGAAAAATAAGGGTTTTGACGATATGGGGTACGATATGGAGTTTGGTGGAATAGATTTGGGATTTTGCTTGATTTTATTGGGAATTTGAAGATTGCAGAGAGGGTTAGATTTTTGAGTTAGTGTGTGGATGAATCAGCTATAGGGCTTGCAGCATTTCCAACCCTATTAGTTAGTTTTAACTACCCCTAGTTAGTCAAAAACAATGGTTAATAGATATATATTATACATTCTTTTCAGAACCATAAAAATCGCTATAAGTAGTTTTTAAAACTATGTGTTGTGATTATAGATACCATATAATATAGTTTGATGTTGTTAAAAATATATCGTATTTTTTAAAAAATAACACTTGACTTTAGACAAATGACATGATAATATATAGTCAAGTCAAGAGAATAAAAGATTTTAAGAAATTAAAAATTGACTATTGACAAGTAACAAGTTATCTGTTATACTTGTATCAAGTCAAGTAAATAACTAGGAAGTTACCACACTTTAAACTGTTTTATCAGCAATCCTAAAAAAACACTTGACAAAAAACAAGTAACATGGTATACTTGAAACAAGTCAAGAGGAAGTAATCACTTGACAAAATAGGGTGTAAAGTCTAGCACACCTTACACCCTTACATAGTGGAAGCGTGAAATCACGCTAGAACCAGCATCATTATTCTAGCACAAATCATGCGAAAATTCCACTTTAATTTATTAAAGTCCCTTGGTTGGGACTGCGCTGGCTTGATTGTCAGCAGTCAGGTTAACCGTTATAACCTGATTAAAATAAGAAACGGATTGTTCTTTGAAATTTGAATACAGTTTTTAATGATTTTAAAGGGGGATTTTGTCCCTTGGGTAAAACATAAAATCCCGGCTAACAACCGGGTGCGGCGGGAACGTCGGACACTAGAAATAGTGGGATTAGCTGAAGTCATTTAAGCTATGCTCAAAGCTCAATGCGAACCACGGTAACAGTGGCAAGCAATTAGGGTATTGCTATACACAATAAGTCTATCTTTTGATAGAAACTGTTGTAAATAATAGTAATAACTATAGGTGATAGAGTGAGGGTAGTGTGTGCAGAGGTGAGAACCCTCCACAGTCTTAAAAAATAAACTACAGAACCACGCTATAAGTTTATCTTATCTTATTGGAGGTTTTAATGGTGACGTTAAAATCAATGTGGGAGGGCAAGGTAGGAGGGTAGGTAGTTTAAATTCCAGGGTGAAAACGCACGCTTGGATACTATCATGGAGTTGCGTCCATGATAAGTCCGCCCGAAGGGTGTGCGGCTTGAGTGGTGTAGCAGACTACGCAAGTCATCCTTCCGCTTCAGGCGGTAAAAGTTCCTTTTGTGTTAATAGTCTGACGGTAAAAGTCCGTTCACTGATGAGGCATGAGCCGAAACTAACGCACCTATGCATTAAATAGGAGAAAAGAGGTTTATTATGATAGTTAAAAATTTAGCAAATTTTAATAATGATGCAATGAAGGAAACCTTCATGCAGGCTATTGAGTGGGAGAAGTGTGATATGCTTCTTACTCTCAATACTGAGGCAATTAAGAAGCAGGAGTCGATAATCAACTCAGAAACTGCTACTCTTGATGAGATCAAGGTAGCAGAGGATAAGAAGTCACGCCTTGAGAAGGATCAGCTCACACTCAAGAGCTCTAAAGAGCTGAATAATGAAGCACACGAAACCGTGATTGCGAGTGTTATCAGTTGCAGTAATGAGTTCACTGCAAACACTGAAAACGCTATCCGCAATTATCTCCGGTTATCATGCTGCGACGACAATAGCAAGTTCTTTAAGCTTGCAATCCTCACAGATGAGACTTTTGGGGTGTTCTATGATTATCTTGTAGCCCTTCACAACATGAAGGGTTTGCAGGATAACGGACTGAAGGCTTACACAAAAGAGGATGTAGCCCTTGCTGATGAACTGTCAGAGAGCATTCAAGGACTTGTTAAGAAGATCTTTTCTGTCCCTCTTGAAAACGAGGTGACAAAGAAAATCAACGTCAAGTTCAATAGAACTGACATGAATATCATCCATGAAACATTTGTTACGGGTGTTTCGGTGGATGTAAAAAAGAGCAAGAAGGATGACAGCACAAAAGTAGAGGGCGTGTCCTTTAGATACGCAATCGAGCGTGTCGAGAATAAAAAGACCGGGTCGGTTGAATATAGAGGGGCACGTTTCAAGGAAATTCTTGCAAAGCTTGCATTTAACAAGCTTTTCAAGGTGAGCGACGCGAAAACTCAGGCAAAGATTGATAAACTTCTTGCCATGACAGTTGAGCGTGGAGCATCACCATCAGAACAAGCAACTGCAGAGGCAAAGCTTGAAAAGTTGCTTGCTGAGTAATAACTTGCAGAGTGGAGGCAGGCTACAAGTCTGCCTCTTTTCCGTCCACACGGTAAAAGTCCGTGTGCCGATGATGGCATGAGCCGAAACGGAAATTGAAAATAAGGGAGGCGTGCAATTTCTCCCATTCCAAGGCACGCAGTAGGAGGATATATATGATTAAATTCAGAAAGTCAGAAATTTCAGTACTTGCAAACAAGCTCACTAGAAATAGTGAGCTTTTCAGTGATGAGGTTATATCCGTAACCTCTCAGCTTTCGGAACTCTCAAACTCTGCAAATCAGTTTGGTTGCAATATGGAAGGCAAAATTGCAACCATGTGGGGCAGCTCTGTAACTGTAGTGGCTATGCCTGATGTTCGCAGACATAGTTGGAGCTTTTAATGATGGAGGGGCTATTTATGAAAAGAAATAATATTTCAGCTATAGCAATGCCTTTAACCGGATCAAAAATCCGTGGTTTCGTGGATGCAATCAATGCGGGAAATATAGATATTTTAGGAAAAATAAATTTGCATTCTTATATACATACAATGCAGTATATTGAGGATGTAACCGAAAATGTTCGGGATGTAACTTGTATAGATTTTGGTTGTCCAGTGCAACTGTCAGTATGTTTTTATAGATAGGAGGAATTGTGTCATGAATAATCAGGCAATTATTGAGAATATTCTTGATATGTGGCTGTCACAAAAGCAACTTGAAAAGATTAAAGAAGGCTGGAATGCCTTTTATAATGATCCTTTGAAATACAAGGAAACTGTAGTTGTTGATATGATTAAATTAGATTTGCAGGAGGTAGAATAATGTATACAGTAACACATAATAACCCTTATAGATTTGGATACTGGTTACCATGCCAATATTTCATGGATTTAGATTCTGCATTAAACTATGCGGAATCTATAGGAGATTGCAGCGTTTATGATTACAATTTCAAAAGAACCTATACATTCAAGGCGGCCTAAAAACTGCCTTCCGTCTTACGGTGAGAGTCCGTAACCGATGAGCAGAAGCGAAACGGAGCTTGTAAATACACAATAAATCCGCTATACTATAAGTAGGAAGGCGGTGGAAGGATGGAAGAAATGAACAACTCTGAAACTATTAAAATTTGCGTAGAGGAATTTTCACGCATTCAGCAATGGATGTTAATGGCTGGAAAAGATACAGATGTTTATAAAGCAATGAAAACTAGATACCGTGATTTAAAAGTTATTCTTGCGGCAATGGGTGTAAATGTTACCACCTTAGATATAATTAACGAATAACATTATAATGTATAGTTAGAAGGGCAGACAAACGCAAATAGTCTGCTCTTTTATAGTGTGCATTATCAAGATAGCACTTGAAAAAAGTCAAATAATATGCTATCTTTGTATATATTAAAAGGAGGCGAAAATTGTATGATAGTATATTATAAACTTGACACACTATTAGATGAACGCAAAATAACAAAAACACAACTTTGTAAAGATACAGGAATCAGTACAAATGTTGTATCTAAAATAAGTAAAAATGAAGTATTTAAAACAGACACATTAAACCGTATCTGCGAATATCTCCAAGTCCAACCATCCGAAATTATGGAATGGATACCCGATGCAGAATATAACAAGGCAAATGAAGAAATTGCCTCAATCGAGCAACAAATAGCAGAACTTGAGGCAAAGAAAAAGCAGCTACAAGGCAAATAATAATGCGTCATATGTAACCACATAACCATCAAAGGCACCCTAAATTCAGGGTGCTATTTTTATACTTAAAATTCCCAGAAAGGGAAAAATAACTCAAAATCAGGAGGATAAAGGCAAATGAGCGAATTTATAACGGGTTTCATTCATACAGATCCATCACTTGCATTTACCGAAAAAGACGAAACAATCTTTGCAACAGTAAGAGTTGTTGAAGATTTGCGATTCTTTGCAGGGACACATGTAGGTGTGATGTACCTCACAGATGGGACAGACTTGGATGTGTATCAGCATCCATGCGGAAATTATCTTGCATGTCCAGCAAAAGAATAATATAATAATTATAAAAGAATAATTATAAAAGGAGGACAAAACCATGACAAAGGAAAGGTTAAAAAAGGATTACAATGTAGATGCCGACAAAATAAAATGGAATACCTGTAATACACAGGGATATAAATGGGAGCAGTCGGATACGAATAAAAACGGCTTCTATATCAATAAGGAAAATGACAATTATATAGTAGTGGATGAAAAGACAAATTGTGTCGCACAATGGAGACATGATTTGTCAGATTTAGAAACAATATAGAAGGAGGTATTGTCATGAAAGTAAAAGATTATGAAGATGTGTGTATCCAGTTCGCAGAAGATACACGAAATTGGTACGGAATTGAGGATATTGGAAGGTTTTATACAACTAAGGAGTTCGGCGGTTGGGAAGAGAGCTGTGATAATTGCAACGGTGGACTTTCTGTAAGATGGGCTTTCCATCTTTCTGTAGAAGAAATTAAGAAAAGGGCTGCACAGGAATTTGTGGATGAACTTGCATTACTTATTCGTTGTACAGCAGATAACAGTGACGATGAGGAAACACAGAGAATCTTATACGAAGATTTAAAAATGTTTGAATAAAAAGGCTAGACCTCAACAGCCTAGCCAAATGACGCATAAAATCACGGACGTTTACCAAGCGATAACGGAAATAATGCGTCATAAACATAATAACACAGAGAGTATTAAAAGGCAATCTATAATTTATAGGTTGTCTTTTTTATTACAAAAAAATAAGAAGGGAGATATCCCAAATGGTAAATCATACATATATCTATCATATTTCTGAAGGTATTGACGTTCTCGATTCACGTCCTGAAGCCGTAATTACACATACAGCAAATGAGATTTTACAGGAACGTGTTGAGCGTGAACGTAGATTATCAGCTATCAAGGCAAAGAGAAAATATTCGCTCTTGTCACGCATTGCATCAATTTTTATCTAAGGAGGTACATACTATGTATAATATAGGAATAATCTATATCAAGTACGGACATTATTATGTCAAGGGTTGTAATATTCAATTTCCATCCTATAAAGAAGCCCTAGAATATATAAGGGAAAATAAAATAGACACTCATTGCTGAGTGCCTAAGTCTGCCATGCAATCTCTGAACAAATAAAGAAGGTTGCAAAAATAGTATACAAGGAGGTGATGAGAATGTCAAGGGAAACATATACATACAAGGTAAAAGCGATGGCAGCCGCCAAAGACTTGCTTTATGGTGAGAAGGTAGTCGAGGCTATCAGAGCAGCACAGACCATTTCGGAAATTGAGAAGATAATGGTCAGTGCAAGAAGAAATTCAAATTAGTAAGGCAGCTTGAAATATAGCTGTTATTTTTATGTCAAAAATCAAATTTAAGGAGGACACAATTATGTGTAGAAGAGTTTATTTAAAGGCAGAGGAAGTTGAAAAGGAATTACAGGAAGCAAGAGAAGCACAGGGATTTACAGGCAAAATGGAGCAGGATTATATATCACGGCTTGTAAAGGACGCAAAGCGAAACTCAATGCTCGGTGATAAATTACAGGTTGTAATTGATCCGATGTATATACACATTCCAAAGTGGCAGAGACGTGTAAAAATTGCAAAGGCAATTTCAATCGGTACAGATTACAACAAATACAAGTGGGACGCACCAAAGATTTTATATATTCCAGAAAAGAAAATCTTTATCTGTATTGATGGACAGCATAGAATTTACGGAGCATTTAAGGCAAATAAAGATGGTGTTGTTGTTGAAATCATGCTTTGCACATTGAAAGAGGCGATTGACTTGTTTATCAATCAGTCAAAAGACAGAGACAAAATGCAACCGATGGATATCTATAATGCAGCTATTGCAGGAGAGAAACCAGAATATATTTCATTGCGTGATATTTGTCATAAGCATAATGTGGCAGTCAAAGGAGAGGATGTAGAAAATGAAGTCGGTACACTTACATCTATCTCCGATGGTGTAAAGCTTGTAAAGAGAAATCCTGAATTACTTGATAATATTCTCGGATTGCTTGGAGATTTAGGATGGAATGGTTACGCCGATTCTTACAACGGAAAAGCATATACATCAAAAATCATTCGTGCATTAAAGTCTCTGTATGCTTATACAGAAGGTAGAACAGAAGAGATGGAAAGCGCATTGATTGAGCATTGCAAGGGAACTGAATACTTCGTTGATAATATTATGGACAAGACACAGGCACAGATTTTTGATTATCTGTCCGAAATTGTTCGCTATGAAATGGAATCTCCACTTACACAAAAGAAGAGAGACAACAAGAAGTCAAAGAATACAAAGGTGTCAGCAATGTAAAGGAGAATAATTATATGCAAGCTGAGATAACGGCTATACGGTCACATTATAATAAGGAAGGAAGTGACTCAAAAATGAGTAATTGGACGAATGATTTACGGGTTGTAATGCCTATTTTAAAGGCAAATGGCTATTGCAAAAACAGAAGTAATGGCAGTCATACAATATTTGTCAACACAAACGGTGATACTATAAGTCTCCCTAAGTCGATTAATGTGATGCTATGGAGAAGAGAAGTTAAGAGACATAACCTCACAGGCGGCTACAATATTATTGGTAAGTTAAAATCAAATTAGAAAGGTGTGTTATATATGGGATATAGAATAATATTAAAGAAAAACGATTGTGCACTCATCGAGACAAGAGAAAATTATATAGTTGCTTTAAGATTTGACGATACAAAGAAATGGGGTGAAAAGTGGGGATACGGAAATTATTTTTCGTTTTCAGAAAGTTCAAAATCTGAAGCATTATCAAAAGCACTAGATTATTTCAGAGGAAGTGTAGAAAGAGATTATATTACAAGAAATCGCCTCGAAATCATTGCAACAATGCTTGCGAATAAGTTGATAGGAGACGATAAGGAAGATGCAATAGACTATTTTAGTAATGTGTGTCTAATGTCGGATGAAGAGAAGGTTTACTTCGGTGTGAATGGTACGATGACAGGAATAGAATTCACAATCGTTACAGTTTACTCAAGAGAGAAATACTTTGCAATGATTAATGCAGAAGAATCTATAGAAGAGCAGATTCGGGAATTGCTTTCAGATATGTGTTTTTGCGATAAGTACAGAATTGTTGAATTCCATGAGGTGTCAGATGGTTATATAAGCGAAAGAAAAAGTCTAATTGTTGAATATGAAAAACTGCATGGAATAGGTAGCATCGAGGATGATTTTTGCAACGGAGTGACACTTAAGACACTAAAAGACGCACTTGTTAAATAAAGAGAAGAGAGGAGAATAGTATTATGACAACAGTTTCACTTATAATTAATATTGAAGTTCCTGACGAGGAGAAATTCAAGAGAGAGATCTATGAGCAGTATGGTGAGGTAAATGAATCGAATGTAGAAGAGTTCATCGAAGACCATTTTACAGCACATAATACCTGTAACAACTTATTTATTGTTGAAGGTGCAAATGGCGATACTGATGGATGGATTGTACAGGAGTGTAACTTAGATGAACTAATGAATAAAATTGGAGATAAAGAAGAGAAGGAGAATTAATTATGGTGGATATGACAAAGAAGATGCAGAAGTGTTTTGATGAAATGAACGATCAACAGAAAATTAGAATGTTTTATGAGCTTACAAAATATATGCATGAAAATATGGAATATGGAGAAGATGAAGAGATGAATAATCTCATCGAAGATATTGCTAATGTTAGAAATGACATTGAGAATTTATAAGTTAAAGAGGTTATGAAATGCAAAGAAATAGGCAAATGGTGATTCAGTTTCCAAAGGAAATTGAAGGAGATTTGAGAGTATTTTTGATTTTGCATTCATGCAGAATTGCAGATTGTAGAGATTTTGATGAATCGGTGGAAAACACAAAATATGAGAATCCAATGTACAATAAAGGTTATGATGATGGATTCGCTGATTGTGCAAATAGTGTAGAAGAGTAAATGGATATTTCTTTCTGAAAGGTAGGTAAGAGAAATATGACAAGAGAACAGTTATATAAGAAAGTCAACGTTATTAAAGGAAATCATTGGTGTAAGATTTGTGACGGTGAAGCGGATTTCGTAATCGTGAATAATGCTGTTTATGGTATTGAAAAGGAATTACCATTGTGTAAGAAGTGTGCAGAAATGCTTAAAGGTAAAATTGATATTGGAATGACAATGTAGATAAGAAATGCGTGTTTCATTAGAATTGGAGGTAAGGTAAATGAAAGGTACGATAAAAGTAAATAAATTAAATAAGTCAGGTCTGTATATTTCTGAAGTTGATTGGGATAAGTGTTATAAAAGTGAAAGTAATCCTGATGGAAATTTCGTAATGATAATTGAGCCATTGGAGGGATGTGATAAAGGAATTATTTATTACGAGAAAGTGGGTGATGGTTATCTTATAATGGGAGAAGCTTATATTATTCAAAATAAAATTGATAGAATTGAAGCGGAAATACAGAAATGGAAAGCGGCATATAAAAGTAGACCGTTTAATTATGTAAAAGAAAAATTACACAACTAAGAAATTCGCATTTCATTAGAAAATTGGAGGAATACAAGATGAAAAAATCAAACATTAGAGTATTTGGAGAAACCAGTATTGCACATGTGGAAAAGAGAGGTTTGTTTTCATATGTTATTGTAAGGAACTGTGATAAAAAGATGCTTGCAAAATCTTTTTCATTTAGAAAATATATAAACGATACTATTCGTACAATGTATACAGGAGAACATTACGCAACAGGTGATTACATATTGGTTGCTGATACTATAAATGGAAACAAAGAAATTTATAGATGGCATTGAAACTAAGATTTCTTTAGATAAGGAGTGAAGCGAAATGATAACGGAAAATACACGGAAACAGTTAGCAGATTACAGAAGGCATGGTAAGAAGCTCAAATATCTTATCAATTATCTTATGGGATTAGTTGAGGACGAAGATGATTTTGAAAATATTATCATAAGAGAAATGAAAGCACTTGCATTTAACGAGGATGAGATTGTTGAATGCATGGAATATCATTTCGGGTTTGATATGAGTTGGCATCCAATGAGTGTAAACCATGGAAAGTAGGCGATTATATGGCAAAACCAAAAGAGAACGGTTTCATTATTGAGACATATGATGAAGAGAAAGATATGAGAGTACAGTTCAATTATTGGACTTGTGGAAGATATTTTTATTCAAGTACAGAACTTGAAGACGGAACGACAGCAAGAAAAGGCAGGATAAGCGAAAAAGAATATATGGATGCATTAGAAATATATCATAATGCATAAACGTAAAGGCAGTTAGGAGAATAAATACCTAGCTGCCTATTTTATTACAAGGAGGAATGAATTATGTATGATTTTACAAAAAATGAAATGGAAATTATTAAAGACAACCTGATGGCATTTATTGCAAACTTTGGCAAGCCACGGATTAAGCGAGGAGATGACGGAGAAAGTTTCTATATATTCACTGATAATTCAGATTCATGGAGACAGTATTGTTACAACATTGATTATCTCAATGGATGGTTATATGGCTGTGTACAAGCAGCTTGTGGAAATCCAAAGCGAGATGAAGAAATGAGAGAAATGTGTGATAGTGCAAGTTTTAGAGAAAGATATGCAGTGTTGCATGGAGAAAGAGAAACGAAAATAATTAATGGTCACAAGTGTTATGTATTCACATATTCAAATGATGATGAATACCAGGATGCAAACGGAGCTTTATATGACACAGTAACAAGAAGTTGGAGAAATTAGAAAGGCAGGTTGATTAGTATGAAATATACAATAGATACATTAAGAGAGATTAACGCAAGATTTTGTAGTTCGCATATACTTATGAATTACGATGTAGATAAGGCAAATATGTATGTTGAACTTATAGAAAATACACGGTCTGAAAAGACTCCAAGTATAGGTGATTGCGTTAGATATACAAATGAATATGGAGATTACTATGGAGCAGCTCATATTGAAAAAGCAGATGCGAATGAAATTTATATCTGTGAACGACCATATACACCTTTTGTTCATGAATACGAAGGCAGAATTAGTTGTAATACAAGTGGTGGAGCGTGGACACATTTACCAACAAGAGAACTAAAATATATAGGTAAAATTGAAAAGAGATTTTGTGATTGGGGTAATTGTGGAGGCTGTGCAGATGGTGCTATTGATTTTATAGCGGAAGTAAATTTATGGGAATATGTAGATAGTAAAAATCCTTTTGTAAGTGAAAATGGATATAAGTTCACAACAAAGGATTTTGATAAACAGTATATATCATTCAATCCTAAAGATGATTCACCTTATGTATATTTTGGAGAAGGTTGTGCATGGAAAAGTAAAACAGATTTATATGCTTACCTAAGAACATATAGAGCAGAGATTTTCAAAGGACATTGGCAGAATCAGTTTATTGTATGGACTTGGAAAGAGAAACAGCATCATGTGTCACCAACAGAATTTGATAGTCTTGAATTAAAAGAAGATACATTCTTAATGAATGGTGACATTATGCGATGCAAGAGAAAATATGATAAAGATAGTCATACAGTGCATACATTTTATGTTTGGTATTGGGACGATCCAACTAAAGATTTCTTTGAGGCAAGTACAGAACAGAATAAGATAAGAGAAAAATATTATACACTTGATAGAAAAACTCCAACATATATTGTTGCGAGAGAAGAAATAAAGTCTGGAATTGAAATTCCAAAACATGAGGAGGTGTAATAGTATGCAAATTCTTGATAAAGCAATTACATCAGAAGGAATAGAAATTGAATTACATGATTTAAGTGGTGAACATAAAATGCCCGATTATAACGGAATGATAATTGTCTTTTGTACAGTTGCCAAAAATACTTTTCCTGAAGGTAAAGGTTGGTATGCTCAGAAAGGTAAAGAATTTCGGTCATCTATTTATAGTTGTGGTGACTATACAAAAGACATGGTAAAAGCAGATTATGAAGCATTAAAGGATGGTACAAAAACTCTTGCAGATTTAAAAGCACATCTTTGGAATCATCAGAGAGATTGTTTTGTACTTGGATTATAAGGAGGTTGAGAATTATGAAGACACTTAAAGAAATGCTGATTGAAGCAGGATTTAGAGAAGACAAAGAAATTTTTCATCACGAGTCGGATTTATATGTATATGTAACACCACTTACAACAAGAATTATTGAGGATTGGTGTAATGCAAATGGATATAATAAAGAATGGCATTGTCCTACATTTAAAGACCAGATAACAGGCAAAATGATGTATGATTGTGCATTTCAGTGGTATGAAATTTAGCAGATAGGAGCGTGATTATATGGCAAAACAAATATATTATTTACATAGCTGCAATGAATGGAAAGAGTATTCTAGTATGGAACTTTTATTCATTGGTACATCTCAGCAGAAGTTAAAAATGAAAATTTCTAAGGAAATTGAAGAAGGCAATATGGAATATAAACCTGTTACTACAAGATACGATTATGTTGACGGAGAATTTAAGCTAGTTGACAAAGAAAATACTCCAAAAGAACAAGCAAAACTATTCAGAGAGGATTGGGAAAACGAAACAAGAGACGCTATCAATTCTGAATTAAAATATGGAGATTTCAATTATACATATAATAATGAAGAAATGTAGTCAAAGGAAATTGTAATTTCAATTATCATAAAAGGTGAGTGAAATCTTATGGAAAGTAGTTTGCTTTTGTGGTATAGTATTAGAGGCGGCGAAATGAAGATTTATTTTATGAGGAGGCTTAATATGGATAATAAATATAGAATAGTAGAAGGAATCGGGCGATATTGGAATAAAAGATATGAGTTGCAAGAAAAATATTCTTACTATAAAAATGGTGAACTTGTGGAGTCGTGGTATACAGTATTTCACAGTAGAGACAAAGAGTTATGCGAAGAAGCTTTGCATAACCGATTAATAAATCCAAAAAAAGATTATAGAACACCATTTACAGTATGGTAAAAGGCAGATATCAAAATGGTATCTGCTTTTTTAATACAATAAACAGAGAATAATAAGGCAGACGCAAACAAATGTGTCTGTCTTTTGTAATGGAAGGAGTGAATGAAATGGAATATAACGAGCAGAACTGGAAAGAGTTATTAGAAGCACTACGTTTTACAGAATGTAGTAATGAATCCTTTGGCGGGATGGTGATCTGTGATGATAACGGGATTCCAGTATGGGATTATGATAATAATGAACGTAAAAAGAATTTGTTTATGTTCCTTAGCGGTGCTTTATATATGAAACATCATTTAGGATTTTATTAGGAGGTAAGCAAAATGAAAATGCACAAAATTTATGGTGTAGATAAAAATATCTGCACAGCAGAACAGAAAATTGCATACAATTATGCTTTCAGTCATCGTAATTGGCTTGAAACGATTTATAAATCAGACAATACAGAAGCCGTTAAAAGTGAAGCATATCAAGATGTAATTAGTTTAGTAACTAAATGTCTAAAGGATAATGGAACTGATAAAAGATATAACATTGATGCAATTATTCATTGCTTTAGAAATGGAATTAAAAATTATATGAAACAACATGCAATTATTAATTCTTATGAGCAAATAGGCAAAACATTTGTGTGTTTATATGATATTGAATAGAGGTGATGAAGAATGAAAACAATCCGTAAGGGTGCAATAGTTGAATGCATAGGTGATTCAAAAAAGAAAATGAAAGTATGGGGAACACGGTTCAAAGTATATCACAAAGAAGGTGATTTTGTGAGACTTGAATCATTAGAAAAACCGTGGGTTGGTATTTGTGGTGTAGTTCCTATTAAAAATGTAAAACTTGTTGAAGTATAAAAAGAAAGGTTGGTAGATAACTATGATGAAATTTACAATGAATGCAAAGGATTTAAAGGTAATAATGGAGAAGGGAATGGCTGCAATTAATAAAAAAGCACCTCTTTCTACACTGACAAGATTGTATTTCCAGATAGATGAAAATGGAATTCTCAAAGTTTGGGGAACTGATATAGAGCATTGGGCAGAAGTCAGAACAGATAATGTTTATGATGCTCACCCAGGAGTTCTTGGAATTGATGTGGATGATATTAAAATCATTTCAAAAATGAGTGGTGAAATTACATTAGAGGATGTAACCACAGAAGATATGGAAGTAGGCAAAATCAATATTAAGTGTGGAAAGAAAATTGTTACAATCCCACGTTATCAGAACACAGATATTTTCCTTCCGTCAATGGATGAAAGTGAAAAGAAAATCATGTCTATAAAGGAAAATTGGTTACTTGAAACGGTTGTTAATCTTAATACATATACAGCAGATGATGACAACCGAAAGATGATGCAGGTATTTAATTTTAATACAAAGTCAAAGAGAATTGAAGCTCTTGATGGTCATAGAATTGGAATGAGAACACTTGAAAATCAGACCATTTATGAGACAACGGAAAGTCCATTTGATACAGTAAAAATTCATAACAAGTGTGTTCCTGTGTTTAAGAAGCTGATAGATAAAAAATCTGAAAAGGAAATTGAAATCTATCAGGATAAGAAATATATCAAGGTTGAAGGAAATGATTTTACATACATTATCCGTAGAATTGACGGAGAGTATTTCAAAGTAGATTCAATGCTTGATATGTCTGATGATTATAAATTTGTGCCTGATAGAGAACAGATTCTTGAAGCAATGAAGTATGATGCAGAATTAAGAAAAACATCTGGTGCAGATAAGAAACCAGTCGTGTTACATAGTGAGAATGGAAATTTATATTCATACATTGTAGCAGGTAAATATGAGGCATTTGATGAATTTGAGACAAGCGAAAATAACATGAAGGACAACTTTTATATTGGTTTTGATCCGCAGTTCCTAACAGATGCATTTAACATTGTTGATTCTGATAAGCCTTTATGTTTTGGTACAGGTAACAAAGCACCATTACTTATCAATGGAGATGAATACAAGATTTTAGTATTACCTGTAAACATTGGAAATGAAGATTATAGTGCAAAATTTACAAAGAGAATTAGAGGTGAGGTGGCATAAGCCACCTTGCTTTTGGAAGGAGTGATTATAAATGATTTGTGCATTGATTGAAAGAATAGAAGAAGGATATAGATTTGATTGTCAATTTATGGGATATGGAAACCATACTCTTAGAGAAGCATTTGAAATGGAAGGAATAAATATAGAAAAAGAGTTAGACAAAATGAAGGTTGGCGAAGCTAAAGTATGGAATATTGGTTGGTTTCCAAATGATATTTGCAAAAGAAGATATTTACCTGAAAAGGTAATTAAATGCGTGTAGCATAAAACCAAAGGAAAGAACTGTTTATTTAGAAAGTGAGGCGAAGGAATTATGATGACGGAAGAGAGATTTAAAGAGACAAACTATAAAATGAGCTATGAAGAATACAAGAAATGTTGTTGTCATAGATGTATGAAAGAAGATTGCATTCATAGAGATGCATATAGAAGATTACCAGAAATTGATGGTGGTCTTGGTTTATGTCCTAATTTGAAGGGAGAGTGATTAGTATGTATCAACATATAGAATTCATAAATGGTAGTAACCCTTATATCAGCAAAACAGAAAAGGATTTCAAATGGATGTGTGAACATTATGTTCTTATTCCGATTGCAGAAAATTTCTGGAAGGCAACCGATAGAATTTATTATAAAGTAGTTGGCTTTGCGGATAAAAATAAGATGGCTACTTTTAACAGAAATTACAAATCAAAAGCAGGTGCAATGAGGGTAATTCGGAAAGCAATTAAAGAGAATAAATTTGAGTGTATTGTACTTAGAAAAGAGGTTGAAGATTTACGGAATGATGAACATTTTGATATTTCAGTGAGTACACCTATTAAAACATGGAATTTAGTATAGATTGGAGTGATGGAAAATGAAAAGAACAACTAAAAAAGAACGAAAAGAAAATGCAAATAGATTTTATAATATGTTTATGAATAGTAATTGCAATCAGGCAGCTATTGTTGTTGAAAGAACAGAAAGTAGTAACCCGAATATCAATAGGTGTAGATTCATAGCAGTTCCATCAACACTTGCATTTATGGAAAATCCAATAGTAATTGCAGAGTCTGTATCTGGGATTACAGGTTGTTTTATGGAATTATTAGATAATATTAAGCCAAGAAGAGGAACAGAAAAAACATATTTTAATGATGGTTTTAATGATTGGCTTGAAGAAACGTATAAGTTCAGAATTACATATAAGGATGGACTTGTATTTATGTTGGAAAAGAATATTGAAGAAGCACAGTAAATAGCAATTTCAAGCGAAGATTGGAGTGATTATATATGAATAAAGAATTTAAAAAATATGATCAAAAAGCACATAGAATAGCCTATATAGAAATTGAAACTTTAAATAAAATTCTTCATGAGGCAAATGCAAAAATAGTTTTTATAACAAGAGATGTTGAACTGTCAAATTGTTATCAAGCATATCTTGAAAATATTAAGGAAGAAATCATACCTCCATTGTCATTACATATGTATGAAGCACGATATTTTAGTGCTAAGTGTTCTGTGGAAAATTATAACGAAGATGAAATCCCAGCTTGCATAAAAATATGTGAAGCACTTGGAATAAAGACAGTATCTTATGAATGGAGTAAAGACTATTATGGAAGACAAAATAGTGATGAAATTAAATTAACATATACAATATAGAAAGGACGGTTGATAGTTATGGCAAGATATAAAATGATAATTAATACAGATACATATAAATGCGGAAGATGTAGTAAAAAGAATTGGGAACCTGGTACACGGAATGATTACATGATTGCAATAAACGGAATAACGAGAACTCTTTATAATATGAGAGAAGTAATGTGGCAGCTTGAATTATTCCACGGAAATTCATTTGTTACGTCAGAATACAGTGATGATAACCCAGAAGAAAATTATGGATTATCGGATAGATATATTAAATTTCTAAAGAAAAATACAATCAAATATCATGACAGACTGTGTAATTTGGATAGACAACAGTATTTATCTGGCTATGGTTGGATGCAGGGCTATTTTTCTGTTGGAGAAGTAATGGAAAAATTGAAAAAAGAGGGAACTGTTAAAGTTCCGTTTAGTTGGCTCTATGATATCAGACAGTATGATAAAGCTATGAATGGTTGCTATATGGAAATAACGAAGATTGGATAAGGAGTGATTGATTATGTTAAAGGCAATAAATATTAAATGGGACACAGATGGAGATATGGAAGTATTCAATGAACTTCCAACGGAAATGATTATCCCTGATGAATTAGAGGAAATGCACAAGAAAGATAAAGGATACGCACTTGAAGAGATTTCAGATTGGTTATCAGACGAGACAGGATTTTGTCATGATGGATTCGAAGTTGTAATGGAAATCACAAGACAATCTGTTGAGAACGAATTGTTTGATTTCTTCAATGGCAAAATGAAAACTGGCAATGCACCTGAAATTAAAAGAGTTGGTCGTTATCCGGAAGAATATATCACAATAGATAGCGGAATTGTTATTGATTGTATAGGTGGAAAGCAGATCAGATTGATTATTCAGGTAGATTAAGGAGTGATGATTTATGAATTATATTTATTTTGGAAACAGAATTGAAAGAAACCCATTAGGGAATCTGGGATTACAGTTATTGGAATCTCAAGAGAAATTAGTTTCTCAGGAATATGAAATTGAGAATCTTAGAATTAAAGCAGCTATGTATAAAGCATATTTCTTTCGTAATTTTTCATTAGCAGAAAAATTACGAAAACAAAGTGAAGAAAACAGAGATGCACTCATTGGAGAGTTTGATGGTTTCTCATATGCGAGTTGGAGAGCTAATGCTGTATATAGAACGCTTGAAGATATGTGTGATGAAGGACTATTAACTGAAAAAGAATATAGAGAATGCAAAGTATGAAATGGAGTGATGAATTATGGCAAAAACATTAAGAGATTTTTGGAATAAGGCAGATGGAGTTTATGATTTTGTAGATAAGAATGGAGTTTCTATTGATGATATGAATTATCCCTTAGAAACAGAAGTGTTAAATGAACGGTTGGTTGAAGGTGAACAGTATGAGATTACATTAAATGTAGAAGCAAAGGAGTGATGAATATGCAGATTGTAAAAGAAAGTATTATTAAGAAACATTCATATGAAAATGGAGTTCATACTTCTTATACAGAAGTGATAGAACAGTACCATTATGATTCAGAAGAGGAACGTAATAAACATGCAGAGCAAATGACCGAGAAAGGATTTAACGATAGTGGTCAGGTTAAAGAAAATGTTGGTACGATTATGAATCCAAAACTTGTATGGTTCGGAAGCTATTATAAATATGAAAGAAACTAGGCAAAGAAACAAGAGTTTCTTTAGATAATTGGAGGAAGATTTATGAAATATAACAGTGATGAACAGAAAATTATTAATGAATGGTTGACTTTTGTTGGAGCACCATATTTGGTTGATGAAGAATTTTTTGAATATAAGGATGGGCAGTTACTCGAAATTGCAAAAGCAAAAGAAGATAGTTTACTAACATGGGATGAATGGCAGCATCTACAGACAATGATGGATATGGAAATTCCGTTAAAAATGTCCATTAGGTTTGTCGGTATTCTTTGGGAAAATGATATTGAAGTATTGGAAATGAATACTGATAAAAGTAAAGAATATGAAGATAAATGGAATAAAAATTTATCACAGGCTAAAGAATCTATGGAGCGATTTAAAATGGAGATGCTTGCTGAATTACAATGAAACGATGATTTACTGGTAAGATTGGAGATAAAAATTATGATAAAACAAATGTGAACATTATGCAGTTTTTTATAATTATAAAGAATATATGTTAGTTGTTGAAGTGAAGAAAGAATAAAACCCACTTTGATTGGAGGTAGATTATAAATGACAATAAATATAGAAAGTATAAATAAAAGTAGTTATTTTACTGATACGGAAAAAATTATTTTAAATAAGATGTTGTATTGGGAAACCAGAGGAAATGATAGTGCATTTATCCTTGTAAACGAAGGAGGTCTTATAGAACTTAATACCCACAAACTTTTTTCCGCAATAAATCATCTTGTGAATTTGAGAATATTAAAAAAAGAAACTGTGAAGCGATAGCATATGAATGGGACAACAAAGAAGAACTTTTTAATTATTTATAATATAGTGAAACGGAAATTTTATTAAAAAAGGAGTATGAATATGTTTTATGACGATGATTTGATAATTGGTAGAGTTCCTAAAAAGGTAAAAGAAAGAACAAAAGAAAATATGGAAGTATATAACATGACGTTATATGACGCATTTCAAGAAGCCACTAGGGAATTTGCAAAGACCGGAACAGAATTATGGAAAGCATGGTACTATGATGATTTTAGAAAATTTATTCCTAGTGTATATATTTCTGAATATTTGGATTTTTCGAAATATCCATTAAAATATGCGGGAATAACACAATGAAAAGCACATTTTGAAAGAAAAGGAGATATAAATGTTAGTATCTGAGTTAGTAGAAAAAAGTAAAAAGGATGCAGTTATTCAATACATAAAACTCTTAGGACAAAAAAATCCAGAAAACATCGTACAAGAAGGCAATGGTGTATTCTCTCATACCAATACAAGAGGAAAGAAACGAATTTTAATACCTTGCATTAGGTTTTCTGAGTATAAGAGAAAAGCAAAAGAATATCCAAAAACCAGAGTACAAAAATGTTTGGGATATTATGTATTAGAAGTAATACAATGAAGAGCGCGTTTTAAAATAAAGGAAAATATATTATGAATAATAAAATTTATGTATATGAAGGGAGATTGATATATGAGTACAAGATTCGAATTCCAGTTATCCAATGAAGATACTGAAAGATTATTTTATTTGAAACGAAAAGGAAAATTCAGAAATATGACAGGAAATGATTATGCAAAAGCTGTATTAGAAAATACATTGCGACACTTGTGTTTAACAGTGCCTGAGTATGATGAAACTGGAATGTAAATTATCAAACAATATATGGAAAAATGTGTGAATATATGATACAATATAATATGGATTATATGAACGGAGGCATGGTTATGATAGAGCTTATTAGTTGGACAATTGGACTTATTACTGCACATTTCATTTTACCAGCGTTGATTGAAATGTGGCTCACTCCACATGATAAACCAGAAGAAGATAGATTTGACGAATGTGGTTATTTAGTAGATAAGAACGGAAAAAGAATTAAAAAATAGAAAGGATGGTTGATAGTATGCTTGCAAGTTTATTGTTTTTTGGTGCGGTTGCAGTTAGTGGAATTAAATATGCGTACAGAAATAGTAAAGATTTATCAAAGCCATTTAGTTCAACAAATAAGGGAGAACCCTTATATATGGGACTTGATGGCAGATGGAGATCAAGAAGTGAAAAACTTGTATGGAAATCACAGCCAGATCA